>Ga0209375_1000942_pt1 | contig 23179 bp, 21 predicted proteins | sample GraSoiAngelo_131_FD_185888 | JGI IMG/M metagenome (GOLD analysis project Ga0209375, IMG submission 185888) | Grasslands soil microbial communities from the Angelo Coastal Reserve, California, USA - 14_0929_02_30cm (SPAdes) (version 2) | ecosystem: Environmental > Terrestrial > Soil > Grasslands ... | reverse complement strand
GGATGCGTTTGCGCCACGCCAAGCAGAACGCAGGGTCCTCGCTCCGCGCAAGAATGGCTGCGTCCTTGATCGGAATGCGGCTCTGGTAGAAATAGCGGTTGAGCGCCCAGGCTTGGAGCTGGCCGCGCGTGAGCTTGCCTTCGTGCATCATCAAGTGAAACGGATGCTTGTGGTGATAGCGCTCTTCACCAATGGCGTGAAAGCCGGCGATGAGCTCGGCTTCGGAGAGCAGCGACTTTTCGAGAATATTGGTTGTTGGCGCGGCCATACTTTAGAGGTCGAGCTCCATGCCATCGTAGGCGATTTCGAAGCCGGCATCCAGCACGACGCGGTGCTCGGCGCTTTTTTCGTCAAGGATGGGGTTGGTGTTGTTGATGTGAATCAGGATTTTGCGGCCTTTGGCGTTCGCAGGAAATTGCTCCAGGAGGCCGCTGGGGCCGGAGAGCGGCAAGTGGCCGATCTCGCAAGCGGACTTTCTGCTGCGGCCCGTACGCATGAGCTCGTCGTCGCTCCAGAAGGTACCATCGATGAAAACAATGTCCGAGGTTTCGGCAATAGACCTCCACGCGCCCGAAGATCCGGAAAGCGACGGCGCAAAGAAGAGGCGTTTGTCGCCTTGCTCCATGACGAAGCCGATCGTTGCTTCGTCAGGTGGAAGCGCACTCAGGGTTTCCTCACTGACGTAATCCGGATAGCAACCTCCCAGCGGCAGGGTCGTGCAGATGAAGTCCGCGGGGCCGGAGGAATCTTCCGTCAAATGACAGCCCAAGCGTCCTTTGCTCGACAGGGTCTGCCATTTCACGGGCGGATTGGAGCGCTCCAAGACGCGGAAGATGCGGTTTTCCTTTTGAAGGGCACACTGCACACCGCGCGTAGCGAAGACAAAAAAACTCTGAAACTCGCGCAGATGGAGCAGGCCCATCACGGAGTCAACGTCGGCGCTCGGCAGAAAGACGCCGGCAATCGGGGAGGGAGAAGAATCCTCGGGGGGTGCTAGCTCGCGGGCGGAGAGCACTTGCTGCCGTAGATCGGGAGAAGCGCAAAGCAGAAACCAGATTTTGGAGTCGGGAGAAAAGATAACCTGCGTCTGCGTGCGCGGACGAGCCTTGAGTGAGCCGCGGCGCAAACCGCTACAGTTTGGACACTGGCAATTCCATTGGGGAAAGCCACCCCCGGCTGCGGATCCGAGGACTTTTACGCGCATTTCGGTACGCCGGCCAGCGTGCTCGCCTGGCGAACAGAAAGTCTAGAGCTCGGCGTTGGCGTAGGAACTGATTTCGCAGTTCAGATCAATCTCTTCGTGCCGAGGAGTGGTCCATTCCATGGAAAAAGGCTCCTTACGAATATTGAAGACACGAAGAGAATAACACAAGATCAGATAGCAGAGAATAGGAGATTTTGAAGAGTCTATCGGCTGCATTTTCCAATTTGGAACAGCGGAGAAACTATACCACTACCGCTTGAAGTTCACCGACAAGCAAACCACAATAACTTGCAGTGAAAAGCATCGGTCTGGTTCAGGCGGATTATCACAACTTTCTTTTTGAGAGTGCATGTTTTCTCTTGACAAGGGCGCAAAACCAAGTAGGATGTGGCGTAAAGTGGTAAGAAGTGGGTAGAAGTAGGGTCAGGTAGCGGGCGGTAGGGCAAAGTAGACAACTACCCAGAGTTGTGGCGAAAGTGGGCATTTTGGCCATTGTAAACCACATTTTCGCGTTCGATTCCGGCAATCGGCTCGAGCTGAGCGGGGCAAATGAAGCTGCGGGGCAACTGTCCAGCGAAGGTGGACGAGAAGGGTCGTCTGAAGATACCCGCCGTGTTTCTCGACCAATTGAAGGAGTACGGCAACCAGTTTTACATCACCAGCACCACCGGTGAAACGGCGCGAATTTATCCGATGAAGGCTTGGTCGGAGATTGAAGACAAGCTGGAGAAGATGCCGAGCACGAACCGAGCAAAAAGGAAGTTTTTGATGCGAACCAGCTATTACGGTCAGACCGTGGAATTGGATGGGCAGGGCAGGCTGCTCCTGCCGACTGTGCTGCGGGAATCGGCCCAGGCCAAGGGAGACGTGGATGTGCTGGGCAACCTGGACTACCTGGAAGTGATGAATCACACGCGAATGCTGGATCAGTTGAAGAATGAGCCGTACACGGACGAAGACGACAAGGCCTTGGAAGATTTGGGGATTTAGTTGGGGTAATGAGTAACGAGCTTGGGTGCGGCGCACACGCCGGTGATGTTGGGAGAGGTGCTCGAATGGCTGCGCGTAAAGCCGGACGGAACGTACATCGACGCCACGCTGGGAGCGGGCGGGCACTCAGCAGCAATAGCCGCGAAATTGACCTCTGGAAGGCTGACCAGTCTGGACCGGGACGCACAGGCGCTCGCCATGGGGCGGGAGCGGCTGAAGATCTTTGGGGCGAAGGTGACAGTGGCGCATGCACCGTTCTCGCGGATTGCGGAGGTCGCACAAGAGTTGGGGATTCCGCCGGTGGACGGGGTCTTGGCCGACTTGGGAGTTTCGAGCATGCAGCTTGATCAGGCCGAGCGCGGGTTTTCCTTTCGCGGGGCCGGTCCGCTGGATATGCGCATGAATGCCGAGGACGAATTGACGGCAGACGAAATTGTGAATCGATGGCCGGAGAGAGAGCTGGCCGACTTGCTCTACCGCGAAGCGGACGAGCACGATTCCAGAAAGATCGCCAGGGCGATCGTGAGAGCGCGACCGATACGAGACACCGCGCACCTGGCAACGACTGTGGCAGGGGCCCGAAAGCAATGGGGAAGGCAGAGACTGCATCCCGCAACAAAAACGTTTCTGGCGCTGCGGATAGCGGTGAATCGAGAGTTGGAGGAACTCGGGCAGTTTCTTTCTCGGACCCCGGTCACAATGAATTCGGGCGGCCGCTGGGTAGTGCTGAGCTACCACTCGCGGGAAGACCGCTTGGTGAAACGAGCGTTTCAGGAGGGGGAGCGGGCAGGAACGCTCCGCGTGCTGACCAAACATGTAATCCAGCCCAGCGAGGAAGAGATGGCCGGCAACCCGCGTTCGCGAAGCGCGAAACTGCGGTGCGCGGAAAGAGTGTAGTCATGTCGAGCAAGAAAAAGGCAAGGGCAGTGCGGGAATTTCAGACCGTCAAGCGGATCGACAATTCGCGCCTGGTGCGGCACGTCGAGCCCGTGAAGCTGCGGTATTACTACCGCACGCTGGCGCTGGGCGGAATCGTGGCCGCTTTTTTCATGCTTTATATCTACCAACACTTTCGCTGCATCGATCTGAGCTTCCAATTGGAGGAAGTAAAGGCAAAACAGGTGGAAGCGGCGACGCTGAATTCTTCCTTGAAGCTGGAAATTGCCAGCCTGCGAAACCCGATGCGCATTGATGTGATTGCGCGCCGCCAATTGGGCCTGACCGAGCCGCTGCCAACGCAAGTACGCGAATACGACGCTCCTGCGGGAGCGCAGGTGGCTGCTGCGAGATACGTACGCCAGAGCCGCTCGCAATAGCAGTTTGCCGGCACGGCGTCAAAGAATTTACACGCTCAGGGAAGCTCGAGGCGGAGCGCTGGCCGAACCGAACCCATCATGGCCCACAATCGCGCGCACGTCGTGAAGGCTGACCGCCGAGCGGGGACCAGCAGACGTGAGTTCACAGCCAACGAGCGGCTGCTCATGGTTGCCGCAGTAATTCTCGTATGCCTCACCGCGGTCCTCGGCAGGCTGGGCTACCTGCAACTCCTCCGTCACAGCGACTACCTGGTGCGCGCGGCGCGGCAGCAACAGCGCACCATTGAAATCACACCAAGGCGCGGCTCCATTTACGACCGCAACATGGATCCTCTGGCCATGAGCATCCCGGTGGATTCCGTGTTTGCCGTACCCATTGAAATAGGAGATGCGCAGCTCGCAGCGCAGTTGCTCTCACAGGTTTTGGGCATCCCCCGCGACGTTCTGGAAGCGCGATTGGGATCGGCGCAAAGCTTCGTCTGGATAGCGCGCAAAGTGCCGCCCGACAAAAAGGAAGCTGTCGAGGCACTGAATCTGAAAGGCATTTACTTTCAGAAAGAGAACCAGCGCGTTTACCCGAAACGGGACCTTGCCGCTCACGTGCTGGGCTTTGTTGACGTCGATGAAAAGGGCCTGGGTGGAATCGAATACGAGCTGGATAGCAAGATTCGCGGCAAGAGCGAAAAGATCGTGGTGATGGCCGACGCGCGGCAGCGCTGGTTCGACGGCGTGGAGGCACGGCGCGAACGCGGAGCCGACGTAATTCTTACGCTGGATGAAAAGATTCAATACATCGCAGAGCGCGAGCTCGGTGCAGCCATCACGAAGACGCGTGCTCTGGCTGGTAGCGTTGTGGTGATGAATCCCAACACGGGGGAAATTCTCGCGCTGGCCAATTGGCCGAAATTCAATCCAAACGTGGCAAACGGCGCGTCCGCGGAGTCGCGGATGAACCGCGCGGTTACAGCGCTCTACGAACCGGGGTCGACATTCAAGTTGATCACTTTGGCAGCGGCTTTCGACCAGGGCATCGTCCGGCCGGAGGAAGTGTTCGATTGCGAAAACGGCGCCGTGTACGTGGCGGGGCACCGCATCCGCGACCATAAGCCATTCGGATTGCTGACGGTCTCGGACATCCTTGCGCAATCGAGCGACGTGGGAGCGATCAAAATCGCGCTGCGTTTGGGAGCGCCGAAATTTTACGACTACATTCGCGCGTTTGGATTCGGCCAGCTTACGGGTGTGGATTTGCCCGGCGAAAGCAAGGGGCTGGTAAGGCGGCTGGAAAACTGGTCGGCCATCTCGATTGGGTCGATTTCGATGGGGCAAGAGGTGGGCGTCACGCCCATCCAGCTCATTAGCTCCGTTTCCGCAATCGCGAACGGCGGGATGCTCTACAAGCCGCATATCGTGGCGGAACTGCGCCGCGACAATAAAGTGTTGCTTACTGGGAGCGCTCTGGCTTCAGGGGAGCCGAGGCGCGTTATCCGTCCAGAAACGGCGGCGACGCTTCGCCGGCTGATGGAAGGCGTCGTTTTGAACGGTACCGGACCGCTGGCCCACCTCGATGGCTGGACGGCCGCGGGCAAAACCGGCACAGCACAAAAAATCGATCCAGCCACAGGCCGCTACTCCCACACGCAACTGATTGCCTCCTTCACGGGATTTGCGCCCATCAACAACCCGGCGGTGACCATCCTGGTGTCGCTGGATTCGCCGGTAGGACAGCATGAAGGCGGACAAGTGGCAGCGCCGGTTTTCAAGCGGATCGCCGAGCAAGTGTTGCCGTACCTGGACGTGCCCCGCGACGTGCCGGTCGAGCCACGGTTGATTCAAGTTGCGTACAAGGATGGAAATGCATCAAACTTAGCAGCGCTCTCGGATTTCACTCCAACGGATTTTACTGCCCTACCGGACCTACCCCCAGCCGAGCTCTCCGGGACAAATGCGAGGAGTGCGAAAGATCAAGTACCTGCAGTGACAGTGGCGGTGGATGAAGGCGGCGACATCCCCTTGCCGGACTTCTCGGGAAAGACCATGCGGGGAGTGACGGCGGCGTGTTTGAAACTGGGGCTGGATCCCCTTTTGGTTGGCAGCGGTCTTGCAGTAAGTCAAGCGCCTGCGGCGGGAATGAAGGTGCGGCGAGGGGCGAGGCTGACGGTGCAATTCGGGGCACCAGCGGCAAAGATCGCCAAGCCGAAACGGAAGCGCAGGCATTAGGATGAAGATGGCACTGCGCCGAGAAAAACAGGTGCGACATACCACCGCCGGGCGGGAAAAACCTCTGAAAACTTCTGTCCAAGTCGCCGGGTCGAAAATCGCGAAGAAACTGAGCGAGCTGTTTGACGGCGTGGAAGCCACTTTGCCAAATGACGCCGACGGCATCGAGATTCAGCAGGTGAGCTGTGATTCTCGCCGAGTGGAGAAAGGCGCACTGTTTTTTGCGCTGCATGGCGCAAAAGCGGACGGAAATACATTCATCCAAGATGCATTGAAACGCGGCGCCGTGGCCGTAGCCAGCGAGGGGGCGGCGCCCAAGAAACTTCCGCGCGGAGTTGCGTGGGTCCAGGTTCGCGAGGAACGGAAAGCGCTGGCGACCGCGGCGGCAAATTTCTTTGGCCATCCTGCCAATGCCTTGCAACTGGTCGCAGTGACCGGAACAAACGGAAAAACTACTACCACTTCGCTCGTCGACGCGATGGTGAAAGCTTCCGGCGCGCGAACCGGTTTGTTTGGCACCATCGCTTATCACACACCGCTCGGCGACCATCCTGCACCGAACACGACGCCCGAATCAGTGGACCTGCAAGGGTTTCTTGCCGAGATTCGCGACGCCGGAGGAAAGTTTGCGGTGCTGGAGGCGAGTTCGCATTCGCTGGCAATGGACCGGTTGTGGGGCTGCCATTTTCAAGCGGCGGTGTTTACGAATTTGACGCGCGAGCACATGGATTATCACAAGACGTTTGAGGATTATTTCGCGGCCAAAAGGCGGCTGTTCGAAGGCACCGGGGCGGGCGGGCCAGAAGTTGCGGTTGTGAATGCCGACGACGGTTACGGCAAGCAGTTGGAAGGGCTGGCAAAGAAGACCGTCACGTATGGACTAGAATCGGAAGCGGACATCACCACCAAGAAATTTCATCTCAGCTTCGAGGGCCTGAGTTTCACGGCGCAAACCCCCCATGGAAAAGTGCAGGTGACCTCGCGACTCGTCGGGCGAATCAATGTGTACAACCTGCTGGCGGCGGTCGGCGCGGCGCAGGCTTTGGGGCTTTCGAATGAAATCATCGAGAAAGGCATCCAGGATCTCGAGAGCGTTTCGGGCCGTTTTCAGCGCGTGGATCAAGGCCAGCCCTTCCTGGTGATTGTGGATTACGCGCACACGGATGACGCGTTGGAGAATCTGGTTCGCACCGCGCGCGAGCTTAATCCGAAAGGCCGCATCATCACCCTTTTCGGGTGCGGAGGATTGAAAGACCGCACCAAGCGGCCGGTCATGGGAGAAGTGACGGGACGGCTGAGCGACCTGACGATTCTGTCGAGCGACAATCCGCGCACGGAAGATCCGCTGAAAATCATCAGCGACATCATCGTGGGATTGCAAAAGACGGCTGGAAAATATTTGATCGAGCCGGACCGCGAAAAAGCTATCGGCATGGCAATGGATGAGGCGCGCGCTGGCGACATCGTGCTGTTGGCTGGAAAGGGCCACGAGAATTATCAGATTCTCGCGGATCGCACGCTGCAATTTGAGGATCGCGAAGTGGCGCGGCGCGCGCTTCGCGATCGCGGTTTTGAAGGGCCGCAAGACGGCTCCGGGTTTGGCACCTAGCGCGCTTGTTTCATCGCCGTGGCGAGGGCGCTCGGGCTCCGACGCGGTCGGGGCGAGCCAAAGACAGACCTCTCGAGAGGAGGAGCCCTCAAAACGTTGAAAAACGAACGAGCCGTGGGGTGTTGGACTAAGACCAATCTTTTGAGGAACTTATGCGGTGGACGATTGCACAGGTGGCTGGCGCTTTGGGTACTCGGCCGGGGGCGGGACTCGACCCCGTGGCCCGGCTGGCCGGTGTGTCGATTGATTCTCGCACGGTACGTGCCGGAGAACTGTTCGTGGCTATCCACGGACCGCGTCACGACGGACACGATCATGTGGCCGGTGCGCTGGAGCTCGGAGCTGTGGCGGCTGTGGTGGCGGAAGCGCAGCTCCCGCGGTTTACGGGCTGGGTGGGCGACCGCTGCATCCCCGTGGCCGACACTTTCGAGGCGCTCAAGCAATTGGCGCGGGCTGTGCGCGAAGCATGGGGCGGGAAAATTGCCGGCGTCACTGGCTCCGTTGGCAAGACCACCACGAAGGAAATTCTGGCGGCCTTGCTGGGCACGAAGCTGCGGGTCCTGAAATCCGAAGGAAATTTGAATAATGAGTACGGGCTGCCGCTGACGCTGTTTCGCCTGGAAGAAACGCATCAGGCGGCGGTGCTGGAAATGGGGATGTCGCGGCGCGGAGAACTGTCGCGGCTGGCGGCGATTGCACGGCCCGACGTTGGTGTGGTGACGCGCGTCTCTCCCGCGCATTTGGAATTCTTTGCATCGGTGGATGAGATTGCGCTGGCCAAGCGCGAATTGATCGAGGGATTGAACGGCCGAGGATCGACGGCGGTATTGAACGCGGACGATCCGCGTGTTGCGGCGTTTGGGCCTTATGCGCCCGGGCGCGTGCTGACGTATGGCATCGAAAAGCAGGCGTTCTTCATGGCGGAGGAAATTGAAGACCGGGGCGCGTTGGGATCGGCGTTCGATTACGTGAGCCCGGAAGGGCGCGTGCGGTTGGAGTTGACCGTTCCCGGTCGGCATGCGATTGCGAACGCACTGGCGGCACTGGCTGCCGCGAGCGTTTGGGGAATCGGCGCGGCAGAGGCGCAGAGCGTATTTAACACCCTGCGGGCTCCGGCCATGCGCGGGGAGCTGCTGCAGTTTTCGAACGGGGCGGCGCTGATCAATGACAGTTACAACTCGAGCCCGGCAGCGCTGCAGGCCATGATGGAATTGCTCGCGGCCACTCCGAATTTTCAGCGGCGGATTCTTGTGGCCGGCGAGATGCGCGAACTGGGAAGTGCCTCGCCGGAGTTGCACCGCGAGGCGGGGCAGCTTGCGGCCAAGACCGGGAAGATCGATTGGGTCATCGGCGTGGCCGGTGACGCTTCCCAAATCGTGGAAGGGGCAGTGGCGGCAGGCCTGCTGCGCGCGCGGACGAAGTTTTTTGAAACGCCGCCGGAAGCAGCCAAATTCTTGGAAACCTTGGTAGCACCCGGCGATTTGCTGCTGGTGAAGGGTTCACGCGGAGTGAAAATGGAACAGATTGTCGAAGCACTGATCGCCCGCAACGCTGCACAAGGAGAGTCTTCGCGTCAAGAGGTTCGGCACTAAATGCTCTACTACCTCCTCGTCGAGGTTCTGCGGCGCTCGTTTAGTCCGCTCAATGTCTTTCGTTACATCACGGTTCGAACAGTCTATGCCAGCCTGACCGCGATGTTCCTTGCGCTCGTTTTTGGCCCGTGGCTGATTCGCCGTTTGCGTGAACTCCAGATCGGCCAGTACATCCGCGAAGAGGGTCCTCAGCAGCATCAGAAAAAGGCGGGGACGCCGACAATGGGCGGCGTGCTGATCGTGCTATCCACCGCCATTCCGACGCTGCTTTGGGCCGATCTGACGAATCCGTTCATCTTGATTGCGCTCTTTGCCTTGGCTGGATTTGCGATCATCGGTTTCATCGATGACTACGCCAAAGTCTCGAAGCGGCAGAACCTAGGCCTCACGGCGAAGAAGAAAATCTACTTCCAAGTTTTGGTCAGTTTGATCGTCGGCGGTTCTTTGCTCGTGCTGCTGACGCGTAACGTTTACTCGACGCAATTGGTGATTCCGTTTGCCAAGCGAATTCACCCAGACCTCGTGATTCACGCCTTGATGAAGACTCCGTATTGGTGGCCCGTGGCGTTTCTTCCATTTCTCATCTTTGTCTGCCTGGTGATTGTTGGTTCCTCGAATGCCGTGAATCTCACCGATGGCCTCGATGGCCTCGCCATTGGTTGCACGGTCATTGCGGCGGGGGCTCTTACCGTGCTTACCTACGTCAGCAGCAACTTTCGTTGGGCGGCTTACCTCGACATTCAATACATTCCTAAAGTCGGTGAACTCACGGTTTTTTGCGGGGCGCTGGTTGGCGCATCACTGGGGTTCCTCTGGTACAACGCGCATCCTGCAGAAATTTTCATGGGAGATGTTGGTTCGTTGTCCCTGGGCGGAACGCTTGGGACCGTCGCCGTCATCATCAAGCAGGAGATTTTGCTGTTCTTTGTAGGCGGAATCTTTGTTGTCGAAGCGCTTTCCGTGATTCTGCAGGTAGGTTCGTTCAAACTGCGCGGCAAGCGCATTTTTCGCATGGCGCCCATTCATCATCATTTCGAACTGCTGGGCTGGAGCGAATCCAAGGTGATCGTGCGCTTCTGGATCGCCGCGTTGGTTTTCGCATTGTTTGCTCTGACGACGTTGAAATTGAGGTAGGAGATTCGGCAACCAAAATGTCCGCGTCCATCGAGCTTCGGAACAAGCGCGTGCTCGTCGTCGGTCTGGCCAGGACCGGGCTGGCCACGGCGTTGTTCTGTGCCGCGCGAGGCGCACGCGTGACCGCGACGGACGCACGATCTGAAAAGGAACTTGCTGATTCAATCGCTCCTCTGCGAAAGGCAGGAGTTGGCCTCGAATTCGGCGGCCACCGGCAAGAGCTAATCCGGGACGCGGATTTGATTATTCCCAGTCCCGGCGTGCCGGCGGACGCGCCTCTTCTCCAATCCGCGCGGGCGAAGGGCGTGACGATTTGGAGCGAGGTCGAGCTTGCAAGTCGCTTCCTAAAAGGGCGTCTTATTGGGATTACCGGATCGAACGGGAAAACGACCACTACGTCGTTGATCGAGCACATTTTGCGCAGCGCCGGATTTTCCACGATTCTTGCGGGCAACATCGGCACGCCATTGATCTCTTGCGTCGACAAAGCCAGCGACAAAAGCGTCACCGTTGCGGAGCTGAGCAGTTTTCAGTTGGAGCTGATTGAAACGCTTCGTCCAAACATCAGCGTATTCCTGAATCTCACGCCCGATCATCTGGACCGCCATCACACTCTAGAAAGCTACGGCGCTGCCAAAGCGCGAATCTTTGAGAACCAGACGGAAGCAGATAGCGCCGTCTTGAACGCTGACGATCCGGGCACGACTCCGTATGCGCTGACAAAACCGCAAGTGTATTGGTTCAGCCGAAGGCAGCGCGTCGCGCAAGGCGCTTTCGTGAAGGAAAACGAAATCTTGTTTCGCCGCGACGGAGTGGAGGAGCCAGTCCTCCAACTCACCGATATTCCGCTGGCTGGGGCGCACAACGTGGAAAATGTGCTCGCGGCAGTGGCTGCGACGCGTCTCGCGGGCGCAGAACCTGCCGCCATCGCCAAGGGCGTGCGGTCGTTTGCGGGGGTTGAACACCGCCTCGAGTTCGTCGCGGAAATTGGCGGAGTGCGTTTTTATAACGATTCGAAAGCCACCAACGTGGATGCCACACTGAAAGCGCTCGACGCTTTTCCGGGCCGCATCCTGATCATTTTGGGCGGCAAGGACAAAGGCAGCGACTACACGTTGCTGCAGGCGCCGCTGCGAGAGAAAGCCATTCTCGCGCTTTTGATTGGCGCCGCAGCCGGCAAAATCGAGAAGCAAATTGCCGGTAGCGTAGCCATCGAACAGGCCGGAACGATCGAACGAGCCGTCGAAACCGCCGCACACGCCGCACGCGCGGGAGACATCGTTTTGCTGGCGCCAGCCTGCGCCAGTTTCGACCAGTTTCAAAACTATGAGCACCGCGGCCGCGTTTTCAAGGAGCTTGTGCATCAGCTCGAGCGACAGGCTACGAGCACGACTTCGGGAGGGCGGTGAACCAACGTGCCGAGACGGCCGGACAGTGACAGATGGCTCTTTGGCGTCACGCTCGCGCTCTGTCTGTTTGGCGCGGTGATGATCCTGAGTGCTTCTGCCGTGACGGCGGAGCAGTTGTACGGGCACTCGTACATCTTTCTGCTGCGGCAAGCGGCGTGGCTTTTGATTGGGCTTCTAGGAATGTTCGTCTTGATGCGCACGGACTATCACAAGCTCCGCCAGCCCGCGGTGATCTATCCGGTGGTTTGCGTTGTTTTGCTGATGCTGGTCGGCGCGTTCTTTTTGGATCGGTCCCACGCCACGCATCGCTGGATCCGTTTTGGCCCAATAGGAATCCAGCCTTCGGAGCTCGCCAAGCTAGCCGTGATTCTTTATCTCGCATGGTTTTTGGACCAAAAGCGACGCGGCAAGGAAGCGATGGAGTTCTGCAAAGAAGATTTTCTTCACACCATTCTGCCCGCGTTTGCGCCCGTCCTTGTTTGCGTTGCATTGATCCTGGGGCAGCCAGACCTGGGCACCTCAGTGGATATCCTGCTCTTTGCCACGACGATTCTGTTTGTCGCGGGACTTTCCTGGAAGTGGATTGCTACAGGATCTGCCGTAGCTCTGCCCGCGCTCTATCTGCTTATTACGCTGGCTCCATATCGAATGGCGCGGTTGCTCTCGTTCTGGGATCCCGGCTCCGACCCGCAAGGTGCGGGCTTCCAGTTGAGGCAATCCTTGATCGCGGTGGGTTCCGGTGGACTCACCGGCGTCGGCTTGATGGAAAGCAAGCAAAAGCTCTTCTACCTGCCCGAAGCGCATACCGATTTCATCTACGCCGTGATTTGCGAAGAACTAGGTTTCATCGGCGCGGTGATCGTGATCGCGCTGTTTGTCGTGTACGGCAGGCGCGGCATTCGGGCAGCCTTCGCAGCGCCGGACGCGTTCGGCCGTTTGCTCGCGCTGGGCATTACCACCATGGTCTTGTGGCAGGCGCTGATCAATTTCTCCGTGGTCTTGGGAATGGTGCCGACCAAAGGAATTCCGCTGCCATTCATCAGCTATGGCGGGTCGAGTTTGCTGGTGATGCTGCTGGGCACGGGCGTGTTGCTCAACATTTCGCAGCAGGCCACGGAATCTTGAGGATCGGGCGCGTCAAGTGAAATTGCTGATTGCAGGCGGCGGCACAGGCGGACACGTTTTCCCGGCGCTGGCCATTGCCCGCGAGTGGCTATCCAGAGGGAAAGAAAGAGAAGTCGTGCTCGTAGGAACCGAACGCGGAATTGAGATGAAGCTCGTGCCGCAGGCAGGCCTGCTGCTGGAAACGCTGCGTGTTGCGGGACTAAAGGGTAAGGGCGGAGCGATCCTGTTCAAGAATCTGACGATGCTCGTTCCCGCCATGTTTGACGCCAGGCGTGTGTTGCGCAAGCACAAGCCGGTTGCCGCGTTTGGAGTGGGCGGCTACGCGGCGGGGCCCATGTTATTGGCCACCTGGCTCGGGGGCGTGCCGAATATCATCTTTGAGCCCAACGCGGAGCCAGGCCTCACGAACAAATTGCTGGCGCGTCTTTCGAAGCGCATTGCCACCGGCTATGAAATTTCTGCACAGGCGTGGGGAGAAAAGGCGGTGGTTACGGGATGCCCGGTGCGTTCGGAGTTCTTTTCGATTGCGCCGCGCAAGCCCGGAAATCCCTTGCGCCTGCTCGTTACGGGCGGCAGCCAGGGCGCTCTGCCGATCAACCGTGTGTTTGTGGATTCCATGGACCGCCTGGCCACGCGAAAAAACGAGCTGCGCATCGTGCATCAAACCGGCGAGCGCGACCATGACGCGGTGCGTACCGCTTATGCGCGGCGCGAAATCCTGGCGGAGGTGGTGCCCTTTCTGACGAACATGCCTGAGCGCTTCGGCTGGGCCGACGTCATCGTTTGCCGCGCTGGAGCGATTACCGCCGCGGAAGTCGCGGCCGCGGGCCGCGCCGCCATTTTCATTCCCTTTGGAAGAGCGACGGACAGCCATCAATTGCGCAACGCGCAGGAAATGGTGCGAGCTAGCGCGGGGCGGCTGATTACCGAGCCCGAGTTGACGCCAGAAAAACTGACCGCCGAAATTTTCTCGCTTCTCGAGCAGCCCCAGGAAATCGAAAAGCTTTCTTCGAACGCGCGCGCATTGGCCCGCCCTCAAGCCACGCGAGAAATCGTCAACTTGATTGAAGAGGCCGCAAACGTGCAAGGCAAAGCAGCGAGGGCAAATCCATGATGGTCTCGTTTCGCAATTTTCAACGCATTCATTTGGTGGGCATCGGCGGCATCGGCATGAGCGGCATCGCCGAGGTTCTTCTTACGCTGGGCTACTCCGTTTCCGGGTCGGACGTAAAACTGTCGAACATCACCGAACGGCTGCAGAAATTGGGCGCGACTATTTACGAGGGCCACCAAGCCTCGAACGCCGATGGCGCGCACGTCGTCGTGACTTCCTCCGCCGTGAAACCAGACAATCCTGAAGTCATCGAAGCCCACAACATGAAAACTCCGGTGATCCCGCGCGCCGAGATGCTCGCGGAATTGATGCGCCTGAAATACGGCATTGCCGTTGCCGGCGCGCATGGCAAGACCACCACGACTTCCATGGTTGCCTCGGTGCTTGCCGCGGCCCACCTCGACCCCACGTTCGTGATCGGTGGGCGAGTCAATCAAGCGGGCACTACCGCGCGTTTGGGCAAAGGCGAATACTTTGTCGTGGAGGCGGACGAGAGTGACCGCAGCTTCCTCATGCTCGCGCCTGTCGTCGCAGTGGTGACCACCATCGACCGCGAACATCTCGATCAGTACAGCTCGCTCGAGGATATCCAGGATGCTTTCATCCAGTTTGTGAATCGTGTGCCGTTTTATGGCGCGGCGATTCTGTGTGTGGACGAACCCAACGTGCAAGCCGTCATTCCCAGCGTGAAGCGTCCCATCATTACTTACGGAACGTCGAGCCAGGCCGATCTGGTGATCAGTGAAATAAAGCTGGATGGTTTGGAGAGCGAATTCCGGTTGACCTATAAAGGCGATGATCTTGGCCTCTTTCGCTTGTCGCATCCTCCGGGGATGCACAACGTACGCAATGCCGCCGCTTCCGCGGCCGTGGCCTTGTATCTCAATGTCGCCGCCGACCTGATTCGCGAGGGCCTCGCAAAATTCGCCGGTGTTGGCCGCCGCTTCGACATTAAGGGCGTGGTGAACGACATTACCGTCATCGACGACTACGGCCATCACCCGGCCGAAATCCGCGCGACGCTTGACGCCGCCCGCGGCTGCAAGTTCAACCGGCTGCTGGTCCTTTTCCAGCCGCATCGCTATACGCGGACGCAGCACCTTTGGGATGAATTCTGCCGCGCGTTCAACCAAGCCGATGTTCTCGTCTTAACCGATATTTACGCCGCAAGCGAGGCGCCCAAACCAGGTGTGACCAGCGAAGCGCTTGCCAATGCCATTCGTGGCGCCGGACATAAAAATGTTCACTACTCCCGTTCGCTTCAGGAGGGCATTGAGCTTTTGCTCAAGCAGGCGCGCCCGGGCGACGCGATTTTGACCATTGGCGCGGGCAGCGTCAGCCGCGCAAGCAACGAATTAATCACTCTTCTAGGAGCGGAGCATCCGGCGCAACATGCGCATTAGCGATCCCAACTTGATTGGACGTTTGACGGAGCTTCGTGTCGAACTGCGCCAGGGAGCAAAGCTGTCGGAACTGACTTCTCTGGGCATCGGCGGCACAACGGACCTGCTCCGCATCACAAAGCATGAAACTATTCCGGATTTGCTCCAGCTATTGGACGCAAACCACATTCCCAACAAATTTCTCGGCGGGGGTTCGAACTTGCTGGTGGGAGACGGCGAGCTGCTCTGGGTTGTCTTGCAACTCGTGCCGCCCGAGTCTGACGTCGTTCTGGAAGGCAATTTCGCTCATGTGGATGCCGCCGCGGACCTTGGCCGCACCGTCACCTTCTGCGCCAAGCGTGACCTGGGGGGTATGGAAGGCTTAATCGGAGTCCCGGGAACCGTGGGCGGGGCGCTGCGGATGAATGCCGGCGCCTACGGGATGCAGATCGGTAGCTACGTCCGCGAAGTGAAGCTCTACCGGGCCGCCACCCGGCAAATCGAAACCCTGCGGGGGCATCAAATTTCCTTCGAATATCGCCACACTTCTTTTGCGCCTGATGATATGATGCTCGCAGTGATATTGGAACTACCCTCCAAAACGTACAACGAAATTCTAAAAGGCATTCGTATCTGCAACGAAAAACGGCGCTCCAGTCAGCCGCTTGGGCAAAAAAGTGCCGGTTGCATCTTCAAAAACCCTCCTGGGGCCTCCGCGGGCCGCATGATTGATGAGCTGGGGCTCAAAGGTCTCTCCGTCGGCGATGTGCGAGTCAGCGACCGTCATGCCAACTTTTTTGTGAATGCGGGTCACGCCTCCGCCAAAGATATGTTGGCGCTGATCGCCGATGTGCGTGAGCGCGTCCAGAAAGCTTACGGCGTGGCATTGGAGAATGAGGTGGTCGTTTGGAACGCCTGAAGCCCATGCAAAGGAACGCCACCGCTGCCGCTGACGCCAGCGAGCGTTACCGGCCGGAGCTGATTTCCGACGATGAACCGCGCTACCTTCGCCGGCAGAAGCCCGTCGAAATCCGCCGCAAGAAGCTGAGCGGGCGCGGCTGGACCTTCTACCGCCGGATCCTGGTTTTCACAGCCACGGGTGCTGTCGTTACGGTCGCGGCGTTTTACGGGACTCGATTCCTTCTTTATTCGCCGTCGATGCTGTTGCTGAAGCCTGAGCAGATCGAACTGACTGGCAATCACGTGGTCGCGCGCGAGGCCATACTGAAGCAATTCGCACAGGACCGCAACCACAGTGTTTTGCAAATTCCGCTCGATACCCGCCGGAGCCAGCTTGAGCAAATCCCTTGGGTGGAATCTGCGAGCGTGCAGCGCATTCTTCCCAACCGGATTCGCATCGAGCTCTCAGAGCGGACGCCCATCGCCTTTGCCCGCAATGCAAATGAGCTGGCGCTGATTGACGCTCACGGGGTGATTCTCGACCGGCCTCGCGATGCGGATTTGCAATTTCCGATCGTAAGCGGAGTCTCCGAAGACGTGCAGCGCGATCAGCGCGAGAAGCGTATGCAGTTGTATCAGGAATTCATGAAGGATATCGAATTGGTCCGCGGGGGATCATCCCAAAACGTCAGCGAAGTGGACCTGTCTATTCTCAAGGATTTGCGCGTGGTCATGACCGGCCTTGCGAGCGCAACCGATGCTCAGGCAGTGACGGTTCATTTCGGCTCGAGCGATTTCTCCGGCAAGTACAAGATGCTCGTGGACAATTTTTCGCAGTGGCAGGCCCATACCGGGCGCGTGCAGTCCATCGATTTGCAGTACACGCGGCAAGTGGTCGTGAATCCCGACACCAGTGCGGGCACGGTGGCCGCGAAAATAAAATAGATTCATCGCAGGAGCGGCGGCTTGGCGAAGAAAGACAAATACCTGGTTGGGCTTGATATTGGCAGCACCAAAACCTCTGTCCTGATCGCGGAAATCGATGGTGAGTTCGTAAAGTTTCTGGCGCTCGGCGCGGCCGAATCCAAAGGTCTGCGCAAGGGACTGATTGTGAATCTGGATTCCACGGTGAGTTCGATCCGGCGCGCCGTTGAAGAGGCCGAAGGCGTGGCCAACGTGCCCGTGGAAGAAGCGCTCATCGGCGTGGCCGGAAACCACGTGCGCGGCGTAAACAGCCGCGGTGGCATCACCCTGGGGCAGCGCCCGCGCGACATCGAGCGCGAAGACGTGCGCCGCGCCGTGGATGCCGCGCGCAACATCTCTCTTCCGGAAGACCGCGAAGTACTGCACGTCCTCCCGCACGAATTCATCGTCGATGCGCAGGATAGTATCCGCGACCCCATCGGAATGGTCGGCCAGCGCCTTGTCGCCAACGTTTACGTGGTGACCTCCTCCGTTGCGGCGTCGCAGAATCTCGTCACCGCGGCGAACAAGTCGGGAATTCTCATCAGCGACACCGTTCTCGAACCGCTTGCTTCGGCCGAAGCTTGCCTTACGCAGGACGAGCGCGACCTCGGTTGCTGCCTGCTGGACATCGGTGGTGGCACGACGGAAGTGATCGCTTATGGCGGCGGCGTGGTTCGTCACATCGGCGTTGTTCCCATTGGCGGCGACCACTTCACGAATGATCTTGCCGTGGGCTTGCGCACGCCCATTCCCGAAGCCGAACGCATCAAGCGCCGCCACGGCTGGGCGGCCTCGTCATTCATCAAAGACAACGGTGCGATTGAAATCGCCAGCGTCGGCGATCGGCCGCCTCGCACCATTTTCCCGCACATGCTCACGGACATCATCGAGCCGCGTGCAATGGAATTACTTTCGCTGATTCGCGACGACCTTCAGCGCGCTGGCCTCGACGGCCAGATTCCCGCGGGATTTGTTCTCGCTGGCGGTGGCGCGCGTTTGCGCGGCCTCGATGACCTCATCGAGCAATCCTTCCGTTTGCCGGTGCGCATCGCGGAGCCAAAGGGTTTGGCGGACCTGCCGGAACAGGTGGCTCAACCGGAGTACGCCACAGTGGTTGGACTGGTGTTGACTGGCGCGAAGGCGCGCCGGTCCGGTCAGAATCGCTCAGGGACCCTGGTATCCAAATTGAAATCCATGTTCGCAGGCGCCTCGTGACCCTGCCCGCTTGGCGCGGCGAACTTGGAGGAGGTCAATAGAATATGAACGCAAGAGACGCGGGAATTCGCATGAGTTTCAGCGAGGAACTGCAGCCGGCGAAAATCAAAGTCATCGGCGTGGGCGGTGGCGGGTGCAACGCGGTGAATCGCATGATTCGCGCGAAGCTGGAGGGCGTGGAATTCATCGCCGCGAACACCGATTTGCAGGCCCTGAAGCTCTCGCAGGCACCGGCAAAGCTGCAGCTTGGCGCGAAGCTCACCAAAGGCCTGGGCGCGGGCGCTAATCCTGAGGTAGGCCGCAAAGCCGCGCTCGAAGACACCGACAAAATCATTGAAGCGCTGGAAGGCTCGGACATGATTTTCATCACGACCGGCCTTGGCGGAGGCACGGGCAGCGGCGCCGCGCCCGTTGTCGCTTCGCTCGCCAGCGAATTGGGCGCTCTAAGCGTCGCCGTCGTTACAAAACCGTTTGCGTTCGAAGGTAAGCGCCGCATGATGCAGGCCGAGCAGGCGCTCGAGGAATTGATTGGCGCTGTTGACACGGTCATCGTGATTCCCAACGAGCGACTGATGGACACCGTCGAGCGCGGCACCAGCTTTTTTGATGCTTTCCGTATCGCCGACGACATTCTTCGCCAGGCGGTTCAGGGCATTTCTGACATCATCACCGTTCCCGGCATCATCAATCGCGACTTCGCCGACGTGAAAGCCATCATGCACGGCCAGGGTTATGCCGTCATGGGCACCGCTGTCGCTACGGGCACGAATCGCGCCGTTGATGCCGCGAACCGCGCCATTGCCAGCCCGCTCCTCGAAGACAATTCCATTCAAGGCGCGCAGGGCATTCTCATCAATATTTCCGGAAGTTCCAGCCTCTCGCTCCACGAGGTTCACGAAGCGTCGAGCGTCATCCAAAAAGCTGCGCATGAAAACGCCAACATCATTTTTGGAGCGGTGCAGGATGACACCATGAAGGACTCCGTCAAGATCACCGTGATTGCCGCGGGCTTCAAGGAAGCCAACAAGAAAAATGTCCAGCAGAAGCAGTCTTTCCTGCCAAAGACGTGGAAGGCCGGGCGCGAAATCATGGAGCCTCCCATGCAGCAGCCCGCCAACGTCGTGCATCAGGTCCAGCAGAATGTGCGCGAAGTCAGCCCGGAAGTTCCAGCCGACGATTTGGACGTGCCAACGTTCCTGCGGCGCCAGGCGCAAAAGGCCTGAAGCGCTCAATTCAGTTCGGCGCGGGGAATCAAGAGTTGCGCCCTCGCTTTTCGGGGAGTGCGGGGGACATCTAAGGAAGCTGCGCTACTTGTCCCGCCAATTTTCGTACCTCTGCCTCAAACCTTCTGTAGTCTCCGCTGGAATAAGGAAGCTCGGAGCTTAGACCGGAGTGGAATTCGTGTGCGTGAGTGCGTCGCGCCACATCGTTAAAGTTCGAAGCGCTAATGCCGCCGCCCGGAAGTATGGTGACGCGGTCGCGCGAAAGGTGAATCAGCCCCGCAAGAACTGCGGCGCCTTCGGGAGCGCCCGATGCGCCTCCCGAAGTGAGAATCCGCGTTGCGCCCGTTCGAATCACGGCTTCGAGCGTTTCGCGCAAATCGGCGCATTCATCGAACGCGCGGTGAAAAGTTACGGGCAACGGTCCCGCCAGGCTAACCAATTCCTGCGTGCGCTCGACATCCACTCGGTAGCCCTTGCCTAGGATTCCCAACACTACTCCATCCATTCCGGATTCTTTTGCATCCGCAATAGCGCGTTTCATGTCCTCAAATTCCGAGCCAGAATAAACGAAGTCTCCCGCGCGCGGCCGAACCATGGAAAAAATAGGGATGCGAACTTTCTTACGTACGCCGCACAACACTTCTTGGGTGGGTGTCAGCCCGCCAACAGAGAGGTCGGCGCACAGCTCAATTCTGTCTGCGCCTCCGCGTTCCGCGGCCAAGGCTTTGTCCAGCCCGTCCACGCTGATTTCCAGCAGGTATCTTCCAGCCATCCCTAAAGTCCACGCGAAGAATTCAAGTGTATGAGCGTACCTTGGGCCCAATTCCAGAAAATGCCGAGCGCTGCCGCGATGTTCCATCCCCAGAGGAACAGACGCATCTCCTTCGGGCGATACGCACGATTTTGCCACAGCAATGTTGCATCCAGCACAAACCAAACGGCGCCAAGCGCCAGGAATGCTGTAACCATCCAATCCCGAAAATAAAACCGCACCAGGATTGCCTCGACACAAAGAAACGCGGCGATCAGGAATTTCGCACGCACGCGGCCGATCATGGTCGCCGTTGTTCGCCGGCCGCTCAATCGATCCGGCTCAATGTCCATCACTTCGCCGAACACATGCGAATGCATCGCAAACAGTGCGCCAAACAAAAACGTCTCCCACGGAAGTTGGGACACGTTGTTCAGCCAACTGCTCAACACAAACACCAACAGGTAGCTCGCCTGGATGAGTACGTCGAAGGGTGGGTGGCCTTTCCATCCGAAGCGCGGCGCGTTGTAAAGCCCCACCGCTAAAAGCAGAATGGCGTACCACCACAGGATTCGTGGACCCACAAGCCAATAAAACGCGGCCAGGAAGGGAAGTTGCGCGGCAACGATTTGCCATCTCAAGGCGGCAAGCTGCTCACGTCCGCCACGCGAGCCAAACATATAGGTCCCTTTTCGCGGGTTCAGTTGATCGGCCTCCGCGTCAGCCAGGTCGTTCACTCCATAGAGCAGCAATCCTAGCGGAAATAATACAAAGATCAGCCCCAGCCAGAGTCGCCCGGAATGGATAAAGTCCGTGTGGCCAAGCGGCAGAAGATAGAACAGCGCAGTCGTGCTCCAAAGCCCGGGCCGCGACACTTGAACAAGAAATCTCGCGTCCGACCGCAGTCCTTGCCGCCCCGTCAAAGTGCTGACCGTCGCACTGGCATCCGTCATTTGCCCCGAACTCTCCGGCCCGCGCGAGAAGAGAAGATGCTCTCCCGGGCCGCGGCTGTGATAGGCTTAGCCACCGAAGACGCCAGATTGTACCCGGATTTTTGTCCGCGGTTGGTCCGCATTTGAAAAACTTCCGTAAGGAGACCGCCATGAAACCTCGCCTCGCTCACGTTCTTCTCCCGGTAATTCTCCTGATTGGATTCCTGGTGGCGTGCCAGAAGCCTTACCACCAAGCGGATGAGCGCTACATTTTCGTGGCCTCCAGCACCAGCTTGCCGTACTGGCAGGAAGCAGCGGCGGGCCTGGAAGATTCGGCTAAACAGTTGGGCGTTAAGGCAGAGCTCACGGGACCGGCTAATTTTTCACCAAATGAGGAAGTGACCGCTTTTCAGCAAGCTGTCGCGCAAAAGCCTGCTGGGATTCTGCTTTCTGCATCCAATCCCGATCTGTTCAGGGCGCCTATTAACGCTGCCATCCAGCAGAGAATCCCCGTAATTTGTGTGGATGCAGATGTCCCCGGCTCCAACCGCGTTACGTTCGTTGGCACGGATAACTTTCGTGCCGGCCAGGAAAGCGGGAAGCGCATGGCGGACCTTCTTTCCGGCAAAGGAAACGTGGTGATCATCAGCATCCCAAGCCAGTTCAATCTCGACGAGCGGGTTCGGGGTGTGAATGACACGCTGAAGAAATACCCCGGAATCAAAGTCACTAAGACCATCGATGACAAGGGCGATTCCCGCAACGCTTACGATGCCATTACCGCTCTCCTGCAAGGCAAAGATAAGCCCGACGGGATCATTGGACTCGAGGCCTCAGGAGGCGCCGGCGCTGCCGATGCGCTTCACCGCGTGGACCTCACCGGCAAGATTCCTATTGTTGCGTTTGACAAGGATCCGGGGACGCTCGATTGGATTGAGCGCGGCGCGATTACCGCCACGGTCGTGCAGAAGCCCTATGTGATGAGCTTTTACGGTCTGAAATTTGTGGACGATCTCCACCACAACGCCGTTCATGAGTTCAAGGACTGGAGAACCGCGCCCACTGCCCCAATCCCGGCCTGGGTAGACACGGGAACGGCGATTGTGGACAAGAATAATCTCGCTACCTTCCGCGAGAGCCTTGCTTCTCACAGCAAGCCGCCGATCTGAGATCTAGGAGGAGGCAGTCAGCGAAGCCCGAGCGTATTTCGAGCTGGCAGCGTCCAGGATTACGCCAGCCCCATCGAAGCAAAGGCAGTAATCGCAGCGCATCCCAGCGCAACGCCCAACACGATTCCTGCAAGAACGTCGCTGAGGAAATGCATCCCCAGCACGATCCGGGAAACCGCAATGTTTAGGGCGAGGAACACGAGCGCGAATTCCAGCGAGGGATAAAAGTAACTGATGACCAGCGCGATGGAGCAAGCTGTCATGGTGTGGCCCGACGGAAAGGAAAACTGATCGGGAGGCAGTACTTTCGACCAGCAATGGGGTTCGATCTGACAAGGTCGTGGCCGCTGGCTCAAATGCTTCAATGCCTTGAACAAGAAAACTCCTGCTAACGCTGCCGCCCCCGCTGCGCAGACGGCAGCAAATCGTCGCGGGCCGCCCAAGCCCAGCAGCAAGAAGCCCAGTGCGTACCAAATCCAGCCGTTCCCTAGGCGCGTCACCGTGATTGTCCAGATGCGAATCCACCGCGGCGCGCGCCACCGGTTCACCCGGTGCATCAACCGGTGATCGCGGCGCTCGATGTATCTCCACAAGCTGCGTGCCACTGCCATCCTCTTACCTCATTCGAATGGTCGAATGTAAACCGTCTGTCTCAACTTGCCCAATTGGCCTCGAGACGCGGATCGATGTCCCACAGCTTCCGTTTTCTCTTTCCGCCGTTTTCCATTGCCGCGGTCCATTTCCGGCAAAAGCGGACTTCGTTTAGCCAGTGCCCTCCGGAAAAGGCCGGCACCAGCAGTGCTAGCGGCGAGAGCATTGTCGTCCAGGGCTTGTCAGCAAACATCGATCCGATGATGCTGAAAACGTCCGCCGTGAGCCTGCCGTAGCTCCCGTGCTCTCCAGCCACGCGGCCCCATCCTGCTCGCAA
>Ga0209375_1000936_pt1 | contig 23240 bp, 18 predicted proteins | sample GraSoiAngelo_131_FD_185888 | JGI IMG/M metagenome (GOLD analysis project Ga0209375, IMG submission 185888) | Grasslands soil microbial communities from the Angelo Coastal Reserve, California, USA - 14_0929_02_30cm (SPAdes) (version 2) | ecosystem: Environmental > Terrestrial > Soil > Grasslands ... | reverse complement strand
CGTCTCCTGGAAGTTGCGGACGCGCACCTGCTCGTCGCTGCCGATCTGCCGCACCGGCACGCGACTGGTGCTGTCGGTCCGGAACGATGCCTCGACGTGGTACTCCGCGATGAACTCGGCGCCGCGGCGCTGAAACGTCAACGTCTGATTGGTGAGCGACACCGAGAACAGCGCGAGCGTGGAGTCGGGCGACGGACCGGCGAGATAGCGCACCGAGGCGATGAACGGCAAACCGCCGCCGCCCACGAGCGCGCCCATCGAGCGGTAGACGGATGACGCGTCGAACAAGCGCGGCAAGGACGGTCCCCGTTGCGGCGCTGCGCCCGGCGTGCCGGAGGTGGGGGGCTGCAGCCGGCAACCGCCGGACAGAACGGCGATCGCCAGCAGTGTACCCGTCACCCGCGTGCCCACACGTCGTATCACTTGCCGAGCCTCAAATCCGGACGTTAGTTTCGCGCACAACCCCCATGGCTCTCGAAAACCTGGCCGGCAGGTCAATCGCCGGCTACCGCCTCCTCGAGCGCGTCGGCGAAGGAGGGACGGCGGAGGTGTACCGCGCCGAGCATCGCGAGCGCGGCGCCTGTGCGTTCAAGGTATTGCGCGAGCGTCTGAGGGGCGACCCCGTCGTCGTCAAACGCTTCCTACGGGAAGCGGGATACGGGTCGCGCGTCGTGCATCCCGGGGTGGTCCGCACGTACGAGTTCGGTGAATCCGACGGTCTCTACTATCTCGCGCTGGAGTGGGCCAGCGGCGAGCCACTCGCGGACTTCTTACACCGCGAGGGCCCGCTCACCGCGGCGGAGGCCATCCCGCTCGTACGCCAGCTGGCCGACGCGCTCACAGCGGCACACGCGGCCGGCATCATCCATCGCGATCTGAAGCCCGAGAATATCATGTACGACGCAAGCACGCACAGCGTGAAGCTGCTGGATTTTGGTATCGCGCGGGACGCTGAGCTGCCACCGGAGGAGCGACTGACGCGCACCGGCTTCTTCGTCGGCACGCTGCAGTACGTCGCGCCCGAGGCGCTGTCGGGCGAGCTCGTCGATGGGCGTGCCGACATCTACAGTCTCGCGAAAATCGCGTACTACATGCTGACCGGACGACATCCGCACGATGGGCGCAGCCCGCGCGAACTCTTCCAGCAGCTCTTGAGCGGCAAGCCGAAGCCGCTCTCGGAGGCGAGCGACCGCAAATTCCCGCCGGCGCTCGAGGCGGCCGTGATGAAAGGCCTCGCGCGGCAGCCCGGCGATCGCCAGGCCACGGTGTTGGCGTTCGCCGAGGATCTGGAGGCGGCACTGGCGGGTGCAAAGCACGGTCCCAAGTCGCGGGGGCTCCTGGGGGCACTGAAAAACATTGTTGGCAAGCGGAACAGTGAATAGTAGTAGCGACTACTACTACCTCAAAAACACGCTCAAGGATCTGCTCCTCGCGCGCTCCGTGCAACGCGGCGATTTCGTCCTCGCCTCCGGCCGCCGCTCCTCCTTCTATATCGATGCGCGGCTCACCACGATGTCCGGCGAAGGACTGGCCGTCGTCGGTGGGCTCGGTCTCGACCGCCTGGCCGCACGCGGCTGGAGCCCGCGTGCCATCGGCGGCTTGACCCTGGGCGCCGATCCCATTGCCTACGCGCTCGCACTGACCGCCCGGCGGCGTGGGCAGCTGCTCGACGCCTTTACGGTGCGCAAGCAGCCGAAAGACCATGGCACCGGCCAGCGCATCGAAGGCTGCTTCGCGTCCGGCTACCCCGTCGTCATCGTCGAAGATGTGCTGACAACGGGACGGTCCACCCGCGAGGCGATCAGCGCCGTCGAAGGCGAGGGCGGCCATGTGCTCGGTGTGCTGGCCGTGATGGATCGCGAAGAAGGCGGACGCGAGGCGATCGAGCGGGCGGGGTATCTCGTCGAAGCGTTCGTGACGGCGTCCGATCTCGGCCTCAGGATAGGCACGTGAGCGAGCCGATTCCTCGCCTGTCGTTCGCCGCGCGCGCGCGCGGCTGGCACGACGATGCGACGGCGCTCGAGCAGCGCTTCAAGGACCTCGAGACCTTTGAGCGCAGCCATCGCCGGCGCTGGGCCATCGCGGCGGCCCTGTTCGTCCTCGGCGTCCTCGGGAAACTCGGCGGCGTCACCGACGCGCGCCTCGGCACGATCGTGTTGCTCGCCGGGGGCGGCGCGGTGATCAACGCGATCGTCGGGTTGATCAACGAGCGCGGCTGGTACCGCTGGTGGTTCATCTATATGCTCCCGCTGCTCGACGTCGTGCTCGTCAATGTGCTCGTCGTCTGGTTCGGGCACGGCGGCGTGGTCGCGGCGCTGTTCATCGCGGTGCTGCCCTACGCCTTCGATCAGGGACAGGCCGTCGGCGATTTCCTCGTGCTGGTTGGGTCGATCGCCTATCTGCTCGCGAGCTGGGCACACGGTCGCCTGTATCCCGGCGGGACCGGCCTCGATACGCTCGCGTACCTCGAGACGGGTGTCTTCATCATCGTGGCGATGGCGCTCAAGCGGATCCCCGCGACGCTCATCCAGCGCATTCGTCGCGCGCGCAGCGTGATGGGCGAAGCAGAGCAGGGGTATCTCGCCGTTCGGGCGGCCGCCGCCGAAGCCGACGAGCTCGGGTTCCTCGAGAAGAGCTTCAACCGCATGCTCGAAGAGATCGGCACCACGATCTCCTCGGTGCAGCGCGAGGCCGACGAAGTCGCGGCATTCGCCGAAGAACTGGCCGCGGCGGCAGAGCAACTGCATGCCACCACCGAGTCGCTCACGCAGACGTCGCAGCGTCTCGCCACCGATCTCGGGGCTCAGCGCGGCCTCGCGGACGGGGCGCGGGGCGAAAGCGCCAAGGCGGCCGATCAGGCGGAATCACTCCGCGTGCGCGCAGAGTTGATGCAGGTCGACGCGTCGCGACTCGTCGGGACGGCGGAGCGGGGGCGCGAGCGGGTCGCCCGCGCGAGCGCGACGCTGCGAGCGGTCGGCGAGGAAGTGCGCGCGACGGCGTCGACGGTGGCGGGACTGTCGGGGATGTCGGAACGCATCGGGGTGTTCGCCCAAACCATCGCGCGCATCGCGCGACAGACGCACCTCCTCGCCCTCAACGCGGCGATCGAGGCGGCGCGCGCGGAGGAGCATGGTGAAGGGTTCGCCGTCGTCGCGGACGAGGTCCGCAGCCTCGCGGCGGAGGCAGGGAAGTCGGCGCGCGAGGTCGCCGAGCTCGTGAGCGAGCTACGGACGGGCATCGAGGCCGCAGCGCGCGCCATGCAGTCGGGCGAAGCCAAGGTGCGGGACATCGGCGCGGTCGCGGCGGAGGCCGACGGCGCGCTCCAGGAGCTGCATCAGGGCGTGCAGCTGATGGGCGATCTGGTGAATGCGACCGCAGAGGTATCCCGCAGCCAGGCGCAGCGTCTCGCCGAGCTGGCACAGTCGTTACAGCAAGTCGCCAGCATCTCGACAGCTTCGTCGGAAAGCGCCAACAGCACCGCGGCCGCCACCGAAACGCAGATCACTGCCATGGGCGAACTGACGGCCACGTCGCAACAGCTCGCTCAACTCGCCGAGCGCCTGCGCGCGGGGATGGCGCGGTTCTCGGTGCTGCGACGCGATCCGGCCACCGCAGAACACCAGATCATCAGACCCGCCGCCGACTAGTTCACACGCGAAAGCGTGTGTGATCCCGCCGGGAGACCGCTGCGGCGCTCGGGCCTTGGTCCCACGACCCCGCGTGAAAGGGGTGAAACGCACGCAGGGCCTCCCGGTAGGGGATGATCAAGAGATCGACATACCGCGCCAATGCGACCTCAAAGGGAAAGCGACGCCGAAACTCGCCGGCCGTCACGCCGAGGACTGCCCGCAGGTGGCGGCCGAAGCTTTGCGGCGACGAATAGTCCATGCGGTAGGCCACATCCGACACGGACAAGCCGGGGTTTTGAAACAGGAACGCCGCATGGAGCAGCCGCATACCGGCGAGATAGCTCTTGGGTGATGGCAAGCCGGCGCGATGAAAGCGGGACATCAACGTGCTGGGCCGGACGCGCAAATGCCGGGCGAGGCCGCGCACCGTGCTGAGCGCCGGCGCAAGTCCCGCGACCGCCTCAAAGAACAGCCGCGTCTCCTCCGGCGGGCTTGGCTCGAAGGGCTCGCCGAGCGCTGGAATGAGTCGCGCGAGTATCCGCGCCGCGACCGGCGACGCCGGATGGCCCACGAGGTCGCGTAGGCGGCGCCAGCCGTCGGGCTCGGTGCAATCCACGGCGCTGCGCACCCCGGTCGCGCCGAGCCGCAGCAGCGTTTCGGTCGCCTCGCGGTCGTGGCGTGACACAAGCGCGACCGCCGGGATAGCGGGGAACTCGCGCACGAACCGCGCAATGCCGGGCAGCGCCTCCCCGTGGCAGCGATGGACGGAGATGACCATCGCATCGACGCGCCGGCGCCGCGCGACGTAGAGCGCTTCGCGCAGCGAGTCGGCGTGCAAGGTATCGAAGCAGCCGTCTCCCGCCGCATCGATGCGCGGGCGCTCGGGGGGCGGAAGAACGGTGCATACGGTCACCATGCGGCCTCATGGTAACCGGAGCGTTTCAACCGCCATTCATCATCAGTGCCCTGCGGGCGGCGGAGGCACCATCCGAAAAACTCCCAGTTCACCGAATTGCCGCAGCGGGAGCCTTGTGAACGGCTAGGCTGAGTGCGAAGCTAGGCGCGCGGATGAGAGGATACACATGACGTCGAGACGATGGCTGATCGGGTTGGCGTCGCTGGTGGTGATGTTGATGATCGCCGGCGCCGTGAGCTTCGTGCGCTACGCCCGTCTGCATGCCCTCCAGCCGACGCTGGTGGCAGTCGCCCCGTTCGACATCCTCGTCGCCGGCCTGGAGCCGTGGCGGGTGCGTCTCGCGCAGGAATTGACCGCGCGGCTCGACAGCACGCCGCCGCTCACCGCGGTGTCGCAGGACGTGGTGCGCGAGCGCTGGCGCGGGCAAGCGCGGCCGGAGCTCGCGGCCCTCGACCTGGCGCGTCGCACCAGCGCGGGCGTCGGGATCTATGGGCGCCTGGATCCATTTGCGGGTCGCGATTCGGTGCTCGTGAGGGTGATCCTGATCGATGCGGGCACCGGGCGTGTGCGGACCGTCACGAACGTCCCCTGGCCCCGTGCTCGGCTTCCGGCCCTCGCCACGGCGCTCGCCCAGCAGGTGCGTGAGAACTATCGTTAAGCACGTGACCGAGCCCTTTGCAGAGCTGAACGCCGCACTACCGCCACACTATATCATCGATCGCGAGCTGGGCCGCGGCGGCATGGCCCTCGTATACCTCGCCCGCGACACGCGCCATGAGCGTTTCGTCGCGCTGAAGACGTTGCGGCCCGAAATCGCGGTGGCGCTGGGCCGGGAGCGGTTCCTGCGCGAGATCAAACTCGCGGCGCGCCTACAGCATCCCAATATCTTGCCGGTCTACGACTCGGGCGACGCGGGTGGCACCCTGTATTACGTCATGCCGTTTGTCGAAGGGGAGTCCCTGCGCGACCGGCTGGATCACGAGCCGCAATTGCCCGTGGACGACGCACTGCACATCGCCCGCGAGGTCGCCGAAGCGCTCGCATACGCGCACGATCACGACGTCGTGCATCGCGACATCAAGCCCGAGAACATCATGCTTTCGGGCGGACACGCCATCGTCACCGATTTTGGTATTGCGCGCGCGGTCAGTGCCGCCGGGGGCGACAAGCTGACGCAGACAGGCCTCGCTATCGGCACGCCGGCCTACATGCCGCCGGAGCAGGCGTCGGGATCGGGCCAGGTCGACCGCCGCAGCGACATCTACAGTCTCGCGTGCGTGCTGTACGAGACACTCGCTGGGCAGCCGCCGTTCACCGGACCGACGGCGCAGGCCATTATGGCGCGCCATTCGCTCGATTCGGTGCCGCGCTTGAAAATCGTGCGCGATGCAATTCCCGACGAGCTCGAGCTCGTCATTGAGCGCGCGCTCGAGAAAGTGCCAGCCGACCGGTATCAGACATCGGGCGAATTCGCGAAGGCGTTGACCGCAGCGAGTACCGGCACGGTCTCGCGCGTGACCGCCGCGCGCCGGCACACGCGCAGGCAGCTGGTGTGGCGGCGTCCGGTCACGGCGGGAATCGGCCTCGGCGCGCTGGCGCTGATCGCCGGCGCGTGGCTGCTGTTCGGCCGCCACCGCGATGGCGGTGCGAGCGCCGGGGGAAGCCTCGCGCCGAATCGTGTTGCGGTTCTCTACTTCAACGACGCGAGTCGCGACAGTTCACTCCGGTATTTGGCGGACGGCGTCACCGAATCGCTGATCGACCAATTGAGCGCGATTCGCGCCCTGGATGTCATATCGCGCAACGGCGTGGCACCGTTCCGCGGACGCGACATCCCACGCGACTCGATTGCGCGCGCGCTCGACGCTGGGACGCTGGTCGAAGGCGAAGTGGAGCCGGTCGGCACGCGGGCGCGCGTGACCATCCGGCTCGTGGACGGCGCGAGTGGCGCCGACGTCGGGCGCCGACAGAGCTTCGAGTTACCGGTCGACGCGCCGCTCGCGATTCGCGATTCGCTCGTCAACCAGGCCGCGATCCTGCTCCGCGAGCGCCTGGGGGATGAAGTCCAGCTGCGCGAACAGCATGCCAGTACGAAGAACGTCGCCGCGTGGTCGCTCGTGCAGCGCGCCGAGCGGCTCCGCAAAGACGCCGACGCCCGCCCGAACGAGGCGCTGGTGCTGTCTGCGCGCGCCGATTCGATGCTGGCCGACGCGGAGCGCGCCGATCCCCGGTGGATCGACCCGATCATCCTGCGCGGCCAGCTGCTCGACCGTCGGGCGCGACTCACACGTTCGCTCCCGGCGCTCGAGCAGGGCATAGGACACGCGAACCGCGCGATCGCGCTCGCGCCGGATGACCCCCGCGCCATCGAACTGCGTGGCACGCTGCGCTATCGCAAGTGGTTCCTGTTCCGTCCCGCCGATCCGCGCGAGGCGGCGGCGTTGCTCGATGATGCCCGCAAGGACCTGGAGCGCGCGACGAGCATCGATCCGAGCCTGGCAAGCGCCTTTGCCACGTTGAGCCACCTCTACTATCAGACAAAAGATCTGCAGGCGGCGGCACTCGCGGCACGGCGCGCGTATGAAGAAGACGCCTATCTCAGCAACGCCGCGGACATTCTCTCGCGGCTCTTTTTCACGTCGTACGATCTCGATCAACAGCGGCAGGCCCAGCGCTGGTGTCAGGAAGGGCTGCGCCGGTTTCCTCGCGACTATCGATTCTCGCAGTGCCAACTCTACATGATGACGCGGCTCGAGGTGCCGGATGTGCCACGCGCGTGGAGCGCCCTAGCCAGTATCGATTCGCTCTCGCCGCCGCCGCAGCGGGCCCTGCAGCATCTCGAGAATCAGATGTTGGTGGCGGCAGTGATTGCGCGGGCGGGGTTACGTGACAGCGCTCATCAGGTGATCACGCGCTCGCGCGGCACTCCAGAGGTCGACCCCGAGCACGACCTGGTGGCGCTGGAGGCGTTCGTCCGGACGCTGCTGGGTGAACAGGACGAGGCTATCCGCTTGCTACAGCGCTACGTAGCCGCCAACCCCGAGCACTCCTTCCGCATCGGTGGCGACATCTTCTGGTGGTGGTGGGACCTCCAAAAGCATCCGGGCTTCCAGGCACTCGTACAACCGCATTCGTGACGTAGCTCACAAAACGCGTGACAGAGCTCACTTCTTGACGGGTCGCCGGATTGAGGATCTAATTAGCCCCTGCGACAAAGAAGCATCTCGGCCGTAAACGTTGCCCGCCCGACCGTCCCAGACTGCGCCCAGCTGGGGGTTGTCCGCGAGCCCCAACTGGGAGTTGCCCTATGAAGCGAATCGCCTTCCTGTCTCTCGTTTTTGCCGGAATCGTCGGCTGTCACGCAGATCAGGCGTTACCGCCGGGACCGTCGGCGGAAATCCAGGACGCCACGCACCTCGATGGTAACCCGTTCTTCTTTTGGCTCCCACCGACCGTAAACCAACAAGCCCCATCAAGCCAAGTCTTCTCGAGCAAACTCCGCCCGGTCATCACGATCATCGACCAGGGACCTGCTGGCGCACCATCAGGCAACTGTCAAGCCGACAACACCGTGCGTACGTTCTCCGGATCCGACATCACCGTGAGCAACGCGACCTACCACGTGAACTGGCGCACCGACCAGGATGACCTCCATGCGGAGTGCACGTATCGCATCACGGTAAACGTCGGGCCGAGACTGGATTCGCCAGAGCTTGGTCATGCCGACGTCGATCTTGTCAGCAGTGGCAACCAACTGAAGAACGTCGATACCGACGAATTCATCCCCCTGCTCGATGGTCGGACGTTGCCGATCACGTTTTTCGTCGGCGTGGGAGCGACCTGCAAGCCAGCGGGGGGCTCGGACTGCGGTGAGGGAGTGGCAAGGCCGGGTGCGAACACGCTCATTGTCACCAACAGCGGCAACGCCGGTGTGTTCATTCCCGCGGGTGCGGTCGATAATGAGACCACCATCACCGTCCAGTCAGTCGATCAGCGATTTGGTGAGGGCGAAGACGAATGCATTCCGGGGTTGGTCGGCCAATTCCCTGGCGCGCCAGAGACGACTGACAACGGCTGTTATGACTTCCGCGCCGACCCGCCGCTCGCCGACGTCAACGACAATGACGGCACCTTTAACGCAGGGTTCAACGCGACCGTCGCGATCTGCCCGCCGATCGCGGCCATGGCCCTCCCTCATGAGACGCTCGATGAGCTTGTGCTCTTCCGGTTCGATGACTTCGGGGAGGGCGGAACGAGACTGGACGCGCTCGAGAACGTCCAGGCCCCGTTCCTGCGTTGCGACCCTCACTACTCACCATCCTTTGGCTCGCGCGGCTCTCTCTTCGGGGACTTGGCGCGAACGTTCGCGGCTATCGTCAGTCCGCGTCCGCTCTACGCGGGCACCCGTCGCATGATGTTTGATCTGGGCGCCGGCGGCAGCACAGATGGCTTCAGCCGTTTCGCGTGGGCTCTGCCGGCGCCGCCCCTCGAGTAGGACTATTCTTAGCCTGGGCGGTTGACGAAAGGGCGGCTCGCCGGAGCCGCCCTTGCTTTTTGCCATGGCCGCCCAGGCCCTCCCCCCCATGGAATTAGATCCTCCGGTGGAGAGGACATGATTCTCCTGCGCGATGGTGCGTCGGCCCCCTAAGCTCTTTGTTTCTCCTTTATCTCACGTCGGATACCCTACGATGAAGTGTCGCTCAAGCTATCTGCGGTACGTGGCGATCGTCGCCCTTGGGGTCGCCTGTCACGGCGACCGCAGCTATTCGGCTGGCCCCACTGCGCTCTTCCTCGACGCCAATCACGACGGCAACGTCTTCTTCGTCTGGCTTCCCCCGATGCTCAACCAGGGAGCCCCCGCCGGCCAGGTCTTCTCCAGACAGCTCAGTCCGATCGTCACCATTACCAATCTCTGCAACGGCGAAATCATTCGCACGCTGGCGGGATCGGACGTACAGGTCGAGGACGGCGATTACCAGACACCCTGGCACACGGCCGACGACAACCTCAATTCGGCCTGTACGTATCGGATCACGACGACGGCAGGGGCTCGCGAGTTGGGCGTGGCCGATGTGGACGTCGTGGACAGCGGCAATGAGCTGAAGAATGTCAACACAGGCGAGTTCATCCCGCTCCTCGCCGACCGCACGCTTCCGATCACATTCTTCATCGGCGTCGGCTCGCAATGTGAGCGCGTGGATTCAGACTGCGGCGAAGCGACTGTGCAGCCCGGACAAAGCACCACGATCGTGACGACGCAGGGTCAGGCGGGGGTGGTCGTCCCCGCCGGCGCGGTGGACCAACCGGTCACGCTCATCATCGAGTCCGCGGACGATCGCCCCTGCATCCCAGGGTTACCCGAGCCTGTGTTCCCGGGTGACGTCGGCGCCGTCGGCAATTCGTGCTACGATTTCCACACGGAGCCGCCGCTCACTGAAGTCAACGCCAGCGGCAAATTCAACACGCCAGTGACCGTCGGGATTTGCCCGGTAATCGGCGGTCTCGATCATGCGACGTCGGACTTGCTCCAGATCTTCCAGCTGCACGTCGGCGCAGACCCGCCGATCCGCGCATTGAACAACGTCCCCGCGCCGTTCTTGCACTGCGATCCTGGGTACAACGTGCTGGGATCCCGGGGATCCCCCCGCTCCCTCCTCGGAGCCCTCGCCGCGAGACTCCGCTCGCTGGTCACGCCGCGGCCGCTGTTCGCGAGCACGAGGGCGCTGTTTGATTTGGGCGCCGGCGGGAGCACGGACATGTTCAGCCGGTTCACCTGGGCGCTGCCCAGCGAGCTCGGCCTGAACTTCGATCAGACCCCAGAGCTCGAATCGATTTTGCCCGGTGCGTCGGTGAACTCGGTGTATTCCCGGCTTGGCGTCACGTTCACCCGGAGCAATCCACTCGGCCTGTGCCCCGGGACCGCCGTGTACGCGAACGATTACGGGCTGCTCGGGTTCAACTCCGGTCAGAACAACATCAGCGTCTGTCCGCTGGGCGTCGCGTCGGACTTCAGCCAGTACAGCTACGGCACCATCAAGGCGTCGTTCGTCGTCCCCGCAGCCGAGGCCTGCATCAACGCGACACCGACCGGATTCCACAACATCTTCCCGGGTGGCGTGGCGTTCATCGAGGCACTCGACGCCAACGGCAACGTCCTGAGCCGGACGGAATCGACGACGGACCGCACATCCCAGCGACTCTGCGTCAGTGGGGATGGCATTGCGGGAGTGCGGTTCGCGGGCAAGGGCTCGGCCTACGCCATTTTTGACGACCTCTATTGGACACGAATACCTCCGGCCCCATAGAACTGTAGCACCCTTCCTTTTTGCGTTCCCGGGCCGCCTATTGTGCCGCGATGGCTCGGGAACTGATCGGGCGGGTCCGCCAGGCGCTGGGCGATCGCTATAACGTCATCACCGCGGTGGGGCGCGGCGGCAATGCCACGCTCTACGGCGCCTTCGATAGGGACGGCCGCAGGGTCGCGATCAAGGTGCTGCATCCCGAGCTCGCCGTCTCCGTCGCCGCCGATCGGTTTCTGCGCGAGATTCGCTACGCCTCGACGCTCGACCACCCGCACATCGCGCCGCTGCTCGATTCCGGCGAAACCGACTACCTGCTCTGGTTCGTGATGCCGTTCGTCGCCGGTGAGACGCTGCGGCAAGTGATCCGCCGCGAGCGGATGCTGCCGATCGATCGCGCCGTCCGCGTCGCCACCGAGGTCCTCGACGCGCTGGGGCACGCGCACGAGCGGGGGCTCGCGCATCGCGACATCAAGCCGGACAACATCGTGCTGTCGGCCGAGGGAAGTGGCGCGATCCTGGTCGATTTCGGGATCGCGCGGGCGATCGCTCATTCGGGCGAGGACCGTGTCACCCGCAGCGGCTTCGTCGTGGGCACGGAGGAATACATGAGCCCCGAGCAGGCGGGCGGCTCTCCCGATATCGACGGCCGGACGGACATCTATTCCCTTGGCGTCGTGCTGTTCGAAGCGCTCGCCGGCCGGCCCCCGTTCGCCGCCGCGAGCGCGGCCGCGGTGCTCGACATGCAACAGCACGCCCCTCCACCGGATTTGCGCAAGCTGCGGCGCGACGTGCCCCGCGCGCTGAGCGATACCATCATGAAAGCCCTCTCCAAGGCCCGCGAGGCGCGCTGGCAAACCGCCGCCGACATGCGGCACGCCCTGCTTCCCTATGCCTTGGTGACCTGACATGCGCTGGCTGCTCGCGCTGCTCCTCGTCCCGTCCTCGCTCCCGGCGCAAGGTCGTCCGCGCGCCCGCGACCTAGGCGTGCCATTCGACGGCACCCCGGGGCCACTCGACGCGATCACCGACGTCGCAGGGGTGACCGTCGGGCATAGCACGATCATCAGAGGGCAGGGGAAGCTCGTGGTGGGCCAGGGCCCCGTCCGCACGGGGGTCACCGCGATCTTCCCGCGCGGCGCGACGAATGGTGACCCGGTCTTCGGCGGCTGGTTCACGCTCAACGGCAACGGCGAGATGACGGGCACCACGTGGCTCGAAGAATCGGGATTCCTCGCGGGGCCCGTGATGATCACCAACACGCATAGCGTCGGCGTCGTTCGCGACGCGGTCATCGAATGGCTCGTCCGCAAGGGCTTCGAGTTCGACTGGTCGCTCCCGGTCGTAGCGGAGACCTGGGATGGCGCACTCAACGACATCAACGGCTTTCACGTCACAAAAGAGAACGCCTTTGCCGCGCTCGACAGCGCCCGTGGGGGTGCAGTCGCCGAAGGCAATGTGGGCGGCGGCACGGGCATGATTTGCAACCAGTTCAAGGGCGGCATCGGCACGGCATCGCGGCTGCTCCCGACGACCAGTGGCGGGTACACCGTCGGGGTGCTCGTGCAATGCAACTATGGCTCGCGTGCGCGGCTCTCCATCGCCGGCGTCCCCGTGGGACAGGAGATCCCGGATCTGCTGCCGTGCCGGGACTCGATCCCTGGCGTCGCACGCCCGGGTGGGGCCCGCCGCTGCGAAGATGCCGAGCGGGGGTCGATCATCATCGTCATTGCGACCGACGCGCCGCTGCTGCCACACCAGCTCAAGCGCATCGCGAAACGGGTCTCTCTCGGCGTGGGCCGGCTCGGAGGATTGGGCGGCAATCCCTCCGGTGACATCTTTGTCGCCTTCTCCACGGCGAATCCCGGCGCGGCGAAGCCCGAGGCAAACGTCAGCGTCACGATGCTTCCGAACGAGCGGATCACACCGCTGTTCGAAGCAACCGTCCAGGCGACCGAGGAGGCAATCGTCAACGCGATGGTAGCAGCCGAAACGATGACCGGAAGCAACGGCCTGCGCGTCTACGCTCTGCCTCACGACCGCCTGCGCGCCGCGCTCCGGAAGTACAACCGGCTGATCGAGCCGCGGCGGTGAGAATCGCGTATCTCCTGTCGCTGGCGTTGATCGCGGGCTGCCAATCTCAGGCGCACCGCCTCCTCCTGGTCGATCTGACACTCGCTGACCCGGTGACGCTGGACGCGACGGTGGCGCCCTGGCATGCCGCCGGCTATCGCGTGGAGTACCGCCGCTTCTATCCCCATCTCACCCGTGCAGATCTGGGTCGTTACCGCACGCTCATACTCCTCGGCGGGCGGGAGCCCGGAGCCCGCTCCGACGCATTGACGACTGGCGACCTGGCGATTCTGGCCGAATGGATCCGCCGCGACGGTGTCGTCGTCTTCGGCTACACCGACGGTGAACTGGATCGGTGGGTCATGAACCGGTGGCTGGCCGCACAGGGCGCCGGCATCGCGATCGGCGAGGATCCGCGCGCGGTGCAGATCTCGGCGACGCCCCTGCCGCATTCGGCGCTCGACAACGCCGGCTTCGCGCCATTCCCGGCCGGCCGCAACCGCCCACTCGTGCTCCACGACCGCAGCCAGACGCTGGCGCGCGCGCCGAACGCCGCGGTGGTGGCTGCAAGCCGCGCCCGTGACGGACTGATTGTCATCGCGAGCCGCAGCTTGCTTGCCTCCGCCGATACCAGTGCCGCGACGCGCGCCTTCCTCGTGGCGCTCGCCCGCTGGACACGGCGACCGGCAGAGTGGGCGAGCGTCGGGGCGGCGACACATGCCAGTTCGCTTCAGCTCCCGAACCCGCCACAGCCGGTCGCGGTGCGCCCCCCGAGCCTGGCACCCCCCGTGGGAGCTGAGGCCATCGCGCTGCCGGAACCGCCCAACCCCAACCGAGCGGGCGACAACGTCTCGGTCCCCGGCTGGGTCACGCGGCAGGGGATGCGCGTGTTGTGGAGCCGATTCACGCTCTGGTCACTCGATTCGCTGTTGCGGTTTGTCGACGTCGCCGCGTTGAACGCGCTCGCGACGACGATCCCACAAGCCGCCCTCACCGATACGACCAGCACTCGCAATCTCTGGAAGATTACGGGGGAACGGCTGCAGGCGACGAGTATCCGCTGGTTTCCGGCTGCCGTGCTCTCGGCGATCTCCTCGGACGGAGCGGACGAAGTCGACCGGCACGGGGCGCTGACACGGATTCCCTGTGGGCTCGACTCAGTGTACTGGCGCAATGGCTTGCGCCCGACGTATCGCGTGCTCGCGCGGTTGGGGGCGGGCGCTATCAAGCCCGACGTGATCACGGGCGTCGGACTGGACCTCGACAGCGCGATGGCGTTGTTCCGCGGCAGCGGCTTCTGCGATGCCGATTATCACATTGGGTTGGCGGCGCTGGGTCTGGAGCGTGCCGAGATCGAGCGCCTCGCCGCGCTGCCGCCGGCGGTGCGCTACGACACCTTGCTCGAGCGCGGTTGGTTGAGCCGCTATTTCCAGGGGCTCGAGGACGCGGTCGCCGGGCGCGCGTCGGTGCTGCGCGGTGAGCTGCGGCGCCTGCGTCCTGATGTCCGATTTGCGTTTCACACCAGCGATGCGCCCACCGACTGGTTCTCGCTCGGCTTGCTGCGCGGGTTCTCGAGCCCCGACGCGCCGATTTTCCTCTGGCTGCGTGAGGACACGCGGCCGACGTTGGCACGCCGCTATCGAGTGCGCGATGTGTTCGCGCTCTCCGCCATCGGCCTCGAGCCCGTGCGCGCGACATTCGCGCCAGCCGAATTGTCGCGGTTGCGATTCGCCGCGTTCACCGAGCATGCAGGGTTCTGGCTCGACGGCGCCGCGACCGACAGTTTGGGTCGCGTGATCAGGCGCTTCGCGAAGTAAGACTTGCCGGGCGGCCCAGGTGGCCGGTAACTTCCCAGCCTGGAAGTGGTGGGGCCGATGGTCGCGGGTGGCCGGCAGCAGGGGCCATTCGAGGAAAGTCCGAGCTCCACAGGGCAGACCGCCAGGTAACGCCTGGGCGCCGTGAGGCGACGGAACAGGGCCACAGAGAACAGACCGCCCTTGTATCCAAAGGGTAAGGGTGAAACGGTGGGGTAAGAGCCCACCGCGCGTCTGGCAACAGGCGCGGCACGGCAACCCCCGGTCGGAGCAAGGCCAAATAAGCAGCGAGACCCGGCCCGGGTCGTTCGAGCTGCGGGTAGGCCGCACGAGGTGGCTGGCGACAGCCATCCCAGAGAGATGACCATCTGCTCGTACCAACGAGTAAACAGAACTCGGCTTATGGTCTCACCACTTCCTCTCCTGTGAGCACCACGCCCCACAAGCCTCCGTCCACGCCCTATCCTCCGCACTGGGAGAATGTCGCGGATTTACGTGTCTTTCGAACGACCGCTGCAGAATGGGAGAAGCTCATCAGCTGGCGCAACGACATGCGGAAGCGGGGGTGGAAACTCCTCAAGGTCATAAGCGAGGAGACTGAGGTAGTGGCCATCTTCGGACGTACCAAGACCAAGGAATAGCGGATGCGTCGCCTCCTGTTCGTAGCAGCCGCACTCAGTGCGCTCAGCTGCAGCCCAAAACCCTTTCCGTCCAATCCGACACCGGCCAATCCCGCGCTCGCACCACCCCCACCGCTCCCTCCAGGCCCGCCGGGCCGCGCGGATGCGGCAATCCGTTTGGGGCCGAGCGCACTGCGGTACGTGATGCACCAGATCATCCACATCGACCAGGAATTCCAGGGTATCCGCCAGCCGCTCGATTTCGGGCTGCGCGCGTTCTTCGCCGTCACGATCATCGGACCTGCCGATACGAGTGGGTATCCGACGACGATCACGATCGATTCGATCGTCGCCGACTCGGGCACGACGGCGCCAATGGGCATCAACCTCGGCGCCGCAAAGGCGCTCTCGTTCGCCGGCCGGCTGACGCCGAAGGGTGAGTTCCGCAACCAGAAGGCATCCGACAGCACGGCGGCCCAATCCCTGGCTCCCGTGGTCGGCTCGTTCAAGAACTTCTTCCCGCGGCTCCCCTCCACCGGCCTTACACTCGGCGCGACGTGGGCTGACACGGTGACCGAGAACGATCGGGCCGCGGGCAGCGTGACCGTTACGAGCATCAACCGCTCACATGCGGTAGCATGGGAGGATCGGATGGCGACGCGGGCACTGCGCGTGGACGTCTTGTCCGACTTCACGGTCAAGGGGACCGGGCAACAGGCCGGCCAGCCGTTCGAGGTCGCGGGCACCGGCGTCCGCAGCGGCACTGATTTCGTTGCCGTGGATGGCCGCTATCTCGGCGGCGAGTCCCGCGATTCGACGTCGATGACGATCACGCTGCCGATTCAGGCGATGACGATTCCACGCACGCAAGTGTCGAAGACTACGGTGACGGTATTGCCTTGACGGCCGGTCGGCCTGGCGGCCGGACGGCCGGACTCGCAGCACTCGCGCTCTTGGCCCTCGGGCCGTCGCGCAATCCGGCCGCCGCTCAACAGGTCGCTCCCAACCGCGCCGCCGCGTATCTCTTTCCGACGAACGTCCAGGATGCCCGGGCCATCTGGGTGAATCCCGCGAGGCTGGGCGTGCAGCGCGACGCCTCGATCTACGCGGAAGTGGCCGTCGGCGATCCGGGAGCCAAAGGACGAGTGCGGCAGATCAATGCCGGGTTCAACTCGCGCGGCCTGTCCTTCGCGTACCAGCGTGATATCCTCGACAATGGCGTGCGCGGGGGTACCTACCGGCTCGGTCTGGCGGGAGGGTCCGGCGGCCTCGCAGCCGGCTTCGACATCGCGCGCTACGAGGGCGGCGGCACCCACGCGACGGGGTGGGATCTCGGCACCTCCTACGTCGCGCTTCCGAGCCTCACCGTCGCGCTCGTGGCGACGAATCTCGGCCAGCCGATCGTGCGCGGTTTGCGGCAGCGGCTGACGTTCGTTCCCGGTTTCACCTGGCAGCTGCCGCCCCTCCCCACGTTGGGACTCTCGGCGGACGCACGGATCACCCCCGACTCGGTGGCGTCGTACGCGTTTGGGGCGAGCTGGCGCGCGGCAACAGCCTCGCGCTGGCCCATGGAGATCATCGTGCGACTCGACACCGACGGCGGCTTCAGACGCGGCGCCTTCGTGTTCGGATTCTCGATTGGCGGGTTGGATCGCGGCGGACTCATCGGCACCACACCCGGAGACGTCTCCCGGATCGACGAGTTGAGCCTGTACGGCTTGTCAACGCGCGAACCCGGGACCGGTCGTCCCTAGGGGCGACGGCGCGTTCCCGTCCGCGGGCGCGTGCGCGGCGGAGGTTTGGAAGGCGTGGTAGAGCGGGGGCGGGGGCGCGCAGCAGGCGGTGCGACTGCGCGGCGCTTCGTGGCAGCAGCTTCCACGGTCCGATTCAGCTCCGGGCGCAGCTGCATCATGTCGCGGAACGAGAGGCTCCGGTACACCGTATCCGCGATCCTCGGCGCATAAATCATCAGTCGAAACGACAAACCGCCGTGAATCTCGAGATCTATATCCCGACGCACGCTGTCGCGTGCGTAGGACCGCACTTGATGCGGCGTCACGACGACCGTGCGGTGCCGCGTAAGGAGCAACAACGTCGAGTCTTCCTGACCGGCGGGCTGGTAGGCGTACGATGCGACGTCGCCGGCGACGAGCGCACCGCGAGCGCGCAGCATGCGAGCCAGGTTGTCCGAGAGGGGTGCATGCGCCGCGATGCGGGGCGGTTTGCTGAACACATAGTAGGCCACGGCGGCTGCGCCCCCGGCGAACGCAATGGACAAGAGGCATCCTGCCACACTCAGACCAACCAGGGACCGGTAAAACATCGACCGCAACCGGCGCCGGAGCGGGATATGCACGCGATCGCGCGCCGCGGTCGGCAGGGCGCCAACCAGGGCCCGGCTGACCTCGCTCGCCATCTGAAAGCGCTTGCTGCGATTCTTTTGCAGCATCTTGTCGAGCACGACGGCCATTTCTTCCGGCACGTCGGGGCGGTGGCGGCGGATCGGCTCCGGCTCCTCGGTGAGCTGCTGGGCGAGAATCGCCGCCGAGGAGAGACCCTCGAACGGCGGCGATCCGGCGAGCATCTGGTAGAGCACGATTCCGAGGGAGTAGACGTCGGACCGGCCGTCGAGGCTGTCGTCCGACGCCTGCTCGGGGCTCATGTATTCCGGCGTCCCGACGATCATCCCTTCGCTGGTGAGCCGGGGAGACCCGGGCGTGGCCGCCTGGGCTGCCTGGGCGGCTTTGGCGATCCCGAAGTCGGTCACCAGCGCGTGCCCGCTCTTATCGAGCAAGATGTTGTCGGGCTTGATGTCGCGGTGGACGATTTCGTGGCTGTGGGCGTAGGCGAGCGCGTCGGCCACCTGGCGGGCGATGCGCGCGGCGTCGCCGACGGATAGGGTCTTCTGGGTCTCGAGCAATTGGCGCAGCGACGGCCCGTCGATGCACCGCATGATGAGGTAGAAGATTTCCTCCTGCCGGCCGACCTTGTAGATCGGCACGATGTGCGGATGCTCGAGGCGCGCGACGGTCTGCGCTTCGCGCAGGAACCGCTCCGCGACCACCGCGGATGGCGCGAGCTCCACGTCGAGCACTTTCACCGCGACATCGCGATTCAACACGTTGTCGCGCGCGCGGAACACCGCGGCGAAGCCCCCCTCACCCAGCAGGGGGCCCACGGTAAATTCCGATGCAAGCGCTTGTTGCAGGCGCTGCTGGAGGGCTGCGAGGTCCATGGCGGTGCAAAAAGCTAGAATTGCGGGACGCGTTCTGCTAGGGACGAGCGCGCTGTTTGTCGCATGGTTACTCGCGGTCTGGCCACCACCGATGTGGTGGCGCGATCACGAACCACGCTGCACGGCGATGATGCGGCTGCGCGACAATTGCGCGATGAGCCGGCGGACCAACGCTCGGCCGAGCCGTCATGCGACCACGCATCTGCTCGAGCGCATGGTTATCATCGCCGAGGACTCACGATTCAAAACGCATCACGGCGTTGATTTCGTGGAGCTCCGCGATGCGTGGGTGGCGGGGGGCCACCGCGGCGCGAGCACGATTACGCAACAGCTGGCCAAGAATCTCTACCTGTCGCCGTCGCGCTCGTTGTTGCGCAAGCTCAAAGAAGCGGTGACGGCCATCCGGCTCGAGCTCGCGTTGAGCAAAGACCGCATCATGGAGATGTACCTCGATGTGGCCGAGTTCGGGCCGGGCATCTGGGGAGTGAACGCCGCGAGTCAAGCCTACTTCGGTGTGACGCCGGACCAACTCACCGACGCGCAGGCCGCGGCGCTTGTGGCGACCTTGCCGCAGCCACGGACATCCAATCCGGCGTTTCGGCCGGCGCGTATGCTCGCGCGCCGCGATCTGATTCTCGCGCGCTATTACGGAGGGACGACCCCGGTCCCGCCCGCCTTGGAGGACTCGATCCCCGAGATCGCACCGATCGAGCCTCCCGTACTCCCGGTGATTCCGATCGATTCGTTGGTGCCTGTCGATTCGCTGGTGGATTCGCTGCCGGACTCGCTAATCCACAAGCCGTAGTGGCATCACGAGGGCCATGTAGGACGCGGGATCGTTCCAGCCCACGGGCTCGATGGTTGCGGCGCGCTCCGGAGCCTTGAACGTGAAGCGCACTTCGTCCGTCGGCATGTACTTGAGGATCTCGAGCAGATACATCGCGTTGAAGCCGATCTCGAGCGGCTCGCCTTCGTAGGTGACCGCGAGCTCATCCTGGGCCTCGCCGAGGTCGGGCGTCTGCACCGAGAACTTGACGTTGCCGCCGGAGAAGGCGAGCCGGATGCGATGCGTCTGATCGCTCGCCACGACGCTCATGCGGCGCAGCGCCGCCGCCATGGCCGCCTTGTCGACCGTCGCCTGCTTGTCGTTCTCGCGCGGGATCACCTGCTCGTAATTCGGATACGGTCCTTCGATCAGGCGGGAGAACACCAGGGTGCCGCCGGCGCGGAAGCCGATGTGGTTGTCGCTCTTGGCCAGGTCGATCTCGGCGTCGCCCGCGTACAGCCGGCGAATCTGCTCCAACGCCTTGGGCGGAACGATGAGATCCGCTGTGGATCCCCCCGTCGCCGGAACGTCCATCTTGGCCAGGCGGTGCCCATTGGTTGCCACCATTCGCATGCGGTCGGGCCGCAGCTCCCACAGCACGCCGTTCAGGATCGGCCGGCTCTCTTCGGTCGACGCAGCGAAGGCAACGTGACCTACGAGCTTCTGGACCACGCCGGCCGCTGCTTTCCAAGCCTTCTCGAACTTGACGGCAGGGAAGGAGGGAAACTCTTCGCGCGGCAGGCCGAGGAGCTTGAACTTGGAGCGGCCTGACTCGATCGACACACGTGCTTCGCCCGCCGCGGTCACGCGGACCGGTCCCGCAGGCAGCTCCCGCGCAATATCGATAAGCTTCTTCGCCGGTAAGGTGACGGCGCCGTCCGCATCCACTTCCGCGGGAACGGTCGTGCTCACGGCGATGTCGAGATCGGTTCCGGAGAGCCGCAGGCCGCTGCCCGCCTTGGATGCCTCGACAAGCACGTTGGCAAGCACCGGCAGCGTCGTTTTGGCGGGAACGGCTGCCGCGACCGCCGCCAGGCCTTCCTGTAGCTGCTCCCGCGTGATGGTGAACTTCATGCTTGGGCGCTTCGTCTCCATAATGAGGAAAGTCTTTACTACGTCTTCTCTATATAAAATACTAGTAGTAGTAGTAGACCTCGGGGATATGTGGGTGATATCGCTAAAGCGCAACCACTGAATCACCTGTCGTCCATCACACGATGTTCGTGCACTGTTGGGACTGTTGGCGCTTTGCGGATAGCTGGAGTGGTTTCCCCAGTTCCAACATCCCACACCCTTTTCCCACGCCAGTTGTTGGTTACAGTGCGGACAATTCCTGGCGCGCCATCTCGACGCGTTCCTTGAATGTCCGGTCGCGCATCATCTGCCGCTCGACCTTATCCACGCTGTGGATCACTGTGGAGTGGTCGCGGCCACCGAACGCCTGTCCAATCTCGACCAGCTGCATGCCCAGCATGTCGCGCGCGAGGTACATCGCCACCTGGCGCGGGATCGTGAGCGTCTTGGTCCGCGCCTTGGACCGCAGGCCCTCCGGCGTCACCCCCCAGCGGCGCGCCACGACCTCCTGGACCCGATCGATGCTCGGCGCCGACCCGCTCGTGCCGTCGTATCCCGCCCCGTCTTCGCCCTGGCGGATCTTGTCCGAGAGCGCCTCGCGGGCCAACTCGATCGTGACCTCGCGATTCTTGAGCGAGGCGAACAGCAGCAGCTTGATGATGCAGCCTTCCAGCTCGCGCACACTCGAGCGGATGTGCTCCGCGATGAAGCGCAGCACGTCGTCCGGAATGGTCAGCTCGAGGTGATCCTGCTCCGCCTTTTTCCGGAGAATGGCGATGCGATGTTCGAGATCGGGGTGCCCGATGTCGGCGACCATCCCCCACTCGAAGCGGGAGATGAGCCGGTCTTCCAGGCCGGGGATTTCCTTCGGCGGCCGGTCGGAGGTGAGCACGATCTGCTTGTGCGCCTCGAACAGCGCATTGAAGGTGTGGAAGAACTCCTCCTGCGTCATTTCCTTGCCTTCGAGGAAATGCACGTCGTCCACGAGCAGGAGGTCTACGTCGTTCCGATAGCGCCGCCGGAATTCCGACATCGTGCGCGCGTGAATCGATTCGATCACGTCGTTGATGAATTGCTCGGCGCCGAAATACTGTAGCCGGGTCTCGGGATTCTTCTCGAGCACGGCGTGCGCGATGGCCTGCATCAGGTGCGTCTTGCCGAGTCCGGTCGCGCCGTAGATGAACAGCGGGTTGTACGTCTTCCCCGGCGCTTCCGCGACGGCGTGCGCGGCGGCCGCGGCGAGCTCGTTCGATTTGCCGATGACGAACGTCTGGAACGTGTAGCGTTCGTTGAGCGGCGTCGTCGCGACCGGGGAGACCGTCGCGACCCCTGAGCTCTCGCGCGGCGCGACGAAGAAATCCATCTGCGGGCGCCGCTGCCGATCCTCCTGCACGCGGAACACGACCGTCGTCGGCCGGCCCAGCACCCGCTCGGCGGCGCGCGCCAGAAACGCCGCGTGCTTCGATTCATTCCATTCCGCGGCGAACTGATCCGGCGCGCCGAGTATCAGACGGCCGTCGTCCAGTGCGATTGGCTCGGATGGCTCGAGCCATGTCCGCACCGTCGCCTCGGGAAGTTCACGTCGAGCTTCGTCGAGGAGGCGCTTCCAAGCTTCGTTTACCGATTGCTCCATTACGATTTTTTCAGATTTTGGAAGGACGTCCAGCAAGGGCGGCCCGAAAGTACGAGCCGCATGTGGAAAAGTCAACCTTGACCAGCGCGTCACGAGCCGGGTAACTTTCCCCGCCTTACTCGAGGAAATTTATGGGTCCGACATATCGGCCGCGCAATCGGCGGCGCATCAATAAGCATGGATTTCGCGCACGGATGAAAACTGTTTGGGGCCGCGCCACCCTGTCTCGCCGGCGCAAGAAGGGTCGCAAGCGCCTCACCGTTCGTTCTCCATCCAAACACCGGAGCCGGTAAACGCGCGAGCGGTATCCGCGCCGCGTGCGGATCACGCGCGGCTCGGAGCTCACCGCCTGCTGGGACGCAGGTCGCCGCAGGCGCACGCCGCATCTCGATCTCGCCTGGCGTCACAGCAGTTTGGGTCACGCGCGTCTCGGACTCATCGTGCCGCGTCATCAGTCATCGGCCGCCCGGCGCAATCGCCTGCGCCGACGGCTGCGCGAAATCTTGCGGCGCGACGTTCTGCGTAAGCTGCAGTCGGTCGATCTCGTGATTCGTGCGAAGCGCTCTGCCTACACCGCCTCCGTTGCAGTGCTTCGCGCCGAATTGACGGGCGTGGTGGAGACGCTGACGTGACGCTGCAACGATTGCCGCGCGTGATCGTAATGGCTCTCATCCGTGGCTACCAGCTCACGCTGTCGCATCTCGTGTTCACGCAGTGTCGTTTCGAGCCGTCGTGCTCGCGCTACACCTACGAAGCCGTTGCCCGCTATGGCGCCCTCAAAGGCTCGTGGCTCGGCATCCGCCGGATTCTCAAGTGCCATCCGTTCCACGCCGGCGGGTATGATCCCGTTCCGTAATGGATAGGAACCGCCTCCTCCTCGCCTTCGTGCTCATGATGATGGTGGCGATCGCGCCATCGATCATCTGGCCCCCGAAGAAGTCGGACCGTCGGACGGTCGGACAGTCTGACAGTTTGCGTGTGAGCGATTCGTCTACGTCGCCGCGCGCCACCGCACCGCCTGCCCCGTCCGACGGTCCGACCGTCCGACCGTCAGACGCCGATACAGGCCGCATCGTTTGGGTGACGTCCCCGCTCTACCGCCTCGGTTTCAGTACGCGTGG
>Ga0209375_1000934_pt1 | contig 23255 bp, 16 predicted proteins | sample GraSoiAngelo_131_FD_185888 | JGI IMG/M metagenome (GOLD analysis project Ga0209375, IMG submission 185888) | Grasslands soil microbial communities from the Angelo Coastal Reserve, California, USA - 14_0929_02_30cm (SPAdes) (version 2) | ecosystem: Environmental > Terrestrial > Soil > Grasslands ... | reverse complement strand
GCCGCCATCGCCGCTGCCATATCCACCAGGTGCATCACGTGCCCGCCGAGCAGCTTGCCGAGCGGATTTGTCTGCGCGGGCAAAACGATTTCCGTCATCTCCGACCGCGAGGCGCCTACTGGCTTACCCCCCAGATCCGCTCGGGCGTCCTCGGCTTTCTTCCGTTTCATGCGAATCCTCTTCTTTTGCCGCGTTTTACAGCCTTTCCGCGCCCCCGTATAATACGGGAGGTTCCCATAAGTGAACAAATGATGGACAAAACCACCGGACCGAAGAAGTCGCGCCGCCAAATGCTCGAAGAGCTTGTCGCCAAAAAGCCCGACGACGCCTTATCCCGCTATGGTTTGGCGCTCGAATGCATGAACAGCGGCGACTCGGCCGCGGCGGACCGGCACTTTCGCACACTTCTCGAACACAACGCCGCTTATGTTCCCGGCTACCACATGTACGGTCAGTTCTTGGCTCGCCAAGCGCGCACGGAGGAAGCGCGAAGCGTACTCTCAAGCGGCATCGCAGCGGCAGCCCAAGCGGGCAACCAGCATGCGCGCTCCGAGATGGAAGCGCTCCTAAATGATCTTTCCTGACTCTTCTTTGAACTAATCTTCGAGCGTCGGCAGGGTTTTCAGAACCTCCGCGGCACGCGGGCGGTTGCGCACGGGTTCGTCCTTGCGGATTTTTCCGTCGCGGAACACCAGCACACGCTTCGCAAACTCCGCGATGTCGCGCTCGTGGGTCACCATGACAATGGTCAAGCCCTTGTCGTTCAGGCCCTGAAACACTTCCATGATCTCGACCGAAGTGCGGCTGTCCAGGTTGCCCGTCGGCTCGTCGGCCAGCAGAATCGACGGCCGGTTCACCAGCGCTCGCGCGACCGCCACACGTTGTTGCTGTCCGCCCGACATTTGCGAAGGAAAATGTTCGGCGCGGTCGGCCAATCCAACCATCTCGAGCGCTTCCGCGGCTCTTCGGTGGCGCTCCTCTTTGCTGACTTTGGAATAAAGCGTCGGCAGTTCCGTGTTTTCGAGCGCCGTGGTGCGCGCGAGCAGATTGAATCCCTGAAAAACAAATCCGATTTTTTGATTACGGATGAGCGCCAGCGCCCGTTTATCGTGCTGCGAGACGTCCACGCCTTCCAGCAAATAGCGGCCGGAACTGGGCCGGTCCAGACAGCCGAGAATATTCATGAACGTGGATTTCCCGCTGCCGCTCGCACCCATCACGGCCACGAATTCGCTGTGCTGCACCTCCACGCTCACGCCGCGCAAGGCATGCACGCGCGTTTCGCCCAGCTCGTAGTATTTGTGGATCTCCTCCACGCGGATGACCGCGTGCCCGGCGAATGGACCGCTCGTAAGCGTTGTTTGCGTCTGATTCGTGACCTGCATGGCGTTTCTGTCCAAGAAATCGCTACCGCCGCACTCCCGGAGCTCCCGGCACCGACGACTTCGCCACGACGGAGCGAATGATAAGCTCTTCTCCTTCTTTCAATTCACCCTTGTTCACCGCTGTCACTTCCGTGTAGGAATGGTCCGTGATGCCGAGGGACACTTTCACCGGCTCCATGCTGTTATCCGCGTGAAGTTTCCAGACGATTGCGGTATTGGAACGTGACGCTCGCGGCCGATTCTGGCCACCGTCGGCTGTTTGCGGGGCTTCTGCTGCCGCGGCTGCATCACTGGCACTTTTCCTGTCGCCGCCTTCCATTCCGTATCGCCGATAAAGCGCGAGGACCTCCTCAGGTTCCATCGGCGGCTTGTAACGCAGCGCCGTGTTCGGCAGTTTCAACACGTTTTGCACGGTGGCCACAGGAATGGTCACGTACGCGGTCATTCCCGGAAACAGCTTCAGGTCGGGATTCGCAAAATCAACGATGGTGTCGTAGGTAACGACGTTCTGCACCGTGGTCGCGTTCATGCGCACCTGGCTGACCATGCCGCGAAACGTTTCTTTCGGAAACGCATCGACCTTGAAGGTGACTTCCTTGCCGACCTTAATGTTCCCGACGTCGGATTCGTCGGTCTTCGCATAGACCTGCATTTTCTTCAGGTCTTGCGCGATGGTAAAAATCGTGGGTGCTTGCAGCGACGCCGCAACGGTCTGGCCCACGTCCACGTTGCGTGCCACTACCGTGCCGTCAATCGGCGAGCGAATCACCGTGTAGTTGAGATTGGTCTGCGCCACCTCGAGCGCCGCTTCCTTCTGGCTGACTTGCGCTTCCGCCTGCGTCACGTTGGCCTGCGCGCCCCCCACTGCTGCATTCGCGGAATCGTAGTTGGCTTTCGCCATGTCCAGTTGCTGCTGGCTCATGATTCCGGCTTTGGTAAGTCCGGCCGCGCGGTCGTAATCGCCCTTCGTTTGAACCAGCGCTGCTCGGGCTTTTTCCAGATTTGCGCGCGCGGCAATGAGATTGGCTCTGGCGTTTTCCAGGTCTGCCGTTGCTTGCTGCACGGCCCCCTTAAACAGCGCGGGATCGATCAACGCAACAAGATCCCCTTTGTGCACGCGGGAATTAAAATCGACAAAAAGCTTCGAGATCGTTCCCGATACTTGGGAGCCCACCTGCACGGTGATGACCGCGTTGATCGTGCCGGTGGCCTCGACGACGTCGTGGATGTCGCCGCGCTCGACTTTTGCGGTGAAATTCTGGATCGGCGGCGTGCGGTTTAACCCCAGCACGACAAGAAACGCTGCCGCTGCGACAGCACCGCCCAGCAGGAGCCATTTTGTTGTTGGTTTCATTCGTTTCCTGGACGCCGGGAATTTAACCGCTCACTCCTATGAAAATAGCCGCGTATCTCATTGAAAAGATTGGCTCAACAGTGAGCGGCTATTTTCATCCTTCGTTGTGGCTCTCCGAGAGCCATGGGTTACTCGTATCGGAGCGCCTCGATAGGATCGAGCAAAGACGCCTTGCGCGCCGGGTAGTATCCGAAAAAAACGCCAACCGCAATGGAAAAGAGCGCCGCGACGATAACCGCTTCGAGGGACATGATCATCGGCCATTGCAGCGTCTTGCCAACCAGATAGGAGCCAAGAACTCCGAGCATTACTCCGGCGCCGCCGCCAACGAGGCTCAGCATCACGGACTCGCCCAGAAATTGCAGTTGAATGGCTTGTTCCGTCGCTCCGACGGCAACACGAACGCCAATCTCCCTCGTGCGTTCAGTCACGGAAACCAGCATGACATTCATGATGCCAATCCCGCCCACAATCAGCGAGATGGAAGCGATGGCAATCAGCAAAACCGTGAGCGTCTTGCTGGCTTCGAGCTGCGCTTGAATGATGTCTTCCGGGTTGCGGATGTTGAAGTCATCGTCTTCTTCCGGGCGCAAATGGTGGCGGTCGCGCAGGAGCGCCGCGGCTTCCTGCCCCGCAACCTTCACCGCATCCTGGGAAACCGCCGAACACAGAATGTCATCGAGCCAGGTGATCCCCTTGATTTTTTTCATGGCCGTCGTATACGGCAGGATGATCGTGTCGTCCTGGTCTTGACCGGAAAAGGACAGGCCCTTGGGCATCAGCGTTCCCACCACTTTGCAGGGCAAATCCTTCACGCGAATCACTTTGCCGATAGGATCCTCAACGCCGAACAACTGGTCACGAACGGTGCGGCCAATGACGCAGACGTCCGCCGCGCGCTCCACGTCATCTTGCGAAAACGCTGCGCCCTGGTCGATATACCATCGCCGGATATCGAAGAATTCTGGAGAGACGCCGCGGTAGCCGGTGTACCAGTTTTGGTTGCCATAAATAATCTGCACGGAAGCATCCACGTTGGGCGAAACGCTTTTGATCAGGGCGATTTGATTCTTGATGGCCACGGCATCAGCAAGCACAAGTGTTTTGGTGCCATGAGTGCCGGTGCGAACGCCGTTGACCGCCCGCCCGCCCGCCTCAATCCACACAAAATTGTCGCCGAGGTTATTGAGTTGCTGTTCGACACGCGCCTGGCCGGCTTTGCCAATAGCCACCACGCAAATCACGGCAGCGATGCCGATGGTGATGCCCAGCACCGTCAAGACGCTGCGCATCTTATTGCGCATCAGCGCCACAACGGCAGACCGCAATAGCGCGGCGTAATTCACTTCTCCTCCCGCTTTTTCGTGCAACCCCATTTTCCGCATCCGCAGATAAACGGAGGATAAATCAGCGACGCGTAGAAGCCCGTTACCATTTTTCCACCAACAAGCAGCCATTACCAGCCTTCGAAAGGGGTCTGTGGGAGGTCACTGCAACAACTATCCGACCGTTCGGACTTGGCCCAAATGAGCGGACTAACCGTCGCCTCGGAGGGCAAACCACACCGAGCCCTTAGACGAGATGGCTCATTGAGGTTAAAATCACGGCAAAGAGAGGGGACTCCCTTGGCACGATGGTTCTTCGAACCTGGGCACACCGCTGCCGAATTCTGTGTGCGCCATATGATGGTTACCTATGTCCGGGGGCACTTCAAGAACGTCCATGGACGGCTCCATTTCGATCCCACCAGTCCGCAGAACTCCTCGGTTGAGATCGAGATCGACACCCGGGGGCTCTGGACGGGAGAGCCGGACCGCGACGCACATCTGCGCAGCGCCGATTTCCTCGACGTCGAGCACTACCCCACCATCACCTTCCGCAGCCGCGAAGTAAAGTTGCTTGGCAACCATGACTACTCGGTCGAAGGGGACCTGACCATACGCGGCGTAAGCCGCCCCGCGAAGCTTCGCGTTACCTATCTCGGCGAGTGGCAAACGCCTTGGTGGGAGAGCGGGGTGGACAAGGGCCCCAAGACGCGCGCCGGCTTCACGGCCACGACCACGATAAACCGGCACGATTTCGGCGTAAGCTGGAACGCACAGTTGGACCGCGGCGGGATGGTTGTCGGGGACCTCGTCGAAATCACCATCGACGCTGAGGCCATCCTCGAACAAGCTTAAGGGCGACACTGACCGAGCGGCAACGGTTTGGTATCATTTGGTATGGGAATCATGCGGCCAGAACGCATCGCGCTTTTTCCGTTGAACGTCGTTCTCCTGCCCGGCGCTCCCCTGCCCCTGCATATTTTCGAGCCGCAATACAAGGAGATGGTGAAAAATTGCTTCGAGGAAAAATCGGAATTCGGCATGCTTCTCTCCCTGCCAAAGGGAATTGCGCATGTGGGCTGCACGGCGGAGATTTTGGAAGTTGTGAAACGCTACCCCGACGGGCGCATGGACATCGTTACCGTGGGCCGCGCTCCTTTCCGCGTGGTGGAGCTGTTCACGGAGCATCCCCTGCTGGAAGGGCAGGTTGACTATCTTGAGGACCGCGAAGCTACGGGGAATCCGGTAGTGCAGCGGCAGCTCGTCGAGCTCTACGAAGCATGCCACACGCTCCTTTTCGAAGACTACCCGAAGAATCTTGAGGGCACACCGGCCGAGGAGTTGTCGTACCGCGTTGCGAGCACGCTCCCGATGGATCTCCTATGGAAGCAGCAAATCTTGGAATTGCGCACGGAGGAAGACCGGCAGGAACGGCTGGTGGGATATCTTCGCGAGTGGGCGCCGCATCTACAGAATAGCAAGGCCATGCGCCAGCGCGCTGGGGGCAACGGACACGGATTAAATTAATTTGGTGCGGTCCATCCCTCCTGGACCGCGGAACGGGACCCGAATGACGTCTAACACATCCTCGCAACCTTCAGGACAGCCGAGACCACGTACTCTTGGTGAACTCAAGGGAATCCCTGACTTCGATCCTCGCGGCGCATCGCGCTCGGTGAAGGACGAGATTCGCCGCAACCTGCTGCGCGCGCTGGAAAAAGGGGAAACGCTTTTCCCCGGGGTTCATGGGTATGAAGACACGGTGATTCCGCAAATCGTAAACGCGCTCCTGTCGCGGCACAATTTCATTCTGCTCGGATTGCGCGGACAGGCGAAGAGCCGGATTTTGCGCGGCTTGATCAATCTGCTCGACCCGGAAATGCCGGTCGTTGCCGGCTGCGAGATTAACGACGACCCGTTCAAGCCCATCTGCCGCCTGTGCCGAGAAACCATCGCCAAGGAAGGCGACAACACACTGCTGACCTGGATGCCGCGCGAGTACCGCTATGTCGAAAAACTGGCCACGCCCGACGTCACCATGGCGGACATTCTTGGCGACGTCGACCCGATCCGGGCGGCGCGGGGCGGCCGCGATCTCTCCGACGAGCTCACGATTCACTACGGTCTTTTGCCGCGCGCCAATCGCGGCATTTTTGCCATCAATGAATTGCCAGACCTTGCGGGGAAAATTCAGGTCGGGCTGTTCAACATCATGCAAGAGGGCGACATCCAGATCAAAGGCTATCCGCTGCGTCTGCCGCTGGACGTGCTTCTTGTTTTTACGGCAAACCCTGAAGATTATACAGCGCGCGGGAAAATCATCACGCCGCTGAAGGACCGCATCGGGGCGGAGATTCGCACGCATTATCCTTCGATGCTGGAAGAAGGCATGCGCATCACCGCACAGGAAGCGTGGGTCGGGCGTGACTCGAATCGCAAAGTGGAAGTACCGGCATACCTGCGGGAAGTGGTGGAAGAGATTGCGTTTCAGGCACGCGAAGACAAACGCGTGGACCGCCGCTCGGGTGTGAGCCAGCGGCTGCCAATAACCACGCTCGAAAGCGTGGTAAGCAGCGCCGAACAGCGGGCCGCCCGCATCGGAGAGAAACACGCCGTTGCGCGCGCCGCGGATGTCTACGCCGCACTCCCGGCGATCACCGGAAAGATGGAACTGGAATATGAAGGCGAGTTGAAAGGCGCGGACATCATTGCGCGCGAACTGATTCGAACCGCGTTCGGGCGCGTGTTCAGCAAGCATTTCACCGACGTGAATTTCCAGCCGGTGATTCAATGGTTCGAGCTGGGTGGCGAGCTGAAGCTGCCCGAACTTGCGACGGCCTCCGAGCGCTGCCAGCAACTTTGCAAGATTCAGGGTCTGATGGAGCACATCGCCAGGCTTGGCGCTCACGATCGCAAAGACGCTGGTTCGGCCGCTGCCGCCGCGGAGATGATTCTGGAAGGGCTGTGGGCGCATCGCCGCATCGGCCGCAGCGAAGAGCGCGGCTTCCACGTGGAAAAACCAAAACAAGCGGAGCATCGCGAACGAGATTTGCCCGGGCGGCCGCCGCGGCGGCAGTACAACTGACGACCCAAGGGTCGGTCATCCCGGGGAGCATAGCGAGAAAAACAACTCTGTCGACAGGACGAAATGAAACTCATTAAGTACGGCAAATACACGGGAGAACCAGCCGACGCCATCGACCTGGAAGAGCTGGTCAAGCGCCTGGGCAATTTTTTCCTGCAAAGCGGGTTTGAGTCGCAATTTTACGGCGTATCGCAAATGGATCCCGAGCGTTCGATGGAAGCGCTACGTGAAGCGATCTTGCGAGCGCTGCAAGAAGGCGACCTGTTGCCGGACAGCGCGATGAGTGATGAGCTGCGCGACATGCTGAACGATCCCGAGGCCATGAATAATCAAGCGGTAAAGGATTTGCTTGACAGGCTCACCGAACGCTTGGCCAATGAAGGCTTCATCAATCCCCAGCAGCCGCCGCAAGTGACGCCGCCGCCACAAACTTCTGCGCGCGGGCAACTCGGTCAGCCACAAGACCGCACCGAGGCGAGATTTGAAATCACGGATAAGACCATCGATTTCTTGGGATTCAAGACGCTGCAGGACCTGCTCGGTTCCCTCGGGCGAAGCAGCTTTGGCCGCCACGACACGCGGGACCTCTCGACCGGCGTCGAATCGGGCGGCGTTTCACGCCCGTACGAATTTGGCGACACGCTGAACCTGGACATCAGCGAGACCCTCTTCAATGCGGTGCGCCGCGAAGGCGCGAAGGTTCCCATTGAAATGAATTATTCGGACCTCATGGTGCATCAGTGCGAGTACCAAAGCTCGTGCGCCACGGTGGTGCTGCTGGATTGCAGCCACAGCATGATTCTCTACGGAGAAGACCGCTTCACGCCTGCAAAACGCGTGGCCATGGCACTTTCGCATCTGATTCGTACGCAGTACCCGGGCGACACGTTGAGCCTGGTGCTGTTTCATGATTCGGCGGAGGAAGTGCCCCTTAGCGAACTGGCGCGCGTGCAAGTCGGGCCGTATTACACCAATACGCGGGAAGGCTTACGGATGGCGCAGCGCATTTTACTGCGCCAGAAGAAAGACATGAGGCAAATCGTGATGATCACGGACGGAAAGCCTTCCGCGCTGACCCTGGAAGACGGGCGCATCTACAAGAATGCCTTTGGCCTCGATCCCTTTGTGGTGGGTCAGACGCTTGAAGAAGTGAACAAATGCAAGCGCGCGGGAATCATGATCAATACCTTCATGCTGGCGAGCGATTATTCGCTGGTGAATTTTGTGCAAAAGATTACGCAGATGTGCCGGGGAAAAGCCTACTTCACTACGCCTTACACGCTCGGGCAGTACTTGCTGATGGATTACATGTCCCGCAAGACCAAGCAAATCCACTGAGACCGAGTTTGCAATAAGGTATCAACGTTCGAGCAGTGACTGGTAACGCGTGACCGGTGAACCACTCGGAAAGGCTCCCCCTTCGCGATTGTACCGCTGCGGAAGTGTCGGTATACTGCGCGCCGTGTTCTCCAGCACTTTTCCCATTGAGTTTTACAAGAGGAGTGTGCGCGATGATTCGTAGGAAATCGCCGCTTTGCTTTTTTGCAATCCTATTCGCAGTTTCCGTAATCACCTCCGCGCCAACCAGCGTGCAGGCGCAGGAAGGGAAAGCAAAGCAGGATTCCGAAGCGCCGACTCCAAGGAGCAAGGACAGGAAGAAGTTATTTGGCACGATGGAAGCGCTGCGCCTGGCCCGCGTCTCTTCTCCGCGAATGTCTCCCGACGGCTCGCGCGTGGCATATCTGGTTGCGGAAAACAAAATGGAGAAAGACAAACCATGGAAATCCGTGACCCAACTATGGGTCGTGCCGGCGTCAGGGCCGGCGAACGCTTCGCGGCAATACACACGGGGCGAAGAGAGTGTCTCTGACGTACGGTGGTCACCTGACGGGAAGCTGCTGAGCCTCCTGATGAACGCGGGCGACGAAAAAGACAAGAAACAGCAGGTGTGGTTCATGTACGTGGACGGCGGAGAACCCTGGCAGCTAACGAAACACAAATCCGGCGTGCGATCGTTCGAATTTTCGCCGGACGGAAAGACATTGCTCCTGGTGGCGACAGTGCCGGAGACCGAGGATCAGGAGAAACGCACGAAGAACAAGGATGACGCCGAAGTGGTGGACCACGATCTCAAAATGGCGCAGCTCTGGACCTGGGACATCGCCGCCGGGCAGGAAAAGCAAATCACCAAGGGCGATTTCACGGTCAGCGATCCACGCTGGTCACCGGACGGCTTGCACATCACGTTTACGAGCAACCCCACGCCACGGCTCGATGATGGCGGCTTGGAGACCGCCTGGGTGCTGGATGTTGCCACGGGCAAGCAGCGCAAAGTGTCCGATACAGCCGACTACACGCATACGGCGCGCTGGTCGCTGGACGGTAAATGGATCGCGTATCTGGTTAGTCGAGAGGCTCCGTTTCACCAGACGAATCTGTTTGTGGCCAGTTCTGACGGCGGCAAAGAAAGGAAACTGACGTCGGGCTTTGAGCTGAATGCGAGTGAGCCGATTTGGGCAGGCGATGGCAAGAGCATCTACTTCAGCAGTAACACGCGCGAGGCGGTGGAAATCTTTGGCGCGGATGTTGCGTCCGGAACTGTGCGGCAACTCACCGACAAGACCGGGGCGCTTAATCTAAGCGAGATCAGCACGAATGGCCAGATGGCGACTGGAACCTGGAGCGATCCCGAGCATCCCGCGGAAGTTTTCCGGAGCGATTTGAAATTCAGCGCAACGCAACCGATCACGAACCACAACGCCTGGCTGGCGGAATACGCATTGGGCGGCACCGAAGTCGCCAAATGGAAGAGCAGCAAGGACGGAATGGAAATCGACGGCATCGTAACCAAGCCGGTGGACTTTGAACCTTCCCGAAAGTACGCGTTTCTGCTCAATCCGCACGGCGGACCGACCGGAGCTTCGCTGTTGACCTTCAACCCGACGGAGCAAATCCTTGCCGCCAACGGCTATCTGGTGCTGGAACCCAATTTCCGCGGCTCCACCGGCCGGGGCGAGAAATTCGCAGGCGCGAACCAGAACGATTGGGGCGACGGCGATTACCAGGATGATATGAGCGGCGTGCAAACGATGGTAGACCGGGGCTGGGCCGAAGCGGACCGGCTCGGAGCGTTCGGCTGGTCCTACGGCGGCTACATGACGTTTTGGATGGACACGCAAACCGACAAGTTCAAAGCCATTGCGCCCGGGGCGGGACTGCCCGATCTTTACTCGATGTATTCCCAGACGGATATTCATCGCTACATGACGATGTTCTTCGATAGAAAAGCGCCTTGGGACAATTTCCAGCAGTACTGGAACCATTCGCCGATGAAGTATGTGGAGAACGTGAAGACTCCGACGATGATCTTGCATGGCCAGTCGGACACACGAGTGCCGATTCCCCAATCGGAGGAGTTTTACCGCGCGCTCTATGAGCGGCATGTCCCGGTAGAGTTCGTGGTCTATCCTCGGGAAAACCACGGCTTTATTGAACCGCGGCATATCCAGGATCGCTGGCAGCGTTACCTCGTGTTCTTCGGCAAATACCTGACGAACCCGCCAAAAACCGAACCGAAAGACGTAGTGGAACGCCTGGGCAAAGATTTGCCGTGAGACTCGTCGCCGTTGTCGATCGTCTTGCCTTGCGGAGTTGGCGCTAGAGAAGCTGCGGTGGATTCGAGACCGCCAGCGCGGGGCCGACGATGTTTTTAGGCGGCTGAAACGACGCGCGCTTCAGAGGTGGACGTTGCCGTCGATAGATGCAGTGATTCCCGTCCCCAGCGCAAACACGACGTCCTTGCCGTGAGCGAGAGGCAGAATCGATCCCGCTCCAGATCTGCCACGCTCGCTCCGATTCCTCTGTTCCGATACGGGACTGCCGGGGCCGCGTGTGCGGCGTCATTCCTGCCTTCCCCAGTTATTCCGCATCTTCTGATATTTCAATGCATTGCAGTTCGCTCCTCCTTCGAGGGCTCGCACCGGAACTCGGTAAAGATCCCGACCTGCTCCGGCTAGGACTGGGCCTTATTCCCTGATGCGCACACTCGCTGCGAGACGGCTTTAACTCCAGCATGATTCGGAGTATGTTTGAATCAGCTAGCTGATCCAGCCGGAGGGGAGACTTCTTTTGATGATTCGTCGTAGTGGCTCGCTTGTTGTGTGTTCGCTCTTCTTGAGTATGTTCATCGTTGGCTGCCAGGGCCAGAAAGCCGCTGACCAACAAACGCAAGGCAGCGGGAATGCAACTGCCGGCTCAGCGCCTTCCGCCGCGGAATCCGCCAAGAATGTGGTAAAAAGGGCGCTTGAACCAAAGCCCCTGATCGTACCTGCGGACACGGTAATTCAAGTTGTTCTCGACCAGGCCATCAGCTCGAAGACGGCCCGTTCCGGCGACAATTTTCCCGCTACCGTTGAAGCCCCCGTCGAGGTGGAAGGAAAAGTGGCTATTCCCAAGGATGCCCGTGCGAATGGTGTCGTCAGGGATGGCAAGGCCGCAGGGCGCTTCAAAGGCGGGGCTTCCCTCGTGCTCGAGTTGACCAGCGTCACCGTCGCGGGCAGGGACTATGAGATCCAAACTTCTCCTGCCGCTATGTCCAGCAAGGGCAAAGGCAAGCGCACCGCTGCGATGGTTGGCGGCGGCGCAGCCGGAGGCGCAGCAATCGGCGGACTCGCGGGTGGTGGCAAGGGTGCGGCTATCGGCGCTCTCATTGGGGCTGCTGCGGGTACCGGCGGCGCCGGACTTACCGGCAATCGCGACATCACGCTCGGAGCGGAGACGCCGCTTGATTTCAAACTTCTTCAACCCGTGAAGATTCGCGCAAAGTAGTTCTTTCCTTTTCATTCGGCGCTCCGTGGTTCACCGTGGTTCCATTACCTTCTTCCCCGGAGCGCCATTTTTGTTACCTTGCGTTCCTGAACCTGTCGTTTCAGCAGGTAGGACGGCGAGTTCCGCCACGCCAAGGGAAGAATACCCGCCTCATTTCCGAAAGTTGCCAAAGAACGCACTTCCGCTCCATTCGCGTGCGGCCGCTCTTACATATTAAGATAGAGGCCTTGGAGACCTGCAAGGACGCATATGGACTCGGCCTACATTTGCGACGCGATTCGAACTCCCTTCGGCCGTTATGGTGGAGCACTTGCGGTAATCCGCACCGACGATCTCGCCGCCATCCCCATCAAAGCTCTGGTCGAGCGCAACCCCAAAGTCGATTGGAACGCGCTCGACGACGTCGTTTATGGTTGCGCCAATCAGGCGGGCGAGGACAATCGCAACGTCGGGCGCATGGCCCTTTTGCTCGCCGGCCTGCCCAAGGAAGTTCCCGGTTCAACCGTAAATCGCCTCTGCGGCTCCAGCATGGACGCCATCGGTACCGTTTCGCGCGCCATCAAGTCCGGCGAAGGCGACCTCGCTATCGCCGGCGGCGTCGAAAGCATGTCTCGCGCCCCCTTCGTCATGGGCAAAGCCGACAGTGCCTTCTCGCGCACCGCGAAACTCGAAGACACCACCATCGGCTGGCGCTTCGTCAACCCTCTGATGAAGGCCAAATACGGCACCGACTCCATGCCCGAAACCGGCGAAATCGTCGCCGAGGAATTTCATATTTCGCGCCAGGATCAGGATCTCTTCGCTCTTCGCAGCCAGCAGCGCACTGCCGACGCAAAGCGCGCCTGCCGCTTGAGCCAGGAGATTACTCCCGTTCCCGTTCCGCAGAAAAAGGGCGATCCCCTGCTCTTTTCCGAAGACGAGCATCCTCGCCCTGACACCACCCTCGAAGCCCTCGCGAAATTGAAGCCTATCGTCAAGGCTGATGGCACCGTTACCGCCGGAAACGCTTCCGGCGTGAATGATGGCGCATGCGCGTTGCTCTTGGCCTCCGAGGCAGCCGCAAAACGTCATGGACTTACGCCCAAGGCCCGCGTCGTCGCCGCCGCGGCCGCAGGCGTGGCTCCCCGCATCATGGGCATGGGTCCGGCCCCGGCAGTGCGCAAAGTCCTCGGGAAAGCTGGTCTCAAGCTTTCTCAGATGGACGTCATCGAACTGAACGAAGCCTTTGCCTCGCAGGCGCTCGCGGTCCTCCGCGACCTGGGTATTCCCGACGATGCGCCGCACGTTAACCCCAACGGCGGCGCTATCGCCATAGGCCATCCGCTCGGCGCCAGCGGCGCACGCCTCATCACCACCGCGCTCTACCAACTCCTGCGCACCAACGGGCGCTACGCCCTCTGCACCATGTGCATCGGTGTCGGCCAAGGCATCGCCGTCATCCTCGAACGCGCCTGACCTTCTTCCTCCCTCCCGGGGGCCTTGCCTGAATGCCTGGGACGGCCTAATCTTCTCAGGCACGAAATCCTGCTCGAAGCAAGTCCGCCGCATGCCAAATTCGCGCTATCCACAACCGGAAAGAAAGGCCGAGCCGTGCAATACAACCTTGTTGCTGGCAATCCCTTCGCCGTTCTAACCGCCGTGGTTGCCCCGGCCATCCTCACCAACGCCTCCTCGGTCCTGGCGCTGGGCACGAGCAATCGCCTTGCACGTGTCGTGGATCGGACCCGCATTGTTGCCGCGCAGTTGGCTTCCTTCGAGCCGGCCAGCGCCGACTATCAAGCATGGTTTGCGCAGTTGACGCCTCTGCAGGTGCGCACGCAACTCCTGGTCAAGGCGCTGCGCTTCTTCTACGCGGGGCTCGGATTATTTGCTGCTTCCGCTCTCGTCTCCGTGGGTGGTTCGATGGGGGCTTACTATGGCCGGGTCGTTCTGTCTCACACTGCCGCCGCGCTTGCCGTACTTACCGGCGCGTCTGCGGTCTTTGGATTGTGCGCTGGCTGTGCCTTGATGGTTCGCGAAACGCATCTCGCCGTGAAATCCTTGGAAGAGGAAGCGAAAACACAAGCGCGTCTTCACCGTCAGCCGGATCCGCCCAGCTAGTTTCGTGGTCTTCGCCCAATCGAATCAGCCGTTGGGCTCTTGTGTTGCGTTCGCGCAGCCGGTGAGAGAGGCAGGTTTGCACCTCGGGGCGCACAAACGTTTGCAGAAAAGTTCCACGACGTGGTCACGAGCGCCCGCCGAGGAATGGAACTGCGCCTTCGCCGCTGTCCCACTGTGGGTTAGCCCATCCGCACCGTCGCCTGCCGCGCTGTCGCCGGACCTTCACGTTTCCCTCGCTCGAACGCGGCCGAGAGCTGAGTCGCTACCACCGCTCGATCGCCGTTTATGACACTTTCTTTCATATCACCTGCTTCACGATCGTCTTACGGAGGTTTTTGGGAAATCTATATCAGCAGCCCTCCACAAGTGGCAGTTCAGAAGCCTTGGCCCGCGCCGTGCCGGAAGCGGTCTAGCAGCAAGGAGCAAGACAACTTTCGCACGGCCGCCTACTCAAACCCGCCGCATGCACCGTCCCGAAACCCTTTTGCATGTCGGCGCCGAGTGATTACACTCTTCCCATGCCTTTCGTCGAGTCGAATGGCGCCAAAATTCACTACGCCCTTGCAGGCCCGGCGGGCAGGCCGGTACTCGTTCTTTCGAATTCCCTCGGCACCGATTTTTCTATGTGGGATCCCCAAATCTCTGAATTCACCAAATCTTTCCGCGTCTTGCGCTACGACACACGTGGCCACGGCAAATCTTCCGTCACGGCCGGCCCTTATTCGGCCGAGCAGCTTGCGAATGACGTCCTCGCTCTTGCCGATGCACTAAAACTCGACCGCTTCCATTTCTGCGGACTCTCCATGGGGGGTATGACCGGCATGTGGCTTGGGGCCAATGCCCCGCAGCGCCTTAACAGGGTTGTCATCTGCAGTGCCTCCGCAAAATTTGGCTCTCTCGAAACCTGGAGCACGCGTATCGAGACGGTTCGGAAGCAAGGAATGAAGCCTGTCGCCGCTGCCGCCATCGAGCGCTGGTTCACTTCCGCTTTTCGGGCGAGAAATCCTTCCGCCGCCGCAAACACTCAGAAAATGGTGGAATCAGCCAACCCCGAAGGCTACATTTCCTGTTGCGCCGCAGTTCGCGATTTCGACTTTCGCGAGCAACTCGGCAAAATCCACACTCCCACGCTGGTCATCTCTGGAGCACACGATCCCGCTACCACTCCTGCCGACGGCCGTTTTCTGGCGGATCACATTCCGGGCGCGCGCTATGTCGAATTCAACGCCGCGCATCTCTCGAACGTCGAAGATGCCGATCGATTTACGGAAGAAGTCAGCGGCTTCCTGAATTCCTAGCGAACTTCACGGCCTTACCTAACTCCACCTCTCTTGTCCTTCCACGACCGTAATGTATCGATTAATGGGAAGCCCCGTAAAACGCTGCGTCGCGCCACCAGGCAGCGGCCATTTCACTTCGAGCCAGTCCACCTTCTGGCGCTTCCCAATTCCCAGCACTATTCGTGGATCGTGAGAGGACAGATAACTCCCGCCACCCACCTTCATCCGGCTCCTCTGCAAATTCCCCGCCTGATACGTCAACCTCGCGCCAACGGCATCCGGATTGGATTTTTTGCCGACCAGCTTAACGCCTAACCAATTGTTCCCCCTGCCCGCAATGTTGTGAAGCAGCACCGGAGTGCCATTGTTGACGGCTATGAGCACGTCCACTGCGCCATCATTATCGAAATCTCCGATCGCCATCCCGCGGCCCGCCAGCGGCCGCGAGAAAATGGCGCCGCCCTGCGCGCTGACATTTTTCATCCCGTTTCCCGTATTGCGATAGAGCAACATCGGCTCGAGGTATTTCACGCCGTCCACGCGGCCGTCAATCTTGTCGTCAGGGTGGCCGTTGCAAAGCAAGAGATCAAGGTCGCCGTCATTGTCATAGTCAAAGAACTTCACGCCCCATCCGCTCATCAGCTTGGTGGCCGGCCCAATCCCGGTCGGTGTGGCAAAGTCACTAAATGTCTCGTTCTTGTTGTTGTGATACAGCGAAAACATTTCCTGGTCTACGTTGGAGACGAACAAGTCGGCCCATCCATCTTGATCGTAGTCAGCAGCGTCCACACCCATACCCGAACGTGCACGGCCGTAGGAGCTGTAGCCCACCCCTGCCAACATACCGTTCTCTTCGAATTTCCCTTTTCGATTGAGGAAGAGGAAATTTGGCTCTGTGTCATTGGCCACAAACAGATCCATCCAGCCGTCGTTATTGATGTCGCAGGCCACTACGCCCCACGCCTTCGCCATCGCTTCTGCGATGCCTGTCTCCTTGCTGACATCTGTGAACGTCCCATTCCCATTGTTATGGAACAACCAGCACGGCATAGGTTCATACACCCGGGGAATACAGTACCAGCGCTCGTTGGTGTCGCGGTTGCCGCACCATTTGTTTTTCCCTTTGCTGAAGTCGACAAACCGGCAAACGAACAAATCGAGCCGTCCGTCGTTGTCATAGTCGAACCACACAGCGCTAGACGCCCAGCCGGGCGCTGCGACCCCGGCCTTTTCCGTCACGTCACTGAACGTGCCGTCTCCGTTGTTGTGGTAAAGGATGCTGCGGCCATACTGCGTCAAGTAGATGTCGGGAAGGCCATCTCCATCATAGTCACCGACGGCAACTCCTTGCCCATACCCGCCTCCGACGACCCCAGCTTTCTCCGTTACATCTGTAAATGTGCCATCCCGATTATTATGGTAAAGCGCGTTTCGCAGCGGCGATGGCGGCGTGTAGAAGTCACAAGCTCCGCTATTCACCAGGTAAATGTCCATCCAGCCATCGCCGTCGTAATCGAGAAACCCGCAGCCCGCGCCCGTTGTCTCCGGCAGATACATGTCTGGGGAGCGCCCGTTCACGTGTCTCCAAGTAATTCCGCTTTCCGAGGGCGGTAGTTCGGAGAAGAAAGGACCCTGATCGCTGGTAGGATAAGCAACGTGCGGAATCCCGCGGACAGCAGCGGCCCCGGCCAACGCTTCGAGGAACCCTCTGCGTGAGAGTGAGAAGCCATTGGGAAGCTGCGGGTGCTGGCGCCAATTCAAGGTTGCGATTCTCTCTTCATGGTTTGCGCTCGCCGTCGAAATTGCTGTGAGCCGATTTGATCGCGCCCTTCTTCGATCGTATAAAACTTATCGACGTCGAGATCGCGAAAGGTCTGTTTCTGTCCGCTCGGCCAGCTCACTTCGATGGACTCGACTCGAGTCGCTTTGCCTAAGCCGAAGTGTGCACGCAGGTCGCTTTGAGAAAGATAACTGCCTCCACCGGCGACTTCGTGAATCTGCGAGAGGCCTCCCGCGAATACGCGGATGCGCGCCCCCATCGCGTCCCGGTTGCTCTTATGCCCCACGAGCTTGATGTTGAGAAAGTGGTTGCCGTTGCCCCCACTGTTGTGCAGTAGGAGCGGCAGGTCTCCGTTGTTCGCCACGACCACATCCATAAATCCGTCATTGTCGAAGTCCGCAAATGCCACGCCTCGCCCCACGTATGGCGTCTGGAAGCCGCTGCCCGCAAGCTTGGTCGTCTCCACGAACTTGCCGTTGCCTTCGTTGTGGAAGAGCGAGTTGATCTGTTTGAAGTGCACGTCCGGCAAGACCTGCTCCACTTCCGGATACACATGCCCGTTGGCGATAAACAAATCCAGCCAGCCGTCGTTGTCGTAATCGAAGAACCCGCCGCCGAAGCTGAGCACATCGCGCGTCGGCACGGTGATGCCCGCCTGATCGCTGACCTCGTCAAACGAGCCTCTGCCGTTGTTGTGCCAGAGGTGATCGGAATTCCTCTGAAAATCCGTGATGAAAAGATCGAGCCAGCCGTCATTATCATAGTCGCCCAGCGAAATGCACATTGCCGCCATCACGTTGCCGCGCGCGGTGAGGGCCATCCCGGTGATGACACCCACTTCATCGAACGTGCCGTTGCGCTGGTTGTGGTAGAGGTAGGCATTCAGTCCGTCGTTGGCCACAAACAGATCGGGCCAGCCGTCGTTGTCGTAGTCCGCGGCGCCCACGGCGAGATTCTTGCCTTGGGGCTCGTAGATCTTGGCAGTCTTCGTCACATTGCTGAAAGTCCCGTCGCCATTATTGTGATAGAGGACGTCAGCCGTGCCCTTGTACACGCTGGGAGGACAACTCGTGCGCGCGCCGCTGATGTTGCAATAGCGAGGACCGTTGGGTTCCAAAAGGACGTACCCGCCAACGTAAAGATCCAGGCGGCCGTCTCGGTCGTAATCAAAAAATGTTGCGCCGGAATGAAAGAGCGTCCCGAACTCCAGGCCCGCCACGCCGGCTTTTTCCGTGGCATCCGTGAACGTGCCGTTTCCGTTGTTGTGGTACAGAACGTTGCGGCCGTACTGTGTCACATAAAGATCGGGAAAGCCGTCGTTGTCGTAGTCGCCCCACACACACCCGAGACCGTAGCCCGTGCCGGGAACGCCGGCGGTTTCCGTAACGTCGGTAAACGTGCCATCGCCATTATTCCGGTAGAGCGCGTTGCGCGCCGAAATGCCGCGGCTGTAAAGATCGCGGCCGTTCACAAAATAAATGTCTTGAAAGCTGTCTCCTTCGAAATCCGCGACGCAAACGCCGGGACCGAAGATTTCACGATTGATGGGAATTCCATCGTTGCCGCGGAAATGCGCAAACTTGATGCCCGCCGCTGCAGTGACATTCGTAAACTGTATCGCGGAAGGCCGCGCGCTTTGTGTATGAACGCGAGCGGTGCAAACCAGAACCGTAATTGAAAGCAGCGACAAGCAAAAGAGAAAAAAGAAAGGGCGCCCGAGGAATCTGCTGTTTCTTTGGTTTTGGCCAAAGCAGATTCCTCGCTCCGTAAGACCGTCCGGAGCGCGAAAGGCGCGATTCGCTCGGAATGACAAATCTTTGAGTCTTTTCAACACTCTCCAAGGAACAGTCTGGCCTATTTGGGCGGTCCCGGCTTCTGCGCTGCATCGGCAGTCTTCTGCTTTTCGCGGTCGATTTTCTCAGCCGCCGCCTTCTGAAGCGCGGCCTCTCGCTTTGCGTCCTCGGTTCGCCCGGCGCGACTGTACGCTACCGCCAGATGATAATGCCCCGCGGGATTCGCCGGCTGCATCTTCACGTAAGTTTCCAGCGGAGGTATCGCTTCGGCGATTTTCTGCGCCGAAAGACACGACATGCCCAGCCCGAGGAACGCGTCGGCAAATGTAGGATCGAGCTTCGTCGCGCGCGATAAATGGTTAATGGCTTCGTCCCACTGGGTCGCCTCCAGCGCCAATTCGCCAAGCAAATATTCGGCGCCTGCGTTTTTAGGGTCGAGTTCCAGTTCCATTTGCAATTCTTTTCGTGCCTTCTCGCTCGCGCCCGCCTCAGGGTCAGGTTTGGAAAGATAGAGACGCGCCATGCGGAAGTGGACTCCCGGCGCATTCGGAAATTGTTTCAACATCTCCTGATACTCTTTGGCCGCGTCGTCCCACTTGCCTTGCATTTCGAGTGACTCGGCATTCAATTCCCGAGCCTGATACGAGGACGGCGCCGACTGGGCAAGGTCCATTGCGGCACGCGTCGAGAGGTCCGAATAGGCATGAACCGAAACGTAGAGAACCTCCGGATCGTTGCGAAATTCGCGGTTCAGGATGGCAAGAAAATCCCCGACTGCGCTTCGCTGATCGAGGCTCAGCCCGCAACGCACTCCGAGAATACCAGCTCTGCGTTGCGCCTCTTTATCGGATCTTTGTTGCGCAGCGATTTTGAGAAGCGGCAGGGCTTCCTTGCAGCGCCCGCTCTCCGCCATCCGCAAGGCCTTTTCTGAAGAGGTTCGTTGAGCAGACGCACTCTGGACGGACGGGGGATCGCTGGCTGAACCAGTCGCCGCGCCCGCCTGCGCCCAGATACTCGGCGGAATCATTATCAAAGCGAGCGCAAAGACGAAGATGGAGATGAGGTTAGAGCGCATAAATGAAAATGGGGCAGGCGTTTTGTTCGCCTGCCCCATCCTACTGCACTAAAGGTTAGTAGTAAAACTTCAGCGCAAACTGGATGTTACGCGGGGCCTGCGCACTTGTGATTTGCCCCATGGTACTTCCAAGGCCCATGTCTGGAGCGTTGAGGTTGACGTGGTTGAAGGTATTCACGAAATCGGTGCGGAACTGCACCTTGTATCTTTCCGTGATCTGAACGTTCTTTTGCAAGCTTAGATCAATGTCGTCGTATCCAGGACCGCGCAACCACCCAAGCTGAGCAGGACAGGTGCCAAAGGTACCGACAGCGGGGTTGCTGAAGTTGCCGTTGTTGGTGAAGTATTGGAAGCCGTTAAATCCAGAACCCGGAACTCTACCCTGCACTTTTGCGATGGAATCGCAATTGGGACGTGAACTGCGAGAATTGGTTTTGGACTGATCGCCGGTGCCGTACGGGCTCATCGGGAAACCCGTATGCAAGGAAAGAATCGGGCTAACCGCCCAGCCCCCCACAACGGCATTCGCTACCTTGTTCAGGTTATTCCCCACAGCCTTACCGTGCCCGATCGGCAGCTCATACACCGCATAGGCTGTCAGGATTTGAGTCGCATCGTAAAAGCACGGCGCCCATTCGGCCCTTGGGTTGTAGATGTTCTGCCAGTAGGGCGAAACGGTTGTGGCCTGCCCGCCCCAAGATCCGTAGTAACCGCTGTTGTTGGTCATGCATTTTGAATATGTGTATGCCACGTGATACTGCAATCCGTTGCTCATCTCCTTCTGCAGCACGGCTTGCAAAGCGTGGTAGTACATATTGCCGTTCGACTGGGTGCCCGAAGTAAATTCGGATATGGTGCTAAGGAGTGCAGGGTTGTTCGAGAAGAATGGACTTGGAGCGGTACAAGGAGCTGGGCAAGACGCGCTCGGGGTAAGCAGTTGCCGCTGAGAGTAAGAAAACGGCACCATCAAGTGCGTTCCCCGCTGGCCCACGTAGCCAATCTGGAACGTTGTGTTGCTCCAGAACTGCCGTTGCACCGTTAGGTTCCACTGATCGGAGATGGCCGGCTGCACATTCGGATCCCAGACGCGCAGCAGCGCACCGGCATAACAAGCATACGCCGGTGGGTCGCATGAGGGCGAAGTCGCTGAGCCGACAATACCATCCGAAGTCGAGGTAGCTGGCAACGGAACGGTGTTGTATGGCACGTCGAGTTCCTTAGGATTGAATGGTGGATTGATCGGCAGGCGCAGGTTCGTGCCGGTTCCCTCTAGATACGAAGAAATGGTGAATGCGCCTCGCACCACCGTATGTCCGCCCAGCATTGCTGGTGTCCATGCAAAACCCAGTCGGGGCTGGAAGTCCTTGCCCCCGTAGACTCCCTTGTAGAGCGCACGGCTGGCACCATTCTGACCCGCGAAAACAATCTGTTGCGTTCTGAGATCGTAATTCGCCTGCTGGTTGTTGGTTTCTATCCACGGCGTATGCGCCTCATAGCGCAACCCAATAGTGAAGGTTAGACGATCATTAAATCTCCAGGTGTCCTGGACGTACGCGCCATAAATGTCGCTGGTTTGTTCCCAGGTCTTCCCAGAACTAAGGCCTCGACCGAACTCGTTGGGGAGCCCGAGGAGGAAATCCGCGCCGCCGTCGCCAGTGTTAGTCGCGGCGCTTTGGAACGCGCTGGCGGTGAAGGTGCCACTGAAGTTGATAAACCCCAGTTCGCCGTTATTTCCTGAGTAAAAGGTCTTGATGGGCTCCTTCCAGAATTGGAAGCCGAACTTGATCGAATGCCGGCCGCGCGTGTAGATGACGGAATCGTCCACCTGCCAGACGTGATCGTCAAAGCTCTGCCTGTTCAGGCTGTTCCCGATACCACCTATCACACTATTGCCCAAACCGAGACTGAGCAGGCCATCTATGCCCGCAGGGTTGCCGTTTCCGATGCCAATCTGGTTGCCAAATGCGCCGACGCTCGAAACAAAGCTCGACGCCGTATTTAGCGTGACATGGCTCCAGCCGAAGCGCGCATCGTTCAGTAGGTTCGTGCCGATGGTGTGAGTCCAATCCCCAACTGTATTCCAGATGGGCGCTGTTGACGAGCCGTTCCCGAAAAGCGGCTGGGAGTTCGTGCTTGGATTGTTCTGATAAGCTCGCGTGAACCGGCCGCTGAGGCGGTCCTTGTTGGAGATTTGGTAATCGACTTTGATGTCGCCTTGGTTAGCATCGAATGCCGACGTGCTCGTATTCAGCGCGTTCTGCTGCAAGTTATTGTTGATGGTCGTGGGGTAGAGCGACGAGGCAAATAGTGCCAGCGCCACAGGGCTGATCATCTGGGTTGGTATTCTATTGAACGGGAACGGCTGCCGAACAGGCGCGAACGGCGAAGAAGGCGTACACGGAGCCGAGAAAGAGGCGCATGGATTGTACAACTGGATGTTCTTTCCGCTATTTGATGTACAAACGCCCGTCGCGTTGAATCCCACCGAACAAAGTGCACCGAAGTCGCCACTTTTCTCAGCGGTTGTAAAGGCGGTAAAGGAACCGGTTGAGCTGGGATGGTCAAAACGCTGTCCCTGGTAATCCACGAAGAAGAAGAGTTTGTTCTTGAGGACGGGTCCGCCCAACGTGCCTCCGAACATGTTCCACCGAAGCTTGTCGCGAGGAGTGCCGCTAAACTTATTGGACCAACTGTTCGCGTTCAGCACATCATTGCGGAAGAATTCCCATGCATCGCCGTGGTAGTTATTTGTCCCCGACTTGATGCTCACGCTGACAATGCCGCCTTCGAAGTTCCCGAACTCCGGTGATGCGTTATTCGTGATCAGGTTGAATTCTTCGATGGCGTCAGGTGCCGGCGTGTATCCGAGAAGGTTGTCCGACACCTGGTTATTGTCCATGCCGTCGAGCAGGAAGTTGTTCGACTGCTCGCGATTTCCGTTGATGTACGGCCGGCCGCCGCTCGCAGTGTTGTCGCCGTTGTTGAAGCTGCCGGGGTCGGGGTGGACAGCGCCCGGCGCCAGCAAAGCCAACTCCACGTAATTGCGCGTGGCCAATGGAAGCGCGTCGTTCGTGGCCGCGTTGACGATGGTATCCACCTGGGTCGCTTCTGTCTTAAGAACCGGAGCGGCGCCGGTTACCTCAATCGTTTGATTGATTTGGCCGACCTTCATTTCGACATCGATACGGGCGATCTGGTTCAGTACGAGGGTAAACGCGGGACGCAGGGTGGTCTGGAACCCCTGCTTTTCG
>Ga0209375_1000930_pt1 | contig 23289 bp, 22 predicted proteins | sample GraSoiAngelo_131_FD_185888 | JGI IMG/M metagenome (GOLD analysis project Ga0209375, IMG submission 185888) | Grasslands soil microbial communities from the Angelo Coastal Reserve, California, USA - 14_0929_02_30cm (SPAdes) (version 2) | ecosystem: Environmental > Terrestrial > Soil > Grasslands ... | reverse complement strand
GGCGAGTACGACACGGCCTCGCGCCTCGCTGAGGAGATCCTCAGGGAGCTCGAGGCGATTGCCCTGGCTCGCTAGACCCCTCGGGGACGCCGCCGTTCGCCATCGCGTGGATCGGCATCGCGTAGACCGGCACGCCCGGGACGCGCGGCTCGTGGACCTGCGCCGGGATTTCGCCCCACGGATCCGGGTCCGACACGGGGCCCTTGACGAACGTCCAGGCGATGTTCGCGACGAAGAACAGTTGCCCGGCGCCGAGGATGAACGCCCCGATCGACGCGAGCCAGTTGAGGGTCCAGAAGAGGGACAGCTGCCCGAAGGAGCTGTAGTCGTAGATGCGCCTCGGCATCCCCAGGAGGCCGAGGAAGTGCATCGTGAAGAAGACGACGTTGAAGCCGATGATCGTGAAGCCGAAATGCCAGCGGGCGATGCGCTCGCTGTACATCCGTTTCGACATCCGCGGGAACCAGAAGTAGAAGCCCGCGAACGCCCCGAGGATCGTGCCGCCGAACAGGACATAGTGGAGGTGGGCGACGACCCAATAGGTGTCCTGGAGCGGATAGTCGAGGGGGATCGGCGCCTGGAAGACGCCGTTGATCCCGCCGATCACGAACATCGTGACGAAGCCGATCGCGAAAAGCATCGGGGCCTTGAGTTCGATCGCGCCCCCCCACATCGTCGCGATCCAGTTGAAGATCTTGATGCCGCTCGGCACCGCGATCGCGAGGGTGATGATCATGAACGGCAGGCGGGCCGAGATCGACAGGCCCGTCGTGAACATGTGGTGGACCCAGACGCCGAAGGAGAGGAACCCGATCGCGACGGTCGACAGCGCGATCGCCTTGTAGCCGAAGATCGGCTTGTGGGACATCCTCGGGATGACTTCCGAGATGATGCCCATCGCGGGCAGGATCATGATGTAGACCGCGGGATGGGAGTAGAACCAGAACAGGTGCTGCCACATGATCGGGTCCCCGCCGACGAGGGGGGAGAGGAATGCCGTCATGCCGTGCCGGTCGAGCAGCAGGATGAAGAGGCCGCCCGCGAGGACGGGCGTCGCGAGGAGGACGAGGCCTTGGGTGACGAGGATCGACCAGACGAAGAGGGAGAGGTTGTTGAACGTGATCCCCGTCGCTCGGTGGCGAAAGATCGTGACGAGGAAGTTGATCGCGCCCGCGGTGGACGAGATCCCGAGCAGTTGGAGCCCGACGATCCACATGTCGATGCCGGGGCTCTTGTCGTACACACTGAGCGGCGTGTACCCGGTCCACCCGATGTTCGCGGCCCCGAGCCACATGATTACGCCGGCCACGGGGATGAGCCAGAAGCTCAGCGCGTTGACCCGCGGGAACGCCATGTCCTTTGCGCCGATGAGCGGCGGGACCATCAGGTTCCCGAAGCCCGCGAGGATGGGGATCGCGACGAGGAAGATCATTGTCGTCCCGTGCATCGTGAATAGTTCCATGTAGGTCGACGCGTCGACGATCGTGCGGCCGGGGTACGCAAGCTCCGACCTCATCAGGAGGGCGAGGACCCCGCCGATGAGGAAGAAGAGGAACGAGTTCGCGAGGTACAGGATCCCGATCTCGTGATGGTTCGTCGTCGTCAGCCAACGGAAGATGCCGATCGGCTCGGTCCGCGAGTGATAACCGGTGACGACCTCTCCCGCCATCGAGGATCTCCGACCCGGGCCCGGAGACGGGCCGCGATTCCCCCGTACTTCGCAAGCCGAGAAAAAGCTTTCCAATCGATCGCGTTCGAACGGCGTTCGCATGGAGAGTTCGCGTAATACCACAAATGCTTTAGAGGCCCTGCGGATTCGGCGAGCCAATGTCGGGCCCTCGGCGCTCGCTCCTCCTGGCCGCGGCCCTCCTGATGGTCCTTGCGACCGCGGCGAGTGGGAGGGCCCAGCCGCCCGTCACGCCGGGACAAGGCGCGACGGACCAGCTGTTCTACCTGGTGCTGGTCCCCGCGATCGCGATCGGCGTCCTCGTTATGGTGTTAGTGGCCTACGCAGTCCTGAAGTTCCGCGTGCGGCCCGGGCACACGACGGGTCCCCTCGTCGCGAAGACCCATGACCGAAAGCTCGAGACCCTGTGGACGATCATTCCCGCGATCATCTTGCTCGTCGTCGGAATCGCCGCGTTCCAGACGCTCGTCATCACGGACACGGTCCCTCCGAATCCGGACCTCACGATGTGCGTGTTTGCCCAGCAATGGGCTTGGGGGTTCGTCACCACCAACGGTACCTGTCCGTCCGTCGGGTCCGCCCAGCAGCGCTTCCCTCCCGGGGACTTCACCGTCAAAGTGGGCCGCTCGGTCAAGTTGATCTTCCAAAGTATCGACGTCGCCCACTCCTTCTACATCCCCGCATTCGATCTGAAAATCGATGTGATTCCGGGCCATCAGAACGTCTACTGGTTCACCGCGCTCCAGGTCGGCAACTACGAGATTCACTGCGCCGAGTTCTGCGGCTTGCAACATTATTCGATGGTTGCGACCTTACATGTTGTCCCCGGTTAGAACCGCGGCCGTCGTCGCGGTCCTCCTGATGGCCCTCTTCACGGTCGGCTCGCGACCGGTCGCCGCCGCCGACGGGGGCCCGCCGACGATTCGGCTGTACGGCGACGCGGGTCGCGGCTGGGGCCTCAACGCGACCGTCATCACGACGCCCGGTCCGAACCTGACGGTCCTCCTCGGGTATCCGGTCATCCTGGTCTTGAGCGGCGAGGCCGGGGTCACCCACGACTGGTTCATCGACTACAACGACAACAAGCAGCCGGACGTCGGAGAGCCCAAAGTCCCCGACTTCATCGGGCCCAGCCCCCAGTCTTCGCCTCCCATCACGCCGGATCGGAATGGGACCTGGACCTACCGATGCGCCTACCATCCGAATACGATGTTCGGGACGATCCACGTGATGCCGCAGACGAACGTCACCTTGTATGGGAACGCCGGATTCGGATGGGGATTCAGCAACACGACCATCCAGAAGCCCGGACCCTCTCTCGCGTTCCTTGCCGGCACCAACGTCACCTTCACCTTGATCGCGAATGACACGGGCATCACGCACGACTTCTTCATCGACTACGACGGGAGCCACACGCCGACCCCTGGAGTGGAGCCCATCGCGGGCGATTTCTCCGGCGGGAACGCGAAGAATTACACCCTCCCCATCGATCGGGCGGGCAATTTCACCTATTACTGTCAGTACCATCCGGCCGTCATGTTCGGAACGGTGTTGATTTACGGCACGCCCCCGCCCGGGGGCGGTTTCAACGTCGCCTTGATTCCCGGGATCATGCTGATCGCCCTCAGTGGCGTCCTGATCTTCGCGGCCGTCTATCACGTCCGAGCGGTTCGGGCGGCGAAACGCTCGAAGTGAGCCGCGATGACGGACCTCGCGGTCCTCGCCGTCGGGTTCGGCGTGATTCCCCTCGCGTCGATCCTCCTGCTCTCGTTCCGAGACTGGATCGCGGCGCATCGGCCCGCGGTCTGGGGGGCCTCCGCGGGGATCATCGCGTTTCTCGGATTGTCCCACGCCATGGGATTCGTCCTCGCGGGCAAGCCGTTCCTCTTCGGTGGAGAGAACGAGACCGCGACGGTTCTGTTCCTCTTGACGGGCCTCGGCCTCGGGAGCTCGCTCGGTTGGTTCTTCTTCGAGGGACGGTTCCTCGGGCCGGAGCCTTCGCGGCTCGTGTGGGCGACGGCGGCCTTCCTGGCGCTCCACAGTTTCGGAGACGGCCTCGTCCTCGGACGGGGCTTCGTCGGCGGCGTGAGCCCGATCGTCCAAGTCGATGCGGTCACGGTGTCTGCGACCGTCGCACACCGCCTGGTGGAGGGCGCTCTTCTCCTGGTGCCCGCCATGGCCGCGGGATGGAGGCAACGTTCTTCTTTTCTTATTCTCCTTCTGTCGCTTTCGTCGATTCCCGCGGCCTACCTGCCGGGCTTTTTCTTCGACTCGATTGGCCTCGTCGGAGGAAGCGCGGCAACCCAGAGTGTTTCGATCTTCCTCGCCGCGATGGAGGCCTCGCTCGCCCTGGTCGTCCTCGCCCGCGGCTTTCTGCCCAGTCTCGTCACCGCTTCCAGCCCGCGATGGCTTCCGTTCGTCGTGATGGGATTCGTCGCGATCAGCGTCGTGCATTTCCTCGTCGAGTAGGCTCAATCCGCGGCGGGACGGTACGGCAGATCCGGGGACGATGGCCGGAGGGCGAAAAAGGCCACGAGGAGACTGCTCGCGAACGTTGCGGTTCCCAAGGCGAGATGCATCGTGACGATGACCCAGTCGAGGCTGCTCGTGATCGTGAGGGCGCCGAGGAACACCTGTGCGGCAAGGAGCCCCACACTGGTCAGGGAGAAGGCCACGAGGCGCAGGTCGGGACGGAACCAGAGGACGGAGACCGCGAAGGTGGCGAGGAGGAACAGGGTCGTGAGGGCCGCGACAAGACGGTGGGCGTATTCGACCGCGACGAGGGGATCCCCCAGGTCGGGGACGACGTGGCCGTTGCAGAGCGGCCAGTCCGGGCAGGCGAGCCCGGCGCCCATCCCGCGCACGGTGCCGCCGAGAACGATCGTCGTATACGCGCAGATTGCGCCGGCGATGGCGATCATCTGGAGGAGTCGGCGACGGTCGATTGGCATGCGGATTGGTGGCCGGCGCAGTGAGTCCGCTTCGATAAACCCTCGCTAGATCCGGAGCTCATCGGGCCGCAGAAGCATTCGTCCGAAGGTTATTGTCCCGACTCGGCATGGCCCGACGCCGAGATGCGCCGCGGGTTCTATGCCTCAACGGAGTTCTCGTTTCTCGTCGCCGGCCTCGCCATCATCGTGATGGCCTGGGCGGCGAACCTGCTCGGCGTTTTCTCCGGGGGCAGCAGCGACTCCCACGGAGGCATGGACATCTACTTCTGGTTCCTGTTCATGCTGCAGGGGATCGCCTTCGCTGCCGTCGGCGCGGCGTACGATCATCACAGGCGGTTGATGAGCGACGCCGCCTTCGCGAAGCGATATCTCGTCGGCTATCTGTTCATCCTCGACGGCGCGATCCACCTGCTCGCCTTCAACGAGCACCTGATTTCCTCGACGTACGCGGTCCTCTTCTTCGAAGTCGTGTCGCCGGTCCAGATCATCCTCGGGGTGCTCATCCCTCATCTCTCCTCGCGGTTCGATGTCGCGTGGCTCCTCTTCACCCTGTTCCTGATCGCCGCGTACGTCGTGACTCGCACGGTCGCCATTTGGCCAATCGGGGAGGTCGAGGCGGTCGATCCGCTCGGGCTCATTTCCAAGGCCGTCGAGACCGCGACCGGGGCGGCTCTCGTCTCACTGATGTGGGCGAGGAGAGTCGGCAGGGCGAATCTCCCTTCCGCATCGCCGACGGACGGTCCCTGACCTTCGGCCTGCGAATCGTCAGAGCGCGCCTAGCATGAAGACTGCACCACGAAGGGCGCAACCATCCCTTTCTGGCGGTGTCCGGAGACCGGACAGATGTAGTCGTAGCTTCCGGGCGCAATCTTGCTGACGTCGATCACGATTTTGCGGGGAGGCTCTCCCGGACGGAGGAGGTCCGTCTTGGCCAGCCCCGCGACGAAGGCCCCGGTGTCCGCCCGGACGATCTGGAATCCGTGCAGGTTGATGCCCGTGTTGGCCAGGGTGATCGTGATGTTCGTGCTGTTGGTGTTCGCGCAGATTTGGGGGCCGCCTTTCGCGAACTGGTTGAAGCCCCACTCGTGCTCCTTGAGGGCGACGTCGGGCCCCGTCAAGACCGTCCCGCCTCCCGACACGATCGGCGCGGGGAATACCAGGTTGATCCAGATGACGATGATCAGCACGGCCCCGAGGACCCCGGACGCAATCCCGGCGGCCGCATCCGCGCGCAACGGCTTTCTTGCCAAGGCCTCATCTCCTACGGAAGGGAACCGTGGTGAGGCATCACCACGGAGTACAGCAAGGCGATGAACAGCGGCACGACGGTCACGAGGGAGATCCCCGCGAAGACCGCGACCGGCCGCGCGCCGTATCGCCCGTGCATGAAGACCAGGAAAATGAAGACCGCCTGGAGGGCGGCGATCGCGAGGATCGCGGCTCCGCTGAAAGCGCCGAAAGGGCTCTGGCCGACCCCGATCAGCAATTCGACGATGAGACCGAGCATGAGGATGCCGTAGACCGCGACGTACTTCGCTTCATCGAACATCGGTTACCACCTCACAACAGATACAGGAGTGGGAAGAGGAAGATCCAGACCGCGTCGACCATCCCCCAGTAGATCCCGAAGACCTCGACCGCGCCGCTCGCCTGCGTCGTCGAGCGCGCCTTGACGGCCTTGACCATCAGGTAAATCAGGGCGACCAAGCCGGCCACGACGTGCGCGCCGTGGACGCCGGTGAGGACGTAGTAGATGCTCGAAGCCGTGCTCGTCCCGAAGGTGAATCCCCCGGCGAAGAGCTCCTTCCACTCCAACGCCTTGTTCACCATGAAGAACGCGCCGAGGGAGAAGGTCGCGACCAGGGATCCCTGGAGTCCGACGTAGGACCCCCTGCGGGCGAAGGTGAGCGCGAAGACCATCGTGAGCCCGCTCGTCAGCAGCAGGATCGTGTTGAAGCCGCCGAGGGCGATGTTGTGGACCTCTCCCGGCCGAGGCCACACGAAGTCGGTCAACGGGCTGTTCATCCGGAGGAACGCGTAGGCGCCAAAGAGCGTGCCGAAGAACGCGATCTCCCCGAAGATGAAGATCCACATCCCCAGCGGGAGGTTCTCGAGCCGCTCGAACGGCCACTTCTCCCCCACGGCCTCGATGGGCTCGGTGAACCGACCGCGGAGGGTCTCGCGTCCCCAACCGGTGAAGGCCGCGGCGAGGACCACGGTCCCGAACAAGAGCGCCGGCAGGCCCATGAGGACGCCCCACAGGGCGATCCCGGCGCCCGCGGCGACCACGATCGGCCAACGGCTCCAATGCTCCACGTGCGACTCAGCCTCGTACGACCCGGCCTCGTGCACCTCCTTGTGCCCGCCGTTCGCCATGGCCACCGGCCGGTACGTGACGCCCGTCGCGGAGATCACCGGCACGCCCTCGGGGAAGTTGAACTCCGGAGGCGGGGACGGGACCCCCCACTCGAGCGAGTACGCGCCCCACGGATCCCGGTCCGCCGCCGGACCGCGGCGGGAGCTCCAGAGCAGGTTCGCAAACATGATCAGTTGGGACCCGCCGAAGGTGAAGGCCCCGATCGTGATGAGGAGGTTGATCGGCCCCCATCCGGTGCCGAGGTCGTAGGTGAAGATCCGCCGCGGCATGTCGTAGAGGAGCTGCATGGGGAAGTAGAGCAGGTTGAATCCGACGATGTAGACGGCGAAGTGGATCTTCCCGAGCCGCTCGTTGTACATCCGCCCGGTGATCTTCGGGAACCAGTAGTAGAGGCCGCCGAAGAGGCCGGTCAGGCCGCCGCCGACGATCGTATAGTGGAAGTGGCCGACCACCCAGAAGGTGCCGCGGAAGGCCGTGTCGAGGGCGACGGAGGAGTTGAACACGCCCGTAATGCCGCCGATGATGAACAGTCCCAGGGATCCGACGGCGAAGAGCATCGGGGTCGTGAATCGGATGGAGCCGCCCCGTAGGGTGAGGATGTAGGCCAGGACGATGATCGCGAAGGGGATCGAGATTAGTTCCGTCGTGATGTTGAACGCCTCGAGCAGGCTCTGCGAGATCCCGGTCATGAACATGTGGTGGGCCCATACCGTGAAGCTCAAGATGCTGGCGATCGCGAGGCACGGGATGATCAGCTTCTTCGCATAGAGGGGCCGACGGCTGAAGGTCGAGATCAGGTCGCCGGTGATCGCGAAGCCGGGCAGCAGGAGGACGTACACTTCCGGGTGTCCGAAGAACCAGAACATGTGGTCCCAGAGGAGCGGGCCGCCTTGCGTCGAGGTGAAGAACACGGTGCCGAAGGCGCGGTCCGCGACGAGCAAGCTGAGGGCCGACACGAAGGCGGGGAAGGCCCAGAGCATCAGGAGGCTCGTGAAGATCCAGCCCCAGGTGAACAGCGGCAGCTTCATCAGCGACATCCCGGGAGCTCGGAGCCGGAAGATCGTCACGAGGAAGTTGACCGTCGACACGATGCTCGAGGCCATAAGGAGCATCAGGGCGAGGCCCATCATCGAGCCGCCGACCGCGGGGCTGAACTCGACCGTGTTCAGGGGCGCGTAGGTCGTCCAGCCCCAGTCCGCGGTCCCGCCGCCCGCGAAGAAGCTCGACAGGGCGAGGAGACCGCTCGCGAGGTAGACCCAGTAGCTCAGGGCATTCAACCGCGGGAACGCCATATCGCGCGCGCCGATCTGGATCGGGACGAAGTAGTTCGCGAAGGCCGCGCCGAGCGGGGTGAGGACCCAGAGGAGCATGAGGAGCCCGTGGGTCGTCACGGCCTGGTTGTACTCGTCCGGCTGGAGGAACGTATTCGAGGGGACCGCGAGCTGCGTACGGAAGGTCAGGGCGAGGATGCCCGCGGCGACGAAGAAGTAGAGGGAGGTGACGAGGTAGAGGACCCCGACGTCCTTGTGGTTCGTCGTGAAGAGCCAGCGTTTCAGGGGTTGCCACTCGACCATGAGGTCCCTCTAGGTTCCATTGTACCAGTCTCGGAAGTTGTCCTGGGTCAGCACGAGGAGATCCGCGAACATGAGCGCGTGGCCGGTCCCGCACAGCTCGTAGCAGCGGACCGCCTCGTGGTACTCGGGGATCGTCTCCGGGATGCCCAGCTTGTCCGCGACGAACCACGCCTGGTTCACCCGGCCGGGGATCGCGTCCCGCTTGATCTTGAAGACCGCGATGCCGAAGGAATGGAACACGTCCTGGCTCGTGATGTTCAGGATGACGGTCCCGCTCCAACAGCCGCGCACCGCGCCGGTGCAGGTGCTATTGACGACGGGCACGCGGAGTTCGCCAATGAGCTCACGCCCGTTGGCGTACACGAAGCGCCATCCCCACTGGAAACCGATGACGTCGATGTAGAGTGCGTTCGGATCGTTCGGGGGGTTCTGGAGAAAAGCGTTGAGGGCGAAGGTGTTGATCGTCAGGCCGAAAAACAGGGCGACCAGCAGGACGGTCAGGACGGCCGCGAGGGCGGGGTTCCCCCGGTCCGTCATCACGCCGAGGCGCGGCGCGTCCGGCGGATCCGCGGCCCCGGGTTTCCTCCGATACCGGACGAGAAAATAAAAGAAGAGGACGAAGACCGCGCCGCCGACGATGACCGCCGCGAGGATGTATAATGTGAAAAGGGACTGCCATTGCTCCGCCGAAGGAGCGAGAGCCGGCACGAGGGTCGGCAATCCCCGCTCTCCGTAAAAAGGTTACAACTCGCGCTATGAGGTAGCGATTCGTGCGCTCTCGACGCCGCGTGCAGAATGTTTATGTGGGGGCAATCGATGCGCGGGGGCGGGGGTCTCTTTGGAGGCTGGATCATCGTCTGGCGGGCCCGCGACGGCCGCGCCGAAACGGAGCGCTCTGGGCGTCGTGATTGCGATCGTCATCGCGGTGGCCGCCACCGCCGCCGCGATGGACCTGGTCATCGTCCCCGCCTTGACGCCCGCACGATCGGCGGATTTCACCGTCCACCTCATGACGTTCGATGTCGGCTACGACCGACCGAACTACAACCCGCAGTGGGAGGTGAAGGCGGGCCAGCTCATCGTGGTCACGATGAACAATAGCGGGACGATGGCTCATGAGTTCCTCTTGTTCAGCGGGGACCGGGGGGCCATCCTGGCAACGGTGAGGTATGCGCTCGCCCTCGCCGAGTCGCACAACTCCGGATATCAGAACGACGAGGCAATCGGCAATGCCACCGTCGACGAGTACACCGGTTACCACGATTCCTGGGCGAACCTGAGCCGCGTTGGCTGTCCGGAGTCGTGCGTCGACCACGATGTGGACCCCGGAAACACCTTCCTGTTCTGGTTCGTCGTCAACACCCCGGGCACCTACTTCTTCGCGTGCCACCAGGTCGACCGGACAGACTGGAAGGTCCACCAGGACAAGGGCATGTGGGGAACCCTCATCGTGGACGCCTGAAGGGACGGACCGACCTCGATCTTCGCCTACCCGGACTTGTCGGGAAGAATCAGGCGAGCCTCGAGCCGGCCACATGCGACGTCCTCGGGGGAGCGTTCGGAAGCAGGAGGTTCGTGATGAAGGAGATAACGCTCCACAGAAGGACGAGCGAGGCAATCAGCAAGATGGTCGAGAATCCGAGTAACCGCGAGAACGAGGACGCGGATCCGATGCCTCCCATGAATGCAATGGGCGCCACATAGGCGAGGAACAGCCCGGACACAGGCCCAGTGGCGCAGGCAGGGCACATGACCGCGAGCCCGAGGAGCGGACCGGGGAATGCGCCCGCGGCCGGCTGGCCCCTGGAGACGACCTGGATCGCCAGGGCGACCACGAGCCCGGAGAACAGAGACAGGACCACTGCGGCGGCGAGGGAATACGGTCGGAGCTGGACGCCGAAGGTCGTGGTCGGGGCCCACGCGATGCCCGGACCATAGCCGATTGCGCTCTCGATCACGACGAACACCGGCTGCAGGGAACCGGATGGGTCCACGACAAGAATCCCCTGTAGGAATGCATAGGCGAGCGCATACGCAAGGGCTCCGATGAACCAAACCCTTCGAAATCGCTTCCCCCGGGCCCGAATGACCTGGAAGTTCGGGAAGAGAAACGGAATTGCCCGCGCCCAAACGCCTTCCGATGCGGGAGACTCTATGCGCGCACTGAAGTAGAGACGGAAGAAGGCATAGAGGAAGAGCACGGAGACGTCGATCCAGATGAGAGGCACGAGAGAAACGAACCAATCGAGGATTCGATCCGTCCGAAGTTCGAGGAGGATCACGCCCGTCTCCGCGAAGAGGAGCGCCGCGAGCACGATTGCGAGCTCGGCTCCGAGTACCCGCCCCCGCATCCTTCGCCGCATCAGCCCGACGGGGAAAAAGGCTTCCGGAATTCGACGGTCGCCGCTCCCGGGTCGCGGCAATTCGGCACGCCGTTACAACCGCTGTCTTCTTCGATGGCCGTAGAGGTCAACCCCTCTGACATCCGCAAAACCGTCTACGGGAAATCAGGGGGTACTGTTGACCGCGACATGGCGGAGAAGTGGGGACGCAGGGATTTGAACCCTGATCGACGGGTTTCTCCCACGCGGGGAGCGACCCACGCGTGTTGTGCGAACCATGGGTCAGCGCTCCAGTCTGTCATCACCGGAATCAGCAAACCCGTTCGCCATCAAGCCCATGACTGGAGCCCGTAATTCTACCAGGCTAAACTACGTCCCCATGGGTCTCCGAAGCCGCGGAAGAGCGGAGGGCATATCTAAGTTTGCGTCGCGGACTATTCCCGCAGGCGAGTTTCCGTTTCACTCGATCCAGTCGTTCAATTCCGTGACCGAACCGACGCCCTCGCAGTAGGTGCATTGTCCGCTCCCCTCGCAATAGGCGCATGGCAGATTGCCCTCTTCGCCCGTGCCGGCGCAGTCCTCACAGATCTTCCATCCTTGGCAACCGGGACAGGTGCGTTCGTATGGGACCTCGTCGGAAAGGCGGACGAGGGATCCTTCTCCGGTCGCGACCAGCTCGCCGTCGTTGGAGAGGAGGCCGAGCCGCGCGCGGAAGGTGCCGCCTTCCAGCATCCGTGCCTCGGAGAGATCGGGATCCTCCGGCGTGATGATCAGCGATCCCGCGAGGAGCCAGGATGGGAACGGTCCGTCGGCATCGTTCGACACGACCTCACCGCGGATCGCGGCTTGCTTTCCGCGTGGGTCGAGGATCGTGAGTCCCGTCAGCCGACAAGCGATCTTCAGGCCCTTGTGCAACGGCCCGGACCCTTGGCTGACGACCAGCCGAGCGTATTGCCCGATCAGGGACCCGCTGCGCATCGCGAACGCGGATGGTCTCCCCGAGGACATGAAAGGCGACGCTCCAATTCTCATCCGTGGAATCGACCCGGAAGGCGGAAAGCGCCTCCCGCGATTAGCCGGTGTCGCGTCACCGCTGACGCATCTTCTGCTCTCGCTTGCGGCGGCGCATCCGCTTCTTGCGCCATTTCCAGCGCATCTTTCCGCGCTTCTTCCAGGCCCGCGAGGAGCGTTTCATCGGCCGCCGGGGCGCGCGTATTCGCCGTCTTCTTAAGTAGTTTCTCTTGAGACGAGTCCAGGTCCATCTGCGTGGCGCCGACGTGCGATCCAACGCAGTCGTTCTTCCTCGAGCGGGGCGTTCCACCGGTGGGTTGATGTAGGCCGCTCCAGATGGGCGCCCGATCTCCATGTGGTCGCCTCCGCCGACCGTCCCGTCTTCGACCGGACTCGGGCCGTTTCCCGCGCGAGCGCGGCGACTCGGTTTCTTCGAACGGCTGCGCATCGGCTGGCAGCTGACGAAGGTCAGCTTGAGCATCCTCCGGAGGGAAAAGGGCCTCATCCTCCTCCCGTTCCTCTCCCTGCTCACGACCGGCGTCGCGTGGATCCTCTTCTTCCTCGGGATCTTCTTCTTCGTCCCGAACCCGACGAACCCCTTCGGGAGCGTCTTCTTCTACGCGGGCCTCGCGGTCGTGTACTTCATCACGTTCTTCGTTTCCATCTACTTCAACGCCGCCGTCATGGGGGCCGCCATGATCCGCCTGAACGGCGGGGACCCGACGATCTCAGACGGGCTGAAAGTCGCGAACGAGAACCTCCGTCGGATCGCGGGTTGGGCCCTCCTCAGCGCGACCGTCGGATTGATCCTGCGCGCGATCGCGGAACGGGCCGGGATCATCGGGCGCATCATCGCGGGATTCGCGGGTGCGGCCTGGGGCGTCATCACGTATCTCGTCGTCCCGGTCCTGATCTTCGAGAAGGTCGGACCGTGGGCCGCGGTCAAGCGGAGCGGCTCGCTCCTTCGGAAGACGTGGGGCGAGGCCATGGGCGGATACTTCAGCCTCGGGGCGATCTTTCTCCTGCTCGCGCTGCCGGGCCTCTTGCTTCTCCTTGGCGGCGTGGCGATCGGCGGGATTGTAGGCCTCCTGATTGGGGGCGCGGTCGCGGTCGTTTACTGGCTCATCCTCGGTCTGCTGGGCGCGGCAGCCCAGAGCATCCTGGTAACCGCGCTCTATCGATACGCAACGACGGGCAAGTTGGGGTTCGGATTTCCAGAAGGCCTGCTTGCCACGGGGACAGCCGCCTCGCGGTAGCTCGGCCCATGGGGCAAGAATCCCCTGCTTCCGAGCGCCTGTCGCCGATTTCGACGTCCTCATCCCATTGGTGCCTAGTGCCTAATTTGGACGTCTTCCAGGAGAACTGGACATGCTCGCGTTCGTCTTTCGGGCTCACGCTTGCCATGACTTGAACTGGATCTGCGATCCGTCCGAGTACAGGAGGTAGAACGTCAGGGACGTGCCCGGGGCCGGCGCCGACGGGAAGGCGATCGTGATGATGTCGCCGCCCTTCACCGTGCCCGTGCCGCCCAGGTCGGTCCACTTCACGCCGACCGACGCGGGGGTTGCTCCGGCCACGGTCACCGTTACATTAGCGCCATTCGTGCCCATGTTCTGCACCGTTCCCGTGTTGGTCCCGATGCCGAAGTTCACCTTGTAGTTCGACGGAGGGACCGTGGGCGAGGCGGACGCGATCGCGAATGTCCAGGTGACAGCGTTTTGTTTCATGACGCTGCTGAATGTCACAACAGGCTTTGACGAAGACGCACGAGGCGTCGCAGCGGCCTCGCTCGATTGGGGACCTTCACCTGCGGAGTTCACCGCGCTGACCTTGTAGTAGTATGTCTGCCCATTTGCCACGAAGCTGTCCGTGTACGAGAAGCCATTTCCAATCGTCTGAAGCAGCGATTCGCCGTTCGGCGACGTGCCTCGGTAGATCCTGTAGTTTGCAATGGAAGAGCCGCCTCTCGAAGGCGGCGCAAACCAACCCAGCAAGACGGTCGCGTCGCCGGCCGTTGCCGTAAGGCCCACCGGAGCCCCGGGAGGGATGGCACCGGGTCCGCTCACAAGGCCGGACGTCATCACGTAGACGATCGCGGCCAGGGCCACAACGACGACGATTACGATCAGGATAACGACCACCACGAGGAGGCCGATGTTGCGGCGCTTGGGTAGAGGCGCATACGGGTAGGTCCCGTAGGGAGGGACAGCAGAAGGTAGCGGAGGTGGTGCCGCCGCAGCAGGCCCGATGGGCGTTTCGGGAGGGGCCCCGCTCACGATTCGGCATCCCCGTCCTCCCTGAAGCCGATTGCGATTCATTCCCGGAACTCTTCCGGTGCGCCGAGGCGATGTCAACCTTGAATAAGGTTAACATCCGCCGGACAAATCGTTAAGTGCCCCGGGTCCTTCATTCCGAATCCCCGGGAGGTTGAATCCATGGCGCGAGCATTGTGGAGCGGCGCGATTGCGTTCGGCCTCGTGAACATCCCCGTGAAGTTGTACGGGGCCACGGAGAGCAAGGACCTGTCCTTCACGACGTTGCACGCTTCATGCATGACCGCGCTGCGGCGGCCCTACGTGTGCCCGAAGGACAACGTGCCCGTCGAATCGAAGGACATGGTCAAGGGCTACGAGTACGCGAAGGGCCAGTACGTCATCCTGACGGACAAGGACTTCGATTCGATCCCGCTCGAGGCGAGCAAAGCCCTCGAGGTGGCGGGCTTCGTCGAGTCGCAAGACATCAGCCCGATCTTGCGGGAGCGCAACTACTATCTCGGCCCGGAGGAGATCAGCCTGAAACCGTTCGAGCTGTTCCGGCAAGCCCTCCTGCGAACCGGCAAGGTCGCGATCGCCCGCGCCGTCCTGTGGAAGAAGGAGCAGCTCGTGTCGATCAGCCCGCTGAACGGCAGCCTCGTGCTCACGACCCTGATGCATCAGGACGAGGTGAAATCCCCGCCGGAGCCTCCCGCGACGCAGCCCGTCGTCATCTCGGAGGCGGAGCTCGACCTGGCCCTGCAGCTCATCAAGACCTTGGCGATGGAGTTCGACCTCTCGCGCTACAAGGACCGCTATCGCGATGCCCTGATGCAACTGATCCAGGCCAAGGTGGAAGGCAAGGAGTTGCCGGCCGTCACGAAGATCGAGGCGAAGCCGACCCAGGACCTCATGGCGGCCCTGAAGGCGAGCTTGGCCGCCGCCAAGGCGAATTGAGCCGCGGCCGGGGAGCGGCGGGGACTCGATGGCTCCGGACCCCTACTCCCTCCTGATCAAGCCGATGCTCGCGGAGAGCCGCGAGACGCCGTTCGATTCGGCGGATCACATCTACGAGCTCAAGTGGGACGGGACGAGGGCCATCTGCTTCCTCCGCGACCGGCAGCGGTTCCAGAACCGCCGGATGACGTTCATCGAGCCGCGGTACCCGGACCTCAAGGTGCGGACGAAGAAGCCCGCGATCCTCGACGGCGAGATCGTCGTGATGTGGGACGGGAAGCCGAGCTTCGAGAAGCTGCAGGAACGGGAACGCCCCGGCACCAAGATCCACCAGGACTATCTCGTGAAAACACTGCCCGCGACCTACGTGGCCTTCGACGTCCTCTACATCGGCGACGAGAACGTGATGGGCAAGCCGCAGATGGAGCGGAAGGCCCTTCTTCGCGAGGTCCTCGAGGAGGACGATCGGATCGTGCTCAGCGATTACGTCGAGGCGCGCGGGGTCGACTACTACAACGCCGTGATCGGGCGCGGCCTGGAAGGCATCATCGCGAAACGAAAGGATGCGCGGTATTCTCCCGGCAAACGGACGAAGGACTGGATCAAGATCAAGAAGAAGACGACCCTCGACTGCGTGATCGCGGGCATCACGGCCGGCGAAGGGGAGCGGGAGGACACCTTCGGCTCCCTGATCATGGGCGCGTATTACCAGGGCGAGCTGTTCCACGTCGGCCGCGTCGGCACGGGATTCTCCGAGCTCTTCCGGCGGTCGCTCTATCCGCGGCTCGTCGCCTTGCGCCAGGAGGCCTGCCCCTTCCCCGAGGTCCCCGAGATCGACGCCCACGTCGGGTTCTGGACCCGGCCGGAGATTGTGGCCGAGGTCCACTTCCTCGAGTTCTCGAAGGACCGGCATATGCGCGCCCCTTCCTTCTCGCGCTTGCGGGAGGACAAGCGGCCCGAGGACTGCGTCGTCACGTTCTAGGCGCCTCCCGCGGACCTGCGGTCAGGCGACCCAGGAGTCCTCCGACAATTCCGCGGCCTTGCGGAGTCCTTTTTCGACTCCTTTATCAATGGCCGTGTCGATAGGGCGACGATAAACGGGGTTTTGTATGACGAAGCTTCAGTTGACAGACCTGGAAATCTACGTGAAGGACTTGAAAGCGGCGAAGGCGTTTTACACGAAGAAGATCGGCCTCAAGGTGCGTTCCTCGATGCCGAAATACGGGTATCTCGCCCTCGGCGCGACGACGGGCGGGAAGGACGCTTCCCTGACGCCGTGGCAGCCGACGCCGGAGTGGGGCCAAGAAATCTACGAGGCCCGGCTCAAGATGATCGGCGGGATCACGGGCATCGGATTCCTGACGAACGACCTGAAGGGAACCGTGGCGGACCTGAAGAAGAAGGGCGTCAAGGCCGAGATCGAGCGGGAAGATGGGACGTTCGGACGCTTCACGGATCCGGACGGGAACGTGTTGTTCCTCGCGCAGCCCGACAAGCCGAAGGTCCGCCGGAAGGGCGTGTCCGCCTTGACCTTCGTCACCGTCGTCTCGAAGGATTCGAAGAAGACCGGCGAGTTCTTCAAGAAGGCGCTCGGCCTGAAGTCCCACCGGGTTCCGGGCGAGGAGGGCTTCACCGACTACCGCTTCTCGGAGAAGGAGACGAGCATCATGCCCTTCACGCCGACGAAGCAGATGTACGACAACGCCGCGGACTACGACTCCGACATCGCACATATCGGCGAGGAGACGGGGATCGGCTTCACGACGGACGACATCTACAAGCTCCAGGAGCAGCTCCTCGCGAAGGGCGTGCGGTTCAAGGAGAAGGCCGAGGCCCAGGGCTGGGGCGGGATCATGGCCCGGTTCTTCGATCCGGACGACAACGTCTACTCCCTGGTCCAGTACGGAGATTAGGCAAAGAAGGAGAGGAGAAAGGGGCGGACCGTTCGGTCCGCCTTCCCGGCTTGCCTAGGGTCCCCTCGGGGGGAGCCCCATGTCCAACGGGTCCGCGTCGGTCGGCGGAGGAGGGATCGGATGCCCTCCGCTCGCGGGCCGATGGACCTGCTCCCGATCCCTCTTCCGGACGCCGAGGAGCATCCAAGTCAGGAGGCCGACGAGGATCACGAGGAGGCCGACGGTCCCTCCGAGGATCTCGATATACGTGAGGAGACCACTCGGTCGAATCGTCACCGTGAACGGAGTCGTCGCCGTGTTCCCGGCGGCGTCCTTCACGGTCAGCTTGGCCGTGTACGTGCCGGCGCGGGCGTAGACGTGGGTCGTCGTGGCCGTGGTGGCGTTCGAGCCGTCCCCGAAGTCCCAGAGATAGCTCGTCACCCCGACGTTGTCGCTGGAGGCCGAGCCATCGAAGAAGAGCGCCTGGCCTTCATCGGCCGTTCGGTCGCCCCCTCCCCGGGGAATGGGTGCGTCCATGTCCCGGACCGTCACCGAGCGGGTCGCGGTGGCCGCGTTTCCCGAGTAGTCCCAGACGGTCAAGGTCGCCGTGTACAGCCCTGGGTTCGCATAGCTGTGCGAGTCCATCAGGCCCATCGCCGTCGAGCCGTCCCCGAAGTCCCAGGAGGCCGAGGCGATCCCGAGGTTGTCCGCCGAGCCGCTCCCGTCGAACGAGGCGGCGGTCCCTTGGTCCATCGTGGCCGACGAGCCGGCCGATGCTATGGGCGCCACGACGTCGCGGACGGAGGCGAGGATCCCTTGCTGGATGATCGGCACGGGGAAGGTCGTCACGACGCTCCAGCTGGTCCAGGCGGCGACGACGTCCCCGGCAGCATCGATGCCTACGGCCGGGTTTGCCTCGAAATTCGTCCCCGTGTCCCCGTTGACCCGGACGTTCGCGGACCACGAGACGCCGGTGTACGAGGACGTGTAGATTGCGTAGGGATAGGGGCCACCGGTCCGGTAGTCGGACCAGGCGAGCTGGGCGCGGTCCCCGTTGACCGCGAGGGTCGGCTGCCCTTGCTGCACGGTGCCCGTATCGTCATTCACCTTGACCGCGACCGGGAAGGACGCTCCGCCGTTGGTCGACACCGTGGCCGCGATGTCCGGCCCGGTGCCCGTGAAAGAACTGTCCGTCCACGCGACGAAGATCGCGCCGGTCGCGTTGACCGCGAGGGTCGGCTCGACCTGCGCGGCATTTCCCGTGTCGCGGTTCACCGTCACGACGGTGCCCCAGCTGGCTCCGAGGTTCGTCGACTTGACGTAGTAGATGTCGGGGCCCTTCGCGGCATTGCTCGGGTCCCTCCAGACGATGTGGACAGACCGATCGGGGGCGACGGCAATCGCAGGGGCGCCTTGCTCCGCCGCGGTCGCATCCGTGTTCACGCGGACGCTGGGCGGGTTGAAGCTCAGCCCGCCGTCCGTGGAATTGATGTAGTAGATGTCGGGCCCATTCGCGGGCGTGCGGGTGTCCGTCCATACCGCGTGGATGAGGTGCGGGTTCACCGGATCGACCGCGATGGACGGCTCCGTCTGGGCGTTCGTCGTGATGTCGATGTTCACGCGGACGTTCGGGGAGAAGCTCGCCCCGCCGGTCGTGGATTTCGAGAAGTACACGTCGTTGTTCCCGCTGCGTCCGTCCGTCCAAGCGATGTAGATGTTGTTCGACGGATCGAGGGTGAGGCTCGGCTCCGTCTGGGCCGTGCCGCCGGCATCGTCATTCACCCGCAAGGGGACGGTCCAGCTCCGACCGTTGGAGGATTTCGTGAAGAAGACATCGGTCCCCGTCGTCGAGCCGCCCCATCCGGAATACGCGAGGTACACCACGCCGTCCGAGCCGATGGCCATGGACGATTGGCCGCCCTGGTATCCGGGGGCCTGGTCGACCCGGACCATCGCCCCGAAGTACGGCGCCGCCGGTCCGGCCGCGGCCGGCGTGGCGATGACGCCCAGGAGAGCGACGGCGACGAGGGCGATCATGATCGGGAGGACGAATATCGCTTTGAATCCACGCGCGTTCGGCGGTCGAAGCATGACACGTGCGCTCCTGAGGTCGCCCCCGTTTGCGTGACGGTATTTAACCCGCGTGGAACGATTTTCAAAAATGCGAATTAGCAGTCCCTTGGACATGCCAGACGAGGCCGCCCTGGTCCGATATCTTCATTCCGCATGCCCGACTACGCCCGCGGGGAAGCATGGGGGAGGCGCGCCGCGGGACGCCGGAGGGTCCGGACCGACCCGGTCCCGAGATCGACCGCGAGGGATCTGAAGGGAGGACTTTAGCGGAACGATTCATCTCCGCCTTCCAACTCCCGTACGCGCTCGGCTGTTTCCTGTTGGGCTTCATCGTTTTCGGCTTCCTCAATTCGCTCCTCGCAAAGTACGTCGAGAGCGCGAGCTTGCCGCAGGCTCTGCAGACGGCGTTTTCTTGGCAGTTCCTCGCGGAAGACGCCTTGTTCGCGTATGCGTTCTACGCGCCTCGGTACATGCGGAGGAAGCTGTGGGAAACCGCCCATTCCGTGGAAGCGCTCCTCCCGGCCGGAAGTGAGGGGTTCCGACGGGCCTTCGCGGGAATTTCCTCCGCCAGGCCCCAAGTCGTGACATGGGTCGTGTTCCTCGGAGGCCTCCTCGTCGCCACCAATGTCCCGGCGATTCTGGGCGGCCCATCGACCATCGTGTTCAATCTCGATTCGGCCTTCTCGCCGTTGGAATTCTTCTCTTCCATTTTCCAGATCATCTCCCTTGCGGTGGTCACCCTCGCCCTGTCGTCCGTCGTATGGACCTATTACAGCGTCACGAGAGGCATCGGCCGATTCAGTTCGGCGCCTCTCCAGCTACGGCCGTATTACGAGGACTCCTTCCTGGGCCTCAAGCCGATCGGATCTCTGGCGCTTTCCTTGGCGACGGTCTACTTCGGACTGATCGCGCTGTTCCTCCTGTCGTTGCTGACGGCGCCGACCGCGCCGTCGACCGCGGACATCGCGGGCGTCGGGTCCTTTCTCTTCGGCCTCATCCTTGTGGGGGTCCTGAACTTCTTCACCCCACTGAGGACGTTGCACGGACGCATGATCGCGGAAAAGCGGGCCGCGAGGGCCGCCTTCGGTTCAAAATTGCGAACGGTTTTCGAGGATTCGTCGGATCCGCGCCCGGCGGATGACATCGCCCACATTTTCCGAGTGGACATGATGGACCGGAAATTGGCCAGCATGGCCGTCTGGCCCTACGACATCGGCATCCTGGGCCGGCTCTCTGTCATCGCCGCGTCCGTGACCGCCATCCTGATCTCTCGGATTCTCGCGTTGATCTTCCACATCTAAACATTCAGCGCGCGGGAGCTCGTTCCGAACGCAGCCTTAATGGTCTCCACGCGCGTGCCTCCGCGGGTTGGTGCATGGCGGGCGGCGAAGTCGTCATCGAAACGTTAGAGTCCGAAGTCCTGAAGGGTAATCCGCTGGGGGATCCGACCCGTCGAGACGTGGCGATCTATCTGCCTCCCCGATACGATTCTCACAAGCGATATCCCGCGGCGTACGGGATCGTCGGATACACGGGAACCGGCAAATCGCTTTTCGGGGTCGATCCGCTCGGCGAGGATCTGAAGTCCCGGCTCGACCGGCTCATCGGAACGGGCAAGATGGGGCCGTTGATCGTCCCGATGGTCGACTGCTTCGCGAAAGTCGGCGGCAATCAGTACATCAATTCGAGCGCGACCGGACGGTACGACGACTACCTGCGAAAGGAGATCGTCCCGTTCGTCGAGTCGAAGTACCGCATCTCGCGCCGCGGAATCTGGGGCAAGTCGTCCGGAGGGTACGGCTCGATCGTCCAGGGGATGCTCCATCCGGAGACGTGGTCCGCCCTCGCCGACCACTCCGGGGACGCGCTCTTCGAGCTCTGCTACATCATGGACTTCCCAAGGGCCCTGGCCGCGTTCCAGGACCACGGAGGGCCCGCGGGATGGCTCCGATGGTTCTGGCGCCAGCCGAATCGCCGCCGGGAGGAGATGGCCCCCGTGCTCAACACGATCGGGATGGCGGCCCACTATTCTCCCAATCCGAAAAGCCCCGAGCTGGGCGCCGATTTCCCCTTCGACCTTGACACCGGGGAGTGGCGCCCGGAGGTGTGGGCCCGCTGGCGTCGCTGGGATCCCGTGAACATGATCGACCGGTACGCGTCGCGATTACGTCGGATGCGACTCGTCTACATCGACTGCGGCACCAAGGATCAATACAACCTCATCTGGGGCGCCCGGGTGCTGCACAAGAAACTGCGGGACCGCGGGATCCAGCATGTGTATGAGGAGTTCGACGACACTCACTCCAACATCTCCTATCGTTACGACGTGAGCCTGCCGCTGTTGTGCAAGGCCCTCTCTTGAGGCGCTCGTGGACCCTACGGCGCCGTCATCGTGGTATCACGGGAAGCTGTGGACGAGGCGGTCGCCAGCCGCGAGAAGGCGACTCGCAGCACCTCGATCCCTCGGAGAAAATCAGCGATTGCTATGTTCTCGCGTTCGGTGTGGTCGAGGTGAGAATCACCGGGCCCGTACGCGGCCGCCGGACACTGCCACGCCGGAACCGCGAGGTTCATATCGGACGTCCCGAGCTTTCGCAGGAGGGTCGGGCGGCGTCCCTGCTCGCGGATTCCCGTGCACAGGGCGCGCACGACTTCATTCCTCGAGGCGACTTGGACCGCTCCCGATTCGTCGAGGACCTCGTAGGAAAGGGGCTCGGAGAACCGGTCAAGGAAGCTGAGGATCTCCGTGGCCGCGAGGCCCGGCGGGAGACGGAAGTTGAGGCCGATCTCGACCGCCTCCCGGCCGCCCTCATGGTCGGACCGGATTGAGTGGACCTTCATCGCAAGGGAGTCGAACGGAGTCTCGCGTCGCTTCGTTTCGCAAAACCGGCGAAGTTCCTCGAGGAATCCGAGGCCGGTCTCCACCGTCGTTGGTTCCGGGGATGCGAGATGCGCCCGCTCGCCTTGCACGCGGACGATGAGGCTGAGGTTCCCCTTGTAGCCGATCGTGACAGAATCCCAGCCGCTCGGTTCTCCGACGATGAGGAAGTCGGGCCGGGCCAGGTGATGGATCAGATGGCGGGTCCCTCGCGAGTCGCGCTCCTCTCCGACCGCGCCGACGACCAGGATCTCCCCGGCCGACGAATGACGGCTCGCCGCGACGAGCGCCGACGCGAGGGGGCCCTTCGCGTCGCACGTCCCCCTCCCATGGAGGCGGCCTCCTTCGAGGCGGACCGGCAAAGCTCCTTCGACCGTGTCGATGTGGCCGAGGAACACCATCCGCGGGGATCCGCGACCGATGCGCGCGATCGCATTTCCGACCTCATCGGTCCGCACATCGAATCCCAACGCGGTGGCGACGTCGGTGAACCTCCGAACGGCCCGTTGCTCGTCACCCGAAGGACTGTACTCCTCCACGAGGGCGCGGAGGACCTCGACGTCATCCATGCGGGAGCGCCCGTCCTAGCGCGTCGAGCGACCGCGCCCATTGCTCGTCCGTAATCACGAGGGGTGGCAGGAGGCGCACGACGCCCGAGCCGGCACCGATCGCGAGGACGCCATCGTCCTGAAGCGCCTGGAGGACCGGCGCGGCCTTTCCGCGAAGCTCGACGCCGATCATGAGTCCCAAACCGCGCACTTCGCGGACGGAGGGTGAGTCGAAACCTCGGATCGTGTCGACGCCGATGAGGCCGAGTCGCTCCGCGCGTTCCGGGAGCTTTTCTCGAATCGTGTATTCGATCGCCGCGGTGCCGGCGGCGCAGGCGAGAGGATTCCCGCCGAACGTGGACGTGTGACTTCCCTTGAACGCGCGTTCGACCTCCTCGGTCGCCAAGGTCGCCCCGATCGGCACACCGCCCGCGAGAGACTTCGCGAGGGTGAGGAGGTCCGGTTCCACATTCCATCGGTCGATCGCGAAGAGCCGCCCCGTCCGGCCCATCCCCGTCTGGACCTCGTCGATGATGAGGAGGGCTCCCGCCCGGTCGCACGCCTCGCGCGCCGCGGGGAGGTACTCCGGCGAGGCGACGTGAACGCCTCCCTCCCCCTGTACGGCCTCCAGGATGACCGCGGCGGTGTCCCCGTCCACGGCCTTGGCGAGGGCTTCGACGTCGTTGAAGGGCACATGCCGGAATCCGGGGACGAGGGGCTCGAACGGCTCGCGGAACTCCCGTCGCC
>Ga0209375_1000913_pt1 | contig 23483 bp, 19 predicted proteins | sample GraSoiAngelo_131_FD_185888 | JGI IMG/M metagenome (GOLD analysis project Ga0209375, IMG submission 185888) | Grasslands soil microbial communities from the Angelo Coastal Reserve, California, USA - 14_0929_02_30cm (SPAdes) (version 2) | ecosystem: Environmental > Terrestrial > Soil > Grasslands ... | reverse complement strand
CGACGCTGCGTTGTTTAGCGCGTTCTTCGCCCAAAGTCGCGACGCGCAATTCCCAAATTTCGTTGTCGATCTTGCGAAAGGCGGCTTCCGAAAATTCGTGAGGCGGCGCGATCTTTTTCTTAAACCGCGCTACGCTTGAAAACGCGCGATCAATCTGCTCGCGGGGCAACGTGCGAAGGATCCGCTGCACGTTTTCGACTTCCGGAATCCGATGGCAAATCATGACCAGATCATTTCCAGCCCCGATCGCGAATCGAATCGTTTGTTCTAATCCGTATCCATTTAAAATCGCGCCCATGTCGAGATCATCGGTCATGACGAGGCCATCGAAGCCAAACTGGCTGCGAAGAAGATCGGTGATGACGCGCCGCGATAGGCTCGCTGGAGTTTTTTCCGGTTCGAGAGATGGATACCAGCCGTGACAAATCATCATGCTGTCGACCTTGTCGATTAACTTCCGAAACACCGCCAGCTCATTCGCATCCAATTCTTCGCGCGCCCGATCGATCTTCGGCAGTTCGTAGTGCGCGTCCGATTTCGCGGCCGAGTATCCGGGAAAATGTTTGCCGCAGCTCGCGATCCCCTGCTTTCGCATCGCGTCGTTGAAGGCTCCGGCATTACGCACGACCTGCTCAACTGTTTTGCCGTAACAGCGGCCGCGCAACGAATTGTCTGCGCTGTCGTCGAAAGAAATGTCGAGGACCGGACAAAGATCCAGATTGAATCCGAAAACGCGCAACAAACGTCCAGTGATGTCCCCATGCCGGCGGATAAGATCGACATCGTCCTTGTCCCGCAACTGCTGCGCGTTCGGCGGTTCGCTTCCGATCAATCGCAGGCGCGATACGCGCCCACCCTCCTGATCGATGGTGATGATCGGTTCCGTTTCGCTCAAATCGCGCAGGTCATCGATCAGTTTGCGCAATTGGGGTGCGCTTTCGATGTTGCGTCCGAAAAGAATGAACCCGCCAGGCTGCACCCGCCGGAACAACTCGGCGCTAGCGGCATCGAGTTCCTTTCCAGGAACACCACACAGTATCAGTTGACCGAGCGAACTGTCGTTCATAACTTCGCAACTTAGATGTCGATGCTGACGGTGCGAACGAAAAAGCGGTTGGAATGAGAAAAATCGGCATCTACGGCGGAACGTTCGATCCGATTCATCACGGCCATTTGATTCTTGCCCGACAAGCGTGCGAAGAACTTGGGCTCGACCAATTGATTTTTGTTCCGGCTGCGCTCTCCCCGTTTAAAAAAGCGGCATGCGCAACCGGCGAAGCGCGATGGTCGATGTTGCAAGCGGCCATTGAAGGCCAGGACGGATTTGCGGCTGACGACTGTGAATTAAAACGGCCGCCGCCTTCCTATAGCATCGACACCGTGCTGCAAATTCGTGAGCGCGAGCCAAAGAGCGAATTATTCTGGCTGATCGGTGCGGACAACGTGAGCGGATTAGATAAATGGCATCGTTCGGCCGAACTGAAGAAGCTCGTGCAATTCGTCGTGCTCAACCGCTCTTTCCGCGCGTTGAAGCAACCTTTTCCCGTCATTCAACGCAACATCGACATATCGGCGACTGAAATCCGAAACCGAGTTGCATCCGGCCGCCCCATCCGGTATCTCGTACCTCGGGCCGTGGAAGAAATTGTTCGCCGCGAAAATCTTTACCGGGAGCCAGCGACATAACTGCAAAACAGTTAGCCACGACCTGCGCCGAGCTTGCCTCGAACAAGAAGGCCGAAGAGATTGTCGTGCTCGATCTCGCCGGCATCTCCAGCTTCACCGATTTCTTCGTCATTTGCTCGGCAACGTCGGAGCCGCAACTCAAGGCCATTGCCAACGAGATTGAGACTCGATTACGAGATGATCATAATCTGCGCGCCGCCGCGATTGACGGCTTCCCGGCGAGTCAATGGATCGTCCTCGATTATCTCGAAGTCGTCATCCACATCTTCCATCGCGACAAGCGCGCGTTTTACTGTCTGGAAGATTTATGGGGCGACGCGCCACAGGTCGCGTGGGAAGCGGCCGCGGCCAGCGCCAGCTGAGTTAACTGATCCGCCAATTATTTTGCTGAAGGCGAAGGCGTAACGCTCGCATCACCGGCTTGCGGCGATTTCACGTCCATCAGCTCCACTTCGAAAATCAGAGGCGAATTCGGTGGAATTCCCGGTCGACCTTGCTCGCCGTAGGCGAGATTCGCCGGGATGAAAAGTTGGAGCTTGGAGCCGACCTTCATCAACTGGAGGGCCTCGGTCCAGCCTTTGATGACACCGCTAACTGGAAACACTGCCGGTTGACCGCGTTTATAAGAACTGTCGAATTCAGTTCCATCCGTCAACGTGCCGCGGTAATTGACCGTGACGGTGTCGCCACTTTTCGGCTGCGCGCCACTGCCTTCTTTCAATACTTTGTACTGCAAACCGCTCCCAGTCGTTTTGACACCTTCCTTTGTTTTGTTTGCGGCGAGAAATTTTTCCGCCTCAGCCGCATTCTTTTGAGCGGTCTCCGTTAGTTTTTGTTGCATATCTTTTTCGAATGCCGTCAATGTATCCCTGACTTCCTGCTCACTCAGGAGCGGTTTTTTGCCGGACAGAGCGTCTTTGAATCCGGCCGTGAACGCGTCCTGGTTCACATCGACATTCTGCCGTTTGAAATTAAAACCAACGTTGAGGCCGATGGCGTAGCTGGCCTTGTCTTTTAAATCTTTTAACTGAGGCGGTTTTTCTTCCGCTAACACGCTGACTGCGAAGGACAAAGCAACGGCGCTAAGTAGAATAGATTTCATAAATTGAGATTGCGAATGTGATTGCGCTTTAATCTGGAACAGCGCAGAAAGTTGCAACGCTAGTGGAGAAACCGCGCTCGTCAACCCAACATCACACCGGCCGCATTTGCGCGGTTTGCCTCCTCTTTATTTCACTCCCCGGAGCCGGCTGGGCCGCGGAACCGGTTCGAGTCTCCGAGGCCGACGCGCTTCGAATCGGGAAAAAGATTTGGCAAAATGAAAGTAACGGCACCGTGGCCGGCCTTACCGCCTGGAACGCCGGGGAAAATTTCGCTTCCCTTGGAATTGGTCATTTCATTTGGTATCCCCAAGGCGTGCACGGTCCGTTCGATGAAAGCTTTCCAAAACTCCTCGCGTTCGCACGCGAACGGGGCGTCGCAATTCCCGCGTGGCTCAACCAATCCTCCGCCTGTCCATGGAACTCGCGCGCCGAATTTTCCGGCGCGCAGAATTCCGAGCGAATGCGCGAACTTCGGCAATTTTTATCGCGGACAATCGATCTTCAGGCGCAATTCATGGTTGCGCGTTTGCAACAATCGCTCGCCAAGATGCTCGACGAAGCCGCGCCGGTGGATCGTGCCAATGTAGAGCGCCAGTTTGCGCGCGCGGCGAGCACCCCGCACGGCTGTTATGCACTGGTCGATTACGTGAACTTCAAAGGCGAAGGCGTTTTGCACACCGAACGTTATCGCGGCGAAGGCTGGGGATTACTGCAAGTGCTCGAACAAATGCACGGCAGCGAAAATGGTCCGAGCGCCGCGCGCGAATTTTCGAGTTCCGCGGCTGCAATGTTGCGTCGCCGCGTCCAGAATTCGCCGCCGGAACGACACGAGGCCCGTTGGTTGCCGGGCTGGCTCAATCGCGTTCACAGCTATAGCGAAAATTCATGAAACGAGTTTGCCTGACAACAACCATCGTCGTGGCAGCGGTCGCGCTCGCCGGATTAGCCAGAGCGCAATTGTTCGGGCCGAAAATGAAGAAACCCGGCGAGATGATTCAAAAGCAAGCGCCGATGAAGGTGAACCAAGACCTGCTTAAGCAAGCGACGCCGGAAAATACCCGCATCGTGGTTTCCATTCCAAAACAGCGCGCTTATCTCATGATTGGTGAGGAAATCGTCGCGGACGCGCCGGTTTCATCCGGCAAACGGGGACACGAATCGCCACGAGGTCACATGCGCGTGCTTGAGAAAGATCCAAATCATCATTCAACTTTGTATGGTGATTTTGTCGACGGTTCTGGTCGTATCGTTCGCGGCGGTGTCAGCGCCCGAATTGATTCGGCGCCGAGCGGCACCCATTTCGCCGGCGCGGCGATGAAATGGTTTCTTCGATTGACCGAAGACGGCGTCGGAATGCATATCGGGATTCTGCCTGGCTATCCGGCGTCTCACGGTTGCATTCGCGAGTCAGTCGACGGCGCGAAATTATTTTACGATCATGCCAAAGTCGGAACGCCGGTCGATGTCGGCGATTTTTAAATCAGCTTTCGCCGTAGCATTTCAAACGCGGCCTGCGCGACAAGTTGTTTAAACGTCTCGCGGTCGCTTGGAAAAAATAGTTTCTTAGCCTTCGTGTTATTGTCGTCTGCGAGCGCGACGTAAACGGTGCCGACCGGTTTCCCCTCCGAACCGCCACTCGGCCCGGCAACTCCGGTCGTCGCCAGCGCATATGTCGATCCGGCGCGCTTCCGCGCGCCCACAGCCATTGCTCCTGCGACCTGTTCGCTAACAGCGCCTCGCTCCTTTATTAATTTCGGATCGACTCCGAGCATGTCGATCTTGCCCTCGTTCGCGTAACAAATATATCCCGCGAGCAAGACCGCGGAGGCACCGGCCACGTTCGTAATCCGGTTCGCAAGTAGTCCGCCAGTGCAGGACTCAGCAATTGCCAGCGTTTGGTTTTTCTTTGTCAGCAATTTGACCAGTACGTCCTCGAGTGCTTCATCCCTGGCAGTGAAAATCGCGTCGCCGAGCTGCGCGCGAACGATTTGATCGGCCTGATCAAGCGCGGCGCGCTCGCCGATGATTCGCACATCCACTTCGCCCGGTCGCGCGCAGTAACCGAGCTCGACTCCCGGAATCGCGAGAATCTTTGTGCCAATGGCTTCTTCGATCAACGATTCGCCCATGGACGCAATCTTATAAAACCGGCGCTCAAATCGCGGCGGACCTTTGACGATCGAACGCAAGATCGACCTCACCGAGTCACGAAATATTGGTTGCAGCTCGCGCGGTGGACCTGGCAGAAGAAAGATGTGCGGCGAACGAGTCTTCGGGTTGATGTCCGCTTTCAAATACAATCCCGACGCGCTTCCGTTTTCGTTTGGGAGAATTTGTGCGCCGACCGGGACTTGAGCCTGCCGTGCAATGCTCGAGACCCATTTCAAGCCGCGCGCTTTAAGCCGCTTCTTCAGCGATTCGATCAGCTCGGCGTCCTCGCGCAATTCCAATCCGAGCAACTCAGCAGTGACGTCGCGAGTAATATCGTCGCTCGTTGGACCGAGCCCGCCGGTCACAAAGATGATTTCCGCGCGCGAAAATAATTCCTGAAGCGTTTCGCCGATTGCCGGCCCGTCTCCAACGGTTCTTCGTTCCGCAATCCGCAATCCAACTGAAAAAATCTCGCGCGCAATGAAAGCCAGATGTGTGTCGTGCACATCGCCCGCCAGAAGCTCGGTGCCGGTGTTGAGAAGGATCGTCCTCATCGAGTTGCAGAAACTCAACGCGAACACAGCAAACGTCCAACGTGCCTTTGTTCGGGATGGGCTCCGCCGTGGCGAGCGTCGAAGGCTCAATCGCCAATTTGTAGCCGTCGCGCTCTGCGCGACGTAAGCCACGGCGCGCTTCGCAAAGCTAAGCGGCTACGCTAAGCGGCGTCTTTGTCCTGCTTCTTTCGAATCAGCGGGAGTTTTTTGCCCTCAACCACGGCGCGATTGATTGTGACTTCGGCAATATCTTCCCGGCTCGGCACGTCGTACATGATGTCGAGCATGATCCGCTCAAGCATCGAACGAAGCGCGCGGGCGCCAGTGCCTTTCGTGACCGATTGCGCGGCGAGAGCGCGCAACGCGTCCTTCGTCACGGTCAGGCGCACGCCTTCCATCGAGAACAGCTTGGTGTATTGCTTGATCATCGCGTTTTTGGTCTCGGTCAGAATCGCGACCATTTCCTCTTCCGTCAGCGCGTCGAGCGAGCTAACCACCGGCAAACGACCGATAAATTCCGGAATCATCCCGAACGCTAGCAAATCTTCCGGCTCGACGTGACGAACCGCTTCTTTGCGCAACGCTTCCTCCACTTCGAGCGTCGGACTGCTGAAGCCCATTGTTTTTTGGCCGATCCGTTTTTGCACGATCTTATCCAAGCCAACGAACGCGCCGCCGCAGATGAACAAAATTTTCTCAGTATTGACCTGGATGTATTCCTGGTGTGGGTGTTTCCGGCCGCCTTGCGGCGGAACGTTGCAAGTGCTGCCCTCGAGAATTTTCAGCAACGCCTGCTGCACACCTTCCCCCGATACGTCGCGCGTGATCGAAACGTTGTCGGTCTTGCGGCCGATCTTGTCGATCTCGTCGATATAAACGATCCCGATCTCGGCGCGCTTCACGTCGTAATCCGCGTTTTGCAACAAACGCAGGATGATGTTCTCGACGTCTTCGCCTACGTAGCCCGCTTCCGTCAGCGTAGTCGCATCCGCGATGCAGAATGGAACATCGAGAATCCGGGCAAGCGTTTTCGCCAGAAGCGTTTTGCCGGAACCCGTTGGTCCGATTAAGAGAATATTGCTCTTCTCGATTTCAACTTCGGCCAATGGGTCCGGTTGAAACGCCGCCGAAGAATCCGTCGACGGAGCGCTTTGCAAGACGCGTTTGAAATGATTGTGCACCGCTACGGACAGCGTTTTCTTGGCGACGTCCTGCCCAATCACATACTGATCGAGCATGCGGCGGATCTCCTGCGGTTTCGGAACCCGAATGTTGGAAGACTGCCGTCGCGCGTCCTCGTTCAGTTCCTTGTCGAGAATGCTTTTGCAGACGTTGATGCAACTGTCGCAGATATAAACGCCAGGGCCGGCGATCAACTTGCGCACCTCGGCGTGGCTCTTGCCACAGAACGAGCACATGGTGAGGTTGGTCGCGCGCGCCATATTTGCCCTTAAAAAAGCAGCTTCTATTCCTCCGATTTGCGTCCGGAGCCTCGTTCTGGCTGGTCGACCGAATGGGCGCCGTCGAGTCCTTTCACTTCCTTGCGAGATTTGATCACTTCGTCAACCAAGCCGTAGGACTTCGCCTCCGCCGCCGACATGTAGTAATCGCGGTCTGAATCGAGCCGCACCTGCTCCTCCGGCTTGCCCGTGTGCTGAGAAATGATTTTGATCAACCGCTTCTTCAACTTGAACATGTAATCGACCTGCCGCTCGACATCGCTGGCCGCACCTTGCGCGCCGCCGGAGACCTGGTGAATCATGATGTCGGAATTCGGCAGCGCGAACCTTTTTCCTTTTGTTCCGGCGCAAAGCAGAACTGCCGCCATGCTCGCAGCCATACCGAGGCAATACGTCGTCACGTCGCAGGTCAAAAATTGCATCGTGTCATAAACGGCAAGACCGGACGTCACATTACCGCCGGGCGAATTGATGTAGATGTTGATGTCTTTCTTCGAGTCTTCCATCTGCAGAAAAAGCAACTGCGCGATCACGAGGTTCGCGATGTGATCATCAATCGGCGTCCCGACGAAAACGATGCGGTCCTTCAGTAAGCGCGAATAAATGTCGTAACTGCGCTCGCCGCGGCCAGTTTGTTCAACCACCATCGGCACCAGCACTGATTGGGAACGATTTTCTCTAAGTTCACTCATTTCTTCGCAGTTTGTTCTTACGAAACCGGCTGGACGCTAACATTCGCCTTTAGGAAATCAAGAGTCTTGCCGAGAAGAATCTGTTCCGCGAGCGCGTTAACTCCATCGTGTTCTTCGAGTTCCTTCCGCATCTTATCGCCGGAAATATTGTAATGCTGCGCTTCCTGCCGGATGCGAAGATCGACATCTTCCCGCCTGACTTCGATCTTTTCCTGCTCGGCAATGCGCTCGAGAATGAAATTCGTTTTCAAGCGGTGATGCGCGACACTGGCCGCGGTCTCGATCAGTTCCTTTTCCTTGTCCTTCAGCATTTCGTCGGGAATCCCGCGCGCCCGATTTCTCTGCACCAATTCAGCCAGCGCCCGTTTGGTCTCGTTGCGAAGCAAACTCGGCGGCAAATCGAACTGAATCTTCTCATGTAAATATTTCACGATCTGCGCCTCCTTCGCGCGCTCGAGTTCATGCTCTTTCTCATGCTCGAGATCGTGTTCGATCGTGTGACGAAGTTCGGCCAGCGATTTTCCAGGCAGCAGTTTGTTCGCAAACGCATCGTCCAACGCCGGCAAAACTTTTTCTTTGATCTCGTGCAGTGTGACCGTGTAGCTCGCCTGTTTCCCGGCCAATTCCTTGACTAGAAAATCCGCCGGAAGATCGACAGTCACCGTCCGCGTTTCGTCCCGTTTTCGACCCACGATCTGCTCGCAAAATTTCGGCAGAAAATTGTCCGCCGCCAAATGCAGCCAGAATTTTTTCCCGCCGTGCAAATTCTTGCTCGCCTGCGGCGCAACTTCGCTGATCGGTTTGCCATCAACTGTTCCTTCAAAATCAATCACCACAAAATCTTCAATCTGCGCGGCGCGCTCAGGAACCTCGACAAAGTCCGCCGTTTGTTCGCGCAAACGTTCCAGTGTCGCGTCGATCTCGGGCTCCGTTACTTTCGTGTCCGGCAATTCGACCGGAATATTTTTGTAGTTGGGCAATTTAAACTCCGGCGCAGTAACCACAGTCGCTTGGAACCGCATCGATTTGTCTTCGCCGAAATGGACCCCTTCCAAGTTCGTCAGCGAAGCGACCCGCAATTGTTTCTGTTCGATCGCCTCACGATAACTCTTGGAGACGAGCTTCTTTGTAACTTCGTCCTGAATTTCCTTCCGAAAGCGTTTGTCGATCACCGCCCGTGGCGCTTTGCCCGGCCGATAACCGGGAATTTTCGCGAACCGCGCAAAACTGTTGGCAATCGTGTCCCATTCCTTCGAGACTTCGTCCGGCGGCAATTCGATCTTTAGAGTCGAGATCGATTCCGGTTTTTTTTCCACTTGAACTTTCATCGGGAGCACGACGTTACCGGCGCACAATGCCCTGTGCAAATTACACGGCTATTTCTTATTGAATTTTGTGAGCTGCGAGAACGCGCATTGCCAGCGGCCGCCTTGCTTCACAAAAACATCTGTCGCCCGCTCGCGCGTTGTGAACTCTTGTCCCGCGAATTTCCCCTTCGTCGGCGTCGGTGCGGTGACGACCGCGCTATCTCCATAAGTGCGGACGTTCATATCGTCGGACTCCATCATCTCATGAGTTAAAGCGCCCGATTTGATCACGCCAAGAAAATGCGCTTTGTCGATAATGCTCCCTTCCGGATCGATGATGACCCAATCATCGGCCAGGAATTTTCCGATCGCCTCGGCATCGTTTGCGACAACTGCCTGCTCAAAGTCTTTTTCCAAATTAATGAGTTCTTCCGTCCCGTCATTGCTCTTCATCTGACACGACACAGTAAACGCGAACATTGCTAGAATCAGCAGACGTTTCATTCGTTCTTCCAATTCAGAAGCTGATTTGTTTGCCGCGCACGTAAACGGCGTGCATCTGTCGAAATCCAAACCAATAGGCAACCTCGCGATAATCCTCGCAGTCAAATACGGCGACATTCGCCGCCTTACCCGCCTCCAACGTACCGATCGCATCGCCGCGGTTTAGTGAATACGCCGCGTTGATTGTCGACGCCGTAATCGCTTCAGCCGGCGACATTTTCATTTGCGTGCATGCCAGCGACAGAACCATCGGCATCGACGGAGTCGGCGCCGAGCCCGGATTGAAATCGGTCGCGAGCACGACCGCTAATCCGGCCTCAATCATCTCGCGAGCGCGCGGATACGATGTCGATCCAAGCGCATAAACAGATCCCGGCAGCAAAACCGGCTGCACGTTTGCTGTTTTCAACGCGGCTATCCCCTGCTCGTCGGTTTTCTCCAAGTGGTCTGCCGTCGCGGCGCCGAGTTCCGCCATCAACTTCGCGCCGCCGGAATTCGTCAACTGGTCGACATGGCCACGCAGTTTGAGTCCAAGCTTCTTTGCCGCAGTCAAAATTTTCCGCGACTGCTCGACGTCGAAATAGCCGCGCTCGCAAAATACATCGCAAAACTCGGCCAACTTTTCTTTCGCAACGCGCGGCAGCATTTCGTTGATCACAAGATCGACATACTCGCCGGCGGAACGGTCGCGCGGGACCGCGTGAGCCCCGAGAAATGTCGGCACAACTTCGAGCGGCGTTTCCTGATTCAACCGCTGCATCACGCACACAATCTTAAGCTCGTCGTCGAGTGTGAGTCCGTAGCCCGATTTCGCCTCAACGGTCGTCGTGCCGCATTTCACAAACCATTCGGCATGCTTCGTCGCCTGCGCGAAAAGATCGGCCTCGCTCGCCGCACGCGTTTTCTCCACCGTTGACCAAATTCCACCGCCGGCCTTGGCAATTTGTTCGTAGCTTTCGCCACGTGCTCGGCGCTCGAAATCGTCCAGTCGATTTCCCGCGAAAACTAGATGGGTGTGCGCATCGACAAATCCGGGAAGCACAAGCCGCCCGCCGAGATCGATAATCTCCGCGTCACGCGCTGCCTCTTCGATTTCGTCGCTCGCACCGACGATGTCCATCTTGCCGTCGCGAATAAGCAGTCCGCCGTCGCGAATGATTCCAAGCCCGGACAATTCATTGCCAATGCGCGGACGTTGCGGGCCCGCCAGCGTGACGAGCTCAGCCGCGTGAAGAAGAGCGAGAGACTTCAAGTCAGTTTGCTCTGCACGATCTGATCGATCTTCTTGAACTCGGACTCTGAATCTGCCTGCAGCTTACGGACTTTCTTCTGTAGATCAGATTTGAACTTTTCATCCTGCAGCGCTGCGAGATTGATCCGAACATTTAACGCTGCGCCATCGATGCACGCGCGAGTGGCGCAAATTCCGACGCCCACATCTGAAATCGAGTTCGGATTCCCCTTCTCCGCCATTTCCGCCAGCAGCTCGTAAGATTTTGATGAGGTCTCCATCACTTTCAACGGAATCTCCGCGGCGTATTTGGTCGCCGATTCAATTGCGGTTGTGCGCGCAGCTTTTTCCTCGGCCGATTGCTTCGGGAGTGCGAACGCGTCCATCACTTTGTTGAAAGCTGCGGTGTCTTCGTCCACCAGTGCGAGCAGTTCGTCTTTGAGTTGCTGCGCTTTTACCGCCCACTTGCTGAAATATTCGAGCTTATCGTCCCAACCGCGTTTTCCGGCCGACAGGTTCGCCACCATCCCGCCAAGCGACGCGCCGAGGGCGCCCATCAGCGCCGCGACCGAGCCGCCGCCTGGCGCGGGCGAATCGCTCAGGGTCTCATTGCAAAACTCGCGCAGATTCATTTTCACCAGGGATTTCGAATCGGATTCAATCTTCAATTCAATCACTTTTTCTTTCGGATCGAAATGTTTCAATTCGCTCAAGCCCATCGAGCGGATTGCGATATCGATCAGCTCTTCCTCCGAAACGCCTTCCGACCATTTCTGTTTCCGCAAAAAATAACGGCCCGCGTCAGTGAGACATTTCTTGGGAACCATGCCGACAATTTCAGAGCCGGTGACACGGAGGCCGCGTTTGCTCGCTGCTTCTAAGCAGGCATCGAAGGCCGCGTGCAACGGCGTTTCTTCGATGTTCGTCAGATTCATCGACACCTGGGCGATGCCATATTCCTTCACAAACCAACCGATCGCCTTCACGTGTTTCAACATTCCTGGAACGCGGACCGGCTCGCCGTTTGCATCGAGAACCTTTTTTCCCGAAGGCGTGCCATCTTCCGTTTTGAACCTTCCTTGTTCGCGAACATCGAACGCGACCGAGTTGGCGCGTCGCACCGATTTTGTGTTCAGGTTGACGTTGTAAGCGATAAGAAATTCTCGCGCGCCGATCGCGGTCGCGCCCGCTTTCTCGTTTAACCTCACCGGACCAAAGTCCGGTTTCCATTCAGGCTTTTTGATTTTTTCGGCAAAACCTTCGTATTCGCCGGCGCGAATGACCGCGAGATTCGATCGCGACTTATCTTTCGCTGCCTTCTCGTAGAGATAAACGGGGATCTTCAATTCTTCGCCGACACGCTTCCCCAACCTGCTGGCGCATTCGATCGCTTCTTCCCAACTGACGTTGCTCACCGGAATGAACGGGCAAACATCGGTCGCGCCCATCCTCGGATGCGCGCCCTTGTGCTTGCGTATGTCGATCAATTCCGACGCTTTCTGAATCCCGCGAAAGGCCGCCTCCACCGCTGCTTCCGGACTCCCGACAAAAGTCACTACTGTGCGATTCGTCGTCGCGCCAGGATCGACATCGAGCAGCGAAACGCCGTCCGCCGACTTAATGGCATCGGTAATTTGCCGAATTATCTTCTTGTCCCGCCCTTCCGAAAAATTCGGCACGCACTCGATTAGTTTTTCCATGCTCAATCGCGCGGCTTTGGCAGCATCGGGGTGTCAATCTTCTGTTTCGCCGCGAAATCGATAGCGCGCGAGTAACCGGCGTCTGCGTGGCGGAGAACGCCCATTCCGGGATCGCTGGTCAAGACACGTTCGAGACGGCGCTTGGAGTTATCGGTGCCGTCGGCGACGACGACCATTCCTGCGTGTTGCGAGTAACCGATGCCGACGCCGCCGCCATTGTGAATCGAAATCCAGGATGCGCCCGCCGCGGTGTTGATGAGCGCGTTAAGCAACGGCCAATCAGCAATGGCATCGCTACCGTCGATCATTCCTTCGGTTTCGCGATTGGGCGACGCGACCGATCCGGCGTCGAGATGATCGCGTCCGATCACAATCGGCGCCTTGATTTCGCCGCGTTTAACAAGCTCGTTCATGGCGACACCAAATTCAGCGCGCTCACCGTAGCCAAGCCAGCAAATCCGGGCGGGTAATCCTTGAAAATGGATTCGCTCTTTTGCGAGTTTCATCCAGCGCGCGAGCGTTTGGTTTTCAGGAAACAATTCGAGCGCGAGTTTGTCGGTGCGCGCGATGTCCTCCGGTTCGCCGCTCAATGCGACCCAGCGAAACGGACCCCGACCTTCGCAAAAAAGGGGACGAATGTATTCCGGAACGAAACCGGGAATATTGAATGCGTTCTTAACACCGGCTTTCTGCGCCTGCGCGCGAATGTTGTTGCCGTAATCAAACGTGACCGCGCCTTTCTTTTGCAACGCGAGCATCGCCTCGACGTGAACCGCCATGGACTGCATCGCGCGCTCGATGTATTCGTCCGGATTCTTTCTCCGCAACGCGAGCGCGTCCTCCAGCTGCATTCCGTGCGGCACATAGCCGTTGAGCGCGTCATGCGCGCTTGTTTGATCGGTCAGAACATCGGGAACGACGCCGCGCTTCACAATTTCCGGTAAAACATCGGCACAATTGCCAACCAGCCCGACCGAAATCGATTGTCGATCTTTGCGCGCTGTTTCGATCAACTTCAACGCGTCCTCGAGCGAGCGCGCGATCTTATCACAGTAACCGCTCTTCAGTCTTTTCTCGATTCGCACCGGATCTACTTCGACGCCGAGAAAAACGGCGCCGTTCATGGTAGCGGCAAGCGGTTGCGCGCCGCCCATTCCGCCGAGACCGCCGGTTAAAACAAATTTTCCTTCGAGCGAGCCGCCGAAATGTTTTCTTCCGGCGGCGGCGAAGGTTTCGTACGTGCCCTGCACGATTCCCTGGCTGCCGATGTAAACCCATGAGCCGGCAGTCATTTGGCCGTACATCGTCAGTCCGAGACGCTCGAGACGGTTGAACTCGGCGTAATTGTTCCATTGTCCAACGAGATTCGAGTTCGCGATCAGAACGCGCGGCGCTTCGTCGTGCGTTCGAAATTTTCCGACGGGCTTGCCTGATTGAATAAGCAAAGATTCGTCGTTTTTCAATTCGCGGAGCGAGCGGACGATCGCGTCAAATGCATCCCAACTCCGCGCCGCCCGACCGGTCCCGCCGTAAACGATGAGCTGGTCCGGATTCTCTGCGACGTCCGGATCGAGATTGTTCATGAGCATCCGCATCGCGGCTTCCTGATGCCAGCCTTTGCAACTCAAGTTGCTCCCGCGCGGCGCGCGAATGGTCCGAGCCGGACTGGCGGATCGTTTCCCGCTCATAAATTATCGAATGCGCCGGCGCGAATCTTCTGGGCCACTCGCGCGATGTCGCCTGAGAGTGCCCGATCTGCTGTCAGCGGTTTGGCGACTTCCCTAACGAGTTCGAACGCGCGTTCGACACCTTTGCCGGCGCGCAACGGGTGGCGGTGTTCAAGCGCTTCGGCGCCGGCGAGCAATTCGATCGCGAACAAATTCTCGGCAAGATCGACAATCGACCGCAATTTGAGCGCGCTGGTCATGCCCATCGACACGTGGTCCTCTTTGCCACCCGAAGTGGGCACGTTGTCGACGCTGGCGGGATGTGCAAGCACACGCGCTTCGTTTAACAGCGAGGCCGCAGCGACATGCGCAATCATGAAACCTGATTCTAAGCCTGCGTTGCGCGCCAGAAATGCCGGCAGCCCTTCGCTCTTGTCCGGATTCACCAGTCGATCGATGCGGCGCTCGCTGATGCTCATGAGATCGGTGAGCGCAATCGCGGCATAATCGAACGCGAGCGCGAGCGGCGCGCCGTGAAAATTTCCACCGGAGACGACGTCGCCGCTGTCAGCAAACACGAGTGGATTATCGGTCGCCGATGCAGATTCGACCGACAAAATCTGTTCGCAATGAGCGAGAACGTCACGGACCGCGCCGTGCACTTGCGGCATGCAACGCACGCTGTAGGCGTCCTGGACGCGCGGATCATCTTTGCGATGCGATTCTCGAATCTCGCTTTCCTGCAAGAGCGAGTTCAAGTGAGCAGCAACCGCTTTTTGCCCGGGATGTGGACGCGCTTCTTGCAGACGTGGATCGAACGCAGCAGGCGTGTCGCGCAAACCTTCGAGCGTCATTGCCCCAGCAACATCGGCAATGCTCGCAAGGCGTTTCGCGCGCGAGATCGACAGTCCACCAACTGCGTGCATCGCCTGAGTCCCGTTCAACAGCGCGAGACCTTCTTTGGCCTCCAACTTCACTGGCTTCAATTTCGCCCCCTTGAGCGCTTCGCCACTGTCCATCCTGTTTCCGGCAAAGAACGCTTCGCCTTCGCCGATCAAGTTTAGCGCGAGATGCGCCAATGGTGCGAGATCGCCACTTGCGCCGACCGATCCTTTTTCCGGAACAACTGGATGCACGCGCTGATTAAGCATCTGACAAAGCAGCTCAATAACTTCGGGGCGGACGCCGCTGAATCCAAGCGTGAGGACGTTTGCGCGCAGCAACATCATCGCGCGCACTTCCGGCTCGGACAAAGGTGGACCGATGCCGCAGGCGTGGCTGCGAACGAGATTCAATTGGAGAACGCCGATTTCAGCGTGTGGAATGCGGACGTCCGCAAGTTTACCAAAGCCAGTGTTGACGCCGTAAACTACGGCGTCGCGCGCGATGATATCGTCGACGACTTTACGCGACGCCAAAATGCGCGCTCGCGCCGAATCCGCAATTTGAACCGGTTCGCGGCCATAAGCAACGGCGGCAATCTCCTCGAGTGAGAGCGGCCTACCGTTTAATTCCATGAGACCAATTTTAGTGACAACTCGAGCAAATGAAAGGCGGCGGCGCGTCTATCGCTTGCGCTTCGGTTCTGCTCTGGCGGATTGATTTTCCTGGAGCAAGGCGGTTTCCTGCAAATCCTCTTTCCATGCTGTAATTCCGGTATACAGCTGTCCTCCCAAGTGACCAAGCAAGCCGCGGCGTCCAGCTTCGTATTCGTGGTCATTTTTCACCGGGCACCAAAATAATCGGCCGCCTCTGCGCCAGCCATCGAGCACGATCCCGTCCTGAAAAGGCTGGTTCAGTGCAGTGACCACCAAAGCATTGTTCTCGTCCGATTCTTTTGCGTACGCAGCCCCCCAGTGAAGGACGAGGGTCTTGAAATGAAATTCTTTCAGGCACGCGCCGATATCGCGGGTGTAATCGGCGCAGATTCCCTTCTTCTTCACGCCGATGTGGATCAGGTAGTTGTGAATCGCAGGGTCGCCATGCACGCCGTAGTCCCGAGCGCACTGGCGAGACGTCCGATGCGCGGTTTCGGACATCAACGCCGCCTCACGTGGGTCGATTGTGCGCGGCGAAAGCGCAATGAGCGCGTTGCGGAGATCGTTGATCGATTTCTCGTCCTGCGCGAACATGGGGTTCGCGCAGACGGCGAGCGCAAAAATCAGAACGCATCTGAAATTCACGCTGTTACCTTAAATGGGAAAAGCCGCCAAAGCGACCTGGCCTCTTTGTAAACCATCGTGGCAGCGGCGTCCGGCCGATGGTCCGAAACCGGACTGGCGGCGCCACGGGCTGGAAGCCCGTGCCACGGCAGTTAGTTATTTGTGATAGCCCGTTGTGGGAGCTGGTGCAGCCGCTTCTTTGTGTTGAGCACAGGCTCCCAAGCTGAGAGCACCGGCTAAAACGGCCATGATCATGATCGCTTTGATAAACTTCAATCTATTCTCGCCTCCTTTCGGTTGTGTTGTTCCGGTTCTTCTAGGCGTGGAACACCATCGAAGCAACGCTTTTTTGGATGTTTTGCCGTACAAGCTATTCGCGGATGACCACCTGCGTGGTTTCATCAACCAGCTCAAATAATTCGATCACGTCCGCGTTCCGCATCCGGATGCAACCGTGACTCGCTGGAGTTCCAATTTCATCCTCATGTTTCGTTCCGTGAATGTAGATGAATCGGTCGTGCGTATTGGCATTGTGTTCGTCCAGCCCGTCGAGCCAAAGAATGCGCGAGGTGATGAAATCCTCTGTGTCCGGCAGCGAGTCAGCTGGCCCAAGCGCTACGCGCGCTTTAAAAATTGTTCCCGGCGCGGCGTTGTCTCCGATCTTCTCCGCAATGCGAAAGTTACCGAGCGGTGTCTTCAAACTTCCTTCCTCAGTGCCAATCCCGAAACGGGAAGTGGAAATCGGGTAGGAACGGAGTTTTTCACCGTCCCGGGTCAAAATGAGACGCTGATCGCGAACGGAAACGTCGATTTTGGTTCGGGCACTTTGCATCGCTGAAGAGCGGCCTTACAATTCGCCGCAGTGAAAAAAGAATATCACATCGCGGTCGTTGGCGCGACCGGTGCAGTCGGCGCGGAGCTGCTGCGCGTCCTGGAGCGCAGAAATTTCCCAGTTTCGAACCTGCGCGCGCTCGCATCCGGAAGATCCACCGGAAAGGAAGTTCAATTTAGCAATAAGCCAATCATGGTGGAGGAACTCGGCGAAAATTCATTCGACAACATCGACATCGCATTTTTCAGCGCGGGCGGAGAGACTTCCCGAAAGTTCGTCCCGATTGCCCGCAAAGGGGGCGCGGTTGTGATCGATAACTCGTCGGTTTTCCGAATGGATTCGGACGTCCCGCTGGTCATTCCAGAGATCAACGGGGAGGACGTAAAGCAACACCGCGGTCTCATTGCCAATCCAAATTGCACGACCGCAGTTGCGCTGATGGCAATTTACCCGCTGCATCGCGCATTTGGGGTTCGCCGCGTCTTCGCAGCAAGTTATCAGGCCGTCTCGGGCAGCGGTGCGCGCGCAATCGATGAATTGAAAAAACAGGTCGAAGCGGCCGCCTTCGCCACGGCGAGTCCGTCCGGTGGCGGACAAGACCGACAATCCTTGGCGAAAGTTTATCCGCACCCCATCGCGTTCAACGTGTTGCCGCACGTCGATGTTTTCCTCGAGAGCGGCTACACGAAAGAAGAAATGAAAATGCAGAATGAGGGACGCAAGATCATGCATTTGCCGGAATTTCGCGCGTCAGTCACCTGTGTGCGGGTGCCGGTTTATCGCGCCCACTCGGTGGCGGTCAGTGCTGAGTTCGAAAAGGAAGTGTCGGTGGAGCAAGCGCGCGAGGTTTTGGCAAAAGCGCCCGGCCTCGAGCTGGTGGATGAACCGCCGAAAAATCGTTATCCGATGCCGTTGACGGTAGCGGGCAAAGATAACTGCGAAGTGGGGCGAGTGCGCCTCGATTGCGCGCTGGAGAACGGTCTCGCCTTTTGGGTATCGGGCGATCAACTCCTCAAAGGCGCGGCGCTGAACGCAGTGCAAATTGCCGAGCTGCTGTGACTGCGGCCGACACGGCCCCTCTACAACTAATTCTGTCGATCTTGCCTGTCACGCCGTAGCCTCGGCGTAGACGGATGCGAAACGGCCCCGGAAACTCCGGGGCCGCTCGCTCTAATCTTATTGAGCGGTGGGATTACTGTGGACCAGGCGTTGGCGTCGCGCCTTTCTCTTTACCCTGGTGTTTTTTCTCGCCTGGTTGGCCGGCGGGCGCTTGTGCACCACCCGTCGGCGGCGCATTGAGGCCTTCGGCTTGGTGCTTGCCACGGCCTTCGCCATAAGGACCTCCCTGAGTTCCAGGAGCGCCACCTTCTTGACCCGATGGCGACATTCCCGGCTGTTGCTGCTCAAATTGCTTATGCTTGCCACGCGGCTGATTGAAATTTTCAATCGGACTAGCCGCACCGCCAGGAGTTGGCTGATAACCGCGCTCAAGTCCTTTTCGTTTTTCTTCGGGCGCAGTAGCGCCTTCAGGCCCAACAGTTGGGCCAGTCGGCGGCGGTGTTCCACCGAATTTGTCGCCACGTTTGCCCTTACCAGGTTTTCCATACTCCGGACTGTATGGGGATACTCCAGCCCCAGGAGACTCCGTCGGTGCCAAGCTCGCACCAGGCTGGGCCTGCTCACCAAATTTTCCTTTGTGTTTGCCTCGCTCCGGAAATCCAGGGCTGGTGGTTAGAGCTGCTCCAGCGCCTGACGGGCTGGCCGTTGCGCCGGCTTGAAACTGGTCGGCAGCCTTTCCTTTCTTTTTGCCTTTCTCAGCTGGTGCCATTCCTGGGGCCAACGACGCTGAGGGCGAGACCAAAGCGCTTCCTCCTGCCACTGCCGCGGCGTTCCCACCGGCTGTCGGTGGCGGAACTTTCTTCAGGTCCTGGGTTTTGATTTTTTCTTTCAGTTGAGTCTGTGCATTCGCGTCACCAGCGACCGACCAACCGTGCTCAACCTTGGCCTCCGCCACTTTCGTTTTCACTGCCGGTGGCGCAATTTGCTTGGCCGACTTGTTGATTTTCATTGGAGCGGCAACGACTAAAGCGTTGCCCTGCACTTTCGTTAGTCCGCCCGATTTCGCAGCGGCGGTAACATCGACATTCGCCTGTCGTTCAAGCTTCAATTTTTGGATCGGGCGGCTCGAGTACTGATTTACGGTGTTGAGATCAGGTCCGTAATTGTAAACCGTTTTATTCTTGTAAGTGATGTTGGTGACGTTCACCGTTTGGTTGATGTAGGTCACGTTCTGCGAAACATCGACAATGCGGGAACGCAGGACGGGCTCGCCGATATAACGGACGTCGACGAAATTGTAATACCCGGGGCCAATGTCGAATTCGACGTCCAAATGGCCGGTGAGGGGCCGGCTTTCGTAAACTACTTCCGTTTCCGGGGGCAGTGGCGCCCAACCAGCATAACCGCCACCGAAGCGCCAGGAGACCCAGGCCGGGCCCCATTCATAACCGGGTCTCCAGACCCAGCCGTAATCGGCCAGCCTGACCCAACGTCCATAATGGTAAGTGGCCCACCCGAAGTCCTCGTATGACACCCAAGTCCATCCCTCATCGGTGTAGGCCCAATAGCCGTCGGCATACGGTCGCCAGGAGGCATCGCTGACCGCAACGTCCGGTTGCCAGCAGTAGCCGTAATTGCCGACCTCGACCCAGCTCCCGCCGTTCAGGTTGTTATAGAAGAAATCGACCGAAACGTCCTGGCTCTTTGCCTGTGGCGCAAAGGACACAAGCAGGACGGTTAACGCACAAACAAACAGCAGTTTTTTCATAATCTGGTTAATGGTTTGGAGCGTTGGACTTTCGCGGCGAGAGGTTTATTCACCGGTTTCCCGCTTCGCAAACACCACGACCCCACTAAGATATCGCGGCTGCCGCGATTAGCGCGGGCGCAAAACAAGAAATGATCTCACCCGATGCCGGCAAACCGACAGGACCTGTGCTTGGCGCGGATCGATCGAGTGGACGATTTTATTATAATCGGCCACGGAATTAATCGGTTGCTGATTCACTTCCTCAATCACGTCGCCTTTTTGGAGATCGGCAACGCCCGCGTCCGGATCAACCGCGGTTACTACAACACCATGAACGCCATTCGGCAGATCCAGTTGGCGCCCGAGCTCGGGAGTTAGCGGAGCGACGTGGATTCCGGCGAGCGCATTGCCGCCTTCATTCTCTTCGCCCGGCGTTGGCTTTGCCGGCGGTTGTTGCGGTACCACGCGACCAGTTTCATATCCTACCGGCTGCTCCTTAATTTGCGTTGCCACGGCGATCGTTTTTCCCGCGCGCACAATTTCCAGTTCAACTTTTTTATTCAAGTCGGCTTGCGAAACCAGGTTACGTAAATCGGTAAAGCTTTTCACTTCGTGACCGTCAAATTTTTTGATCACGTCGCCTTTTTCCAGGTGCGCCTCTTCGGCTGGTGATCCGGGCACAATTTCATCCACCACGACAGGTTCCCCTGGCGACGGCGCAGGTTGCCCCGTTTGCGGAACGCGCATCTGGATTCCGAGATAGCCGCGAATAATCCGGCCTTTCTTCAACAAACTCTCGAGCGCGGTGCGGACGGTGTTGGACGGAATAGCGAAGCCGATCCCCTGGGAGCCGCCGCTGCGCGAAATGATCGCGGTATTAATGCCCACCACTTCACCACGCAGGTTGATAAGCGGGCCGCCGCTATTGCCCGGATTAATTGCGGCATTTGTCTGGATTAAGTCGCCAAACACATCGGCGCGATTCGGCCGCCCTTTGGAACTTACAATCCCGTCCGTGACCGTCTCGTCGAAACCGAATGGGTTGCCGATCGCAAGAACGAAATCGCCCGCCTGAACGGAATCGGAATCGGCGAGCTTGAGGGGCTTCACTCCCGAGTTGTCGATTTTTAGGACCGCCAGATCCACCTGATCGTCGGCCCCAACCAGGCGCGCTTTTTCGGTGCGCCCATCGCTCAACTGCACGTCGATCTCGTCCACCTGATCGACCACGTGATTGTTGGTAATGATGTGACCTTCATTCGTAACGATCACGCCCGAACCCAAGGAATTCTGCACCAATGCCTCGTCATTTGGATTTTGAAATCCGCGGGGTCGCCGAAAGAAAAAACCAAACGGGTCGAGCTGATTCTGACGCTCAATCGCGATCTTCTTGGTCGTCTTCACGGCCACCACCGACGGCACAACAGCACTGACCAGCGCGCGGCGCTCGCGATTCAACGCTTCGAGCGAAGCGACCTGCTTCGGATCGACATTCGGCGAGGACGCGAGCGTGTATTTTTCCGGAGTGGTGCGTTGCAGGGTGCTCAAACCGCCATGCTTCAAGCGGTAGTCGTACAGCGCCGAAATCGCCAGGCTGAGCAACGCGACAAAGGCAAAAAATTTCAGGAGATTCTTCATTTAGCTAACGTTCGAAAAGGTTCGTCCCTGTTTTTCGACAATCAACTGCTGGAAACGTTGATTCTGCGCCGATTCCAGCTTGGGATCGGCCGCGAAGATCGACATCGCTGCCCTCCGAGCGCGACGCATCAATTCCGCGTCTCGGCGCAGATTGCCAATTTTCAAGGCCGGCAGACCGCTCTGGGCTGTGCCCAGCAAATCACCCGGGCCCCGCAGTTCCCAGTCCGCTTCGGCCACCTCAAAACCGTCGCTTGTCTTCTCGAGCACGGCCAATTTGGCGGCCGCTTCTGACGACGGTTCGGAGGTGAGCAAAATGCAATACGATTTGTGCTCGCCGCGGCCGATGCGACCTCGGAGTTGATGGAGTTGGGCCAAACCAAATCGCTCCGCATTTTCGACCAACATCACAGTCGCATTTGGAACATCGACACCGACCTCAATCACCGTTGTGCTGATCAGAACCGTCGTTTCGCCGCGGCGAAATCGCTCCATGATTTCCTGCTTTTCCGGGCCAGGAATTCGTCCGTGCAACAATTCGCAAAAGTACGGATGCAAACGCTCGCGCCAGCGGTCGTACTCCGTCGCAGCCGCTTTTGCCTCGAGTTTCTCACTCTCTTCAATTAGCGGATAAACAACATAGAGCTGCCGCCCGGCTTCCAATTGCTTGCGCAGGAAACTTAGCACTTCGCCGAGTTTTGAGGAATCGCGCACGGCGGTGATGATTTTGCCGCGACCACGCGGCATCTCGTCCAAGATCGAAACATCGAGATCGCCGTACACGGTCATGGTGATCGTGCGCGGAATGGGCGTGGCTGTCATCACCAGCGCGTCCGGCGCGGGTTCGCGGATCGTCAGGCGCGCACGCTGCGCCACACCGAACTTGTGCTGTTCGTCGATCACCACCAATCCGAGGTTCGCAAATGAAACCTTCTCGTAGAGCAACGCGTGCGTCCCAATGATCACGTCTGCCTTTTCGTTGCCTTCAAGCAATGGCAAAAAATTTTCTTCCCGGCGGGCCGCAGTCCGGATCGACAACTTGACGCCGAGCGGTTCGAGCCAGCGCCTTAAAACAGTGTAATGCTGTTCAGCCAAAATCTGCGTCGGCGCCATGAACGCCGCCTGATAACCGGCCTCAACCGCGAGCAGAATCGCTGCGATCGCGACCACCGTCTTTCCCGAGCCCACATCGCCCTGCAAAAGCCGATTCATCGGATGCTTCGCGGCCAGGTCCTGCTCGAGCTCAGCGATGACTTTTTTCTGGGCAGTTGTCATTTCAAACGGAAGCGTGCCCAGGAATTTCTCGAGGAGGTCCCCTCGCCCGCAATGCGCGGCGCTCACCCGCGCATGCGAGTCGGCTCGCCGGGACGCGATCAGCATTTGCATGGCGAAGAATTCGGATAGAACCAAATGCTCACGTGCCGCAGTGAGCGATTCCCAAGACTCGGGGAAATGAATCGCCCGAATCGCTTCGGCGCGGTCGCCGTCCTTCAGGTCCTCCGGCAGCAACGGTTCAATCGGTGCCGTGTCGAGGTCCTGGAGAAGTCGATAAATGATGCTGCGCAGCATCCGCTGCGAAAGACCTTCGGTGGCAGGATAGATCGGCGTAATCCGGCGAAGATGGATCGACTTCTCCTCGTCGTTCTCAATCACCTCAAATTCAGGATGATCCATGCAAATTCGGTTTCCCCGGAGCCGCGGCTTGCCGAAAATGACGAGTTGTTGTCCAGTGGCGATCATTTTCTGGACGTAGTGCAAATTAAACCACCGGCAGATGAGCGGCTGACTGAGCGCGTTCGCGTTCGGTTCCTGTAATGTCGCCTCAAAGATCTTTTTCCAACCCCCGAAACGCCGGAGCGACGTTTTGATCACTTCTCCAGACAAACAGACCGGCACGTCGCTCTCATCACGCGGGAATTCCGGAAACTGATGTCGATCTTCGTGTCTTCGCGGGAAATGAGTTAGCAAATCTTCCGCGGTCGTGACCCCG
>Ga0209375_1000911_pt1 | contig 23538 bp, 26 predicted proteins | sample GraSoiAngelo_131_FD_185888 | JGI IMG/M metagenome (GOLD analysis project Ga0209375, IMG submission 185888) | Grasslands soil microbial communities from the Angelo Coastal Reserve, California, USA - 14_0929_02_30cm (SPAdes) (version 2) | ecosystem: Environmental > Terrestrial > Soil > Grasslands ... | reverse complement strand
AGTTTCCCACCATGACCGGCACGTCCACCCGGTCGATGAGATCGCGCACGGAGACGGAGCGGCCCCGTGAGGAGTGATGGCGATCGGTGACGACGGTCGACTGGAGGGCGAGCAGGTGAGCGCCGGCGTCCTCGGCCAGCGGCAGCAGCTGCGGGGCGCGCGCGGGCGTCAGCGAGACGCAGGCCACCGCTCCTGCGTCCACAATGGCGCGGATCCGCGCGGTGACGAGGTGGTCCTTGATCGGTTCCTGGTACAGCTGTTGCAGGATCCCGACGACCTCCTCGGGGGCGGCGGCGGCGATGCGCTCCAGCGGTTCGCTCGGATCATCGTACCGGGTCTGGACGCCCTCAAGGTTGAGCACCGCCAGGGCCCCCAACTCTGACACCTGCACGGCCATCGCCGGATCGACCACACTGTCCATGGCGGCGGCCATGAAGGGCAGCGCGAACCGGTGAGTCCCGACCGACCAGGAGAGATCGACATCCTGAGGATCGACCGTGGTCGAGGCCGGGACCAGGGCGATTTCGTCAAAACTGTAGGCTCGCCGTGCGGCTCGGGTCCGTCCGATGAACTCCATCAGCGCACTACGCGGGCGGGGCGGCCGTGGGTGAAGTGGCGAACCGCCGGCGCGTCGTCCGCACCAGGCTCTTGACCATAAATCTCCGGCTTCAGCACGCAGATGAACGGCAGGTTACGATACCGGCCGCCGTAGTCGAGGCCATATCCGACCACGAACTTGTCGGGGATCTCAAATCCGCGGTAGTCGATCGGGACGTGCCGCAGCCGGCGTGGGACTTTGTCCAGAAGGGCGCAGACCTTCAGGCTCGCGGGATAGCGCGCCTTGAGCGTTTCCAGCAGGTAGTCCATCGTCAGGCCGGTATCGATGATGTCGTCCACGATGATCACATGCCGGCCTTCGATCGATTGATCGAGGTCTTTCAGAATCCGAACGATTCCGGAGCTCTCTGTCTTGACTCCGTACGAACTCGTGGCCATAAAGTCCAGCTGGCAGGCGATGGAGACCTGGCGGATGAGGTCGGACACAAATAGAACCGCTCCCGTCAGGATCGCGACCAGGAGCGGTTCTTTGCCGTTATAGTCGGTGCTGATCGTCCGTCCCAGCTCCCGGATTCGGGTCTGCAACACCTCCTCCGGGATGAGGATTTCATCGATGTCGTCAAGGAGCGCCACGCGCCCTACCTCCCGGGAAATTTGGGTTCATTATAGGCAGCACCCTCCGTAGTGTCAATGAACGGGTTGGCGTCATTCTCTCCAATTGTTCGTGTTTTTGGCCAGGAGCTAACGCGCAAGCGCCGGAGTGGGACGGCTGCCGGGTTTGACCAGCGGGATACCCTGGCGGCAGAGTTCGCACATTCCCGGAATGAAGGCCGGAGCCTCGATCGATGCCAGGGCGTCGAAGCGGCAGTCAAAGCCCAGCGGGCCCGCGCTCCGGTCGACGATCGCCCCGATCCCCACGACTACGCCGCCGAGCCGCTCGGCGAGACGCTTCACTTCCCTGGTCGCTGCCCCCGTGGTGACAACGTCCTCGACGAGCAGGACGCGCTCTCCGGAGGTGAGGGAAAACGAGCGGCGCAACTCAAACTTTCCTTCCATACGCTCGGCAAAGAGCGCCCGGCCGCCCAGGGCCCGAGCGACTTCATGCGCGATAATCATCCCTCCGTAGGCCGGCCCGATCACGACCTGGGGGCGCAGAGCACGGAACCGATCGGCCAGCGCGCTGCCGACGGTCGCGGCGTGCACGGGATGCTGGAGCAGCAGCGCGCACTGCACGTACTGGGGACTATGCATCCCGGAGCTCAGCAGAAAGTGTCCGCTCTGGAATGCCTCGGTCTGTTTGAGGAGCTCGATCACCGCAGCTGCTTCCATACCTAAGACTTCCCGATGGCCGCCTCCATTTCCTGGACCATGCGGGCGACCACCGCGACTGGATCCGCAGCGCCCAGGACCGGGCGCCCGACCACCAGAAAGTCCGCCCCGGCCTGCACGGCGTCGGCCGGTGTGGTGATCCGGCGCTGATCGCCCGAGGGGGCACCGGCAGGACGGATGCCTGGCGTCACCACCACGAACTCCCGGCCGCAGGCGGCCTTGATCGCGGCGGTCTCCAGGGCCGATGCGATCACCCCATCCAGTCCGCACCATTTCGCGCGCGCCGCGGCGTCAACCACGGCGGCGAGCACCTCGGGGCCATCCTGCTCACTGGTCAGTCGCGTGACGCCGAGGAGCAACGGACGGAAGGTGATTCGTGATTCGTGATTCGTGATTCGCGAAGACGCGACTGGTGACTGGGGGCTAGCGCCTGACTCGATGTCGTCGAGAACATGGACGGCCTCGCGTAGCGCGTCCTCCCCCGCCGCGACGTGAAGGTTGATCATCTCCGCCCCGAGACGGACCGCGGCGTCCACGGCCGAGGCGACCGTGCGCGGGATGTCATGAAATTTGAGATCAAGGAAGACCCGCTTCCCACGCTCACGCACCGCCGCCACGGCCTGTGGACCGGCCGCGGTGAACAGTTCTGATCCTACTTTGAACCACGTCACCGAGGATGCCAGCGCATCGACCAGCCGCACGGCGTCATGGAGGGCCGGAACATCGAGCGCGACGATGAGACGCTCTCGCGCGGGAACCAACGACCGGACCCCGGAGTCCGCAGGCCTAGATCCGAGCCGCTCGATCTGCACTCTATGATCCATGTCCCGTGACCTTCAGCGAGCCGATCACGTCCACGATGTCATGCAGTTGATGGTCTTGGAGATACCGCTCCAGCCCCACGCGGATCTCTGCTGCGACGCCGGGACGGTCGATGACTGCCGACCCCACCGCGACGGCCCGCGCACCAGCAATCAGAAACTCCAGCGCGTCCTCGGCCGAGGCAATCCCACCCATTCCGATGACGGGAATCTGGCAGTGGCGGGCGACCTCCCACACCATGTGGACGGCGATCGGCCTGATCGCCGGGCCCGACAGCCCTCCGGTGCCCGCCCCCAGCTTGGGCCGCCGGGTCTGGATGTCGATGGCGAGGCCGACCAGGGTATTGATCAGCGACAGCGCATCGGCCCCGGCCTCCTCCGCCGCACGCGCGATCGACACGATGTCGGTCACGTTCGGGGTGAGTTTGACAAACAGGGGGCGCGTGCACACGGCGCGGACCGCGGCCACCACTTCCCGGGTCAGCTGCGGATCCACGCCGAAGATGAGGCCGCGATCCACGTTGGGGCAGGACACGTTGAGTTCAACCGCCGCTACCCCCTCCTCCCGGCTCAGCCACTCCGCGAGCGTGACAAACTCGCGGACGGTCTCGCCCGCGATGCTAACGATCAGCGGGATGCGTAGCGTCCGCAGAAATGGGAGGTCTTTCGTCACAAAGCCGGCCAGCCCATGGTTGGGCAGACCCTGCGAATTCAGCCATCCACCCACGGTCGGCACCACCTGGGGGTACGGGTGGCCGGGGCGAGGATCGAGCGTGACCGATTTCGTTACGAACGCGGCGAAACTGGGGAGATCAACGACGCTTTGCACCTCTCGTCCAAATCCCAGCGGGCCGGGGGCGGCCAGGACCGGATGGGCGAAACTAATACCGGCGATCTCAACGGCTAATGACGGGCTCCGGGTTCCGGGCTCCGGGCCTCGGTCTTCGGTGGTGATTCGTGATTCGTGATTCGTGATTCGCATAGGGTGATCCGTCATCGCGAGCGCCAAAGGGCGCGCGGCGATCTCAGGCGTTCACCTCTACTGACACATCGCTGTACTTCACTTCCCCGCCGACGATGGTCATCACGGCCTTCCCCTGAAGCTCCCACCCGGCAAACGGCGTGTTGCGGGACTTGGACGCAAACATGGCCGGATCCACGGTCCATCGCCGGTCAAGGTCGATCAGCACCAGGTCGCCCGGCGCGTCGAGTTCCAGCCTGCCGCCGGCCAGCCCCAGGATGGCCGCGGGCGTGGTGCTCAGGCGTCGCAGGACTTCCATTAGAGAGAGAAGACCCGGGCGGACCAGGCGCGTAAGCAGGACGCTCAGCGCGGTTTCCAGACCGACGACGCCGAACGGCGCGCTGTCGAACTCTACGCGCTTCTCCTCGGGCGTGTGGGGCGCATGGTCGGTCGCAATCGCGTCGATCGTCCCGTCCAGCAGGCCTTCGACCAGGGCCGCACGGTCCGCCTGGCCGCGCAGCGGCGGGTTCATCTTTGTATCGGTGTTGTAGCCTCCGACCGCCTCGTCCGTCAGCAGCAGGTGGTGAGGCGTGACTTCCGCGGTCACGCCCACGCCGCGCCGCTTGGCCTCCCGGATCAACGCCACGCTCCCGGCGGTACTGACGTGGGCCACGTGCAACCTGGCGCCTGTGTCCTCGGCGAGCACGATGTCTCGAGCCACGATGGCTTCTTCGCTGACCGCCGGGATTCCGCGCAGGCCCAGCACGACCGACCACGTCCCCTCATGCATCGCCCCGCCGTGGCTCAGCGTTGCGTCCTCGCTGTGTTCGATGACCGGCAGTCCGACCTGCCGCGCATAGCGCATCGCCCGCCGCAGCAGCCCAGCGTCCTTCACGGCATCCCCATCATCAGAGAGCGCCACCGCCCCCGAGGCCGCCAGCGTGGGAATCGGTGCCAGCTCCTCGCCCAGGCGTCCCTTGGTGATGGTCGCGATTGGCAGGACGCGGCAGGCGCCGGTGCTGGCGGCGCGCCTCTGGACATATTCCACAACGGTAGGATGGTCGATCGGCGGGATCGTGTTGGGCATGCAGGCCACGGCGGTGAACCCGCCCTGCACGGCGGCCACGGTCCCCGACGCGATATCCTCCTTATGCGTCTGACCAGGATCGCGGAGGTGCACGTGCATGTCCACCAGGCCGGGCGCCACGAGAAGGTTGTGCGCATCAATGACGCGATGGTGGCCGCCTGGTGAGATGCTGGCATCGATCGCAGCGATTCGTCCTTCCGCGAGCAGCACGTCTGCCTCGCGATCCACCCCGGTCGCCGGATCGATGACCCGCCCTCCTCGGATCAACAAGCCCATCCTAATCTCCCGATCTACACAATCTACTCAATCTACACAATCTGATTGCGGATATCTGGATGACAGTCCGACTGTGCTTCGCGGCCTCTGTCGTATCATTGGACCGCCGGGCCCACCATCACGGGCTTCATCTCGGCGGTAGTTGATTGGGTAGATTGTGTAGATCGTGTAGATTGTGTCGATTCGTGGTCTAGTGCCCACAGCAGCACCGCGAGCCGCACAGCAACCCCGTTGGCCACCTGGGTCTGGATCACCGAGCGAGGACCGTACGCCGCGTCGGCCGTGATCTCCACACCAAGGTTCATCGGCCCCGGGTGCAACAGCAGCGCATCCGGCCGGGCGTAGGCCAGGGTCCGTGCGGTCACGGCATAGTGACGCGCGTACTCGGCCAGGGACGGCACGTACCCATGCTGCTGCCGTTCCAGTTGCATGCGCAGAGCCATCACAACGTCGGCGTCCTGCAGACCTTCCTCAAGGGACGACGTCATCGTCACCTGGGAAGGAAGAGGGAAGAGGGAAGATGGAAGAAGGGGCGGCAGCAGCGTAGGCGGGCCGACCAGCGTCAGGCTGGCGCCGAGCTTGGTGAACCCCCACAGCGCTGACCTGGCCACTCGCGAGTGCAGCACGTCTCCGACGAGGGCCACCTTCAAACCGGCGATGCGCTCCCTGCGCTGACTGACGGTTAACAGATCGAGCAGCCCCTGGGTGGGATGCTCGTGCATCCCGTCCCCGGCATTGATGACGGCACATCGCACCAACTGGCTGGCCAACGTGGGCGCCCCGGCCATGGGGTGGCGGATGACAATGGCGTCGGCACCAAGCGCCTCCAATGTCTGCACGGTATCGACGAATGACTCGCCCTTTTTGACGCTGCTGCGGTCCACATCGCAGCGCACGACCTCCGCCCCAGCGCGCTTCGCCGCAAGCTCGAAGGAAATTTCTGTCCTGGTGCTCGGCTCATAGAACAGGGTCATCAGGGTTCGCCCGGCCAGAATCCCAGCGGGTCGCTCCCCATCAGCGTAGGATTGGGCCAGGTCCAGCAGGTGCTGGATCTGGGTGACACTGAGGTCCCGCAGGCCGAGCAGGTGCCGGCTCATCTCAAACCTCCGAAGGAAGGAGAAAATGAAAATGGCAGAGGAACATGTTCCTCTGCCCGTCCTTCTTCCGTTTTACCTTTTCCCGTGTGCATAACCTTTCCGGCCTCACCGGACCGGCTTAAAGGTCTTTTAACTCACGGCTACTCTATCACAAATCCACAGAACGTGTCAATCACGATCTCCCTCAGGGCTTCACGGTGAACCTTAGCGTCGCGCTCGACCCTGGGCGCAACGAAAGCTTCCATGTCCACACGCCGAGGCGCTCACGAGCCGGACGACCAAGAAGGATCAAACTCATGAACGGAAGCTTCTTCGCCACCTCTCCGACATCGGCGGCGAGTGGCAGGACATAACTGAACGTGAAACTGGTGGGGCTTGCCGGCACCGGAGTGAGCACACCCGCGTGGCTGAGCGCCGGTACACCCTCAGGATCGAGCAGCTCGATGGCAATTTGGGTTTCCCGGGTCACCGGCGCCACTTGAGCATAAAGGACGAGATACGGATCGGTCGCGGAGAACTCCCCTCGGCACAGCACCGGATGGAACGCGCTCGCATTTACGCCGTAGCTCTCCAGCTGCGCGTCGGCGCATGAGTACATCGTGATGCGTTGCGCCTCGGCAGGGCCTGGCCACCCCGCCAAACTCACGAGTAACAGTGATAGCATCACCGCCGAAACTCTCCAGTTTGTCATGTGATTCACCCCCTCCGGCTCCACATGTCTTCGCGCGCATCCTCGATCGATGCTACTGGAATGGACACGCAGACTCCGCGTCCCAGATAGGCACAGCACTTGCGATCTCGCCGACCCCGCGGACACCGGCCACGAGTATCCCCACAACAGAGCCCGTGGCGTCGATCACCGGTGATCCAGAATGGCCTCCAAGCGAGGGGGCACCGATCTGTTCTCGGAGCCCGATCCACTCGTTGGAAATCATCGTGATTCGTCCCTTGGCCTCAAACAAGACGCGGCCCCGTGGGAATCCCCAAATCGAAATCGGGTCCCCAACCTTCGGTCGCTGACCCGCCGAGAGGCTTTCCGCAAGACTCGCCCCTTCAGCAAGCCGGAATACCGCCGAATCATGCGGGAGGACGTCGCCAAACCGAGATTCCGTCCAGCGTCCGTCCGCGCAGGCCACCTCGGAATGCCCGAGCAAGTGGCGGGGATTGCCGTATTCATCTGCAAGATAGAGAGCCCATTCGTCGTAGCCCTCCCCTTCGTGTTCGGGTGGAACTCGGCTCAGGGCGACGTGACCCGCTGTTCGAAAGAACCCCCTGCCAATGTGAAACGCGGTGCCCACGGAGAGGTATTCGCCTGTCTGAGGGTTGCGTTTGACGGCCAAAGCAACAGTCTGTTGAATGCGCGGCGGCGGCGCTGCCGCAAGCGGGGATGACATGGCGAGGAGCGCCAGCGCGACCAAGGCGACGGATCCAGCGATGGCGCACGTCACGACGGCTCCCCCCAAGCCACCTTAAGGAATTCTGTTTTCAGATGATCATAGTTTTGTGCGCATCAATCTTTCTGCAGCTGTTGTCAGTTCCCTGCATCCCGCCGCGGACGATCCGGCACCTGCACGGATTACCGAATGCGGATCGACAGACACGGGGGCCAGGGGGTACCCGTGATCTGTCGTTGAGAAATCGGCAGACAATCTCAGAGGAGACCAGAAGCAGCCGTCTAATTCCTGGCCAAAGAAGGGCATCTACTACTAATGCACGGCACGCTCAATCCACCCTGAAGGAGGGAGCGCATCATATGAAGCGACTTTCGCTCATTGCCCTCGCAGTGGCACTCGTCTTTGCCATCACAATCTGGGCACCCGCGCCTGCCGCGGCCCAAACGCCTGTCCAGCGTGGACGAACACTCGATCTCCTCTTCTACTCGTCGGCAGGGACGACGACTCTTGCGTTCGGCGCCACCTATCCGTTCAGCTTCATCCTCGACGGGACGCTGGGATACACTAGCTCGCCTGGGACCAGCACGGTCGACCTCGGCGCCCGGTACTGGTTTCCAGTCAGACCGGCGGGACTCGCCCCTTATGTGGGCGCGGGTCTAAGGTTCGCGACGACTGCTGGGTTCTTCTTGGGAGGTGGCGCCACAGTAAGGGTGGCCCCCGAGTGGAACGGGTACGTCGGTGTCAACTGGATTTCCGCGGGTACCAGCACCACCGCTTTTGATGTCGGCGCTCAGTATCTTTTCTCCAGCCGAGTCGGGGGTGTGGTTGGTCTGACCGGGTCCGGGGGAACCTCGTCATTATATGTCGGTGTGACCCTCGCCTACTAACGCGCACTCGACATCCAAAAAGTCTGCGGGGCAGCGCTCGGTCTAACGGCGCTGCCCCGCGATGTTCTCCGGAAACGGCACCTGTCTACATCCCCGCGATCGCCCTTGCCGCCTGATCGAGCGCTTCACGGGCCGCCTCCAACAGCACGAGCCTCCCCTGCCCCGTGGCGCGTCCCACATAGGTGGCATGAAGCACGGTCGCTCCGCTCGCGGCGTCAATCATCCACACGTCGAAGACGGCCGTCGCCTCACGCTCGGCTCCTCGCGGCATCGGAGGAGCATCAGGCGCCGATGCGAGCGACAGCGTGCGCCAGCTCCCGGTGACGATCCGCGACGCGCCGAGCGCGGCGGCCACACCGGTCGCCCGCGAACGTCTCAAAAGATCCAGGGCAGTGACGCCCTGGGCGCGCATCACCTTGCGGACCTGATCGCCGGCCAGCACCTGCAGATGATCGCCGGCCAGCGCCTGCAACCTGTGCTGCAAGTATCCGCTCAGCCGCTCGGCCTGAATCATTGCCCCTCCGTCGGTGCCGGCATCGGCGAAATCCGCGATCGCGAGCACGGTCCCAGGCTGGGCCGTGGCCGACGCACTCGCCACAAGGAGCAAGATACTGAGCGCTAGTGGGACTATTGTCAACAGTCGTTTCTCCCGCATGTCGATCACCCGCTTCCGGCTCTCTTCACGATCTTCCAGAGCCCACCTTCAAACTTTACCAGATCGCCGACTTTCACCTCGTCGTAAAATTCCGGAGGCACGTCGTATTCGACGTTATTGATCACGATGATCAAGCGATTGAGCCCAGGCGCCGGAAATTTCCGTGCCACCCACCCCACGATGGTATGCTCCTCATCGCTGCCGCCACACGAGGGAACAATCTGGGCGAGTCCCAGTGCCCCGACCATCACCATCAAGAACACTTTCGACACGTGCCCACACCTCCAGCGCTAGAAACGTTCCCCGCTGCGTAATTTCCTGTCTTCCCATCGCATTTCCTGTCGTCGGCGCCGCTCACGGTCAGAAACAAAAAGCCCCCGGAGGGAAACTCCGGGGGCTGTGCTGCAGATCGCGTTTACCAGCTGTAAAACACCTCGAACCGGTAGCGATCTCTGGTTATCGTGCCCGTAGGGTTCTCGCGGCGCTGATAGCGGACCCTGGCATCGACGTTTGTGCTGATCTGAGACCGGATCCCGATCTCCATCTCATTGTAGTTCCCGCTGGATCTGGTACCCGTCTCGTAGCCGACGTATGGCCGCAACTGCGGGCTGAGCGTCATGCTCACGCGGGCGCCCCACACGTTGAGGTCATCGACGATGCTGCTGCCAATCATTTCCGACGAACCGGGCATCAGCAACGCGGAGCCGAAGGTAGTGAGCCCCTTCAGCCCCCATCCAACCGGGAAGTTCTTGTACCAGGCACTCAACTTCGTGCTGCCCATCCCCATCATCGACCCCAGGTCCATGGAGGCCGTCGCCTGATACGCGTTTATGGCCGCACCGGCGGATGGGGTGAAGGAAGCGTACTCTCCCTCCAGGTTGATCCCGGGGAAGATATCGCCACTGAGATCGGCAGACCACCCGTTGTCTGTCGGGCTGCCGGCATTGAAGACCTCGCGATAGTAGTTCGCCCCGATCGTCCAGCCCGACAGATCAAAGGTCACACGGGCCATAGACGCGTTCGCGTTGACGGCGGACACAACGGGTGCAGGAAAAGGCGCAAACCCGGCACCCTGGTTGATTACGAAGCTGGCGACCTCAAACCCCACGGGGCCAAGCGTGCCGCTGACCACCCCACCGTCGACACCGCCGCAGCCGCCTTGGTTCAGGAACCCTGATCCACAGAGGACCCAGCCCTCGTTGAAGAGCAGGCCGACCGGACCAAGCGTATAGGTCTGCCTGCCGATGCGCCACTTCAGACCATAGTAGCCAAAGTCGAGGTAGGCGCGGTCGAACGAGACCGGCTCGATCCAACCGGTGGCAGAGGATGCGCCAAAGTCGGCGACCTCCCCGTCTGTGCCTACAGCCAATCGTACGACCGCAGTAGCATCAGACGCCTTGCCGGTGAAGGTCAACAGTGCCTGGCTCCACGAGCCGGCGCCGCCAATGCCGCCAACTGAGGCCGGCATCACATAGCGATAATACATGTCACCAGAGACCTTCGTTGCGGATGTCGCTCCCTTTATCGCGGTCAGCTCTTCCTCGACCGCGGTGACCCGCACGCCGAGGGCAGCCAGTTCCGCGCGGAACTCGTTGACGAGCCGCTGGATGGTCTGGACGTCCGCCCGGGTGACCTGCGGCGCTGGCGCAGCTGCCGCCGGCGCGGGAATCTTGATGGCCTCGATGCGCGCCAGGATTCTGGCGACGATCATGGCCACCTCGTACCGGGTTACTCCCCGATCGCCCTTGAAGGTACCATCCGGAAAGCCCTCGATGATGCCCTTCGCGGCGAGCTCAGCGATCGCGTCGAACGCCCAGTGATCGGTCGGGACGTCCGCAAACGGCTGAGCAAACGCTGGGGAGACAACCACGAGCACGAGGAGTGCTGCAACTGACACTGCGAGAGTCCTCATCTGCCCGTTACCCCCTTGAGTTGGTAATCATGCCTCCGGCCAGGCCGCGTGCAAACGAGTTTCCATGTTTTCTCTCTGCTGCGGCTGTAGCCGTTGGCTCACTGCCGCCTACCGTCTGCAACGGCGGATAATACGGATTGGCGCCCCCCTTCCCCCGCCTGGATGCCGTGGTTTCGAACGGTAGGTGACACCTTGCACAGGTCCAAATCCGTATACTCCGCTCCAGGCTCAAATCCTCCCCAGATCTTACGCGCGGCCTGGATCTGGACCATGTTTTGCTGCACTTATCTTCATGCTTCCAGAAATCGCTCCAAAATAATGACCGCGGCGTAGTCATCGTACGGTTCGGGTGGCACCTGCATCGACAGCGGCAGGAGGCGCCGCCACCCACGCGGCGGGTGGTCGGCAAAGTACCGCCGCCGGGCCAGGAGTGTGGTGTGTGTTTCCCGGACGACAGAAATGGGGACGCCAGGCAGCTCGAGCGCTAGATGCGCCCGGACGTCACCCAGCCCGGTCCGATCGCCCAGCACCACTTGTTCGATTACGTAGCGTCCTTTCCACTCTCGAAGGACCCGGGCAAGGACATCCGCTCGGACTACCCGCTGGTCGAGGATCGTCCTGTCAGCAGCGATCACCAGCCCGGATTTCGCTCGTCCGGGGTCAATAGCGAGAATCCGCATCAGGGGATCACGAACCGAATCGGGATAACCGCCCAGGATTCGACCGGTTGTCCGTCTCGAGAGGCTGGCGCGAACCTCCACTTCACGGCCGCTTTGACCGCAGCCTCGTCAAGCACCTGGGAGCCAGACGATTCGACGACGTTTACCTGTGCCACGGACCCATCCGACCGAACCAGCATCCGAAGCACAACACGTCCCTGTGCAGCCTCCACCCTCAGCTGCGGTGTCAGGACCGAGCGATCGAGCACCACGCGATAGCCTCCGGCCGGATAGCCGGCGACCGGGGTGAGCAAGACCGGCGGCGTGAGGAATGGCGCACGATCCGATTCCCTTACGGGAGCTGCCGGCTTCTCCGCGAGTGGCTGATCTCCACCCGACGATGGTTTCGAGGAATCCTCACGTTCGCCGATCTGACCCTTCCCGCTGGAAACCCCCACTCCCACTCCATACTCGGGCATCACCGGCGGCGTCAATGGGCCAACCTGGACCACGTGGTGAGGGGCAACGGGCCGCCGGGCCGGGGCAGCGGTCCCGGGGCCGGATACCTGCGCCCGAGGAGACGCCGTGGTGATTTCCCCCACACCGCCGCCCTCTTCGGCTGCAGTCGGAGCGGAGGGGCGCTCGGGCCGTCCCTGCCGTCCGTGAGGAGTGAGCCACAAGAATATCAAGAATCCCGCCCCGGCGCACGCGACGAGCAACATGGCTCGACGCACGGCTAAAACCTCTCCGCAAACGCGATGAACACGGTGCGACCCGGAGCCGGATAGCCCGCGATCGGCTCATACTGTACATCACCGACGTTGTCCACGCCGATCTGCCACTGGCCCCCCTCCGGCGCCCCAAGCACGAATCGCAGATTGGTGACGAGGTAGCCGGGCATGTCCACGCGAACGAAGCTCGCCGGATCAATGTCGGGACGATTCCCCACGTACGTGGCCAGGGCGCTGAGGGTGCCGCCGGCGACCTGCGCGTGCAAGGCGGCGGACGCCGTCAAGAATGGAACACGCAGCAGCTGCTCGCCCGTACTCTCGTCAACGGCCCGCGTGGCGGTGACATTGATCACACCACCCAGATGCGACGAAAGGCGCCCGGCTAACTCCAGGGAGCCGCCGGTGATTGTGGCGCGGGCAATGTTTTGGGGCACGAATGAGGCATCGGGTCGGATCATATCCGTCGCTGCCACCGCGAACAGACTACTTCGCACTTCCAGTCCGCCGGGGGTACGCCACGTCACGCCGAGGTCGGCGGACCAGGCAGACTCCGGCCGCAGATTGGGGTTATTGAACGGCGCAAAGTACAGTTCGCTGAAGCTGGGTCCGCGAAAGGTGCGGCCGATGCCCGCGCGGAGCTGCAGTCCTTCCCGAATGATATGCACGATCCCCAGGCGGGGATTGAGCTGGCCTCCGAAAATGGAGTGCAGATCGTATCGCAAGCCGGCCGATAGGAGAGTGCGCTGGCTGAGCTGCCGTTCGTCCATGACATACAATCCGCCGACCGTGGCCTGCCTCGTGCCCACCGGCCCATTGTCCTCCAACGCCTGGCTCTGTGCTTCCGCGCCGTAGACCTGGACGCCGTCGGATGAGAGGGCGATTGTCCGTTGGACGTTCATCCCGAACACCTGAGTGGCAACCCGGCTGTCCACCGAGGATCCAGGATCGACAAACATCAAGTCGTCACTCCACCAGTATCCAAGGGCTGTCCATTGCCCGTCGGTCGACTCCCGGTGCCATCCGGTCGACACGATCGTCCTCGCCTCATCCTGCCTGGCTTGCGGGGAAGGAAAGGCTGTGGAACCCGGCACCCCGAGCGCACTCTGAAAGTGATTGATGGTCAGGGTCTGTTCGCTCCCGGCTGCGGCCTCCCACATGGTCTTTCCGATGAGCGTCGTCGACGTCACATCGCTGTTGGGTCGAAAGCCCGCCGACGAGAAACGGTCGCCTGCAATCATGACCCGTCCATCCACGGCGGACCACCGGCCGGAGACCCCATCAGTGGACAGGTCCCCCCGGCGGACACCGAGTTCGACGCCGGGCGCAGTTGACGTGATCACGTTGATTACGCCGCCCAGCGCCTGGCCGCCGTAGATGGCAGAAAATGGGCCGCGCAGAATTTCCACCCGGTCAACCTCCGCAGTGCTCAACGTGCTGAGGTCGAATAGTCCCTGCATCACACTGTTGACCGGGATGCCGTCAACCAGCACCAGCACCTGATTCGGGCCGCTCCCCCTGATACTGGGGAGGCTCAGCGCTCCCAGGCCGCCCTGGACGCGCATCCCAACCTCGGCCACAAACTGGAGTGCCTCTCCGATCGTCGCCACCCCCAATCGCTCCAGGTCCTCGTGGGTTAATACGGACACCGACGCCGGCGTCGTGCTCACGGGCTGGGGCCGCCGGCCTGGGACGATGACTTCGGGGAGTTCAAATGTTGGAGGCTGCGGTGGCGGAGGTTCGGGGACCTGCGCCCACGCATCCTGGATCGAAGGAACAGCGACCACTACGACCACCCACAAAAATCCCCAGCGGCCAACGCGGCCTCTGGGGCCATAATGCTGCATCCCGCCCACCTCCTCTGCCGCGAAGGCGTGTGGCGCTGCCCCGTACCGCATGGTGCGGGGCGCTGAGTGCGGGCAGGTCTTCTGGCTCCCGGATCATGGCCCGTCTCCGGCCTTCCCAAGCGGCCCGCCTCGACGAAACGGGCTGCTCAGTGGCACACGGTGGAGACGGACTCCCCGGTTACAGCGGCGCGACCGCGCCGGAGTTACACCGGACTTCCCTTGACCCACACCTCTTGGGCGCAGTATTCCACGGAGGCGTCGGTTTCCCTTTGGCTGTCATTTCGCAGAAATTGGCGCCCGTTGGAAAGTTGAAGAGTTGGAGAGTTGAAGAGTTGAAAAGCCCGTGGACCCGCTGTGACCTCTCCAACTTTCCAACTTCTTCGGAGGTTAGCGCACAACAACTGTGAACGAGACGCTCAGCGGGCCGACCGTATACACGTCGCGCACGGCCACCACCCGGATGAACACCTGCCGTCCAGCCCGCTGGATCCGGGCGACGGCGGCGCGGTGTTCGTCGATGTCGACCTGGGCCGCAGGCGAGGCGGTCACAATCGTAAACGGCGGGGGCAGGACGCGTCCTCGCGCCAGCAGGGCCGACTGATCCGCCAGGCGCAGGAGCTCGCTGCTGATGACCTCCCGCGGCTGCCGGCCATCAACGATCCCTTCGACGAGGACGGTGCCTTGCGCGTAGACGAGCCGATTATCGAATAATTGCAGGAAGACCATGAGGGGCTCGCCTTTCAGCGTGTTCTGGCTACTGACCAGGCGCAGGACGGTATCTGTGTCGCGCAGATCGATCAGGTGGGTGATGGCATCCCAGGTAGCCCGTGGAGGCGTCAGCACGATGACATCGCCGTGGCTGTCCGGCCCGATCCCATTTTCGCGCGCGATCTCGGTGGCGCGCTCTACGTCGGCGAGGACGCGCTGCCGGACCGCCGCCTCGGGCTGCCGGCCATCGATCACGTCGCGCAGGACTTCCTGATTGCTCAGGTAGGCGATGTCTCCCAGGGCCAGCTGTTTGAGCCGATCCTCCTGCCTGTGGATCTCCTCTTCGAGCTGACGGGTCTGCCGCAGCACGGCGTTCAACCGGAAGAGCGCCACGCGGGCCTCGCTGGAAATCAGCAGCACCACGATCAACGTCACGATGGTGATCAGCATCCCGGTCACGACCGTCACGATCTGGGCCGTGTACCGGGGGCGCAGCCCGACCAGCGAGAGCCGCCGGCGCCCGATGTTGCGGCCGACGGCGTTGCCCACCAGGGCGATCGCCCCGCTCAGCAAAATGAGAAGGGGAATCAGTAAGACGCCGAGTTCCATCGCCCAACACTCAGTTGAAGAGTTGGAAAGTTGGAGAGTTGGAGAGAAAGAGACACCGAGATCATTTGACTCGGGCCTCGAGACTGCGCAGGAGGGCGCTCAATCCAGCCAGTATTCCTTCACACTTCTCTCTCAGAGCCGCGTATTCGGTCTCCGCAAGATACTTCAATCGAGAGGACAGGTCGAGAAGTGTCATTAGTTCGAATAATGAGCCACGCGATGTGTAAAGAAACTGGATGAATTCGCGTGTGTGATATCTTCCACACCCTTCCGCAATATTGGCCGAAATCGAAACTGCCGCCCTTCGTATCTGTGATGTCAGGCCGAAATCCTCGCGGCGCGGAAACGTCCGGCTGACTTGGTACACTTGCTCGACGAGATCCATCGATTCCACCCACACGCGTAATCTTTCATATTTGGCACGCACGGCGGGCCTGTAGCCTCAGATTTGCCCCCCGTGACCCCGGCTAAGGATCACATCTTTAACTTTCCAACTCTCCAACTTTCCAACTTTCCAACTCTCAGCGTCACGAGCAGTCGAATGAATGCCGCGATCTCTCCTATGCCAAGTTTACTCCGTCCGTGGCGCCGGTCTACGAACCGGTATGGGATCTCCGCGACCCGCGCCTGCGGATGCCGGGCCAGAATTTCCACCAGCAACTTGTATCCCAGCCCGCGATAGCCGCGTTCGGTGAGTATCTCCCGCCGGACGGCAAAAAATCCTGACAGCGGATCCCGGACCCGCAGCCCGAGGCCGACCCGTGCCGCCGTCGTCGCCACCCGGCTCACCAGCCTGCGCGCCCATGGCCACTGGTCCACCCCACCGCGGGGGACATATCGGGAGGCAATCGCGACGTCGGCGCCTCCCTGGATCGCCTCGAACAATGCGGGGAGCAGCTCCGGAGGATGTGAGAGGTCTGAATCCATGACAGTCACCACCCCGCTCTGCGCGGCGCCGGCGCCGGCCAGCACCGCCGAGGCCAAACCTGCCTTGCCGGGCCGGTGGATCACCATCATCCTTAGCGGGGCCGACTTTGCCATCTCCTCCGCCAGTGTGCCAGTCCCGTCGGGAGAGGCGTCGTCGACGATGATCAGTTCGAGGGCCAGCGCTTGGGAAGCCTCAGCCAGCCCGGACACAAGTTGCGGGAGCGAGTCGCGTTCATTATATGTGGGCACGACAACCGAAAGGACGGGCGCCGGGCGGGGTTCCCCCGCTCCGCCCCGAGCCCGCGGAGCGGGCGTGGGGGTTCCCGCGCCCCGCCCCGAGTCTGCGTGGGGGTTCCCGCGTTCCCGGTTCTTCATCACCGGTCTGCCCTGCGGACCAGTGCCACTCCCGCCGCCGCCAGTACCACGTCGGGGAGCCAGGCCGCGGGAATCGGATGCAGCCGGCCGTTATCCCCCAGCGTGATCGTCACCGAGCTGATGATGTAATAGCCGATGAGCACCAGAATGGTGAGTCCCAATCCAATCGACGTGCCTGAGCGGTGGGGCCGCAACCCGACGGGCACCGCCAGCAGTGCAAACAACGCCGCCGACATGGGGACGGCCAGCTTGAAGTGCACCTGGACAATGTAGCGAGCGGCGCTGGTGCCGCTGCGCTGCAGGACAGTGATGTATTGCCGGAGTTCTCGAATGCTCATCTCCGACGGATCCCGCTGGGGGAGCGCGATCTGCTCGGGGGTCCGCTGCAGTCCAACCCGCAGCCTGGAAAACTGCGTTACGACGGTGGTCTCGCCGGAGAAGACGTACATTATTCCGTCGTGAAACTCCCACGCGCCGCCGACGTACTGCGCCACCGGGGCCTCGATCACGCGGTTCAGCGCGCCCCCCTCAAATTGATTGACGACCACGCCTTCCATTCGCTGCAGGTCGCGGCGAAAACTGCGGACAAAATAGACCGATTCAACCCCCTCCTGCACCTCGCGGAACAACACGTCTCGCTGTTCGGAGGCGGCACGGGCCTGGAGCCCTGTGATCAACACCTGCTGGTAGCGGTCTTCGGCGTAGGGCACCACGTCTTCATTCACCGCCAGGGTCATGGCGCTCACCAGGATCCCTGCGGCAGTGACGGACGCCGCGATGCGGGCCAGGCTGATACCGCTGGTCCGCATCGCCGTGATCTCCTGGCCGTCGCTGAGACGCCCAATCGCCAGCAGCGACGCGAGGAGCATCGCCATGGGGAAGCTGAAGGCGAGAAAATACGGCAGACGGTAGATCAACAGTTGGAGGGCGACGGAGAGGGCCGCGCCCTGTTGAAGGACAAGCCGGGCCACCAAGAACAGGTGGTTCACCAGGAGGAGCAGCGTAAAGATCCCCACCCCGAACGTGAACAATTCGCCCAGTTGACGCCACACGTAGCGGTCGAGCAGACGAATGCTCATCGGTCAAAGTTCAAAGTGCTCACCCAGGAAGACGCGCCGCACCTCAGGATCGGCGAGGATGTCGCCGGGCTTGCCCTCCAGCAGGATGCGGCCCTCATGAATAACGGTGGCCCGGTCGGTGATGGCCAGCGTGTCCCGCACGTTGTGGTCGGTGATGACAATCCCCAGGCCCCGTTGCTTGAGGTAACGGACCACGTCCTGCAGTTCCGCCACCGACCGGGGGTCGACGCCCGTAAACGGCTCGTCGAGCAGCACATAGGAGGGATTCATCGCCAGGACGCGCGCGATTTCGACGCGGCGCCGTTCGCCTCCTGAGAGCGTCACCCCGCGCTGCTTGCGGACGGTGAGCAGGCCAAACTCGCGAAGCAGTCGTTCCAGCACCTCGTGCTGCGCCGCCTTCGCGGCCCCATTCGCCTGCAGGATCATGAGGATGTTTTCTTCAACAGTGAGCCCGCGAAAGACCGAGGGATCCTGCGCCAGATACCCGATGCCGCGCCGGGCCCGCTCGTGCACCGGCATCGCCGTCAGGGACGCCCCATCCAGGAGCACCTCCCCGGCATCGGGCCGCACCAGTCCCACCATCATGTAGAACGTCGTGGTCTTGCCCGCGCCGTTGGGACCGAGGAGCCCAACGGTCTCGCCGCGTTCGACCTGCACGGCCACGCCGTTCACGACCGTGCGCGGTCCGTAGCGTTTGACGAGCCCTGTCGCGGCCAGCATCGGGTTACGGGCCGTTCCAACTTGATTGCCACGTGGTGCTCATTGCGACGCGTAGGCGTTGACGGAGATAGCGCTTCCCTCGCCCGGTCTTAAGGTAGCGCTCCCGCCTCCAGGCGTCGTCCTCATCCAGGGAGGCCTCGTAGTATACGAGGGTAAGCGGGCGTCTGGACTTCGTGGATAACACTCTGCCTCCGCGGTGCTCTCGCATCCTCGCTCTTAGGTCCTTCGTAACTCCCGTGTACCACCGACCATCCTTGTGACTGTAGAGTACGTATGTGTAGACCATGAGCTATCAAGTTGGAACGGCCTACGGCGCGGCTGGATACCCGACCAGGTGCGGCCGGCCGGTCGCCGTCACGCGTCTGGCCCGGAGGTCGATGGTGATGACCTGGGCCTGCACCATGTTGCGCCCGAGATGTACCAGTGCGTCGCCGGACAGTTCTACCTGACCCGCCTGCTGCCGGAAAACCGCATGGGCGGCGTGGCCCTCCACAGTATCGCGAGTGACGACGACGTGACCGTCGGCGATGAACTCCTCTGTCGCCAGCCGCGCCTCGACGCGATCGGCACCCAGCCTGCCATCGGGCGTGCGGGCCTGGACGGCACCCGCCGCCACGGCGCGCCTCGCCGCGTGGTCGTACTCGATCTGGTCGGCGGTGATCGCCGACGACCCTCGGGCCAGCCGGGCGGCACCGGAGGCGATGAGGGACCGTTGCTCCTGCAACAGTTCCACGCGGGCGGCGCGCAGGTCGACGGGGTCCACCCCCCGGTAAGCCACCTGCACATCGTTCTCGGCCACCGCGCGCCCTTCCCGCAACCAGACGGTTACGGTACCGGCGGACGCGATGAGCATCTGGTCGCCGTAGGACACTCCGCTTGACGCGATGACGATCTGGTCTTTGGCATTGTATCGGACCGCCGGGGCTTTCAGCACCACCAGCCCTCGCCTCACAGTCACCGGATTCCCGTATAGCTCCCATACTCCGACGCTGTCGTTGAATTCCACGCGAGTTGCGCCCGTCACGTCCAGCTGCAGGGGCTGCTGGGCCGTCGCCGGCCCCGTGGCCGCAGCGGCAACCAGCGCCCAGGCCAGGGTGACGAGCGCGACCTCAAACCTATTGCGGAGTGAACGTAATCGCCACATGTCCTTCGAAGGTGACCCAGTCGAACGCGACATCGCCGGACATCTGATCGGCGCGGACCGTCATGCCGGGCTGGGTCAGCACGATTCCGCCGGCCGCCGTGAGGTGCGCCCCTGTCCACCGCACCCGTTCCGCGATGATCCTCCGCCCATCAGGCGCGCTCGCCGTAACTCCGCCAGCAAGCTCCACAGTCCCGGTCTGGCTCTGATACGTGGCCCGGGGAGCATGCAGTTGCAGCTGGCGGGCGCCGCCCCGATAGAGCCAGCCGGTGACATCAGCCAGCGTGAGCGTGTTCCGTTCTCGATCGATCTGCACCGACGCCGCCTGTAGTTCCCACTGCTTGCGGCCGGCGTCATCGGCGCCGGTCAGCCGCGTTCCCTGGATGTCCACAAATGGAGCCGGGACAGGTTCCACGGCGCCAGCCACCACGGCGAGGGGCCCGGGAGAGCCCCAGGACGACGCGGCAAGCGCAGCCGCGCCACTCGCCAGGATCAGCCGCCAGGGTGTGCCCATGATCGTTCCCATCTTACCCTAAGGTTTGCCCTACCGGGCCCTCGACAACCGCATGAGGACATGCTGGGCGGCACGCGCGGCCACACCGGGCGGACCAAGATCCGCCGCCACCTCCCGCAACGCTGCGCGCATCGCGGCCCGTTGCTGCGCGTCAGTCAGGAGCATCTGCACGATGTGCGCGATCGCGTCGCCACGCATCTGGTCTTGGAGCAGTTCCGGGACAATTTCGCGGCCGGCCAGGATATTCGGCAGCGCGGCATACGGTACACTGGCGATCCGCTTGGCAATCCTCCAGCTCAGCCAGGGCAGGTGGTACACGGCCACCATCGGGATGCCCAGCACGGCCGCTTCCAGTGTTGCCGTCCCGGTGGCTGCGACGAGCACGTCCGACGCGGCCATCGCATCGTAGATCTCCGGCACGACCCGCACCGGCAGGCCCGATGCCATTACTGGCGGCTCGACCAGGCGCGCCAGGTACTCGGTGGGGACGGGCAGGAGGAACCAGAGCTCGGGCCGGGCCGCGCGCAGTGCCCGCGCGGCATCCAGCATGACCGGCAGGTGCGCGCGGATCTCCTGGGGCCGGCTGCCTGGCATCAGCCCCACGATCGGGCCGTCCACCGGCACCCCAAACCGCCGGCGCGCCGCCGGCACATCCATCGTCGGGTGCACCACGTCGACGGCGGGGTGTCCCACAAATTCCACGTCGGCACCCACAGCGCGATAGGCGTCTGCCTCCCGTCGCAGGGTAGCCAGGAGCCGCATGCGCAGCCTGGCCACCTTGGCCGCACGATTTCCCCGCCGCACCGACACCATCGGCGGGAAGTAGTACACCACGGGGAACGCACCGCGGAGGAGCTCCGCCAGCCGGAGATTGAATGCGGCAAAATCGACCAGCACGAGCAGTGCGGGGGCAGAGCGTCGGATCATCTCCTCCACCTGCCGCAACCGGCGGAGATGCGTCCGCAGCCGGAGCAGCGGATCTACATGCCCGATCACGCTCCAGGTTGAGCTTTCAGCCAGGATCGTCACACCGGCGGCGGCCATCCGCGGGCCGCCGATCCCGCGCAGCGTGGCGGCGGGATCGAGCCGGATAATCTCGGCGGCGAGCGAGGCGGCGGCCATGTCGCCGGAGACTTCTCCGGCGACGATGAAGATGTTGTTGCCCCTATCGGCCGGCCTCAGCCACGTCCACCCCGACCAGCGCAATGCCAGCCTGGTCGGCAACCGCTACCGCCTCGTGCCGGTCGAGCAGCAGCGTCTTGCCGGCTTCAACCGCCAGCACGGCGGCACCAACGTCTTGCAGTAGTGCGACGGTCTGCGCGCCGATCGTCGGCAGATCGAACCGAGGATCCTGATCCGGCCGCGCCGCCTTGACCACGACGGTGCCTGCCGCGAGTCCCCCGCCCCGGCGGATGGCGGCGTCGGTCCCTTCAGCCGCCTCCACCGCAAGAATCACGCCTCGCTTCAGCACCACGGTTTGGCCGGCGTCAAGTGCGGCCACCGCCCGGGCCACGGACAGTCCTAGCCGGATGTCGTGCCACTCGGGTTCCGTCGGGACGCGGCGCGTGAGCACGTCAGCGGGAACCGCGAGTTCAGGCGCAAACTCCAAGGGGCTCGCCACGTCCACCCCCAGGTCATGCAGGCGCTGCACGCCTCGCCGAAACACGGTCTGATCCCGCCGGTCGGGGGCCTCACCGAGCCAGCGGCGGAACAGGGCATCCCCACGGTCCACCAGATCAGTTCGGGACACTCGGCCGACCATGAGGACGCGCCGGGCACCATGCCGTCGCAGCGCGGCAATGACGTCTTCCACCTGTCCGAATCGCACGTGGTAGGTGTGATCGGCAAGTGAGACGAGCGAGGCGTCGGCATCGTCCAGGGCGAGGCACACCAGCGGATGCCCGCGGGCCTTCACCGCCTTGGCCAGCACCAGCGGCAGGGTGCCCCCGCCCGCGATGAGCCCGATCGCGTCGCGGGCGGGCGAGGCGGTGTCACTCCTCATCGCGTTCTTTGGTCCAGCGGATAATCCCCCGCTCCTGGCCGCCGCGGATGAACTCGATCATCTCGCGCACGTACGGATCGCTCCCTAGCTCGGCGTCCATGCGGCCCAGCGCCGTGGAGACACCGAGCCGGGACCGATACAGCAGCATGAAGGCCCGCTTGAGCATCGTGCGGTGGACCGGCGGGATTCCGGCACGGGTCAGACCGACGGAGTTGAGGCCGTAGGCGTGCGCCGGCACCCCAAAGGCCAGGACAAACGGGGGGACATCCTGCCGCAGCACTGATCCGCCGCCCACCATCACCAGCCGGCCGACGCGCACAAACTGATGCACGCCGACCTGCCCGCCGAGATTCGCCTGCTCATGAACGAGCACGTGGCCGGCCAGCTTCGCGCCGCTGGTGATCGTGACGCCAGTGGTGATGCGGCAGTTGTGGCCGATGTGCACGTAGGACATCAGGTAGTTGTCATCCCCGATCTCCGTGATCTCCCCTTCTCCGTAGCCCCGGTTCACCGTGACGTATTCGCGGAACGTATTCTCGCTGCCGATGCGCACGAAGCTTCGCTCGCCTGCGAACCGGCGGTGCTGGGGTTCTTCCCCCAGGACCACGCCGACGCTGAGACGGTTGCTCTGCCCGAGGGTCACGCCGGATTTCACCACGCTATGCGGTCCGATGATCGTGTCATCGCCGATGATCACGCCGGCCTCGATGACCGCATAGGGTCCCACCACCACCCCCCGGCCGAGGCGGGCCTCGGCATGGACGACGGCCGACGGATGGATGGACGTCGCGGCCGGGCTCGGGACGCGGTCACCCGCCATCGTCACGTCGCCTCCGCCCGCGCCTGAGCCATCGCAAACGTGAACTCTCCTTCCGCGACCACCTCGCCGTCCACCATGGCCCGCCCTTCCACCCGGCCGACGCGGCCACGCACCCACTTCACCGTGCACTCCATCACCAGCCGGGCGCCGGGCGTCACCGGCCGGCGGAAGCGGACTTTGTCCAGCGCGGCGAAGTAGGGAATCTGGCCCGCAAATCCACGCGCGTTCAGCGCCAGGCACGCCCCGGTCTGCGCGATGGCTTCCACAATCAGCACACCCGGCATCACCGGCGTCCCGGGAAAGTGACCGGCAAAGAACCACTCATCCCCCGTGACGTCCTTTTCCCCCACAATGCGAGTGTCATTGATCTCGGTGATCCGGTCGACAAAGAGAAACGGCGGGCGGTGGGGGATAATCTTCTGAATGCCCTCG
>Ga0209375_1000909_pt1 | contig 23546 bp, 21 predicted proteins | sample GraSoiAngelo_131_FD_185888 | JGI IMG/M metagenome (GOLD analysis project Ga0209375, IMG submission 185888) | Grasslands soil microbial communities from the Angelo Coastal Reserve, California, USA - 14_0929_02_30cm (SPAdes) (version 2) | ecosystem: Environmental > Terrestrial > Soil > Grasslands ... | reverse complement strand
CCCCGATGTGCAGCGCCGCCGTGACGCCGATCAGCGACGTGAGACCGACGGCGAGCAGCTGGCCGAAGAGGTCCGGGGCGCCGCGAGCGATGCGGAAGCCGATCCACACGAACGTCCCGAAGCACAGCACCACGCCGAGGACGCCGAGGAAGCCGAACTCCTCGCCGATCGTGGAGAAAATGAAGTCGGAGTAAGCATAGGGGAGGTAGCCGAGCTTCTGCTGGCCTTGTCCGAAGCCCGCGCCGAACACCTGTCCCGAGCCGAGCCCGATGAGCGACTGCTTGATCTGCCAGCTCGCTTCCTCGGGAGCGGCCCCAGGGTTCAGGAATGTCAGCACGCGCGCCACGCGGTATTGCGCCGCGGCCACGGCACCGAAGAGCAGGGGCAGCGCCACGACGCCGACGAGCAGGAAGTGGCCGATGCGGGCGCCGGCGGCGAACATGACGATCCCCGCCAGCATCACGACCAGCACGGCCATCGAGAGGTTGGGCTCGAGGAAGATGAGGCCCGCGAGCGGGGCGACGATCACGAGGAACGGCAGCACGCCCAGCTTGAAGGTGCGGATCTGCTCGCCCTTCTTGGCGGCGAGCGTCGCGGCCCATACGACGACCGCGAACTTGGCAAGCTCGGAGGGCTGCAGGGCCATGACGCCGAGGTTTACCCAGCGCCGGGCGCCGTTGAGGGTCGGGGCGATGGGGTGGGTGAACGGCAACAGGGGGATCAGCAAGAGAAAGGCGACGGCCGCGAGCAGCCGCCACGCCCAGCGCTGCCACACATGATAATCGAGGCGGGCCACGACCGTCGCGAGGATGCCCGCCACGAGGGCGGCAGCCGCCTGGCGCACGGCGAGCCGTGCCCCCACAGTGCCGCCGCTGGTGGTCACGAGGCTCGAGGCGCCGTACACTTCGGCGAGTCCCAGGACGATGAGCACGGCCGCGATGACCGCGAGCAGGCGGGTCTCCCAGCGGCGGTCGGTCACATCGCCTCGACAAGCTTGCGGAAAGTGGCGCCGCGCTCCTCGTAGTTCTTGAACATGTCGTAGCTCGAGCAGGCGGGGGACAGCAGCACGGTGTCGCCGGGCCGCGCCGCCCGGCGCGCCCGGCTCACCACGTCGGCGAACGTCGTGCCGCGCTCCAGCGTGACCTTCCCCTTCAGGTCCTCCTCCACCAGGGGCCCCGCCTCGCCGAACGCGATGACGAGGCGGCAGCGCTCGGCGAGCAGCGGCGCGAGCCGCGTGTAGCGCTCGCCCTTGTGCCGCCCCCCGAGCAACAGGATGAAGGGCCGGTCCATGGCCGCCACCGCCACGGCCGTCGACGCGATGTTCGTCGCCTTGGAGTCGTTGATCCAGCGCACCCCACCCACCTCGCGCACGAACTCGAGCCGGTGCGGCAGCGCGTGGAACGACCGCAACCCCTCCGCGATGCGGCTCGGCGGGATGCCGGCTTCGTGGACCGCGAGAGCGGCGGCGAGGGCGTTCGCGACGTTGTGCTCGCCGAGCAACTGCAGCTCTTCGCGCGCGATCAGCTCCGTGCCGCCCAGCCGCAACCGCCGCTCGCGCGCATCGTACCACCCCTCGGCGGGCCGCAGGAGCGAGAAGCGCGACACCGTTCCCCCCCCCGTCGCGCCGGCGGCGAGCGCGAGCACGGCGGGGTCGTCCGCGTTCAGCACCCACACGCTCTCCTCGGCGGCGTTGCGAAACAGCAGCCGCTTGTCGGCATAGTACGCGTCGACCGACGGATAGCGATCGAGGTGGTCCGGCGCCAGGTTCGTGAGCACGCCGACGTCCGGAGCGAAATGCGGGCTGTCGTGCAGCTGGAACGACGACACCTCGACGGCCAGCCACTGATAGCGCTCGGCGCCGAGCGCGACGTCGGTGAGCGGGAGGCCGATGTTCCCCGAGGCTTCGGCTTTGAGGCCAGCGACGCGCAGCAGATGCGCGATCAAGGCGGTGGTCGTCGTCTTGCCGTTCGTGCCGGTCACCGCGATGCAGCGCACGCCCTGCGCCCGCGCGGCGCGGAAGCCCAGGTCGATCTCCGAAACGACCTCTCGGCCCGCTTCCCGCGCGGCTTTCAGGGGCGGCGCGTCCGGCGGCACGCCGGGCGAGACCACGACGCCGGCCGCGGCGCGGATCTTCGCCAAGTCGTGGTGTCCCACTTCCACCTCGACACCGGGAAGCCTGCGCAACGCCAGTGCGGCGTCGCCGGCGTAGGGATGATCGGACGCGTCGCTGGCGTACACGCGCGCGCCCTCGCGCGCGAGCAGCCGCGCGGCGGCGACACCGCTGTGCCCCAGCCCGAGCACGGCGACGACGCCGCCCCGCCAGGCGGCGGGGATCACCGCACTTTCAACGTCGCCAGGGCGATTGCGGCGCACAGAAAGCCGAGGATGTAGAACCGCATCACCACCTGCGGCTCGGCCCAGCCAAGTTTCTCGAAGTGGTGGTGCAGCGGCGCCATGCGAAAGACGCGGTGGGCGTCCGCGTACTCCTTGCCGCGGCGTCGTTTGTGCCACCGATACACCCACACCTGAATCATCACCGAGACCGCCTCGGCGACGAAGACGCCGCCGGCGATCAGCAGCAGAAACTCCGCCTTGAGCATGATGGCGACGGTGCCGAGCGCGCCGCCGATGGCGAGCGAGCCGGTGTCCCCCATGAACACCTGCGCGGGATGGGCGTTGAACCAGAGGAAGCCGAGCGCGGCGCCCATCAGCGCGCCGCAGAAGATCGCCAGCTCCCCCGCCCCCGGCAGGTAGTAGACCAAGAGCCAGTTGGCAGCGTCGAAGCGTCCGAAGAGGTAGGCGAAGATGGCGAACGAACCCGCCACGATCGCCGTGAGGCCGGCGGCGAGGCCGTCGAGTCCGTCGGTCAGGTTGACGGCGTTGGAGCTGCCGGTCACGACCACGGTCACGAACGGCAGATACAACCACCACGGCATCACCAGCAGCACATACTTGAGCAGCGGCAGCTGCGTGCTCGTCGCCGGAAGGCGCGGGGCGAGCGGCGCGAGCCACAAATAGACCCCGAGGGCGAGGCCGAAGGTCAGTTGCCCGACCAGCTTCCACCGGGCGACGAGTCCTTGCGGCTTGCCGCGCACGATCTTCAGGTAGTCGTCGAGGAACCCGATGGCGCCCATCCACAGCGTGGCCCCGCAAGCAACGACGACGAACCGGGTGTCGAGGCGCGCCCAGAGGAGGGTCGGCACCACCGTGGCGAGGATGACGATGAGGCCGCCCATGGTCGGTGTGCCGCGCTTGCCTTGATGGCTCGCGGGACCTTCGGCGCGGATCACCTGTCCGACCCGGAGGGCGCGCAGCCGCGCAATGATCCACGGGCCGATCACGAAGGCGAGGAGCAGCGCCGTGACCGTCGCCCCGGCCGCCCGGAACGTGATGTAGTTGAAGAGATTGAAGATGATGTGCTGCTTCGCGAGCGGCGTCAGCAGGTGATAGAGCACGTCTCTCCCCCGGCCCTAGTGCAAGTGACGCAGCACGCGTTCCATCGCCACGCCGCGCGACGCCTTGAGCAGCACGACCTCGTTGCCGCGGAGCCGCGCCCGCAGCGCGGGCCCCAGGGCGTCGGCGTCCGGCGCCGCGAGCAGCCGGCTGCCGAGCGCCGTGGCATGCCGCGCGAACGCCGGCGCGAAGTCCCCCACCACCGCGACCAGTGCCGGTGCCGGCCGGACCGCCATCACCGCATCCGCTACCGCCGCGTGTAATCTTGCACTCTCCGCCCCCAACTCCAACATCGAGCCCACCACGACCGCCAACGGACGGCGGTGGTGCTCGGCGTACGCTGCTGCAAATTCGAGGGCGGCCCGCATCGAGGACGGGTTGGCGTTGTAGGTGTCGTCGATCACGGTGAGGCCGTCGAGCTGGACCAGGCTCCCCCGGCCCGCCGGCAGGGTGACGTGGGTCAGCCGCGCTGCGGCGGCCGCCGGCTCCACGCCGGCCTGTTCCGCCACGGCCAGCGCAATCATGGCGTTCTCGACCTGATGCAACCCGACCACCGGGAGCGTGAAGGTGCGACCCCGCCAGCGGACGACCGGGCGCCCCGCATCATCCAGGTCCGCTGCCTCGGGACGCACGTCGGCGGCCGGCGCCCGCCCCGCGACGACGGTACGCGTCCGTCGCCGCGCCTCCGCTGCGAGCTCGGCAGGCTCGGTCCCAACCACCGCGACCGGCACCCCGTCGACCAGCGCCAGCTTCTCGCGCATCACCCCGGCGAGCGAGCCGAAGCCCTCGACGTGAGCGAAGCTTGCGTTGGTGATCACCGCAATCGACGGCTCGATGATCGCCCGGAGCTTGGCGATCTCGCCCGGCACGCTGGCCCCCGCCTCAACGACCAGCGCCTCCGCGTCAGCCGGCGTGTCGAGGATCGTGAGCGGCACGCCGATGAGATTGTTGAGGTTGCCGGTCGTAGCGTGCACCCGCCACCGCGCGGACAGCGTGGCGCGGATCATCTCCTTGGCGCTCGTCTTGCCGCTCGAGCCGGTGATCGCCACCACCGGGGCGCCGGCCGGCAGCGCCCGTCGCCGCGCGCGGGCCAGCAGCCCCAACGCGGCGAGCGTGTCGTGCACTTCGAAGAACGGCAGCCCCCCCCTCGCCGGCCGCGGCGTGCCGCGGCGCACGACCGCGGCCGCCGCCCCACGGGCCTGAGCGTCCTGCAGGAAGTCGTGGGCATCGAAGCGGTCGCCTTTCAGGGCGACGAATAAGGTGCCGGGCGTCAGGTGTCGGGTGTCGGTGGAGACGCTCGAGAAGACAAGGGTGCTGGGCGATTTCACGCCAAGCGCCGCCGCGACGGCATCGGAGCTCCACTGGTAGGACGGTCCGACCGTCCGACGGTCCGACTGTCCGACGCTCATGTCGCGCCCAGCTCCCGCACGATCTCCCGCTCGTCGAAATGCTGCTTCTCAGTGCCGATCACCTGGTAGGTCTCGTGGCCCTTGCCGGCCAGCAGGATCGTGTCGCCCGCCTGCGCGAGCTCCAGCGCCATGGCGATGGCGCGGCGTCGGTCGGTCTCGCGGCGGTGAGGCTTCGCGCGCATTCCAGACTCGACCTCGTCGAGAATACGCTCTGGAGCTTCGGTGCGCGGATTATCGGAAGTAACGATGGCCACGTCGGCCAAACGCACGGCAATCTCGCCCATGGGCGCTCGCTTGCCGCGGTCGCGATCCCCGCCGGCGCCGAACACGAGAATCACCCGACCGGCGGTGAACCCCCGCACAGTCTCGAGCGCGCGCTCCAGGGCGTCGGGCTTGTGCGAGTAGTCGCGCAGGATCGTGCAGGGACGGCTCGCAATGCGCTCCATCCGCCCCGGGACTTGCGGCGCGCTGCACAACCGCCGGGCGACCTCCGCCGCCGCTGCGCCGAGGGCGATCGCGCAGCCGGCGACGCCCAGCGCGTTCGCGACGTTGAAGCGGCCGAGCAGCGGCAGGGTGACGGGCCAGCGCCCGGCCGACGTACGCAAGTCGAAGGTCGAGCCGGCGGGCGTGGCGACGATCGCCTCCGCCCACACGTCCGCCTGGGCACGCTCGCTGAAGCGCACGCGGCGGTGTCCGTTCGGCAGACCGTTCCAAGCAGGGTCGTCCGCATTGACCACGGCGACCCCGTCGGGGGAGAGGTAGGCGACCAGCTTCGCCTTGGCGGCGAGGTAGGCGTCGAGCGTCTTGTGATAGTCGAGGTGATCGCGGGAGAGGTTCGTGAAGATCCCCGCGCGGAAGACGAGCCCGTCGACGCGTCCCTGGTCGAGACTGTGGGACGACACCTCCATCGCCGCGCCCCTGGCGCCGCGAGCGACGAGCGCGGCGAGCGTGGCCTGGAGGTCGATGGGGCCCGGGGTCGTGAGGTTCCCGGCCTCGCTCTCCACCGGCAACCCGGCGGGGTCGAAAGCGCCGAGCGTGCCGATCGAGCCTGTGGGCCAGAGCGCGCCGAGCACGTGGCGCGCGAGCACCACGGTCGTCGTCTTGCCGCTCGTGCCGGTCACTCCGACCAGCTGCAGTCGCGCCGCGGGGCGACCGAAGAACGTCGCCGCGGCAATGGCCGCAGCGCGGCGCCCGTCCTTGACGAGGATCAGCGGAAGCCGGGCCTCCACCTCGCGCTCGACCAGCGCGGCCGCGGCGCCGCGCCGCGCCGCCTCGGCGATAAAGCGGTGGCCGTCCTCCGCCGCGCCGGTGACCGCGCAATACAGAGCGCCGGGTGACAGGTGTCGGGTGTCGGCGGTGATGCCCGTAATCTCGGGGAGATTGCCTGGCGCACGCACCAACTGGCCCGCCGCCCGGAGGGCCTCGACGACCTGCTGCAACCGCGTCACGGCGACGGCCGGGAGCCGAACAGCGTGACGGTCGCGCCGGCCGCGGCGGAGTCGCCGGCGGCGGGCCAGGTGTGGTGCGTGACGCCGAACCCCTTGAGCACCACCCGGAACCCGCGGCGATGCAGCGTGCGCACCGCGTCGCGGAGCGGCAGCCCGGTGACGTCGGGGACAGCGCGCCTCGTGGACGGCGCGGCGCGCGCACTGTCGGGCGGCAGGGGCCACGGCAGCACCGCGGGGGCGCCCACTTCTTCTTCAGGTGCGGCGGCCGGCGTCGCGAGGGCGACCGGGGTCTCGTCGGTGAGGCGGGCGCGGTCCAACGCCACCTGGCGCGCGGCGAGCGCCTGCTGCAGCATCGCGCGCGTGACCGGCGCTGCGGTGTGGGCGGCGAAGTATGACCCTTTCCGAGGGTTGTCGATCTTTACGACGACGACGAGCTGCGGGTGGTCGGCGGGGAACAACGCGGCGAACGACGCGGTGTACTCGCCCGGCGCGTAGCGGCCACCCACGACGCGCCGCGCCGTACCGGTCTTGGCAGCGATCTGGAACGTGGCGAGGGTTCCTTCCTCGCCGGTGCCACGCTGCGCCGCGCCGTGCAACAGCTCCCGCAACCGCCGGGCGACGTCGGGAGTCACCGCCCGGCGCACCGGCTCGGGCCGGTGCCGGTAGAGCACGCTGCCGCCGGGGGGGGGGCTGCGGATCTCCCGGATGAGCGTCGGCTGGAGCAGGACGCCGTCGTTGGCGATGGCCCCGTACGCGGCCGCGAGCTGCAGCGGCGTGACCGAGAGCTCGTAGCCGATGGCGAGGCTCGCGGCGCTGGGCCGCGTCCATTGCGCCGGCGCGCGCAGCCGACCCGTCGCCTCGGACGGGAACTCGACGCCCGTCGGCGCACCGAAGCCGAAGTCGCGCAGCATGCCGTACTGCTCCGCCGGCTCGAGGCGCTTCGCGAACTTCACCAGCGCGATGTTGCTCGAAACGCGGATCGCGTCGGCGAGCGTGAGCGACGGCAGCGGCTCCTCGTCCACAATGGTGCGGTCGAGCAGCTTCCAGCGGCCGCCCTCTCCCGACACCCGCTCGCCGGGCAGCACGCGATGCAACGCGAGCAGCCCCGCGGCAGCAAAGATCTTCGCGACCGAGCCGGGCTCGAACGTGTCGGTGAAGGCGCTCGGCCGCGCCGAGCCGTCGCGCCGGCGCGAGGCGACCGCGAGCAGCTCGCCCGTCGCCGGATCGAGCATCACGACGTCGCCGCCGTCGGCGTCCATGCGGCGCAGCGCCTCGTCGAGCGCGCGCTGGGCAATCTCCTGGAGCTCGGCGTCGAGCGTCAGCACGACGTCGTTCCCGGCCAGGGGCCCGGCGATGACCCGCGCGGGCGAGACGTACTCGCGGCCGGCGCGGTCCTTCAGCACCACCGCCGCGCCCGGCACACCCGCCACGAGACTGTCGAGCGTACGCTCGAGCCCCGAGGCGCCGCGGCCGTCGTCGTCGACGCGGCCGATCACCGCCCCGGCAAGCCCCGGCGCCGGATAGAACCGGTTCAGGACCGGCTCCAGGTGCACGCCCCGCAGCGCGCGGATCGGCTCGACGGCCGCGGCCCCGTACGGGCCGCCGAAGTAGGCGTAGCGCTGCCGCAGAGATCGTCGCACCTCGGGGGCGGGCACGCGCAGGGCGCGCGCGACCGCGAGCGCGTCGCCCGCGGGATCCTTGAGCTCGTTGGGGGCGATACCGACGTGATACGTCTCCTGCGTGACGGCGATGGGGGTGCCGCGGCGATCGCTCAGCGCGCCGCGGCGGGCGGGGAGCACCACCTGCTCGGTGCGTCCGGCGGTGGCCAGGGCCGCCCAGCGATGCCCCTGCACCACCTGGACCTCGGCCGCCCGCCCCAGCAGCACCAGGAGGGCGAGGAGCATGACGCCGACAATCGCCTGGAGCCGGACGAGCGGGCGCGCCACGGCTAGTGCGCCCCCTTGGGGGGCACGGGCAGCAGGATGATCTCGCTGTCGGCGGGTTGGCGGAGCCGGAGCTGTTGCTGGGCCCGCGGCATCAGGATGCCGCGGCTCTCGGCGGCGCGGATGCGGCGCTCCAAGTCGGCGCGGCGCCCCTCGAGCGCGGCCCGCTCGCGCCGCGCGTCGGCGAGGGCGCGGGCGGCGCGCAGCCCCGACGTCTGGCGGGCGACGACGACCCACAACACCACGAGAATCGCCAGCAGCCAGAACATCAGACGGTGCCGGCCCTTGAGCGCCACGGCGCTAACCTTCCGCCCGTTCGAAGACGCGCAGCGTGGCGGAGCGGGCCCGCGGATTCGCGGCCGTCTCGGCATCCGTGGGGCGCACGCCCTTTTTCTCCGGCACCCGGCCCAGCGGCCGTCCGCGGCACGTGCACACCGGCTGGCCGGGCGGGCAGACGCAGGCGCGGCTCCAATCGCGGAAGGCGTGCTTGACGATGCGGTCCTCTCCGGAGTGGTAGGTGATCACCGCCAAGCGCCCCCCCGGCACCAGGGCATCCCGGAGCGCGGGGAGTGCCTCGGCGAGCTGCTCGAGCTCGCCGTTCACGGCGATGCGCAGCGCCTGGAACAGCCGGGCGAAATCGGCCGGTCCCGAGCGCGGGCCCAGCACCTCGCGGATGGCGTTCACGAAGTCGTCGCTCACGGCGAACGGCGACCGTTCCCGGCGGCGGATCACGGCGCGGGCGAGCGCCCTGGCGCGACGTTCGTCGGCCCAGTCGCGGAACGCCGCCGCGAGCTCGTCTTCCCCCCAGGTGTTCAGCACGTCCGCCGCCGCCGGGCCCGCACCTGGCCCGGGGGTCATCCGCATATCCAGCGGGGCCCCGGGACGAAAGGTAAAACCTCGTTCGGGAGAATCGACCTGATGGGAGGAGAGGCCCAGGTCGAGAAGCACGCGATCGGGGCGGAAACGCGCGGCGGCCGCCGTCGCCGCGGGCGAGCCGAACGGCGCCAGCAGGTACTCCACCCCCTCCTCGCCGAGGCGGGCGCGGGCGGCGGCGAGGGCAGCGGGGTCGCGATCGAGGGCGAGGACCCGGGCGCCGGCGGCGCGCAGCAGCGCGGCATGGCCTCCGCCGCCGACGGTGCCGTCGACGGCGCGGCGGCCGCCGGCGGCGAACGCGGCCACGGCCTCGGCCAGCACGGGTACGTGAAAGGCGGATGCGATCGTCGTCTCGTCCCCTCCGCTCCCGAAAATGACGACGGCCCCGCCTGCCGAGGCAGGCGGAGCCGGTGACTTCATCCCGCGACGCGGGTTCAGGCGGGGCTGACGGGGCTCGAACCCGCGACCTCCGGTGTGACAGACCGGCACTCTAACCAGCTGAGCTACAGCCCCCTGCGACGGAGCGTTCCAATATAGCCTAAAAGTTTCTGCATTTGAACGCCCGCTTCACCTGCGGCATGTTCGCTTCGTACTTGGCGAGGATGCCCAGCATCTGCTGCCCGACTTGCGGCGCGACTTTCCCGCCGAGGAACAGCGCTTGCTTGGTGCGCTGGATGCGGTCGTTGATGTCCTTGGCTTGGTCACACCGAATCGACGCGGGCGCCTTGGTCATTATGGTATACGGTCCGAGCAGGGACAGCGTCGAGGACAAGCCGAACCAGAAGCTGGTCTGGACGCGAATGGCCTGGCGGGGCCCAACCGTATCCGCCGGTGACCGCGGTGCGACCAGATTCAGCAGCTGATCGAGCCACGGATATGCCCGGTCGTACGCCTGCGCCTGCGCGATTTTGGAGCTGCCCTGGAGCATGATCGCCGCTGCGTTCACCCGCACATTGCTGTCAGGAGAGACGGTCCCGGGCTGGAGATACAGCCGCACCGAATCCACGCGATTCGCGAACGCCGTGCCCATCAGTCGAAGGCACGTGGTGTCCTTGGCGCGCTGGCAGGAATTGAAGCGGGCGGTGTCCAACACAATGTGGTCAAGCATGGTCTTGGCCACGAGCAGTCCCGTTGAGACATCCGTCGTATCCATCCGGTACGCATGCTGGTACATGATGATCGCCGAGTCGATCTTGCCGGCCAGCTCGTAGGCCGCCCCAAGCTGCTTGGCGAACGACTTGGACCGCGGGAAGCTCCGGGCGCCGAGCCGGCTCAAGTTCAGGAGGCGCGTCGTGTCGGGGATCGCCTGGTTGACGGCGATCGCGCCCCGCAAGAATGTCGAATCGTGCGGCAGCGCGGTGTCGGCCTCCAACCGGGCCTGATAGAGGTCCGAGGCGGGCTGCCACAGCGAACCCTCCGTGGCGCAGCGGATGCCCAGGTCGGTGAGCGCCGCGTCGCCGGGCGTCCCGCGCAACGCCGCCTCCACGAGCTGCACGCACTTCTGGTGCTGGCGGTTGGTCAAGAGCAGCTGGGCCGTGCCGCGGACGGTCCCCACGTTGCGGAGATCGGTGAGCGCAAGCTGGTAAAACGCGTCCATTGCGCGCAGCGTGTCGCCCTTGGTGAGGTAGTTCTGGGCCATGCAGTTCCAGGGCGTGGCGTTGAGCGAGTCCCCCACGAGAGCGCGCCGGCAGGCGTTGATCAGGCTGTCTGGCGGCATGCGTTGCAACTCGTACACGCTCTCAACGCACAGATGCGCGGCGGGAAGATTGGGCTCGAGCACGATCGCCTTGCGGGCGGCTTCGAGCGCGCGCAACGCCGCGCCGCGGGAACGCTGTTCGCGGCAATCGCGGGCGCTTTCGGCGGCGCGCACGATGTTGTTGAGCCGCTGGCCGATCGCTTCCCCGAGAATCTGCGGCGTGCTCCCCGTGGCGGTGAAGACCATCCCGAAGCCGGAGCTGCCCTCGCTGATGCGGATCTTCGCGGTGTACGACGCGCTATTGCGGCTGAGGAGGCCCGTCGTGTACGCGTTGACGCTCAACGAGCGGGCCAGCTGCGAGGCCTGCTGCTCGGCGAGGAGGATGTCGCAGGTGAATCCGGAGGCCTGCAAGGCCTCGCAAATCTTCGCCTTGGGTACGGTGAGGACCTTGTACCGCGCCAGCGCCGTCAACCGCTCCCGGGCGAGATCCATGGTGGCGACGCTCGCGGCCGAGTCCGCCGGGGACGCGACGGCGAGCGGCAGCACCAGCAGCTTTTCGGTCGGCTGGGTGATGGCCAGCTGCGCCGGGGCGGCCGCCACGGCCCCCAGCATCAGAACGGTCACCAGTCGCAGCGTGCTCACGCGGTCAAACCTCCGTGCGGAATCGTACCCCAATGGGCGAAGAGGGATTCGAACCCCCGACTTCCTGCGTGTAAGGCAGGCGCTCTAACCCGCTGAGCTATTCGCCCGTGGGCGCGGCTCGCTACAGCGCGAGCCCGAAGGGAAAGAATACGCAATAGCCGAGGACGAGGAGAATCGGCGCCGCCGTGGTCGAGCCGCGCGCGAGCAGCACGTAACCGATCACCAGCGACACGAACCCCGCGGCGAGCAGGATGTAGTTCAGCCGCGCGAACCGCAGCCGCGATCGGGCGAGACTCTGGTCGGGCATCGGGCTCGGAGTTTACCGCGCAATTGCATGCTCGTCAAGAAGTTGGCGCGTCGCCGGGGGGCACGATCCACCCCTCGTCGAGCCGCGCCCGGCGCTCGCGGTCGCGGCGCCGCCGGGCCCAGACCAAACCGATCAGCAGCAGGGCGAGCACCGCCCAGAATGCGCCGACCGATTGGGCCCACTCCAGCCACCCGTACTGGGACCTCAGGTCCCGCTGCCAGCGCTCCTCGAAATCCCCCTCGGTCACGTGGTAGGTCTCGCGCAGGGCGGCGTCGAAGGACGGTGCGGCCGGCAGCCGGGCGAGGAGGACACCAAGTCCCCGCTCCCCGCCCCAGCGCTCGAGCAGCAGGACGGCGGTCGTCGCGAGCGCGTACGCGCCCTCGGCGTCCGTCGCATCGCCGCGCAGGGCGCGATCCAGCTCATCGAGGTCCATCGTCCGGCCCCGCGCCAGCTGCCAGCTCATGCGCAACGCATCCAGTCGCCCCCACTCGCCGGCCGCGACGGCGGCGTAGCCCTCTTCGAACCACAGGGGCAGGTGGTGGCCGATGCGCCAGCGCAGCGCGAGATGGGCGAGCTCATGACGCAAGGCGCCGGACAGTCGGACCGTCGGACGGTCGGACAACAGCACGACGACCCCGGCTTCCGGGAAGGCGGCGCCGCCGCTCCACGACGGGAGGCGGCCCCGGGTGATCGAGTCGAACGCGGTCCTGGTCGGCGCGAGGATGAGGCGGAGCGGGCGGTCGGGGAGCGGCCCGATGCCGGGGAACGGAGCCTGGTGGTCGGCGGCTTCGGCGAGCGCGACCCCCAGCGCGGCCTGCTCGGGCCAGGTGACGACAGTGACGCGGCCGACGGTAGTCGCCTGCGGCACCTGGGTCGCGAGGAGGAACAGGACGGCTAGGTGCGCGGGGGCTCTCCGCCCTGGGCGACCAGGTCCAGCATCTCCTGACACTTCTTGCCCCAGGGGTTGAACTTGTTGGCCTTGAAGCCGTCGGTCCACGTTTGCTTGGCCTGGTCCTGCTCGCCGGCGAACCACCGGGCCCGACCCAGCTCGTAATACGCTTCGATCAGATTGGGGCCGAGCTTCAGCGTCTTGCCGAAGAACGTCTGCGCGTCCTCGTACATCTCGCGCTGCAGGTAGACCAAACCGAGGTAGAAGTGCGCGTACAGCGTGGCCTTCTTGTCGTTGTCGAGGCGGATCGCCTTGGAGAGGTGCTCAATGGCCTCGCCGAAGATGCGTTTTTTCAAGCAGATGTAGCCGACGTTGATGCGCGCGAGCGAGTTCGCCGGCTCCTTCATGAGGACCTTGGAGAACGTTTGGAGCGCGTCGTCGTAATCGCCGTTGAGCATCTGCGCCCAGCCGAGCAGCGACTCGGCCTGGGTCTCGCCGGGCGAGAGCTGGAGCGCTCTCTGCAGCGCCTGGATCGCGCCGACGTGGTCGCCCAGGGAGATGAGGCTCCAGCCTTTCTCGATGAAGGTGGAGGCGCCGATGTGATCGGCGTGCACCGCGGGCCGGGAGCCGGTGAACTCGGGTGCGGCCGCCTCCGCCGTCGACGCGGCGAGCTGCTTGAACTTTTCGACCAGCTGGCGCACCTCCTCCTTGAGCTGCGTGAGCTCGCCGATCATGGCGTCCACCTGCTTGAAGTAGGCGATGATCTCGCGCTTGACGGCCTCACGCTCGGCGGCAGCGGCGCCGGTCCCCTCGAGACGACGCGCGATCGCGTCGTACTGCGCCCGCAGGGCGGCGAGGGCGGACTCGGGCATCAGGTCTTCACCTTGTGCGCCTTCTCCTCGGAGGTGGCGTGCTCGGTGAGCGCGGCGTCCAGTTGCAGCTTCTCCTTGGACATGAGCAGCTTGTTGGTGTTGAGCACGATGATGGTGCGCTTCTCCTTCACGACGAGGCCGGTGATGTACTCGGCGGCGAGGCCCTTCACGATCCCGGGCGGCGCCGTCACGTCCGTGGCTGCGACCTGCAGCACTTCGGTCACGGTGTCCACCACGGTGCCGATCTTCGCCCCGTCCCATTCGAGGATCACCGTGCGCGTGTCGTCTTTGAGCGGGGCCGGCGCGCCGAGCCGCTTGCGCAGATCGATCAGCGGCACGGCCGCCCCGTGGTACCGCAGCACGCCCTCGAGGAAGTCCGGCGCCTTGGGCAGCGGCGAGGGCGCTTCGTACCGCAGGATCCGCTCTACCTGGAAGATGTTGAAGGCGAAGTCCTGACCGCCGACGCGGAACGTGACCAACTGGATGTCGTCGCCACCCGTCATGCGATCCGGTCTCCCAGGAGATCGAGATCGAGGATCGGCACGAGGGCGCCCCGCTGGCGCGCCACCCCGCCGGCCCACGGCAGGGACTGGCCGCGCGGCACCGGCAGCGGCGCCTCGCGCACGACCTCATCGGCATCATCCACCTCGAGCGCCACGAAGCGGCCGCGCAGCTCCACGAGTACCGCCGCCCGGCCCCGCTCGACCGGCGGCGCCCGGTCGCCCATCAGCGCGCCGAGGTGCACCAGGGGCACCAGCCGACCGCGCAGCGGCGTGAGCCCCCGCAGCGCCGGCAGCGCCCGTGGCACATCCATCACCTGGCCCACGTCCCCGACCTCGAGAACGCTCGCCACGGGCAGCCCATAGGGTTTGCCATCGGCGCGCACCAGCAGATACCCCCGGCTCACGAGCGACCCCCTCCGCGACGCACCAGTTCGATGGCCACGCGGCCGGCAATCTGAGCCAAGGGCAGCACCGCGTCCACTCCCCCGGCCTGCACCGCCGCGACCGGCATCCCGGCGATCACCGCCGACTCGCGATCCTGAGCGAGTCCGGCGCCGCCGGCGTCGTGGATCGCGCGCAAGCCGTCGGCACCATCGCGGCCCATGCCGGTCAGGACCACGCCCACGGCGCGCACGCCGAACACCTCGGCCACCGACCGGAACAGCGGGTCGGCCGCGGGGCGCACCCCCCAGACCGGGGGACCCTGCTCCAGTGCGATCACGGGTCCGTCTTCGGCGGCGAGCACTCGCATATGATAATCGCCGGGCGCGACGTATGCCGTGTCGGCGACGAGCGGGGTGCCGTGATCCGCCTCCACGACCTGGTACGGGCTCAAGGTGTTGAGGCGCTCGGCGAGGCTCCGGGTGAACATGGGCGGCATGTGTTGGACGATGAGCACGGCGGCGCCGCGCCCCGTCGGCAACGAGGGCACGAGGTCGGCGAGGGCACGCGGCCCGCCCGTCGAGGCGGCGATCGCGACGGCATAGCGCGCCCGCGGCCGCAGCCCCAACTCCGGCGCGTGGCGCACCGGCAGCGGCGGTCGCGCCAGGACCGACACCCGCGAGATGTCCGCGGCCAGCGCGGCCCGTACGGCCTCCTGGAGGCGCGGCGCAAGCCCGCGCAGCGCCTCCTTCGTGGCGTTCTCGGGCTTGGCGACGATTTCGACGGCGCCGAGCTCCAGGGCGCGGATCGCCGCGGCGGTGCCGGGCCCGGCGTGGGCGCTCACGACGACGATCGGTCGCGGCGACTCCGACATGATGTACCCGATGGCACCGAGGCCGTCGAGCTCCGGCATCTCGAGGTCCATCGTGACGACAGCGGGATCGAACTGGTGGACCTTGCGGACGGCGTCGAACCCGTCGCGGGCGGTGGCGATCACCCGGAACGGCCCCTCGCCGCCGGTGCCGCCCAGCACGTCGGCGAGGACGCGGCGCATCAAGGCGCTGTCGTCCACCACGAGGACGGTGGGCTTGCCCTCAGATGACTTCGACATCGCGGCCCACCGCGCGGATCTCGACGCGGCCGTCGGCGAGGTGGAACCGAACCGAGCGGCCCTGATCCCCCCCCACCGCTTCGCGCTGGATCGGGATCGAAGCCACGCGCAAGGCGTTGCGCGCCGCGACGATGTTGCGCTCGCCCATCTGCAGCGTCCCCGGCGTCATCAGGGCGGCGAACATCGAGGCGCCGCCGGCGAGCTTGGCGACGAGCCGGCGACGATCCGCGCCGAGGGCGCCGAGCCGCTCGATGAGCAGAGGGACGGCCGTCTCCGGAAACTTCGCGGGGTTCTGGGCGTCGTGCGCCAAACTCTTGGACGGCAGCAGGACGTGGGCCATCGCGCCGGCCCGGGCCGCGGGATCGTAGAGCATGATCGCCACGCACGAGCCGAGCCCCAGGGTGACGATGACGGCGTCAGCCCGATCCGCCGCCCAGTCGGCGACCTTCACGATCCGCTCCCGCGCCGCCGGAGCGGGAGCCGGACTCACGCCGGCCTCCGGTAGATCCGCTCGCGGGGGTCTTCGAGCGCGAGCCGCTCGCGCGCCGTCCCGAACAGGGTTTCGACCTTGCCGAGCAGCAGCAACCCGCCGGGCGTCAGCGCCTCGGCGAAGGTGAGGAACAGCCGCTCCTGCATCGGCCGGTCGAAGTAGATGACGACGTTGCGGCAGACGATCAGGTCGTAGGGCGGATCGGGAGGGCGCTCACGCGTGAGGTCGTGGCGCAGCACGCGTACGAGCCGGCGGATCTCCGGGACCGGCCGTCGCGGGGCGTCCGCGGTGAAGTAGCGGCGCAGCAGGTCCTTCGGCATCTCGGAGAACGTCACCTCGGGGTACTCGGCGGCGGCGGTGCGCTCCAGGCTCTCGCGGTCGATGTCGGAGGCATCCACGCGGGCGTGCGACCACGGCGGCGTCTCCCCGCACGCGCGCGCCGCTTCCGCGATCGCGACGGCGATCGAGTACGGCTCCTCCCCCGAGGCGCACCCCGCCGACCACGCGCGCACGCGTCCCCGGCGCGCCCGCCACAAGTCGACGAGGTAGGGGCGCAGCAGCGCGGCCCACGTTTCCGCGTTGCGATAGAACTTGGTGACGTTGATGGTGAGCGCGTCGAGCAGCTGGTCGTACTCGTGGGCGTCTTCGTCGAGCAGCTTGCTGTAGTCGTCGTAGCTGTGGACGCCGCGCGCGCGCATGCGGACCGCGATGCGCCGCTTCAGGCACTTCTCCTTATACGACTCGCAGCCGATCCCCCGGGTGCGCGAGATCTTCTGGGTGAGCGCCTTGAACGACGGGTCGTCCTGCTGCGCCGTCACGACAAGGCACTCAGGGTTTCCAGATTGGACTTGACGAGCTCGTGGCCGGGGTTGAGCTCGAGCGCCCGCCGCCACAGCCGGGCCGCGAGCTCGCGGTCGTTCCGCTTGTACGCGATGTTGCCGAGCTTGAAGTAGACATCGTCGCCCAGGTCCGGGGCGAGCTCGACGGCCCGGCTGTAGGCCTCCCACGCCTCGTCGTAGCGCGAGGCGCGGTAGCAGAGATCGCCGAGGTTCTTGGACAGCTGGGGTTGGGAGGGCTCGTCCCTGAGCGCCGCGCGCACCAGCTCCTCCGCCTGGCCGAGGTCGCCGCCGAGCTCGTGCAGGACGGCGAGGTTGTTGCGCAACACGGCGCTGGCGGGGTGCGCCGCCGCCGCGCCCCGCGCCAGCTCCTCCGCCTGCTCGAACTCCCCGGCGGCGGCCGACGCGAGGGCGCGGGCCCAGTACCACACCGCGGGGACCTTGTCGCCGAACAGCTCTTTCGCCCGGTCGAGCCGGCCGCCGGCGCTCACCAGATCCCCGCGCTTGAGCGCGGCGACGCCCCAGCCCAGGTACACGCGCGGATCAGTGCGCGCCCGCGTCGCTGCTTCGCCGTAGGCGGCCTCGGCCTCGTCGAGGCGCCCCAGCTGCTCGTAGGCGTAGCCCAGGTTGTGGAGCACGGCGGGGCGGCTGCCGCCCTTCTCCGCCGCGAGCCGCAGCGCTTCCATCGCCTCGCGCCAGCGCGCCTGCTTCAGCGCCACGAGGCCGATGTAGAACAAAGCGTTGGCGTCGCCGGAGCGCAGCTCGGCGACGCGCCGGAACTCGCGGGCCGCCTCATCGAGCATACCCGTCTTGTAAAACGCGACGCCGAGGTTGCGGTGCTCTTCGACGCGCGCGTCGGTCATGCGCGAGTCCTCGGGAGAGGCCGTCTTGCCGGCGCGGTGCAGGAACCCCGCCGTGATCAGCCCATACAGCGCCTTGCCCACCTCGAACTCGCCGAGCCCGGAGTCCTCGATGAGCTGGTGGATGTCGCGCGTGCCGGTGAGGAGCGGGAGCAGCCGCTGTTGCGTCTCGGTCATCGTGGACTCGCTGATCGCGAGGCGGTCCTTGTCCACGATGAAGAGGAGATCGAACGAGGGGATCTTCTTCTCGATCAGCGACCACTCGTCCACGCGGCGGGCGCCCTCGAGCAGCAGCGACTCGGGGTTGATCGAGACGAGGAAGTCCTGCTGCTCCGGGCGGACATCGGTTTCGAAATTGAAAGTGCCCTGCGTCCACGTGAAGAGGTAGTACACCGCCTCCTCGATCTGCACGCGCATGTAGCGTTCGAGCTCGGGCTGCGTGATGGTCCCCATCGCCACCAGCAGCTCGCCCAGCTTTTTGTCGCGCTGCTTGCTCTGCCGCGCGATGGCGGCATCGAGCTGCTCTTGACTGATCTTGGTGTTCTTGACGAGGATGTCGCCGAGCCGGTCGCGCCGGTTGACGATCGACGCGTAGCAGATGCGGCCGCGGTCGAAGTAGATGTAGCCGAAGTTCGAGCGGTCGGCGATCGAGAGACACCCCGTCTTCTGCCCCAGGGCCAGGAGCTGGAGCACGTCGGGGAGCGAGGCCTCCTTGAGCGAGCCCTTGATGGCCATCAGCGCGACTCCTCGAGCACGCGGTCGGACGGCTCGGGCCAATCCCACACCATCTTCTCGCGGCTGCGGACGCCGCCGGCGCTCGAGACGACGATGCCGCTGGTGCGGAACCCCGAGGTGCGGCGGCGCTCCCCGACCGGGGCCTGGCCCTCCAGCTCCTCGCGCGCCAGACCCGCGCTGAGCGGCTGCTCCTTCGCCGTCGCGGCGCCCACCACCCGCTGCACCAGGGTGGTGAGCGCGCGGACGGAATCGACCGGGCGGTCCGCCAGGTAATCGAGCAGCGCCGCCTCCGTCGGCTGGTGCAGCTGCACGAGCAGGCGCTCGGCCACCCCCCGGCGCACGTCGCGATCGGGCTCGGTCAGCTCGGCGACGAGGCCGCTCCCCAGGCGGGACGCGATCCGCGGCTCGATGCCCTGGAACGCGCCCGGCGGCGTCGGCGCCGTGAAGACGAGCTGCCGCTCCTGATCGAGGAACAGGTTGAAGAGGTTGAACAACTCCTCCTGGGTGCGCTCCTTCCCCGCCAGGAGGTGAATGTCGTCGAGCAGCAGCGCCGTAGCGCGCCGGTAGCGGGCGCGCCACCAGTCCATGCGGTTCCCGTCGATCGCCGCGATGAGCTCGTCGACGAAGTCCTGGGTGGAGAGACAGGCGACGATCGCGCCGCGCCGCTGCGCGAGCTCGAGCCCCACGGCGTTGAGCAGGTGCGTCTTCCCGAGGCCGCTCCGGCCCACGAGCAGCAGCGGGTTGTACTTCTTCCCCGGCTGGGCAAGCACGGCCGCGACGGCGCTCATCGCCATCTGGTTGGACGCGCCGGCGGCGAACTGCGCCAAGGGAAACGCGGGCGACGGGGCGGGGGGCGGTCCGGCGCCTTCGCGCACGCGGGCGGCGGCCTCCTCGGCTTCGGGCATGTGCTCGGGGTCGCGGAAGATGCTCTGCCCCGCGGCCTGCGGGTCGAGCGCCGCCACCTCGGTCTCGAGCGCCTTGAGCCGCTCGACGTCCTTGACGAACGAGGTGATCGCCTCGTCCACGGCCGCGGGCGCGTCCCGCTCGAGCAGCGCTTCGAGCCGGTGCGTGCGGTAGCCCTCACCCTCCCACCGCAGGATCGCCTCGGCGACGCGCGACCGCCACGCCTCCACCGCCTTGCCAACCGTGACGGTCACGTCGCTCACGAACTGGGCGAACTCATCCGCGGAGCCCCCCCCCGTCGCGGCGGCGACCGACGCGAGGCCCAGCACTTGTTTCGCCGCCTCGGCGTTGATCGGCGTTTCATTCACCGCCTGGTAGGCGATCAGCCGGTTCAAGGCCCCCATGAGCTCGCGGACGTTGACGAAGTCCGCCCCCGCGACCGTCTCCAACACGCCCGGCTGGAAGGCGGCGCCGCGCTCCTCCGCCTTGCGGCGCAAGATCGCCACCCGGGTCTCGTAGTCGGGCACGCCCATGTCGACGACCAGCCCACCGGAGAAGCGCGAGATCAGGCGCTCGTCGAGGGCCGCGATCTCGCCGGGCGGGCGGTCGCAGGTGAGCACGATCTGGTGGCCGGTGCCCTGGAGCACCTCCGTCAGCCGCAGCAGCTCCGTCTGCATCTCGGCCCGGCCGGTCAGGAACTGCACGTCGTCGACGAGCAGCACGTCGACGTTCTGGAAGCGCCGCCGGAACGCGTCCCCCTGCCCCGCCGCGATCGCCGCGTGGAAGGCCTCGACGTACTCGTCGAGGGTCAAGTACTCGATGTTGAAGCCGGGCGCGACCTTCTTGGCCTGCGAACCGATGGCCATGAGGAGGTGCGTCTTCCCGAGGCCGGACCCGCTGTAGATGAAGAGCGGATTGTACGCCGATCCCGGGTTCTCGACCACGGTGCGCGCCGCGGTCACCGCGAGGCGGTTCGCCGCCCCCACGACGAACGAGTCGAAGGTGAACTTGGGGTTCAGCGCCGTGGTCACGCCGTCGTCCCCTGTGAAAGGCGTTTCAGCACCTGCTCCGAGATGCTCTTCAGCGTCTCGAACACCCCCACGCCGTGCAGCGCGTCGGCCGGGAAGCTGGGGAGGCTGCGGAAGTTCAAGGCGTCGTCGAGATCGGCCGACGTGAGGATCAGCTCGCGCGGCAAGTCCTGCTTGTTGTACTGCAGCACCAGCGGCATCCCCCGGATGTCCACCCCGTGGTCGAGGAGGTTGGCCTGCAGGTTCTGCAGGCTCTCGATGTTTTCGTCGAGCTGGCGGGCCTGGCTGTCGGCGACGAACACCACGCCGTCGGCCCCCTGCAGCACCAGGCGACGGGTGGCGTTGTAGTAGACCTGCCCCGGCACCGTGTACAGTTGGAAGCGGGTCGTGAAGCCCGAGATCTGACCGAGGTCGATCGGGAGGAAGTCGAAGAACAGCGTCCGGTCCGTCTGGGTGGCGAGCGAGACCATCCGTCCCCGGCGGCTCTCGGGGACGCGGCCGTAGACGTAGTGCAGGTTGGTCGTCTTCCCGGACCGTCCCGGGCCGTAGTAGACGATCTTGCACGTGATCTCGCGCGCCGTGAAGTTGACCAGGGACACTCGTTATCTCCCGAAGAGCGTGCTGAGGCTTTCGTTCAGCTCGCGCTCGAAGTCGGCCGCCAGCACCTGCTTGGGAACACCTTCCCGCGGGCTCCCCGCCCGCAGGTCGGTCACGAGCTGCTCGAAGAATAACTGCACCAAGCCGAGCGACGAAACATCGAGATCGTAGACCGCGAGCACGACCAGCGCTCCGCGCCCCGTCGTCAATCCCGACAAGAAAATGCCGTGCCGCTGGCCCTGGTGGTTCAGCGCGGCGAACGGCGGCTGCCCCAGCTGCCGCGCCAGCTCCGTCGTCGTGGCCATGATCGCGGCCCCCAAGGCCGCCGCGGCCATCACGTCCACGGCGCGAGTGAACCCGAATTGGGCGAGGACCTGCCCCGCCGGCGTCATCAACAGCACGAGCCGCGCCCCCGCCTCGTGCACGTAGTCGGTGAGCGGCTGTAGCGTCCAGGACTCCACCGCGCGCACGGTCATCCGACGGCCTCCGCCGCCCGCAGCAGCTCGAGCCGCACGAGCCCGGCGTTCACGTCCGGCGCGGTGATTGCGACGACGAGGATCCCCGAGGCCCCCGGCACGACCAGCAGCCCGCCGCGCTCGCAGAGCAGCTGCCAGAAGTGTCCGGCGCCGGTGCCCGCCGCCTGCATCGCGCGGCGCAAGCGCGTCGCCAGGCTCGCCGCGAGGGCCGCCACCGCCGGACCGCGGATCCCTTCCATCAGGTGCTCGGCGACGACGAGCCCGTCGTCCCCGGCGACGAGCATCGCGCCGCGCACGCCCGGTACGCGCGTAATCTGGTCGAGCGCCTGGGCGAAGCTCGCCGCGGTCATTGCTGCCGCTCCAGCCAGTGCCGCGCGGCCTGGGCCGCGCGCTGCGCCACGATCGCGAGACGTCCCAGCGGGACGGACCGGTCGCGCAGCACCAGGAGCAGTGAGTCGCCGGTCGGCGGCACGAGGTGCACGTGGCCCTGCCGGCCTTCGGCGGACAGGCCGCGCCAGGCGCCGAGCCCCAGGAGCTTGGCGGTACGGGCGGCCTCCTGCGAGACGCCCGCCAGGTACGCCGCCACCGCCTCGGTCACATCGTCGCCGGTCGGGCTCCGCAATCCGCCACCAAGCACCAGGCCCGCCGCGTCGAGGAGGAGGAGGCCTTCCTCGGCGCCCTCGAGGCCCGCGAAGACCCGGGACTCCGCGAGCGGCTTGGCTTCCGCTTCGTCCGGGGCGGGCGGAGGCGCAACGGGGACAGGCGGCGCCGGCTCGGCGCCACCGCGGACCATCGCCAGCGCCTGCTCGATCGTGAAATCGTCCGGCGTGACCTTCTTGGCCGCCTTGAGGTGCGACTCCGCCTGGGCCAGATCGCCGACCTTGAAATAGAGGAAGGCGAGGCCCTTCATCGCTCCGGTGTGCTCGGGCGCGATGCGCAGGGTCATGTCCCATTCATCGAAGGCGCGCTCGTAGTCGTGGCGGTCGGCGAGAATCCGCGCGTAGAGGTCGTGGGCGTCGGCGAGGTGCGGGTGGCGCTCCAAGCCGAGCAGCGCGACGCGCTGGGCCGCGTCGAGCTGGCGGCGCTGGCGCAGCAGCTCGCCGAGCCGCAGGAACACCAGGCTCTGCGGCTCCTGCGCGAGCTGCGCGGAGAGCGCCTTGACCTCGTCAACCATGGCCCTTGTCCCCCACGGTCGTCCCGGTCCCCCCGAGCACCTGCGCCGCCGCCCGCGCCTGGCGAACCACGTCGGCCTGCGCCATCTCCTCTTCCGCGCGGGGGGCGAGGCGCTCCCACTGCTCCCACTGCTCGATCGCCTCCGCGAAGCGGCCCACCGCGATGAGCGCGAAGCCGCACAGACGATAGGCGGCGGGCAGCAACGGGTCGAGCCGCTGAGCGCGGCGCAGCTCCTCGACGGCGTCGGCGGGGCGGCCCGCGCCCGCGTGGATTTTTCCCAGGACGAGGTGCACGGCCGCATCGTGGGGCTGGATGGCGGCGGCCTGCTCGGCCGCGGCGCGGGCGCGCTCGAAGTCGCGACGCCGGAGGGCATCCTCCGCCTGGGCGACGAGCGTCGCGGCGTCCCCCGCAGCGCCGCGGGGCCGCGGTTGCTGCCCGGGGTCCACGAGGGTGATCAGCCCCGCGCTTTCCAGGCCGAACAGCGTCTTCGCGACATCGAAGTCCGAGCGCCCCAGCGCCTGGGCGATGGCCCGGATGTCGCGCGCGCCGTCGATGGTCGCCAGCACTTCCCACTCGGGCGGCAGGAGGTCCAAGTCCCCGGCCGCGCTCTCGTCGGCGGGCGCGAACACGGCGACGACCCCGAGGTGCGGCACGCGCTTCTCGATGCGTGCCCACTCGTCGATGCGTCGCGCCCCCTCCATGAGGAGGGCCTCCGTGGGAATGCGCACCGTGGCTTCGGCGGGGACCTCGGTGTTCGGGCCTTCGGTGAAGGAGAAGTAGCCCTCGCGCCAGCTCATCACCTCGAAGACGACTTCCTCGATCTGGAAGCGGACCTGCCGCTGCAGCTCGCGCGGGCTCAAGGCGCCCAGGTCGACGAGGATTTCGCCGAGCCGCCGCTGGTCGCCCTGGCGCTGCTGCATG
>Ga0209375_1000908_pt1 | contig 23547 bp, 24 predicted proteins | sample GraSoiAngelo_131_FD_185888 | JGI IMG/M metagenome (GOLD analysis project Ga0209375, IMG submission 185888) | Grasslands soil microbial communities from the Angelo Coastal Reserve, California, USA - 14_0929_02_30cm (SPAdes) (version 2) | ecosystem: Environmental > Terrestrial > Soil > Grasslands ... | reverse complement strand
TCGTCGTCCCACAGGAGCCGGACGCGATCGCTCGCGCAATCCTCACCCTCCTTGGCGACACGACCCGCGCGCGCCGCATGGGCGAGTCCGGTCGTTTCCGGCTGCAGGAGAAGTGGACGTGGGATCTCGTCGCCGAGCGGACCGAGCGCGCGTACGAAGCCGCGCGCGAGCAAGCCGCTAGCCGATAGCGTCCAGGATCCGCCGTGTCGCGGGAGGAAGATCCGGTGCGAGCCGGTAGAACGACCAGATCCCCCGCTTGGTCACGTCGACGAGACCGGCCTCGCGAAGCTTGCTCATGTGATGCGAGACGGTCGGCTGCGATATATCGAAGCTCGCCGTGAAGTCGCAGATGCAGACCGGCTCCTTGGCATCGCGGAGGCTCAGCGCCATCTGGAGCCGCGTCGGGTCCGCGAGGGCCTTCAGAATCTCGGTCGTTTGTTCGATCTTCTCGGGACGGGCCTTCAGCGTCGGCGGGCAGCAGACGCCGCGCTCGCGCTCGGGCAGGACCATCAGCTTTTCCACGGAATGAGTCTCGCAGACCCATTGACGAACGTCAATGGATTCGCTAGCGTCCCATCGACGCTCGTCTATGCGTCGGAGGTGCTGGAGTGAGTGACATTCAGGAAGCCGTTCGCGAGCGCTACGCCGCAAGGGCGCTGCAGATGGCGTCGCCGGGCGTCACCGGGCGACTGGGTCTCGCATGCAATCTCAGCACGGCCGACCTCGCCACGCGACGCGAGGAGTGGAAGGCGATCGACGCGGTGGCCCTGATCGGCCGAGACGAAACCGGCGAATCCGTTACGTCCACCTACCGCGCATCGCCCGACACGCGCGCTGAGCTCGCGCGGCTGGTCGCCGCTGAGCGCGGCTGTTGTGGCACCGCGGACTGGAGCCTCCATGACGCGGGCGACAAGCTCCGCGTGACCGTGCGTGCCTCGAGCGGCGCGTGCTGCGAAGACGACGCTTGCGGCGCGACGTACTCTGCCGCCGAGCTCGCATCGGTCGGAATCGACCCAACGGCGAGTCTCGGCTGCGGGAATCCGACGCTCCTCGCCGATCTTCGCCCGGGTGAGCGCGTGCTCGATCTCGGCAGCGGCGCCGGGCTCGATGTGCTCCTCTCCGCGAAGCGGGTTACGCCAGGCGGGCACGCGTACGGAGTCGACATGACCGACGAGATGCTCGCGGTGGCTCGCGAGAATCAGGCGAAGGCCGCCGTGACCAACGCGACCTTTCTCAAAGGAACGATCGAACAGATCCCGCTGCCAGACGCGAGCGTCGATGTCGTGATCTCGAACTGCGTGATCAACCTCGCCGCCGACAAGCGCGCTGTCCTCCGCGAGGCGCACCGCGTCCTCGCGCCAGGAGGCCGCTTCGCCGTGGCGGACATGGTCGCCCTCGCGGAGCTGCCCGCCGAGGTGAAGCGCTCGCTTGACCAGTGGGCCGGCTGCATCGCTGGGACGATCTCGATCGGCGAGTACACCGAGGCGCTCCGCGACGCCGGGTTTCGCGACGTCGACGTCGAGATCACACGCGAGACGCGCCTCGAAGGCGTCGACGGCGCGATCGCTAGCGCCTACATCCGCGCGACAGCATGAACCAGAAGGGCCGCCCTTTTGAAAAGGCGGCCCTTCACGAGGCGCGGTGTGACGGTTACTTCGCGGCGATCGCTGCGATAAACGTGCCGTTCGGGGTTCCGAGGCCAGTCACGTCGTCGTATCCCGCGACGGTGTGGAGCGTGAACGTGACTTCCATCCGCCGGACCGAGTAGAGGATCCCGTCGGTTGCGTTCTCGCCGTTCACGTAGTCCGCGCGGACGACCGCGACGCTGTCTGCCGGTGCGACGATGTCGCGAATGCCGGAGCCGAGCGAGTAGATAAGCGGGTTGGCGAATCCGATCCTTGTGCCGCGAGCTTGCTGCGCGACGGCCATCACGCCGGCCATCAGCGGAGAGCTGAGGCTCGTTCCACCAATCCGGTACTGATCGTAGTAAGTGCCGTCCGAGAACTGTTGCGTCTGGCCGATGAGCATCCCGGTGTTCGGGTCGCCGACCGCCGAGATGTCGGGTACGACGCGAGCAGGCGCGTTCTTATTCCAACGTGTCGCGAGCGAGGTCGGAACGACCCCGGCCTGATAGGACGGTTGCGCGAAGAGGCGGCTGGTACCGCCGCCGGACCCGTATAGGTAGACCTCGCGGCTGCACCAGCTGTTGGTCGCTGCCAGGAATCCGGTGCAGTTCAGACGGTTGCGGTTGGTGCCCCAGCCGGTCTCGAAGAGATAGCTGCTCTTGCCGTAGGCGAGGCTCGTGCCGCCGACCGCGGTGACGTACGGGCTCGAAGCGGGCCAGTCCGCGGTCGCGGTGTTCGCCGGACCGCCGAACGTTTCGTCTCCGCTATCGCCCGAGGAGAAGTAGATGCCGATCCCCTCGAGGACTCCTTGAAGGAAGGTGTCGTTCACCGGATTGATGAAGCCGGGCGGTAGGAACTCCGACGAGAAGCCGTAGGAGTTCGTGACGATGTCGGCGAGACGCTGCGAGACGACGTGGTTCATCGCCGCATCGAGGTCCCGGTAGTTGTTCGGCGCGCCCACATAGACGACCTTCGCGCCGGGGGCCATGGTGTGCACGGCCTCGACATCCAGAGTCTCTTCGCCATACCAGCCCTGTGGGTCCTGGCGCGGGTTCTCGGGCCGGTTATACGTGCCGGGCGCGACGACCTGTGTGAATTGGCCGGCCTTCCACGCGGGTAGGCCGTTCTTGCTGAAGTACGTGCTCGTGTCGCCGACGATCGTCGGCGAGGCGTAGGCGTCGATCACCGCGACCGTGACGCCCCGTCCATCGGTGCCGTTCGCGATCGATGACGCGACGCCGTAGGCATCCTGCAGCTGCACACCGGCGTAGCCGCACGGCGCGTATGGACGGGTGTTGCCGTCGTAAGCCGGAAGAGTCGTTGCCGTCTTCTCTCCCCAGTAGGTCGAACACGGCGGAGCGTTGCGGAAACCACCTGAGGGCGGTGCCGCCGAGTCCTTGTCGGTTGACTTGAGGGTCGTGACGAGCTCGGCGCTCTCGTCGATGCCAACGATGCCGGCGACCGCGTCGACGAGGCCGGCCGGGACGAGGAGCTCGCTCGCGTTGCCGCGAAGGCTCTTGCCCTGCACGGAGTAAGTGCCAAGCGATACGCCGAACGCCGCCTGGACCTGCACAACAGTGCCTTCGGCGGAGACGTAGTGGTTATTCGATGGGGTGTATCCGACGCTGAGCCCCTGGCTCGAGAGCCACGACGTCACTGCGGCGACGTCCGCCCCGGTCGGCGCGAACTGATCGTTGAACTGCGCGGGCGTGAGGTAGTGGCCGTACGACGGGCTTCGCGGATCAGACACGGCCTGCCCGAGGGCCTGAGCCTTCGCCTGATCGCGCAGCGAGAGATAGACCCGGAAGTTCACAGGGTCGGATGCGCCCGCCGACGATTTCCAGTTCGCTGAGGTGGCCCAGGGCGGAACGCTTCCCCTGAGAGCAGCCTTTCCATTCGCGGCCGCCGCGGACATGGAAAGCAACGCGACGAGCAGTGCCGTTACGAGGACAGTGACAATCGCCTTCACGGTCTCCCCCCCAATGCGATGGTTTCGCTCGGGAATGACCCTAACAAGCGGGAGCCCCGTGCGCCAACTTGTTTTGTCGATGACAATGGCCGCTAAACCGTGCGAGATGTGATCGGGCAGCGTCGCCTGGTCGAGCGGTTAGGCGAACGGGCGCTCGAAGGCGACGTAGCCCATGCGTATGAGCTGAGCGGACCGCGGTCCATCGGCAAGCGAACGGTGGCGATCCGGCTGGCGCAGACCCTCTTCTGCACCAGCGAGCCACGCGCCGCCGGCGGCTGCGGGAGCTGCCTTGCCTGTCGCAAAGTCGAACACATGACACATCCCGACGTTCGCCTGGTCACGCGGCTGATCGACCTTGAGAAGGACTCCGACAAAAAGCTGATTGCGATCGAGCAGATCCGCGAGATGCAGCAAGACCTCGCACTCCGTCCCCTCGAGGGGAGCTGGCGCGTCGTCATCATCGACGACGCGGCCGACCTCTCCGAGCATGCCGAGGTCGCCCTCCTCAAGACGCTCGAAGAGCCGCCGATTCACGCCGTCCTGCTTCTGCTCACCCCCACCCCCGCGCGCCTTCTCGAGACGATCCGCTCCCGCCTCGTGCCGCTCCCGATGCGGCTCGTGCCGACCGCCGACATCGCCGACGGGCTCGCCAAGCGCTTCGGGGCCGATGCGCGGCGTCACGCTCCCGCGGGAGCGGGCCGGCCCGGCGTCGCGATCGCACTCGCGAACGATGAGGCCGCCCGAAAGGCGCGGCGGGCCCTTGAAGCGGAGTTCTACAAGCTCGTAGGCAGCGGTCTGACGGATCGTTTCGCGTGGGCGGTCGATCTCGCGGAGGCGGAGCGCGATCCGCAGAAGCGCAATGACGCCATCCAATCGCGCCTCGTTGGCTGGAGCGAGCTTGCGCGGGATGCGGCCGTCGCCGCTCACGGCGCGGAGCACGCGCTGCGGCCCGATCGAGCGCGCGAATCGGCCACTCTCGCGAAGGCCGTGGGGCAACGCGAGCTCGTCGACCTCGCGCTGTCGCTGGATCGTTGGAGGCGCGACGTCATCGAGTCCAACGTGAACGCGCGCATGCTGCTCGAGCTGCTGGCGCTACGCCTGCCCTACGCCGCAGCGTTCGCCGGAGCCGCCGCATGATCACGCCCCGCACGGTGATCGGCGCGCGCTTCATGAAAGCCGGCCGCATGTATTTCTTCGAGACCCGCGGCGTCGAGGATGTCGACCTGAACGACTTCGTGATCGTGCGCACGGAGCTCGGTGAGGACGCCGCCCGCGTCGCGATCCTGCCGACCGACTCGCCGCTCGTGATGGTCGACCCGCCGCTCGGGAACGTCGTCCGCAAGGCCACCGGCGCCGACCTCTTCGCGATGAACAAGCACAAGCGGATGGAAGAAGACGCGACGCGAGCGGCCGCTGAGATGGTCCGCGCGCGCAATCTGCCGGTGAAGATACTCGGGGCCGATTGGCAGTTCGACGGGTCGAGCGTTGTGTTCTTCTTCTCGAGCGACGAGCGTCCCGATCTCAGTGAGCTGAACTCCGCTCTCGCCGCGCACTTCGGCACGCGCATCGAGTTCCGTAGGATGGGCGCCCGCGACGAGACGAAGGTGATGACCGGCGTGGGCACGTGCGGCCGCGAGCTCTGCTGCTCGTCGTGGCTCGACAAGTTCTCGAACATCTCGATACGGATGGCCAAAGAGCAGGACCTGCCGCTGAACCAATCGAAGCTCACCGGCGTCTGCGGCCGGCTCAAGTGCTGCCTCATCTACGAGCTCGAGACCTATCAAGAGGTGAAGGGCAAGCTACCCAAGCTCGGCGACACATTCCATATCCCCTCGTGCGTGAGTGGGTCCTGCGGAACGTCGGGATGCGCAACGACGCAGGGAGTGAACGTGGTGAAGGAATCGATCGTCGTTGGGATGGTCGACGGGACTCGGAAGGAGCTCACCGCAGCGGAGCTCGGCGTCACGTTCACCGCGATTCCCGCGCACACCAAAGGCGTCGGGAGCTATGGAAGCGACGAGGTGCCACGGCAGGAACGGCCGACCCCTATTTCCGAGAGCGGCGCGGGACAGCGCAAGCGACGCCGGCGCCGCGGCAAGCGCCGCGGGCAGAGGCCGCCCGGAGCCTAAAGCGCTCGCATCCGATTGTTCTTCGGGTTGTGCTCGACCTCCGCGAGGCCGAGCGCCTCGAGGAGCGGCGGCATGTCGGCACGGAGGTGATAGCGGAGCTCGGTCTTTCCAACCACGCAGACGATCGTCGGCGGATCGGCGTCTTCGGCCCGGTACATCTCGTAGTCGGACGATCCGCTCGGGGTCTTCAGATTCCACGGCTTCGCCTTTGTTCCATCACCTGCGACTTTGACTTTCATCCCTTCGCGTTCCTCCCCGTAAACAGATCGCGCGTTAGCTGAGCGTGACCGACGTGCTCCGCGGTATGCGAGATGCTGTGGACGAGCCTGTCGCGAACGGTGGCGCGAGATCCGGGCCACGTTCGGAACGGGGGATCGCGGTCTTCATCGAGCCGGCCTTCTAGCCCCACAAGCGCGTCATCGATGCGTCGACGGACTTCGGTCGCACGCGCGGCCAGGTGTGCCGACCCGCCCTTCGAAGCGAACTCCGCGTCCCGATTGCGCACCACCGTCTTTCCAGCGGCTTCGCCGATGACATGCTGTTCCGCCGATCCGAGCGCATGGGTCACGAGGACGAGCAACGAGTTAGCGCCCGGGGCCGGCGGCTTCCAGTTGACGGCCTCGTCGTCGAGATCGGCGATCGTCTCGAGCAGGCGGTCGAACTCGTATTTGAAGCGGGTCCGGAAAGACTCGATCTCGAGCGAGCTCATCAGCGCACCCGGCTCACGACGAAATCCGCGGCGTTGCGCAGCGCTTCACGCTCGGGACGATCGGGAAGGCGGTCGAGAGCATGAAGGGCCGCGTCGTGGAAGGCGAGCGCGCGCTGGCGCGCCCGCTCGGGCCCGCTTGACCCGCGTATCTCCGCGAGGAGCGCGCGCATGTCGTCCTCGCTCTTCGCCGGCGCGAGGATCCGCCGCTCGAGCCCGGCGCCGCTGCCGTCGCGCTCCTCCACCGCGTAGATCATCGGCAAGGTGGGCATGCCTTCGAGGAGGTCACGGCCGACCGTCTTACCGAAGTCCTCTTCGTCGCCCACCAGGTCGAGCACGTCGTCGGTGATCTGGAACGCCATGCCGAGGTGCGTCCCGAACGCGCCAAGGGCCGCGACGTGGTCGGGTTCGGCGTCGGCGAGGAGGGCCGCCCCCTGGCTGCACGCCGCGTACAAGGACGCCGTCTTCAGCTCGATGCGGTCGAGATAGGCGGCCTCGCTCGGGAGCGATCGGGTCGCGGTGATCTCGCCGAGCTCGCCGTCGCAGAGCGCGAACACGGTTTGCGCCACGATCGCGATGACCTCTGGTTTCGGGAGGACCGCAGCGAGCGCGTAGGCCTTCGCGAAGAGATAGTCCCCCACGATGAGGGCAACGTCGTCGTTCCATCTCGCGTTCACGGTCTGCACGTTGCGGCGCATCTCGGCCCGGTCGACCACGTCGTCATGCACGAGCGAGGCGGTATGCACCAGCTCGAGCGACTCGGCGAGGTTCAGAACGACCTCGCGGTCCTGGCCTGGACCGAATCGCGACGACAGGAACACGAGCGTCGGCCGGAGAAGTTTGCCGGGCGTGGCGAAGAGATGCGCGACCGCATCGCGGAACACCGGGTGCGCCCCGCGCCCGACTTCGAGGAGGCGCCGCTCCAGCTCGCGCAGCTCGCCCTCCACGGGCGCGTAAAAAGAAGTGTTGCTGACCGCCCTCACGCGGCCGAGTCTACGGACGAATTCCCGTTTTGCTTAGGGCTTCCTCGACGGCCTCGGCGTCGGCTGCGGCGGACTCGTGCGGCCGGGTGGCTGCGTCGCGAAGGGCGGACCGCTCGATCCGGGCGAGGGCGATGGGGACTCGCTTGGTTTCGGCGCGAACCCGCAGATCCGCCAACTGAATCGCCCGTTGTAGCTGTAGGCGCCTGAGACCGCGCCTGCCGCCCATCGGTTGTAGTCAGCCTGCCAGTCGAGAAAAGGCGCCCGAAGGTTGATCCCGCACGAGGTGTAGAAGTTGCGGTCGTCGGTCGTCGGCTCGGTGCCCTGCACGTACTGCTCGGTCCACCGGAACGTCGAAGGACAGTTCGGTCCGGGCAGCAGACCCGAGCCGTTGCCGCCGAACTTCGAGGGGTTCACGCAGACGACTTTGTCGACGATCCCCTCGGGGCGCGCGTACCAGTCCGGCGGCAGGCTGCTGACGACCGTCTTCATATAGTCGCGCCAGAGAATTCCAGGCCCGAGAGCCGACGAGATCCCATGCATTTCCGAGTTGTCGGAGTTCCCCATCCAGATCGCCGTGAGCCGCTGCGGAACGAACCCGATCGCGAGGACGTCCTGCAGGTTGTCGGTGGTCCCCGTCTTGAGGGCGGCGGTGCGACCGATCGACGTGAACGAGGAGAACACGAACGAACCGTTCGGACCCGTGTCGGTGTTGTCCTTGAGGATGTTGGCCATGACCCAGGCGTAGCGCTGGTCGAGGACCTGCCGGCCCTCGGGCTTGGAGTAATCCTTCACGACCTTGCCGGATGGGTCGACGATCTTGAGGATGTAGGTCGGCTCGACACGCATGCCCATGTTCGCGATGACCTGGTACGCGCTCGCCATGTCGATCAGACGCATCTCACCCGCGCCGATGCCGAAGGAGAGTCCGAGACGCGAGCGGTCCCAGTCGCGGTTGATGCCGAGCTGGTGGATGGTGTCGATGATCGCGTCGACCCCGACGGTCCGCGTGACCTGCAGCGCCGGAAGGTTCAGCGACTCGCGCAGGGCCTGCCGGATCGTGACCGGTCCGTGCTGCTCCTTCGTCGCGTCAACCGGGCTGTAGCTCTTGCCACTTCCGTCCGGCATGTTGAATTGAATGTCGTACAGCTGCGTCGACGCGGTCATGCCCGCCTTCAGCATGCCGGTCAGATACGTGAAGAGCTTGAAGGTCGAGCCCGGCTGGCGGTACGCGATGCCGGCGTGGTCGTAGTCGCCCTGCACTTGAGGTGTGTGCATGTAGTAGTCGTAGCTTCCGACGTACGCGAGGATCTCGCCGGTCCTCGGATCCATGGTGATGAGCGCCGCGTTGTTCACGTTGCTGCCCTTGAGGGCGTCGACGTGCTGGCGCACTTCTTTCTCGGCGAGCTGCTGCATGTTCCAGTCGAGCGAGGTGAAGACGTCATAGCCGCCGCGATAGGCTGCCTTCTCGCCGAGCACCTGGACGAGCTGCTCGCGCACGCGGAAGGTGAACCACGGCGCGTAGAGCGAGGTGGTCACTGGCTTGACCTCGATCGCCTCGTTCTTCGCCGCTTCGGCCTCCGCCGCAGTGGCGTAGCCGTTCTCGACCATGGCGTCCAGCACGAGGGCCCGGCGCGCCTTCGCGCCCTCCATGTTCTGGATCGGGTCGTAATCGGACGGCGCCTGTGGGAGACCCGCGAGGAGTGCCATCTGGCCGAGCGTCAGCTGGGTCAGGTCGGTGACGCCGAAGTAGGTGGCCGCTGCCGCCTTCAGGCCGTACGCCTGGTTCCCGTAATAGATCTGGTTGAAGTACATCTCGAGGATCTGCGACTTGCTGAACGTCCGCGTCGCCTCGACGGCGAGGATCGCCTCTTTGATCTTGCGTGTGAACGTCGGATCGTCACCGAGTAGGCGGGTCTTGATCAGCTGCTGCGTGATCGTCGAGCCACCCTGCGTGATGCGGCCGCTCGCGCTGTTGACCTGGAACGCCCGGATGATTCCGCCGACGTCGACCCCCGGGTTGGTCCAGAAGCTCTTGTCTTCGATCGCGATCGTCGCGTCCTGCATGCGCTTGGGGACGGCGTCGATCGAGATCAGATCACGCCGCTCGTCCGAGAGCGTGTAGAGGAGGTGCTCGCCGCTGCGGTCGTAGATATGCGTCGTGAGCGGGATCGGCACGGTGGCGAGGTCGCTCGCGGCGGGAAGATCCGAAGCGAAGTAGCCGAACGTCGCGGCCGCCCCGACTCCGACGAAGGCGAGTCCCGCGAGGAGGACCGCGCTCAGGACGCCGGCAAACGTGCCGACCGGCCGCACCGCGCTGACGCGGCGCGACAGACGCCCGCCCGTACGAGCGGGAAAGCGATAGGCACGGTACGCCCGGCCAGGAGCTATCCCCTTGATGGACATCTGGTCTGTTTAACGCACGGGATGCACGGTTCGTGCCATTAGCCGAGAGAGGGGTCGTCTAGCGCCGCGCAAAGCGTTCATGCAAACGAGCGCTTAGCGCTGCCCAGCCCCGCAGCGGGCGCGCCTCGAGCGTCGCACGCAGTGAGCGCTGCGCCTCCCGCGCATCGCCTTCCCACCCTTCGATGATCATCCGGTCCTCAGTGCGGAGGGAGTTCGCCGGCCCGCGACGCACCATCGCCGACTCGGCCCCGGACATCTGGTCGTAGAGCTTCGCAACGGTTGAGGCGGCAGCGCCGGCGTGTCGCGCGAGCGTCGCGCTGTACCGGGCGAACTCGCCGTTCTCGAGCGTCACCGCTTGCTTTGTCTGGTCGAACATCGTGGTGAGCTCGAGGTTGGCGGCAAGCTCGCGGTCGACAGCGTTCACCGCCTCCGTGAGCTCGCGCATCTGGTCCGGATCGGGCGTGAGCGGTCGCGCGAGCCAGCCGACCAACGCCGCAAAGGCAGCGACGACCGCGGCGACGAGATAGGGCACGCTCCCATCGTCCCACGTCGGCCCTGTATCCATCGAGCGAATGCGATTGATACATCCGATGTATGCTGCGGCCAGATGCTGCGACCGCGCGACCGGACGCTCGCAACGCCGTACTTCCCCGTCGGAGGTCCGGTACCGGCGGCCGACCTCGTCGGTCGCGAGACGTACCTCCGTCGGCTCACCGAGCGGCTCGAGGATGGCCAGCACGTCCTCATCTCCGGCCCACGGCGCATCGGAAAGACGTCGATCATCATCGAGGCGCTGCGCCGGTTGCGCCGGCACGGCGCCTACACCGCGTATGTCGACTGTCTCGGTGCCACCGACATCCGCGGGCTGGGCGAGCGTCTGGCCGACGCCGTTCTGCAGAACCTCTCCGGTGTGGAGCGGAGCTTCGAGCAGGCCAAGGCGATCGCCGCGGGGATGCAGCCAACGGTCAAGGTGAAGTACGAGCACGTGGAGCTCGCGCTACAGCTCGCTCGTGAGACCAACGCGCAGCGTTTCTTCGAAGGTGCGCTCGATCTCGCGCAGAGCCTCGCAAAGCGCTCGGGCAAGCGTGTCGTAGTGGTCCTCGACGAGTTCCAGGCCGCGGGTCGGCTCGGGCCACGAGTCTTTGACGTCATGCGCACGCGGTTCCAGGCGCACCGCGGCGTGAGCTACGCGTTCCTCGGCTCGGAACAGGGAATCCTCGAGGAGCTCTTCAGCGCGAAGGGGCATGCCTTCTACCGCTTCGCCGTGCCGCTCGACCTGACAGATGCGGGCGGGCACCGCTTCGGAATCGATCCCGACGATTGGCTCGAATACTTGAAGACGAAGTTCGCCGCGAAGAAGCTGGCGATCGACGACGCGAGCGTCGACCGGCTTCTCGACGCGACCGGTGGCCACCCGCAGGACACGATGCAGGTCTGCGCCGCGCTCTACTACCTGATGCGCGACGCCGGATCGCGAAGCGTGACGCCGGACCTTCTCGAGGTCGCCTACGAGCAGGCCATGCGCGAGCTCGAGCGTCCGTTCGCCCTTCATTGGACCGAGCTCGGCTCGCACAAATACCTGCAGCAGGTCGCCAAGCGGATCGCGCATCGCGCCGTGCTCTACGCAGCCGAGGCCGACGGTGGCGCCGTGCCGCGGCCGGAGGTCCTGCGGGCGCTCGCCGCGCTGCAGGAGCGCGGCCTCGCAGTCCGACTGGGGCGCGGCCGCTACGACTTCGTTGAGCCGATGTTCGGCGAGTACGTGCGCCGCCTCGATGAAGGACTCATGACAGGTACAGTTCCGGCGAGATGAGTCGCCAGCCCCCCATCGAGATTCGCGCGGGCGTGAAGGTTCGCTTCGGGCACGATCGTCGCGTGGGCGAGCTCGTGCGGGCGTCGCCCAACGGCGAGGAGTGGCTGGTGAAGGATCGATTCGGGAAGTTCTGGGTGGCGACGAACCGCCTGATCCTCGAAGACGAAGAGACCGCGGCGCACTAAAACGCCGCGGCCCCTTATTCGTTCCCTGCGCGTCGGGTCAGGCGACGACGCCGCGCCGGCCGCCCATGGCACGCCAGATCAGGAGCACGATGATCGCGCCGATGACCGAGCCGATGAGGCCCGCCGCCGACAGCGCGAGCGTCCCACCAAAGATGAGAGCCGCGAGCGTTCCGCCGACGAACGATCCGACGATCCCCAGGATCATGGTGCCGAGCCAGCCCATCGGGTCCGGGCCGGGCACAAGCGCTCTTGCGATGAAGCCTGCGATCAGCCCGACGATCAGGAAAATGAGGAGACCCCCAAGGTCCATGCACACACCTCCGTTTTCGTTTCGGGTCTGGTGTCTGCAGCAACCGTGCCGTCCCCGAGAAGCGGCCGGTGGCGTGGGCGGCAGTACCCCCGAGGCGAATCGAACGCCTGTCTACGGCTCCGGAGGCCGCCGCTCTATCCGCTGAGCTACGGGGGCGGACGGCTCAATTCTAGGTCTCCAGCAACTGCTAGCGTGGCCCTCGACAGATGAGCGCGGGGACGACGGTTCGCGAGCGCGATAAAGAGCTCTCGCTCGTTCAGCACCTCGGAGAGCTGCGTAGCCGACTCGTGGTCTCGGCGATCGCCCTCGTCATCACGACGACCATCGCGTTCCTGTTTGGTACGCAGCTCATTCGGATCCTGCTCCTCCCTGTCGACTGCACCTTCATCCCGACCTTTCAATGCAACGAGCCGCCGACGACTCTCGTGTCGTTCAGTCCGACCGAGAACTTCACGACCTATTTCCGCGTGGCGCTCTTCGCCGGTTTCGCCCTGGCGATGCCCGTCATCCTCTACGAGATCTACGCGTACATCGACCCTGCGCTCCTCCCGAAGGAGCGGCGGTTCATCCGGTTCATGGGACTGCCGGTCATCGGCCTCTTCATCGCCGGAATGCTCTTTTGCTACTTGGTCCTGCTGCCGAACGCGATCAAGTTCCTGATCCACTTCGGCGAGAGCGAGATCAAGAACCAGCTCCGCGCCGCCGATTACCTATCGTTCGTGACGATCTTCATCCTCGGAATGGGCCTCGTCTTCGAGGTGCCGGTCGTGATCTTCGCGCTCGTAAAGATCCACGTGATCACGCGCGCGTGGCTCGCCAAGCAACGTCGCTACGCGATCCTGGCCGCATTCGTCATCGGCGCCGTCATCACGCCGACCCCGGATCCGTTCAACCAGACGCTGGTCGCCGTCCCGATGTATCTCCTGTTCGAGCTTGGCTTGTTCGTCGCACGCTTCGCCTGAGCTCTTCCAACCGCGCTTTCAGCTTCGCCTCTGCGCCCAAGTCGGTCGGCACGTAATACCGCCGTCCCTCGAGCGAGTTTGGGAGGTACGTCTCGTCCGGGGCGACATGGCCTTCGAAGTCGTGCGCGTACTTGTAACCCTGACCGTATCCCTGCTCGGCCATGAGTCGGGTGGGCGCGTTGCGAAGATGAAGGGGCACCGGGTCCACCCGCGTCTCGGCGAGGTCGTGCTGAAGCTCCCCGAGGCCGCGCTTCAGCGAGTCCGACTTCGGCGCGAGCGCGAGGTACACCGTGGCCTCAGCGAGCGGGTAGTACGCCTCCGGCATGCCGATGAGGTGTGTGGCCTGCTGGGCCGCGCTCGCGATGACGAGCGCCTGCGGGTCGGCGAGACCCACATCCTCGCCTGCGAGGATGACGATACGACGCGCGATGAACATCGGATCCTCACCCGCGTCGATCATCCGCATCAACCAGTACAGGGCCGCGTCCGCATCCGATCCGCGGACGCTTTTTATGAACGCCGAGATGGTGTCGTAGTGCTGGTCGCCGGCGCGGTCGTACAGGAGCGAGCGCCGCTGCAGGGCCTCCTTGACCTCATCGAGCCCGACGGGTTTCTTTCCGTCCGGCCCGGGCACCGCGGAATCCGCCGCGAGCTCGAGCGCATTGAGCGCGACGCGCGCATCCCCGTTGCTCACCGCGACGAGCCCGTCGAGAGCGTCTTTGCTCAGCGCGACCGAGCCGCCCAGTCCGCGCTCGTCGGCCAGGGCACGCTCCACGATGAGCCGCACCTCGTCTTCGGTGAGCGGCTTCAAGGTGAAGACGCGGGACCGCGACAGGAGTGCCGAGTTCACCTCGAAGGAAGGGTTCTCCGTGGTGGCCCCGAGCAGCGTGACATCGCCGTTCTCGACGAACGGGAGCACCACGTCCTGCTGCGCCTTGTTGAAGCGGTGGATCTCGTCGATAAAGAGGACGGTGCCCTGGTTCGTGAGGCCGCGGAGCTTTCGCGATTCTTCGATGATCTTGCGCAGCTCCGCGACCCCCGATGCGACCGCTGAGATCGCGACGAAGCGTGACTGCGTGCGCCTCGCGCCGATCGCGGCGAGCGTCGTCTTTCCGGTGCCGGGTGGACCCCAGAGGATCATCGACGGTAGCTGACCTGCCTCCATAGCCTTGCGGAGCACGCGGCCTTTCCCGACAAGATGGCTCTGGCCGACAAATTCGTCCAGGTCGCGCGGCCGCATCCGTGCGGCGAGCGGCTGAGACTGGGGCATGTCGCGATTGTCCCACCGCGACCGAATTGCCGCTTGGTGACCTATAAAGTCCCGCTTATGCTACCGGGCACAGTGGAGCGGGGAGCCGTCCTCAGCCAATCGAGCCTGCGCGAGCTGCGCAGCTATTACCGCGCGCTCGGCGACGTGAACCGCCTCCGCATCGTTCAGATCCTGGTGACCGAGGGCGAGCAACCTGTTTCGGAGCTCGCCCGCCGCCTGCGCATTAGCCAACCGCTCATGTCCTGGCATCTGCGTCGCCTGCGACGCGCCGGCATCGTGCGGATGGAACGGGTTGGCCGCGAGGTCCGCTGCTCGTTCGACCGTGAGAAGTTCGCCGAGCTCAACGCCCGCGGCTTTCGCCTTCTCATGAACCGCGCCGAGGCGCAGGCTTGAGCCACGGGGTCGTCCCCGACCGCGTCGCGGCGGGCGCGCGCGCGGGCATCGGTCCGCTGGCGCGAGCGCTCGCCGGCTTGGGCATCTCCGCGAACGCGGTCACGCTCGCCGGCGGCGTGCTGAGCGTGATCGGCGCAGGGCTTCTCGCGGCGGGAATGCCTCTCGCGGCGCTCCTCGTCCTGCTGATCGGGACGGTCGCGGACACGCTCGACGGACAGCTCGCGAAAGCGGCCGGCGGCGGGACGCGCCTCGGTGCGTTCCTCGACTCGACGGTCGACCGCGTCGCGGACGGCGCGCTGTTCGTCGGCGCGGCCGCGGCGGGCGCGAACATGAGTCAGCCGCTCCTTCTCTGGTCAGCGCTCGTGGCCCTCGTCGCCTCGTTCTTGGTCCCCTACGTTCGCGCGAAAGCCGAATCCCTCGGAGTGACCGCGAGCGTTGGCCCGGCGCCGCGCGAGGCGCGCATCGTCATCTTCCTCATCGGCCTCGCGGCGTGGGCCGTGTTCGGCGTCGAGGCGATCTTCGTCGCCGCGATCTTCGCCCTCGCCGTCCTCTCGACGATCACGTTCATCCTCCGGGTGGTCCACGTGGGCCGCCAACTCTCGATCAAAGAAAGGTAGAAATCGGAAGTCATGGCGATCGCCAAGAAGAGAAAGAAAGCGTCAACGACGCGCCGCGGAAACAAACGGATCCGCGTCGCGATCATCGGTGTCGGCAACTGCGCGAGCTCGCTCGTGCAAGGTGTCCACTACTACCGGAACGCCAAGCCCGGCGACCGTGTCCCCGGGATCATGCACGTCGACCTCGGCGGCTATCACATCCGTGACGTCGACTTCGTCGCGGCGTTCGATGTCGACCGGAACAAGGTCGGCAAGGACCTCGCCGACGCCATCTACCAGGCGCCGAACAACACCTACCGCTTCGCCGACGTCCCGCGTACCGGGGTGAAAGTCTCGCGAGGTATGACCCACGACGGCATCGGCAAATACCTTTCCGAGGTCGTGAAAAAGGCGCCGGGCGCCACCGACGACGTCGTGGGGATCCTCCGCGATCGCCAGGTCGACGTCGTCGTGAGCTACCTCCCCGTGGGCAGCGAGGAAGCCACGAAGTGGTACGTCGAGCAGACGCTCGAGGCCGGCTGCGCCTTCATCAACTGCATCCCGGTGTTCATCGCGCGCGAGCCGTACTGGCAGAAGCGCTTCGCTCAGAAGAACCTGCCGATCATCGGGGACGACATCAAGTCGCAGGTCGGCGCCACGATCACGCATCGCGTGCTCACGCGCCTCTTCATGGACCGCGGCGTGCGTCTCGACCGCACCTACCAGCTGAACTTCGGCGGCAACACCGATTTCCTGAACATGCTCGAGCGGGAGCGCCTCGAGTCGAAGAAGATCAGCAAGACGAACGCGGTGACGAGCATGCTCGACTATCCGATGGAGGCGAAGGACGTTCATGTCGGTCCGTCGGACTACGTCCCGTGGCTCCTCGACCGCAAGTGGTGTTACATCCGCATGGAGGGCACGACCTTCGGCGACGTCCCGCTGAACGCGGAGGTCAAGCTCGAGGTCTGGGACTCGCCCAACAGCGCCGGCGTGGTCATCGACGCAATACGCTGCTGCAAGCTCGCTCTTGACCGAGGCCTCGGGGGCACGATCGTGGCTCCGTCGGCGTACTTCATGAAGTCGCCGCCGCGCCAGATCCCCGACGATCGGGCGCGTGAAGGCGTGGAGGAATACATCAAGGGGCGCTCGGGTCAGCAGACGCTCAGCGGGGCCGCGAGCTAAAGATGCTCGACCGAATGCTTCACGGCTCGGCGTTCTGGGGCTGGCGCGTCGGGGCCTCGCTCGCGCAGCGGCTGCCCTCCTGGATCACCTACCCGGCCGCGGTCGTCGGCGGGGAGATCGCATACCTGTTCTGGACCGGCCGCCGAAGGATCGCGAAGCAAAACTTCGCCGTGGTGCTCGCGCTTCCGGCGGATGACCGGGAGGTCGCGCGCGTGGCGCGGCGGTCGTTCCGCAACTTCGCGAAGTACCTCGTCGAGATCATGCGGTTCCCCCGCCTCGAGACGGCCGACTTCGCGAGGCTGGTGACCGTCGATCCGCGCTCGTGGTCGTACTTCCGAGCGGCGCGAGAGCACGGGCGCGGCCTCATCTTCGTGTCCATGCATTTCGGCAACTTCGAGATCGGCGGCGCTCGGATCGCGGACGAGATCCCGCTCAACGTCATCGCCGACGAGCTCGAGAACCAGCGCCTCATGGATCTTCTTGTCGCGAACCGCGCGCACAAGAACGTAAAGCTCCTGCCACCGGTGGGAGCGGTGCGCCAGGTGCTCCAAGCGCTCCGCCGGAACGAGATGGTGGGCCTGATGATGGATCTGGGACCACGCGCGAAGGAGCTCGACAACGTCGAGGTGATGTTCTTCGGCGAGCTCACGGCTTTTCCGACGATCGCCGCGAACCTCGCACGGGTTTCGGGTGCGCCGATCGTCGTCGCGGCGGTGACGCGGGAGCGCGACAACACCTTTCGCGGGGTCGCGCTGCCTCCGATCTTCGTCGAACGGACAAAGCAGGCTGCCCACGACATCGAGCACACCACGCAGGCGATCGTTCACGGCCTCGAGCAGCTGGTCCGCGGCGATCCTGATCAGTGGTACATATTCCGCCCCATGTGGACCCGGCCCGAAGGCACCGCTTAGGCCATGGGCGCAGCGCGGGCGCTCGCGACCGCGGCGCTGCAGGTCCTCCCGAGAGTGCCGCCCGCGTGGCAGGGACCCATATCCGAGGTCGTCGGCACGATCGCGTATCTGGCGGCGCCGCGCAGCAGAGCCGCTGTCCGCGCGAACCTCGCGGTGATCTCTCCGGAACGGTCACTGAGCGCGCGACGGGTATTTGTGAACCAGGTCCGGCAATACCTCGAGGTATTCCAGATTCCGCGGCTCGATCGCGCGCGGTTCGACGCGGTCGTGCGTGTCGAAGGCTGGGACAACTTTCTGTGCGCGGAGCGTCTCGGAAAAGGCGTGATCTTCGGCAGCGCGCACCTCGGACCCATCGCCTTGGTGGGGCAGGTCCTCATCACACGCGGCTTCACGCTGACCCTCCCGGCCGAGAAGACCGATTCCGAATTCATGCGAGCCGTGAATCGCGCGCGGCAGGCACAGGGTCTCGTGCTCGTGCCGATGGACTCGGCCCTTGGGATCCACCGCATTGTCCGGGATGGCGGCGTGCTCGGCATCCTCGCTGATCGTGCGGTGACGGGTGTGGGCGAGCGGGTCGAGTTTTTCGGGCGGCCTGCGCTCCTCCCATCGGCCCACGTGGCTCTTGCGCTCCGGACGGGCGCGGCCCTCCTCCCTGCGTTCGCCTGGCGCGAGAAGGGCTTCCTCGTCGCGCGCATTGAAGAGCCGCTCGACCTGGTGTCCACCGGCGATCGCGATGCCGACGTTCGCGCCGGCGTCCGTCAGTTCGCGGCGCGTCTTGAGCGCTACGTCAAGGAGCACCCCGAGCAATGGTCGGTGTTCGAGCCGGTGTGGGGATCACTTGGGTAAGGCGGACCTGCAGCTTCACAGCGACCTGGGCGACGGTCTCTCGTCGATCGAGGAGATTCTCGAGTCGGCCGAGCGCGCCGGGCTCGACGTCATCGCGCTCACCGATCACGACGACATCCGCGGCGCGTTCCAGCTGCGCGACCTCGCGGCGCGGCGATCGAGCCCCGTCCAGGTGGTCCCCGGTGTCGAGGTCACGACACGGTCGGGCCATCTCCTCGCTCTGTGGATCGAGGACGAGGTGCCGATGTTCTCCTCGCTCGCGCAGGCGCTCGCGCGAATCCATAAGGCGGGCGGCGTGGCGATCGTGCCGCATCCGCTGTCGTACTTGACCTTCTCGATCGGCGAGGGCGCCCTGCGCCAGCTCGCGGCCTACCGCGATGACTCGCGGATGGTCGACGCGATCGAGCTGCGCAATCCGTCGTACGCCGGGCGCGTGCGCGCGTCGCGGGCCCTCTGGCTCAACACGCATGTGCTTCGGGTCGCGGAGACCGGCTCGAGCGACGCGCACCACGCGGCGCTCGTGGGGACGTGCTGGACCGACTTTCCGGGTAGCACGTCGGAGGATCTGCGAGGCGCGCTCCGAGCTCACGCGACCAGGGCCGACGGCCGCGGCTGGACGCTCCGGGAGCACCTCGATGGCGCCGCCAAGCAGCAGTGGCGGTCGATGGTCCGCGACCCGATCAAGCGCGCCCGACGCACAATGACGCGCGCTGGGGGCGGCAAGAACAAGAAGAAGTGAAAATCGGAATCGTTTCCCCGTACGCGTACCCGCGTCCGGGGGGCGCGAATTCGTACATCCGTGAGAGCTACGAAGAGCTACGCCGGCTCGGGCACGACGTCCGGATCATCACGGCGCCGTGGGGCGACGACCCGCCGGCTCAGGACGTGATCCAGATCGGTCAGGCCATCGCCGTCCCGTACAACGGAGCGATCGGCCGGATCACGCTCTCGCTGCGCCTTGAATGGCTCGTGTCACGCATGCTCGACCGCGAGCGGTTCGACATCATCCACCACCACGAGCCCCTGGTTCCCTTCCTCTCGATGCAGATCCTCGACTCCGCCCGGTGCCCGCAGGTCGCGACATTCCATGCCTTCGGCGGATTCTCCTTTTCGTACTGGGCCGGCCGGCCCGTCGGAAACCGGTACATGAACAAGCTCGATGCGCGGATCGCCGTGTCGAGCGCCGCGCGCCACTTCATATCGACGTACTTCCCCGGCGATTACAAGATCATCCCGAACGGCGTCGACGTGCAGTTCTACTCGAGCGCCAAGCCGTTTCCGGAATACAACGACGGCAAGATCAACATCCTGTTCGTTGGCCGGCTCGAGCCCCGGAAGGGCGCGATGTACCTGATGGAGGCCTACGCCAAGCTCAAGCCGAAGCATCCCGAGCTCCGGCTCATCCTCTGCAGCGTCGGTCCGCTGCTGGGAAAGCTCCGGCGGTTCGTCCGCGAGAATCGCCTTGAGGACGTCCTCTTCGCTGGGCGGGTGTCGGACGTCGACAAGGCGCGCTTTTACAAGACGGCGCACATCTTCTGCGCTCCCTCGACCGGCCAGGAGTCCTTCGGGATCGTTCTCCTGGAGGCTATGGCGGCCGGGCTGCCGGTCGTCGCGAGCGACATCCACGGCTACAAGCGTGTCGTACAGCGAAATGTCACGGGCCTGCTCGTCGAGCCAAGGGACCCCGACGCCATCGCCGGGGCGCTTGAACGGCTGCTCTGCGAACCCGCTCTCCGCGATCGGCTAGGCCAGGCGGGCGCCCGCCGTGCCCCCGAGTACGACTGGTCGCACGTTACCGCACAGCTCGTTGAACTCTATGAAGAGGTCATTCGTAAGAGAGGCGTGCGCTAGAGTCTCGGCCCGAGGGGGTGGTCCTCGTGTTCAACCGCCAGATCGCCGCGTTTTCAGTAGCGCTCGCTCTCCTGCTTGCGGCTTGCACCCCGGCACCGAAGGGCAACGCGCCAACGCAGTCCGGGACCGCCGCGGAGCAGCCGCAACCGGGCGGAACGTTGACCTTCATCGTGAACGCCGAGCCGCCGTCGTTCGACGGGCACCGTGAGACGACCTTCGCGCTCCTGCATCCGATCGCGCCGCACTACAGCACGCTCTACAAGTTCGACCCGAACGATCTGACCAAGGTCATCCCGGACGTCGCGGCGGCGATGCCCGAAATTTCCGCGGACAAGCTCACGTACACGATCAAGCTCCGCACCGACGTGAAGTTCCACGACGGGTCGAAGATGACGAGCGACGACATCGTCGCGACGTACAACAAGATCATCTTCCCGCCCACGGGCGTGCTGTCGCCGCGCGCCGGCGCCTACGCGGCGGTCGACACGAACGGCATCACCGCCGCTGCGCCCGACTCGGTCACCTTCAAGCTCAAGTACCCGTCCGCGTCGTTCGCCACGAACCTCGCGTCGCCCTGGAACTTCATCTACAGCGCGGCGAAGCTCAAGGCGGACATCCACTGGTACGAGAAGAACATCATGGGCACAGGCCCATTCACCTATGTCTCGAACACCAAGGGGCAGGATTGGGTCGGTAAGAAGTTCCCCGATTACTTCGGCAAGGACAAGAACGGCGTCCAGCTGCCCTACCTCGATGGGTACAAGGCCCTGATCATCACCGACGCGAACGCCGAGGTGAACGCGATCCGCAGCAAGCAGGCCGCGATCGAATTCCGCGGCTTCACCCCGCAACAGCGCGACACGCTCTCAGGCGCGCTCGGAACATCCCTCGCGATCCAGGAAGCTCCGTGGATCTGCGTGAACTACGTCGTCCCGAACACCAAGAAGGCGCCCTTCGATGACGTCCGCGTCCGACAAGCGCTCACGCTCGCGATCGACCGCTACGCCGGAAGCACGGCCCTGCAGAAGATCACGATCGTGAAGGACGTCGGTGGCCTGATGCGGCCGAAGGGACCGTTCGCGCAGGCCGACGCCGACCTCCAGAAGATCGCGGGCTTCGGCACCGACGGTGCCGCCAACAAGGCGAAGGCCAAGCAGCTTCTGGCCGATGCGGGCCAGTCGAACCTCACGTTCAAGTTCCTCAATCGCAACATCACCACGCCGTACGAGCCGGTCGCGCTCTTCGTGATCGACCAGTGGAAGCAGGTCGGCATCACCGCGACCCACGATGTGAAGGAGACCTCCGCATACCAGGCGGACCTGCGCGCTGGCAACTTCGAGGTGGCCCTCGACTTCAACTGCGACTTCCTCGATGAGCCTGACCTCCAGCTCGCGAAGTTCTGGTCCGCGTCGGGACTCGGGAAGGGCCTCAACTTCGCGTACTACGACGACGCGACCCTCGACAAGATGATCGACGGCCAGAGCCGCGAGACCGATCCGGCCAAGCGCAAGGCGCTCGTCGCCGACATCGAGAAGTACGCGATGGACACGAAGGCCTACCAGTACCCGGTGCTCTGGTGGTATCGGATCATCCCGTACCTCAACACCGTGCGCGGCTGGCGTATTGGATCGAACCACTACACCAACCAGGATCTCGAGACCGTCTGGCTGGGGAAATAGCGGCGAACTAGCGAACTAGCGGGAGCCGCCGGAGACTTACCGGATGCGCCGGTACGTCGCCGGGCGGCTCCTGCTCATGATCCCGACGCTCATCGGCGTCGCCATCCTGACGTTCGTCATCATGCGCGCGGTCCCAGGTGACATCGTCGCCCTGAAGTACGCGGGCTCGCCGGTGCCTCAGTCGGTGATCGACGACGAGCGTCACCAGCTCGGTCTGGATAAGCCGATGTGGGCGCAGTTCACCGACTGGATGGGCGAGATCGCGCACTTCGATCTTGGCACCTCGCTCTGGACCGGCCATCCGGTCGTCGAGGAGATCCTCGTTCGTTTTCCGCTATCGCTCGAGCTCGCCATCATCGCGACCCTTCTCGCGATCACGATCGCGATACCGCTCGGGGTCCTCGCGGCGGTCCGGCAGGATACCTGGACCGACTACGCGATCCGGCTCTTCTCGATCGGCGGCCTCGCGATGCCGAGCTTCTGGATCGGGCTGCTCATGGTGCTCGCGACCATCACGTTCTTCGGATGGGCGCCGCCGCTTGTCTTCACGGCGATCACGGACGATCCCATCGCGAACCTTTCCCAAATGGTCCTTCCCGCGCTCTCGGTCGGCTACCGCTACTCGGCCGTGTCGATGCGCATGACTCGCTCGACCGTTCTCGAGGTCCTGCGCGAGGACTATGTCCGCACGGCACGCGCAAAGGGCGTACGCGAGAGCGTCGTCGTCCTGAGGCACGCGCTCCGGAACGCGCTCCTGCCGGTCGTCACCGTCATCAGCCTCGAATTCGCCTTCCTCATCGGCGGCCTCGTGGTCACCGAGCAGGTATTCAACCTCAACGGCATCGGCAAGCTGCTCGTCGACGCGGTCGCGCACCGCGACTACACGCTCATTCAGGCCCTGGTGCTGCTCCTCGCGTCGGTCTTCGTGCTCATAAATTTCGTGGTCGACATGGTCTACGTCGTGCTTGACCCGCGGATCCGATACTCGTGACCGAGCTCGCGCGTCCGGCCATGCGCGACGCCGACGACACCGCGAAGCGGCGCTACCTCGAGTCGACCGGGCGGCGGCGCTTCGTCCGCTTCTGGCGGGAGTTCGTCAGGCGGCGTCCGCTCGGAACCGCGGGAGCCGTGCTGATCATCCTGATGCTCCTCACCGCGGCGTTCGCCGATCGGATCGCGCCGTACGACCCGGTCGAAATCCGGTTCAGCGACCTCTTGCAAGGCCCGTCGTTCCAGCACCTGCTCGGAACAGACCCGTTCGGGCGGGACGTCTTCTCGCGGATCGTCTACGGCTCGCGAACCGCGCTGCTCGTCGGGTTCAGCGCGTCGTTCGTCGGTTGCACGCTCGGACTTGTCCTCGGGGTGGTCGGCGCGTATTTCGGCGGGAAGGTCGATCAGCTCGTCCAGCGGCTCATGGACGTGCTTCTCAGCTTCCCGCTCATCGTCATCGCGATCGCGGTCGTGGCCGCGCTCGGGACCGGCGAGGACAAGATCGCGAACGTCATCGCCGCGATAACGGTCCCGATCATCCCGCGGGTCGCGCGCGTCGTGCGCTCGAGCGCGCTCAGCATCGTGAACATGCCGTACATCGAGGCGACGCGCGCCGTCGGGTCCGGCGCGGTGCGCATCATGTTCCGACACATCGCCCCGAACGTGTTCGCGCCCTACCTCATCATGCTCACCGCGTTCCTCGGGCAGGCGATCCTGCTCGAGGCCTCGCTCTCGTTCCTCGGT
>Ga0209375_1000907_pt1 | contig 23548 bp, 19 predicted proteins | sample GraSoiAngelo_131_FD_185888 | JGI IMG/M metagenome (GOLD analysis project Ga0209375, IMG submission 185888) | Grasslands soil microbial communities from the Angelo Coastal Reserve, California, USA - 14_0929_02_30cm (SPAdes) (version 2) | ecosystem: Environmental > Terrestrial > Soil > Grasslands ... | reverse complement strand
CGTGCCCGTCGTGCAGACGTTTTTCAAGTTCCAGCCCATGGTCTTCGAGGTCACCGCACCCGGATTTCATGAACGCGGGTACATGATGATGATCGAGGTCTGCAACGGCACGACCTCCGGCGGCAGCTATCGCTTCGCGCCGGACGCAGATCCCGCCGATGGGAAGCTCGATGTGTGCGTGATCCGGCGGGTCTCGCTGCCACGATTTCTCCTCGCCATTCCACGCGTCATGCGTGGGACGCACGTGAAGATGCGCGAGGTGGCCATCATCAAGACGGCGAAGCTCGTGGTGCGGTCGCCCGAGCAGCCACTCATGCTGCATGTCGACGGCGAATTGCGGGAGCCGGGAGTAAACGAGTGCACCGTGGAATTAGAGCGCGGAAGATTGAACGTCCTGGTAGCGCGGTGAGAATGCACGACGGCACGTCTGCACGTCGGCACGCGATCGCATTCGTGGTCGCTCTTGCAGTCGTGCCGACGTGCAGACTTGTAGGACAGGATACGACGCGAACTGATACCGCTCGCATAGTCCTCCCGGCCGACACCATGCATCGCGGCCTCCGGCCCATGGGCGCTTTCTTCCGGTCTTTCCTGCTTCCCGGATGGGGGCAGGCGGCCACGGGGCGGCCGCTGACGGGCGCCGCGTTCGTGGCCTGGGAAGGCGTCACGGCCATGATGACGTTCAAGGCGCAACAGGAAGCGAACTACCTCAAGGAGATTCACTCGAAAAACCTCCGGCTCAAGCGCCAGGAGGTGCAGGACTGGCTCGTGCTCTGGGTCTTCAATCATCTCTTCTCGGGCGCCGAGGCCTACGTCTCGGCCCACCTGCGTGATTTCCCCCCCGATCTCAAGGTCCGCGCTTTCCCCGGCGGCATCGGCGTGAGTATCCCGGTCCATGAATAACGCTCCGCTCGGCGTGTTCGATTCGGGGATCGGCGGGCTCACGGTGGCACGCGCGCTGTTCGAGCGCCTGCCGCATGAGTCGGTCATTTACTTTGGCGACACAGCGCGCGTGCCGTACGGCCCGAAGTCACCGGACACCGTGCGTCGCTACAGCGCCGAGATTCTCGCCTATCTGCTGCATCGCGGGGTGAAAGCCGTCGTCGTAGCGTGCAACACGAGCACGGCGCATGCGCTCGGCTACCTGCAGGCGCAGTCGTCGGTGCCCGTCGTCGGCGTGATCGAGCCGGGTGCGCGCGCCGCCGTGGCCGCGACCAAGACGGGAACGATCGGCGTGATCGGCACTGCCGGCACGATCGCGAGCGGGGCGTACGAGCGCGCGATCCAGGCACTCCGCCCGGATGCCCGCGTCCACAGCGAACCATGCCCCCTGTTTGTCCCCCTCGTTGAGGAAGGATGGTTCGAGCATCCCGCCGCCGACCTCATTGCGCGCGAGTATCTGGCGCCGCTGCAGCGTGCCAAGGTGGACGTGCTGGTCCTCGGCTGCACGCACTATCCCTTACTCAAGCCGCTGCTGGCGCGCGTGATGGGGCCGGACGTGAAGCTGGTCGACTCTGCGGAGGAGACGGCGACGGCGGTATCGAAGGAACTGGAGCGCCGGAACCTCCTGGCGAACGGCGGCGCCCACGATCACCGCTTCGTCGTGTCGGATGACGAGCCGCATTTTCGGAAAGTGGGAGCCGTGTTTCTGGGAGAGAAGCTCAAGCAGGTTGAGGTCGTGCCGTTGTGAATTGCTTCAACTCCACAGCCTCGGGCGTGATGACGGCGTAGCGCCCGCCATCCAGGAACGCGCCCGGATTCAGATAGATGCGACCATCGGGCAAGCGCTCGACCACGGGCCGATGCGTGTGCGCCATGATGACGAGCTGGACCGCGGGATGCCGCTGCAGGAAATCGGCCGCCCACTTCCGCTGTGCGGCGGCGGCGCGATCGAGCACGGCGCGGTCCTTGGTATTGTCGGCGAGATGACGGGAGAACAGATCCGCGATCCAGAAGCCGACGGTGGGGTGCAGGATGCGGAACACGGCGACCGTGATGGGATGGCGCGTGAACCGGTGCATGAGCGCGCCGGTCCAGTGCTGCTCCGTGAGGCCGTCGCCGTGCGCGATGAAGGCGCGGCGCCCGTTCAAGTCCAGCTCGACCGCGCCGCCGAAGAATTGAATCCCCAGATCGCGCGTGAAGAACGAGCCGCCCCAGCGGTCGTGATTGCCGCCCACGAATGTGATCGGCACCCCGCGCGTGCGGACCTCCTGCAACTTGGCGGCGGTGGCGAAATGCTTGCGGGGGATGACGCTCGGATACTCGAACCAGAAGTCGAAGAGATCGCCCGTCACCACGAGATGGTCGCCAGGCCGGGGCACGGCGTCGAGAAAGTCGTGAAAGGCCGTCCCGACGGCGGGCGGCACCTGACCGAGATGGGCGTCCGCTACGACGATCACGCGGGACACGGTCCAAGCTTAGGAAGCTGGAATCACGCACGCAAGCACATTACTGTTCTACCATGACGCAAACGCAGAAGCTGCTCATCGCGATCGGCGTGGTGGCCGTGGCCGGCATCGCCGCCAATCGGTTCGCTTCGGGTGTAGGGAAGGGCGGCGCGGCTTGCCTTCGCTTCGCGGGTGAGGCACGCAGCACCTGTTACACGCAACTGCTCTCCGAGCGGCTCAAGAAGCACGGCGTGGCCGCTGCGGTGGCGACGTTGGAGGCGATCGCCGCAGCGGACCCCGACGCGGCGGAACACGCGCACGAGTTCGCGCACGGCATCGGCATCGAGGCGTTCAGTCTTTCTACCGACATTCCGGCCACGTTTACGGCCTGCGGTGACGGCTCTTCGTCGGGCTGCCGCCATGGGGTGATCCAGGCGTACTTCGAATCGCGCGATCAGGTGACCCAGCCCGAAGTCGAGGCGCTGTGCCAGCCGTTCAAGCAGCCCGGCGCGAGTCGCTGGGTCCTCTTCCAGTGCGTCCACGGCATGGGCCACGGCCTGACAATGCTGTATGACCACGATCTGCCGCGCGCGCTCACGGACTGCGATCTCCTCTCCGACGGCTGGGATCGCGAGTCGTGCTATGGCGGCGCATTCATGGAAAGCGTCATCAACGCGACCGCGCCGCACCATCCCGCGACCATGCTGTCCGCGCACACCCACCACCACATGGTGATGGGCACGACGTTCAAGGCCATGGATCCCGCTGATCCACTCTATCCCTGTTCGATCATGGCCGACCGGTACTTGAACGCCTGCTATCAGATGCAGACATCGGTCATGCTCAATCTGAATCACGGCAACCTCGCGGACGCGGCGAAGTCCTGCGAGCGTGCACCGGCGCGCGTGCGTCCCGTCTGCTTTCAAAGCCTGGGCCGCGACATCACGTCGTACACGCTGCGTGATCCGCAGAAGACGGCCGATCTCTGCCACAAGGCGAGTGAGCCCAACCGCCCCGCGTGCTACTTCGGTGCGGTGAAGGCGCTGGTGGATTGGACCGCGACCACCCCCGCGGCGTTCGCCTTTTGCCAGATCGTCGCGAGCGAGCCCGGCGGACCGACGTGCTATCACGCGTTGGGCGAAGAAATCGCCACGCTGCTCGCGGGTCTGCCGGAGCGCGAGGAGCAGTGCGTGCAGGCGCGGGAGCCGCGCGCCATCGACGCGTGCCGCCAGGGCGCGGGAATTCCCGTCTCGCGTTGACTTTTCCAGCAGCGATCCGCATTCTCCCGCCAACATGAAGGTCACGTCGGATCGGCTGCGTCCCCTCGGTGTCACTCGCCCGGTTCCTCCTCCCGGGGAGGACCGCAATCAGGGCATGGCGCTCGCTCTCGATGTCATCCGCGGCCTGCGCGTCAATCGCAGCGCCGTGGAACGCCGCGCCGCGACCATCCCGACGCGCCGCACCGTAAAGAAGGAATGGCAGGCCGCATGGTTGCTCCGGGCGATCACCTGCATGGACTTGACGACGCTGCAGGGCGACGACACGCCGGGGAGTGTGCTGCGGCTCTGCGCCAAGGCGCGGCGCCCGCTGCGGCCCGATCTGATTGACGCGCTCGGGGTCGGTCACCTCGACATCAAGGTCGGCGCGGTTTGCGTCTACCACGCGCTGGTGCCGACCGCCGTGGCCGCGCTCGAGGGCTCGGGTATTCCGGTCGCCGCGGTATCGACGGGCTTTCCCGCGGGACTCAGTCCGTTCGCCCAGCGGCTCGAGGAAGTGCAGGCCTCCGTCGCGGCAGGCGCGCAGGAGATCGACATCGTGATCACGCGCGCGCACGTGCTCACGGGCGACTGGCCGGCGCTGTACGCGGAGGTGCGCGCGTTCCGCGACGCCTGCGGTCGCGCGCACATGAAAGCGATCCTCGGCACCGGCGATCTGGCGACGCTGACCAATGTCGCGCGCGCGAGCATGGTGGCGATGATGGCGGGCGCGGACTTCATCAAGACGTCGACGGGCAAAGAGTCCGTCAACGCAGTGCTCCCGGTTGGTGTCGTGATGGCGCGGATGATTCGCGAGTATGAGACGCGGTCCGGATCCGCGATCGGATTCAAGCCCGCCGGCGGCATTCGCGCGGCCAAGCAGGCGCTCGACTGGCTGATCCTTATGAAGGAAGAGCTGGGCGACCGGTGGCTGCGGCCTGCCTTGTTCCGGTTGGGTGCCAGCTCGTTGCTCACCGACATCGAGCGGCAGCTCGAGCATTTCGTGACCGGGCGTTACGCCGCCGCGCACCGCCACCCGATGGTGTAATGGCGACCGTCGCCAAGCTGTTCGAGACGATGGAGTACGGGCCGGCGCCGGAAAGCGACGCACCCGCGCTGGAGTGGATCCGGCAGCACGACAACGGACGGTTCGGCCATTTCATCAATGGCCGGTGGACCGCTCCGGTGGAAGGACAGTACTTCGAGACGATCAACCCCGCGACCACAGCGGTTCTCGCCCGCGTCGCGCAGGGGAGCAAAGCTGACATCGACGCCGCCGTCGCGGGGGCGACTGCCGCGGCCCCAGGCTGGGCGGCGTTGCCGGCGCACGCACGCGCCCGCTATCTGTACGCGCTCGCGCGCGAGGTGCAGCGCCACTCCCGGCTGCTCGCCGTGCTCGAGAGTCTCGACAACGGCAAACCGATTCGTGAGACGCGCGATCTCGACATCCCGCTGGTCGCCCGGCACTTCTATCACCACGCCGGGTGGGCGCAGCTCCGTGACGCCGAGTTCCTCGGCTACGTGCCGGTCGGCGTCGTCGGGCAAATCATCCCGTGGAACTTCCCGCTGCTGATGGTCGCGTGGAAGGTCGCGCCGGCACTCGCCGCCGGAAACACCGTGATCCTGAAGCCCGCGGAGTTCACGCCACTGACCGCGCTGTGTTTTGCAGAGATCGCGCAGTCCGCCGGCCTGCCCGCGGGCGTATTCAACGTCGTCACCGGTGACGGGGCGACCGGCAAACTCCTGGTCGAGCATCCCGACGTGCAGAAAATCGCCTTCACCGGCTCGACCGAAGTGGGCCGTATCATTCGCAAGGCGACCGCCGGCAGCGGCAAGAAGCTCACGCTCGAGCTCGGCGGCAAGAGCCCATTCATCGTGTTCGACGACGCGGATCTCGACAGTGTGGTCGAGGGCGTCGTCGATGCGATCTGGTTCAATCAGGGACAGGTGTGCTGCGCCGGCTCTCGCTTGCTCGTTCAGGAAGGGGTCGCCGATCGGTTGACACAAAAGCTGCGGGCGCGCATGGAGAAGCTGCGCGTCGGCTCGCCGCTGGACAAAGCGGTGGACATGGGCGCGATCGTCGCGCCGGTGCAGCTCGAGCGGATTCGTGGCCTGGTCGAAAAGGGTGTGGAAGAAGGGGCCAAGATGTGGCAGCCCTCGTGGGCGTGCCCCACCGAAGGGTACTTCTATCCGCCCACGCTGTTCACGGACGTCTCGCCCGCCGCGACGATCGCACAGGTCGAGATCTTCGGCCCCGTGCTCGTCAGCATGACGTTCCGCACGCCCAAGGAGGCGGTCGAGCTCGCGAACAACACCCCGTACGGCCTCGCCGCAAGTGTGTGGTCGGAGAACATCAATCTCGCCCTCGACGTCGCGCCGAAACTCAAGGCTGGGGTCGTCTGGATCAACTCGACCAACCTGTTCGATGCAGCTTCTGGATTCGGTGGCTATCGCGAGTCTGGCTTTGGCAGAGAAGGTGGAAGGGAAGGGATGTATGAGTATCTGAAGCCTGGTTGGGAACACACGGGAAACGACAAACGGGACACGGGACACGAACAGGCGCGAACGTTTCCCGTTTCCCGTGTCCCGTCTCCCGAATCACCGATCCCGCCAATCGACCGGACGTACAAATTATTCATCGGAGGGCAGCAAGTTCGGCCGGACCAAGGGTACAGTCGCAGGATCGTCGGCCCGGATGGACGGGTGCTCGGCGAGGTCGCCGAGGGCAATCGCAAGGACGTACGCAATGCCGTCGAGGCCGCGCATGCCGCGGACGGATGGGGACGGGGCGGGGCAAGCGGTCACACGCGCGCGCAGATCCTCTACTTCATTGCCGAGAATCTGGCGACGCGCGGCGCCGAGTTCGCGGCGAGAGTCGGTCGTGAGGAAGTCGACGCGAGTATCGCGCGGCTCTTTACCTACGCCGCGTGGGCCGACAAATGGGACGGCGCCGTCCACCACACGCCGATTCGCGGCGTCACCCTCGCGATGAACGAGCCCGTCGGCGTCCTCGGCATCGCCGCCCCGGACGAGTTCCCGCTGCTCGGCTTCGTCTCGCTGGTCGCGCCCGCCATTGCCGTCGGCAACACGGTCATCGTCATTCCGTCCGAACCCAATCCGCTCGCGGCGACGGAGTTCTACACGGTCCTGGAGACCTCCGACGTGCCGAGCGGCGTCATCAACGTGATCACGGGGGCAAAGGACGCGCTGGCGAAGGTGCTCGCCGAACATGACGACGTGGATGGCATGTGGTATTTCGGCACCGCGGCGGGTGTGAAAGCGGTGGAGCTTGCATCTGCGGCGAACATGAAGCGCACGTGGACGTCGGCGCGCACGCGCGACTGGCTCGATACGCGTCAGGGTGAGGGACGCGAGTTCCTCCGCCGCGCGACGGAAGTAAAAAACATCTGGATTCCGTACGGCGAGTAGCTTCCCAATCCCCAAGCCCCAGCCCCCGCCCCCCGTAATCAACGCGGTCATGCATCGCGTCAACTATTCCGAAACCGATCAGATGGGGTTCGTCTATCACGCGAACTATCTGATCTGGATGGACATGGCCCGCACCGAGCACCTGCGCGAGCGGGGGATGTCCTACCGCGACATGGAGCAGCAGGGAACCTATCTCACAGTGACTGACGTCCACGTCCGCTACCGCCAGCCCGCGCGCTATGATGATATGATTCGCGTCCGCTGCTGGGTGCGGGACCTGGCCTCCCGGCGCGTGATTTTCGGGTATGCGATCGAGCGGGCGGAGACCAATGAGCTGCTCGCGACCGGCGAAACGTCGCTGATCGCCTTGAACCCGCAACAGACGCTGTCGCGCATTCCGGAGCACGTGTGTGAGCTGCTCGAGCCCACGGCCGACCCGGTTCGTCTCTAGCGTTTCCCTGCTGTGCGCGCTGCTGGTCGCGCGGCCGGTGCCCGGGTGGGCCCAGCAAGCCGACGAAGCGACGATCGGCATTCTTGCCAACGTGCTCGGCGCCGCCGACGCGCGCCGCTTCGATGCGGCAGCGCTGCGTGAGGCGCTGAGCCATCCCAGTCCCGTCGTCCGCCGGCAAGGCGCGCTTGCGGCCGGCCGCAGCGGCGATCCCGCCGCCATCGATCTGCTGCTGCCGGCGTTGAACGACTCCGCCGCTGTCGTGCGCTCGGCCGCGGCATTCGCCCTGGGATTATTGAAGGATGCCCGCGCGCTGCCCGCGCTGGTGCAAACGATTCGCGCGGCGGCTGCGGCCGAGGCGGGCGCGCCCCCGGTCGAGGCCATAACCGCCATCGCAAAGATCGGCGGCGACGACGGCGCGAAGGCTCTGGCTGATATCCTCGCGGCGGGCTCGCCCGCGGCGGCCAGTCCCGTGGTGAACGCCGCCCTGCTGGAAAGCTGGCGGCTCGGCACGCGCGCGCCGATTGCGCAGCTGGTACGCTTTACCGACGCGACAGATGCGGCGACGCGTTGGCGCGCGCTGTATTCGCTCGCCCGGTTGCGCGCCAAAGAGGGAGCTGCGCCGCTGATTCGGGCGTTGAGCGATCCCGATCACGAGACCCGCACCGTCGGGGCGCGTGGCCTCAGCAAGGCCTTGCTCGACAGCGCGCGCGTCGATCAGCGCGACGCACTTGCGGGGTTGCGCCGCCTGCTCGACGATCGCGACGCGCATATTCGCATCAACGCGCTGCGCGCGCTCGCATCCTTCCGCGACTCGGCGCTAGCGCCGGCGGTGGTACCGCTCGTCGCCGACCGCGACATCGGTGTGGCCGTGCAGGCCGAGACGACGCTCGGTGTGCTGCGCGGCAGCGTGGCAGTCGCGGCGCTTGGGCCGCGGCTTACGAGCAGCATTTTTGCGCTCAAGCGCCAGGCGCTCATCGCCTTGGCGCAGGCCGACAGTGGGGCAGGTATCGCAGCGGCCGCGGGCGTCAGCGGCGATGCCGACTGGCGCTGGCGCAGCGTCGCCGCCGAGGCATTCGGCGCCGCGCGCGCGCAGGGCCGCCTGGAGGCACAGCTCGCGGACCCGGATGGGCGCGTCGTGGCGCAGGCGCTGCAGGCGTTGCAGCGCAACGTCCCGGCGTCGGATTCGTCACTGGACGCGCGGGCGCGCACACTGCTCACGCATGCCGACCCTGCCGTGCGCAGCGTCGCAGCCGATCTCCTCGCGCGCCATCCCGGCGTGGACGATGTGGACCTGCTGGTCGCCGCGTACCGGCGCGCCGAGGGCGATCCCTTCAACGACGCGCGGCTGTCGGCGGTCTCGGCCCTTGGCGCGATCGCGGCTGCATCCTCGGCCGGGCGCGTGCGCGTGGCTAGCCGGTTCGTCGCGTCGACGCCGCGGCCTGAGGACTACCTGGTGCGCCGCTTGGCAGCCGATACGCTGCCCGACACCCGCGACGCCTGGGGTCCGGTGCTCCCGATCGCCACCGGGCGCACGATCGCCGATTACCGGGAGATCGCGCGTCGCTGGCTGGCGCCCGCGCTCGCCGGCACGAACCCGCATGTCATTCTGGAGACCGACCGCGGCCGGCTCGACATCGAGCTCCTGCCCGCCGAGGCCCCGGTCACTGTTGCCGCATTCCTGGGCTTGGTCGAGCGGCGCTTCTTCGACGGCATGCGCTGGCATCGGGTGGTGCCGAACTTCGTCGTACAGGACGGCGATCCGCGCGGCGATGGCTGGGGGGGACCCGGGGCAGGGTTCGTGCTCCGCGACGAAATCAATCCGGTCCGCTACGACGTGGGCACCGTCGGCATGGCGCTGTCCGGTCCCAACACGGGCGGCAGCCAGTATTTCATCACGCATTCCGCGCAGCCACACCTCGACGGCATCTACACGATCTTTGGGCGCGTGGTGAGTGGTGCCGACGTGTTGAACGCGATCGGGATGGGCGATCGGATCAGGAGTATGCATCGATGAGGCGGTGGTTGATTTGCTTGCTGGGATTGGCGCTCGGCCTCGCTTCATCGCTGCCCGCCCAATACGGCTACTTCGGCCAGAACAAAATTCAGTACCGCCGCTTTGATTGGCGCGTGTTACGCGGCGAGCACGTCGATCTCTATTACTATCCGGAAGAAGAAGAGCTCGGCCGCGTCGCCCTGGCGTACGCCGAAGCGAGCTACGACACCCTCGAGCGTCGCTTCAATCACGCCGTCACGCGCCGTATCCCCCTGATCGTTTACGCGTCGCACACTGACTTCGAGCAGACGAACATCCTTCCCTTTATTCCGCCGGAGGGTTTGCTCGGGGTCACGGAGTTCCTGAAGCGACGAGTCGCGTTGCCGTTCCGCGGCAGCTACGCGGAATTCCGCCACACGATTCGCCACGAGCTGGTGCATGTCTTCCAGCTGAGCCTTGCGTCCCAAACCTTCGGCCGGTACCCGCGATTTCGCCAGATCGGCGTGCCGCTGTGGTGGACCGAGGGACTCGCCGAATTCCTTTCGGCGGGCGAGGACTCCCGCGACGACATGGTGCTCCGCGACATGACGATCGACGGGCAGTTGCCCAGTCTGCCGGATCTCGCATACGCGTACGGCGGCCTGGTCTATCCGGTGGGGGGCAGCATCCACCGGTTTTTGGCCGAGCGCTACGGCGAATGGCGGATTCTCGAGCTGTACAACGACATCTGGAAGTACAATGGCTTCGATGCGGCGCTGCTCGGCGTGTACGGCCGGACCATCGAGCAGTTGTCGGAGGAATGGCAGTACTGGATGCGGCAGCACTACTATCCCGCGGTCGCCAGCCAGCCGCCGCTCGCGATCACGGCGCGTAAGCTCACGGACCTCGCCATCAAGCCGACGGCCTATCAGCTGCCCGGCGACACGGCACCGTCGTTTCTCTTCTTCTCGCCCCGCAGCGGCTACACGACCATCTACGCCGAGAACCTGGCCGGCCGGGGGCGGCGGCCGGTCGTGCAGGGGGAGCGCAGCGAGCAGTTCGAGTCATTTCATTTCTTCGAGTCCCGGATCGACGTGAGCGCGGACGGCGTGGCGGCGTTCAGCAGCAAGTACGCCGAGCGCGACGCATTGTTTTTCTGGGACCTGAGGAAATCGAAAGTCGTGGGCCGCTACCAATTTCCGGAGCTCGTCTCCATCCTGTCGCCGGCGTGGTCGCCCGACGGCAAGAGCGTCGTCTTCAGCGGCCTATCGGTGTCCGGTTACTCCGACCTCTATCGCCTCTGGCTCGCCGACGGGGAAGGGCGCGGGGGGCGCGGGGGGCGCCTCGAGCGCCTCACGTCGGACCGGTACGAAGACCTCGATCCCACGATCAGCCCGGACGGCGCGACCGTCGTCTTTTCCTCCGACCGCACGCCGTTCGGGAGCGGCGGCGCGCACAATCTGTTCGCGCTCGAGCTGGCGACCGGCGCCATCCGCTATCTGACGTACGGCAATTGGCGCGACGAAACCCCGCGCTGGGGTGGTAGTCGCATCTATTTCACCTCGGACCGCGATGGCACCTTTCAGGTCTATTCGATCGATGCGGGCGGCACTGGCCGGCGCGAGACCCGGAGCTTGAACGGCGCGTTCGATCCGGACTGGGTGCCGGGACCACAGGGCGGTGGGGACCTACTATTCGGTGGCTTTGCCGATCTGAGCTTCAATATTTATGTCGCGCCGCCGCTGCACGATGCCCAGAGCACCTTCACGCTGGCGGCGGCCGACAGCCTGCCCGTGCCGGCATGGACGTGGGGCGAGCTCTCCCACCCCCAGTATGCTCGCGCCGACGGGACACCGTACGAACGCAAGTTCAGTCTCGACTTTGCGGCCGGCGACGCCGCGGTCGCGCCCGGACTCGGCTCGGCGCAGGGTGCCGTGTTCGTGTTCAGCGATCTGCTGTCCGACCACCTCGTGTATGTGTCGCTGTCATCCTTTCAGGGTGCCGGGTTCGGCACGTTGCTCGACAACGTCAGCGGGACCGCGTTCTATCTCAATCAATCGCGACGCATCAATTGGGGCGTCGGCGCATTTCGCCAGCGTGGCCTGTTCTACGAGGGCGATTTCAATTCGCTGTTCGAAGAGCGTTCGTACGGCGCATTCGCGCAAGTCCGATACCCCTTTAATCGCTTCCACCGTATCGTCGGCGAGTACCGCATCGAACGCTCGGACCGGCTCGACCTGACGACCGACGATGTCGATGAACCGCACCGCGTCGGCTGGCTCGTCTCGAACTACCTCACCTACGTCAAGGACAACACGCTCTGGCTCCCGACCGGGCCGATCGACGGCGAGCGGTACAACCTCACCGGCGGGCTCGTCAACGACCTGAGCCACGGCCGCTTTGATTCGTGGTTGCTGTCGGCCGACGTTCGGAAATACGTGCGCACGTCGCTGCACAGCGCGCTCGCGTTGCGCGTCTTGGGCTACACCTCGGGCGGCGAGCGACCGCGGCGCGTCAGCATCGGGGGCTCCTGGGCACTGCGCGGCTATCCGCAATACGGCTACGTCGCCGGCACGCGCGCCTGGCTCGTCAACGTGGAGTACCGGTTTCCGATTCTCGACTTCCTCACGATTGGGTTTCCGTTCGGCGCGGCCCGGTTCCCGGGCGTGCAGGGCGCGCTGTTTCTCGATTACGGCCGGGCCTGGTCGACGACGACCGCGAATCGCGGTGTGCTCGGCGCGAGTGGTCTCGGATTGCGGATGCCGGTTGGTCCGCCGCTCGTGCTGCGACTCGATGTCGGCTACCGGCTCGGGACGACGGATCTGGATCGGTATGGATTGCCCGCGAATGCGCGCCATCGCCGCTTCGTGGACTTTTTCTTCGGGTTCAACTATTGACCCGACAACGTGCTCTTTCCTACATTGGCGCAAGTACGCTGCTCGCGGCATGTCCAGGGCCGCCTGGACCGCTCGTCCCGATGACGATGGCGCTGGCACCGGCGAGTCGCGACAGCGCGGTCGCATGGACGCGAACGACGTTGCCGCGCACGCCGACGCTGATCCGGTTTCGGTGGCGCTATCAGGACGAGCGCGTCAAGTACGCGGGACGGGGGTCGACGCGAATCGCGCGGCCGGATTCGCTCCGATTCGATTTCGCGGGACCGTTCAACCTGGGCAACGGCGCGGCGGTCGTCATCGGTGATTCGGTCGCGTGGGCGGATCCGGAAAAGAACTTCCGCTCCCTGGTCCCCGCGATTCCGATGTTGTGGGCGGCGTTCGCCATGGTGCGGCCGCCCGCGAACGACGCCAGGGTGCTCGGCGGACAGCTGGTCGACTCGGTGACGCACAAGCGCCGCGTGTTCTGGCGCTTCGCGCAGGTCGAGGATACGCTCGACTACGTCGTGACGGACAGTGGCGGCCGCGAGTCCTTGCTGGAGGCGGAATGGCGGCGGCGTGGAGCAGTGGTGGCGCGGAGCCGTTCCCAACTCGACGCTTTGCGGCGCCCCGCGAGCGCGCGCGTCGACTTTCCCGAGGCCCCGGCCCGATTTGAGCTCACCGTTGGCGTGGTCGATACGGCGGCGGTCATTCCGCCGAATGTTTGGCGCAGTCGTCGCTAGCGCGGCGGCCATCGTCCTCGCTGCCTGCCCCTACGGCTTCGCCGGCGGTACGCTGCCCAACGTCAAGACCGTTGCGCTCCTGCCGTTCGACAATGACACGCCCGAACCCGCGCTGACGCAGGAAGTGAGCGACGCGGTGCGCCAGGCGCTTGAAGGGCGGCTCGGCTTGCGCGTGGCGACCGAAGCGACCGCGGACGCCATCGTTCGCGGCCGCGTGGTCCGCTACGATCCCGACATTCCGATCTCGCTGCAGGCGGGAACGGGCCAGGTGACCGTGACCAGACGCAAGGTACAGATCACGGTCGACGTCGAGATCCTCAACCAGCACGAGGGCACGACCGTTTGGAAACGGCAGGGCCTCATGGTCGACGGCGACTACAATCCGCCCGCCGAAAAGGACGGGCGCAAGCTGGCGTGGGATAAGCTCGTGCAGCAAATCGTGGACGGGGCGCAGTCGCAGTGGTGATCGCGTCGCGCCGCGGCGCCAGCTCCAGCGGCTGTCTCCTGTCGCTCCTCGTCTTCGTTGCAGCGCTGTACTACGCGGTCAACATCGGCGAGGTGTATTTCCGCTACTACCGGCTGGTAGATGAAATGCAGACCGAAGCCCACCTCGCGGCGGGCCTCGATGATGGGACGATTCGCCGCCGCGTTCAAGCGGCGATCGAAGAGATCGGCCTGCCCGATTCCGCCGGTAGCCGCCAACTTCAGGTCTACCGCATCGCACAGCCACGCGAGGTCGTCATCGAGACGCGCTACAGCGAAAGCGTCTCACTGCCGTTCTTCAACCACAGCTTTTCTTTTCACCCCAGGGCCACGCAGCCCCTCTGAACACCGCCGCGAAGATCCGGACGCCAGAGACGGCTGCCACCTGGCGCGCCACTCAGCGCCGCGTCGTGTTCACCAATGGCGTCTTTGACTTGCTCCACACCGGACATCTCGCCTTGCTGGAAGCGGCCCGCTCCGAAGGCGACGCCCTCATCGTCGGCGTCAACCGCGATGCGTCCGCGCGGCGTCTCGGCAAAGGGCCGGATCGTCCCGTCGTCCCCGAGGGGGAGCGCGCTCGCCTGATCGCGGCACTCGCCGCCGTGGATTGCGTCGTCCTCTTTGATGAAGACACCCCCCTCGCGTTGATCCGGGCGCTGAAGCCTGACGTCCTCGTGAAAGGCGCCGATTATGCGCCGGAGGCGATCGTCGGCGCGAAGGACGTGGAAGGCTGGGGTGGGCGCGTGGTGCGCGTGCCGCTCGTGCAGGGCAGGTCGACCACACAGTTACTCGAGCGGCTGCGGCGCGGCGTATGAAGCTGTTCGTCGGCACACGCAGCGTCGGCAAGACGCGCGAGATCCGGGAGCTGCTGACGGGCCTGCCGTTCGAGCTGTCGTTTCCCGCCGATCGAATGCTGCAGCCGCTTCCCGAGGAGGCCGATCTCGAGCGGAGTGCGAGCTACGTCGAGAATGCAGTCGCGAAGGCGCGGTACTTCTCGACGCGTGGCGGCCTGGCCACCGTCGCCGACGATTCCGGGATCGAGGTCGAGGCGCTGGGTGGCGCGCCCGGTCCGCGCTCGGCGCGGTGGGGGACGGCCGCCGGGGGGGGGGCCGTGGACGGCGATGTGGACGCCGCCAACAACAAGCTGCTGCTCGAGCAGCTGGCCGGCGTGCCGGAGGAGCGCCGCGGCGCTCGCTATCGCTGCGTGGTCGCGTTTCTCGCCACGCCGAGCAGCGCGCCCGAGATCGTGGAAGCCACCTGTGAGGGCTTTATCCTGACTGAGCCACGCGGCAGCGGCGGCTTCGGTTACGATCCGCTCTTTTATTCACCAGAGCTGCACATGAGCTTCGGGGAAGCGCCGCCTTCCGCCAAGCACCGCGTCTCGCACCGGGGGAGGGCATTTCGAGCCCTGATTGAGGTGCTGCTCCGCAGAATGTCCAGTGATCATTGATCATTGATCACTGATCATTCTACATTGCACATTCGCCGTTAGGCGTCCGGGGTGTGGCGCAGTCTGGTAGCGCGCCTGGTTTGGGACCAGGAGGTCGCGGGTTCGAATCCCGCCGCCCCGATTCCTCGAGTCTTGACACCATTTGCCACGGGTGTCATTTCCCCTGTACCCCGACACGGGAATTCCGCATCGTTCCTCCATCCACGAGGAGTGGCTCATGATGCGTGTCTGTTCATTCCGAATCGCGCTGGCCGCGTCGTTGCTGTACTTGCCCGCCGCCACCCGCCTGGCCGGACAAACCGGGACGATCGAAGGCAAAGTCACGTCTCTGACCACAGGGGAGCCAGTCATTGGTGCCGAGGTTTCGCTCGTCGGCATCAATATCGGCACCCGCACGGGGCCCGGCGGAACGTTCTCGCTGCTGAACGTCCCCGTGGGTCCGCGCGAGTTGCGCGTGCTCGCGATCGGGTTCAAGGTGGCCACCGCGCACCTGGTCGTGCTCCCCGATCAGACTACAACCACGACCCTGCAACTCGCACCCAGTGTGCTGCAGCTCGATGCGATCGTCGTGACCGGCACGCCCGGGCAGGCACGGGTGCGAGAGGTGGGCAACTCGATCGCGCAGGTCAACCTGTCGCAGGTCAAGGATCCGCCAGCGAGCATGGATCAGCTGTTGCAGGCGCGGGCCCCCGGGCTGAGCGTGATGCAGACGAGCGGCATGGCGGGCGAGGGCGCGCAGATCCGCCTGCGGGGCGCGGTGAGCGTCAGCCAGAGTAACCAGCCGATCATTTACGTGGATGGCGTCCGCGTGCGGAGCGAGGGTTACCGCCGTAACCGGCCCCCCTTCAACGACTCCAATGGTTTCCGCGGTGGCAACTATCAGGCGAGCCCGCTCAACGACATCAATCCGGCGGACGTCGACCGCGTCGAGATCATCAAGGGCGCGGCGGCGAGCACGCTGTATGGCACGGAGGCGGCGGCGGGAGTCATTCAGATCTTCACCAAGCACGGCTTGGCTGGTTTGCCACGCTGGACGTTCGAGGTGGGGCAGGGCTTCTCGCAGCTGCGGCCATTCGGGACCGACTCCGTGCCCTACCTCAACCTCCGGCCGGCGGGACAGGTCCACGGCCTGTGTCACGAGACGCCGGTGACCGGTTGCTCGTGGATCCGGAACGCCTACCGGCAGCACTACAGTGGGTCCGTCGCCGGCGGCTCGGCTGGGCCGAACGGGCTCCAGTATTTCCTCTCCGCGACGTCTGAGGACAACGACGGCGTCCTGCCGCTCGACAACGAAAAGAAACTCTCCACCCGTGGCAATGTCGGCATCACCCTGTCGGACAACCTGCGGGTCGAGTGGAACACGGCATACTCCAACACCGATCTGTCCAACACGCCGGCGGGGAACAACGCCCACGGACTCGTGCTCAACGTCTACCGCGCCGAGCGCAATTATCGGTCGTCCAGCGATCCTGCGGTGATCGATTCCTTGCTCAATCAATCGCTCACCACGGGTATTCAGCGGCTCATCACGGGCGCGACAGTTACGTACACACCGTTTGCCGGTTTCTCGAACCGGTTCACGCTCGGGTACGACCTCGCCCAGCAGCAAAACCACAACCTACGGCCAACCGGCTTCGTGGCGGCGCCGCAAGGCATCCTGGTCGATGAGCAGCTCCGCTACTCACTCCTGACCGCGGATTATGTCGGGAGTATGGACCTCCGGTTTACCCCGCAACTCACCTCGACTCTCTCCATCGGTGGGCAGGCGGTGACGTCGGAGGAAGGCCGCGCGACCGCATACGGCGAGGGGTTCCCTGTACCGATCGTCAGCGCGGCCCGTGTGCAACTCGCGGGCGATACTAGCCTCCGCGTGATTAACGCGGGGTTCTTCGTGCAGAGCGTCTTCAAGTTCCGCGATCGGTACTTCCTGACCGGCGGCGTCCGCTTCGACGGGAACAGCGCGTTCGGACGGTCCCTGGGGCTGCAGGTGTACCCCAAAATCAGCGGGTCGTACGTGATCTCGGACGAGCCCTTCTGGCCGGCCAGTTGGGGTGAGGTGAAGCTGCGTGGCGCGCTCGGTTGGGCGGGGCGGGCGCCCGGCGCCTTCGACGCGGTGCGCAGCTGGCGGCCGTGCGTCTCGGCGGCGCAGTCCTGTTTCCTGCCCGGTCAGGTGGGGGACACCCTCGTGGGTCCGGAACGGACGCGCGAGGCGGAGCTGGGTTTCGATGCGGCGCTGGTCAACAATCGCGTGACGGTGGAGGCCACGTGGTACCATCGCCTCACGACCGACGCGTTGTTCGCGATCCGCCAAATCCCCTCGGAGGGCTGGCCGTTCCAGCAGCGGTCCAACGTGGGCAGTATGTCCAATACAGGCTTTGAGGTGTCCCTCGACGCGATCGTAGTCAACAAGCCCAATTGGGGGATCGACATCGGCGGCAGCGTGTACACCAATCACGGCATGGTGCGCGATTTGGGTGGCGCCGTGCCGTTCGCCGCCGGCGGGGGATGGGTGCAGGTCGGTTTCGCGCCGATGGCGGCACGTGGCATCATCATCAACAACCCGAACGAAATCGCGGCACCCGATACGGTATGCCGGTCGTCGTGCACCGCCGACGGATTCCATATCTTCGGCCCGCAGCAGCCCACCCTCGTCCTTGGTCAAGTGCTGACGGTTCGGCTCCCAAAAGGCGTGACCCTCTCGGCGCGCGGCGAGTATCAGGGCGGCGGATGGATTCAGGACGGGGCGTCGTTCAACGCGCTGAGCCGCTCGGTGCGGTGGCCGACCTGCTCGCGCGCCTACCCGATCCTCTATCCCGGAGGGTCCAACGATTCGCTCCACACCGGCAACATCCCGCAGCTCACGGCGCGCGAGCGCAAGGAGTGCGTGCCGGCGAACACGAACGCGGACACCTTCTGGTTCCCCCAGGACTTCTGGAAGCTCCGCGACGTGACACTCACGATTCCCGTCGGCTGGGCCATCCATCGGGCAACGTCGGCCACGCTCATCATTACGGCGCAAAACTACCTGAAATGGGTGAACGACCAGCTGCGTCTCTTCGATCCCGAAATGGTGGGCCGGGACGCGCTGGATTCACAGAATCGCGACATTGCCGAGCACATCCCCCCGCCCGCGGTGATCACCGTCAACCTCCGCGTGGCTTTCTGAGGAAAGGAGCCCAGCGATGCATACCACAACGCTAGCGACAGCGGCGACGCTCCTCCTCATCGCGGCTTGCGATACGAGCGTCACGAACCCGGGCATCATTGGCGACGATGCCCTCGACAAAGCCGAGTCCTGGCCAGCCGTGGCGCTCGGCGGGCGTCGCGCGCTGGCCGACGCCATCGGCTCGAGCGGGACCACGGGCGGGCAGCTGCTGTACTGGGGCGCCGCGGTGAGCTTCGAGATCAACCCCGCGGGATCCACCGGCAGCTATGGCATTCCGACGGACGTGCAGACGGGGCTTCCGACCGACGCGACAATGAACGCCGACTGGACGTCGTCGAACATCGCGCGGTACACGCCTGAGGCCGCAGTGTTTCGCTTCCGGCGCGTGATGCCCGACACGCTGTTCGCCAAGTCGCTGTTCGTCGGGCAAGCCTACCTGTACGCCGGCTTCGCGAACCGACTGCTGGGGGAGAACTTCTGCCAGTCGGTGATTCCCGTCGAGATTCCCGACCCCACCCAATACCGGCTCGGTCCCGGGAGCTTGGGTCCCCAGACGTTGTATTTCCGGCGCGCGGACACGGCCTTCACGAATGCGATCGCGGTGTTCATCGCGAGTGGGTTGACGGACACCGGGACCACGAGCCTCCTGCGGGCCGCCTACGCGGGACGTGCGTCGGTGCGCGCGGACCTCGCCACGTATGGCCTCGCGCAGTGGGCCGACGTGCTCACTGACGCGGTGCTTGTCCCTAACACGGCGGTGTTCCAAGTGCCGTACGCAGCGACCTCCCCCGACCAGTACAACTACCTCTACTGGGCGCGGGCCAATCAGTCGTTCCGGGCGCACACCCAGTGGGGCACCTTCTACGAGAATTACTATCGGACCACGCGAGATCCCCGCGTGCGGTGGGATACGACCGCACTGCAAGGCGACGCGGCCGTGGCGAAGTTCGGCGGGCGCGTGCCGTTCTGGCCGGAAGCGAAGTACGCGACCACGTCCACGCCCGTCCGGCTATCCAGCGGCTGGGAGATGCGCCTTCTCGAAGCCGAGGCGGCGCTCGTCGCCAGTGATCTGACGACTGCGCAAGGCAAGATGAACACACATCGCCGCGCGCTTCGTGCCGATACCACGCTGGCGAAAACACTGGACACGTTGGTGGTCGCAACGCTCGACGAGGGCTGGACGGCGCTCAAGACCGAGCGCGCCATCGAGCTGTGGCTCGAGGCCAGACGGCTCGGCGACTTGCGTCGCTGGATCGACAACAACGTTCCCGGAGGGTACATCGATGGCACCTACCGGGGCTCGGTGGCTGACATCCTACACGCGACGCCGCTCGAAACGATGACCGCGCCCACGGCGCGCGCGCTGTGCTTCCCGGTCGGGCGGAACGAGCGCGAGACAAACCCCAACATCCCATGATGTCGCGATCGAGGGCCGTGCTCGTCGTCACCGGCGCGGCCCTCACGCTGGGATGCTATGCCTACGTCCCGGCAAAGCTCGACGTCGTGCCCGTCGGCACCGAGGTCCGGGCGTTGCTCTCGACCGATGCCGAGCTGGCCCTCCGGGATTCCCTCGGAGTTGAGCTCAGGCCGCTGCACGGGACGCTCGTCGACCGTCAGAACGATCGGCTGCTGTTGTCGGTGCGCACCGGTGTCGGCTCGCGGACGCTCGGCTCGCAACCGCTCTACCAGCGGATCGGCGTGACCCCGCGGGACGTGGTGCGCGTTGACATCCGTCGCCTGCAGCGCAGCAAGACCGTCGCCGTCGCCCTCGCCATCGCGGGTGCCGCGGCGTTTCTGGTGGTCGAGGGCATCAAGGTGCTGCGGCCCGGCAGCCCCGGCGGCGGCGGTGGGCTGCCGGAGTAGTGCACATCCTCCGATAGGCTACCCGTCCACCTGCGGTTTCAAGTACTTCTCGTAGCAGTCGTCACACACGCCATGGCTGAACCGCGCCGCCGAGCGCGCCTCGACGTAGCGCTCGAGCGGCGTCCAGGCGCCGTCGGTATCGCGAATGCGTTTGCAGTAGCTGCACATCGCGAGCAGCCCTTCGAGCGTCATGAGCTCCTCGCGCAGCCCCAGAATTCGCTGCGCCACGTCGAGTCGCGCGACGAGTTCTTCGGGGATGATCGGCTTCGTGATGAAATCGTCGACGCCGGCTTTCATCGCTTCAAGGAAGTTGCCGAGGCCGGTGCGGATCGTCTGCATCATGAAGTAGGTGTACGGGCCGGGCGGCTGCGATCGGATCTTGCGGCACAGCTCGATGCCGTCCATGGCCGGCATCAACCAGTCGGACACGATGACCCGGTGGCGGGCCACTCTCCATAATCCCCACGCATCCACGCCGTTTTCCACGGCCGTGACCTCGTGGCCCTGCGCGGTGAGAATCGCGGTCAGCGTTCGTCCGGCCACGGCATCGTCCTCGGCGAGCAGAATCCGCATCATTCCTCCGGGAGTGCAGCGCGCTGCTGGCGAAGGTAGTCGGTCACATCATGCGCGATGGGGCTGAGGCCTTCGAATGCTTCCTGGGCCTGCTCGATGTCACCGGCCCGGGCTGTCGTTTCCACCCGCTCGAGCAGCTCGGCGAGCTCGCGCGCGCCGATGGTGGCCGCGGCACCGCGGTACACATGCGCGGCCTTCGCGATCTCGGTACCGGTGCCGCTCGCGACCGCCCCGGCGAGCGCCGCCAGCCGGTCGGGTGCCTGCCGGACAAACGTGTCTATAATGGAATAGAGCGCGCTCTCCGCTCCTGCCTCGCGCAGTGTGGCACGGAACCCCTCGAGGTCCACCGGTGGCGCGGCGGTGAGCGGTTGCGGTGCCGGGCGTTTGGGCTCCGCAGTGCCCTCCACCAGCGCGAACAGCTCGTGCGCCTTGAACGGCTTGGCGAGATAGTCCGTCATCCCGTGCGATAGGCAGCGCTCGCGCTCGCCGGAGAGGGCGTGGGCCGTGAGGCCGACGATCGGCAGATCCTTCCCCTTGGGCAGCGCGCGAATCGCGTGGGTGGCCTCGAAGCCATCCATCTCCGGCATCTGGATGTCCATCAGGACCACGTCGTATTCCCGCTGTGTGATCGCATCCACCGCTTCCCGACCGTTGCCCGCGACATGCACCTCGTGGCCGCGTTTGACGAGCATCGCGACGGCCACCTGCTGATTCACCGGGTTGTCTTCCGCCAGCAACACGCGGACCGCACGGCGTGATTCGGCGATGGTGTGGCGCGTGACCACTTCGGGCGTGGTGGTCTCCTCGGGCCCCGCGAGCACGGTACCGAGCGCCTCGAGCAGATCCGCGCGGGACATCGGTTTCGTGAGGTAGCCACGAATGCCCAGCTCGCGACACCGCTCGCCATCACCGCGCTGGCCGGCGGACGTCAGCATCAACAGTCGCGTCCGCGCGAGCCCGCGATCGGCGCGGACGGCGGTCGCGAGCTGGAACCCATCCATGTCAGGCATCTGCACATCCAGGATCGCGAGATCGTAGGGCGCGTGCTTCTTGGCGGCTCCACGGATTGCCTCGAGCCCCTCGCCGGCGGTCGATGCCTCGTCGACCTTGATGCCTTCAGTTGCGAGCATGTCGCGCAAGATGCGCCGATTCGTCTGGTTGTCGTCCACAATCAACATGCGCCGGCCGCCGAGCGTTGCCAGCCCGGCCGCGCGGGGGGCTGCGACTTCGGCGGGGAAGGGGAGTGTGAACGAAAACTCGCTGCCGCGTCCAACCTCGCTGGTGACCGTGATCTCGCCGCCCATGAGCCGGACGAGGCGCTGGGAGATCGCGAGGCCGAGCCCCGTGCCACCGTAGCGGCGCGTCATGGTCGAATCGGCCTGCGTGAATTCTCGGAACACGGAGCCGAGGTGCTCCGGTGCGATCCCGATGCCCGTGTCGCGGATCGCGAATCGCAACTGCACCACGTCGTCAGCGGCGAGCGCCGTCGTGACCGAGACCACGACTTCTCCCTGCTCGGTGAACTTGATGGCGTTGCCGATCAGGTTCATCAGGACCTGACGCAGCCGCGTCGGATCACCACGCACCGCGCGCGGCACCTCGGGTGTCACTTCGGCCAGGAGCTCGAGGTGTCTTTCGCGCGCCCGCACGGCCAGCAGGCTGGCCGTCGCATGCACCACTTTTGAGACGTCGAAGGGAATGGCCTCGAGCTCGAGGTGATCCGCCTCGATCTTGGAGTAGTCGAGAATGTCGTTCAGAATCATGAGCAGCGCTTCGGACGACGAGCGCACCAACTCGAGCGCGCGGCGCTGCTCCTGGGTCAGCTCGGTATCGAGAATCAGCTCCACGAAGCCCAGCACGGCGTTCATCGGCGTGCGGATCTCGTGGCTCATGTTGGCCAGGAATGCCGAGCGCGCCCGGGCGACGCGCTCGGCCAGGTCGCGGGCCTCGCGCATGACTCCTTCGGCGCGCTTCGCGGCTTCCTCGCTGACCGCCAAGCGCGCCGTCACTTGCAGGTGGTCGACGAGCGTGAGATGCGCGCGACGCGCCACAATCGCCATCCCCAAGGTGAACACGGCCACGATGATGGCGGCCGCGAGATGGTGGCTTTGATCGCTGGTCGCCAGGGCTACGAAGACAGGGAGTGCGATGCCCGCGAGGAATCCGCGGATGCTCAACGGATCGGCCGCGAGCGTCGTCAGGGCACTGGCGATGAGGCCGGCCAGGATGACGAGGATAAGGGCGGTGGTTTCGAAGGGCACGAGGGGCAGCACGACCGCGCCCCCCACGCCCCAGGCGATGGCCACCAGGGTCACGGTGGAACGCACGCCGGTGCGCACCGCCTGCTCGCTCAGCGCTCGCCGCGCAGAGACGTATAGCCACGCACCGCGCACCAGCGTGGTGATCACCACGGCGCTGCCCCAGCCGATCAGCAGATTGTGCGGCGCATCGGGCCAGGCCAGCGCCACGACGACCGCGATGAGAACGGGATGGACCCAGACCCCGAGCGTGCTCTCGCGCACGAGGCGGGCCTGTAGGAGCCGGGCGAGATCGGTCCGGATGCGCTCGTCGGTCGCGACGGCGTCTTCCGGGTGCGCTTCGTTTGCGAGGGCGATCGCCATGCGTGCTACATGCTACGATATGGCTGAAAAACGGGGTAGGGCGTTCTCGCGGCATTGGCGGGCGGCAGTGCGGCGTTAAGTTGTAAACTGCGCGAGTCTGGCGCCCGTAGCTCAGGTGGATAGAGCAGCAGCCTTCTAAGCTGTTGGTCGGAGGTTCGAATCCTCCCGGGCGCATCCCATGAACGTCCTGCTCGCCGAAGACGATACCGTCGCGCCCATGACGCTGAGCGCGGTGCTCAAGGGACTGGGCTACGACGTCACCGAAGCCGAGCACGGCGGCG
>Ga0209375_1000906_pt1 | contig 23566 bp, 22 predicted proteins | sample GraSoiAngelo_131_FD_185888 | JGI IMG/M metagenome (GOLD analysis project Ga0209375, IMG submission 185888) | Grasslands soil microbial communities from the Angelo Coastal Reserve, California, USA - 14_0929_02_30cm (SPAdes) (version 2) | ecosystem: Environmental > Terrestrial > Soil > Grasslands ... | reverse complement strand
TCCTTTGTAGTTCTCCTCTGCCCATGGAATCTCCCAGGTCCTCTTAGAAGGATTAGTAGTGGGGTAGCCCTCTGCTATCTGTAGCCCGTCCCGACGGAACTTGTTCACTGCGGCATTGAGTAGTGCAGTGCAGACTCCTTTCCCTCTGTGACCGGGTGCGATGAGGAAGCACATTATGGAGCCTACTAGCTCGTTGGCGTCTGTTACCGCCACTGTGTAATGGCGCATGTTCGCGAAGTTGGCTCGGGGCTGAGCGTTGCACCAGCCGATCGGTGTACCGTCAATGTAAGCGAGCTGTCCCTGGGCTTTGCCGCTGCCGATTTGCTGGGATCGGGCGGCGCGATGTTGGGGCCCCGCTTTCGCCGTCGCGTCCCAGTCGTTTCCAGGAGTATCGTAAAAACCGCAGTAGCAGCCGGCCCAATGGGGAAAGTCGGAAAAGGCCTGATCGAAGAATCTTAGATAGTCTTGCAACAGCTCGGGTGTTAGTTCTCGAACTTCGATCTCGAGGGTTTGGCCCATGAGAAAAGGCGGGCTCTTCTGTCGTATAAGGAGCGCGAAGGGTTCGATCTCGTCTTGGGCCATCATAGTTCTAGGGCAAAACGATAAGTTCGTTCATTCCAGCAAGCAACGCGTGAAACTCGCTGGATCTCCCCTCAAGATAGAGTTCCTGAGGAAGAAGCTGAAGCTTGTCAGGGACACCATGGAGGCGCAAGGGGTTGACATGTGGATCACGTTCACGCGAGAAGGCAACGAGGACCCGTTAGTACAGGATCTCAGATTCAGCGACCTGACCTGGCGTTCAGCCGCCATCATCGAACAGACCGGGACGAAGACTGCAATTGTCGGGAGTCTCGAAGAAGAGACCGTCAGGCAGCAGAAATTCTACGATGAAATAATGGGGTATGGTAGCGAGGGCGCGGCACCCAAACTGAACGAGTTTGTTAGGAGGAGGAAGCCGAAGAAGATTGCTGTAAACACAAGCTATGATGAAGGTGCGGCTGACGGACTCACCTCGGGTATGGAACGATATCTCAAAACCGCGTTGAAGGATTACTCGAAACGGTTGGTCTCCGGAGAGGACCTCGCGATTGCTCTACGGGCGAGGCTCATACCAGCCGAGATCGAACTAGTGAAGAAGTCGATTGCAGAGTGCGAAAAGATCTACGATTCTGTTGAGGCCGCGATCAAGCCGGGCAAGAAGGACAAGGAGGTCCACGAGTTTGCCCACAAGCTTCTGACAGAAAGAAAGCTGGACTCAGCCTGGGCGTATGATCGATGTCCCTCAGTGGTTGTCGGCAACTCTCCAATGGCCCATGTGGGCTACTATGGTACTAAGATCAAGGACGGCGATTTTGTCAAGCTGGACTTTGGCGTCAAGTACGACGGATATTGTAGCGATATTCAGAGAAACTACTTCGTTGGGTCCGGGCGAGTTCCGAAGAGTGTCGTGCAGATGGTCAAGACAGCTCGTGATGCTAACGATGCCGCGCTAGCCATTCTAAAGCCAGGAGTCCCAGGATTCAAGGTTGACCAGGCAGGCAGAGGTCTGGTTGTCAAGAGACGCTATCCAGAATACAAGCACGCACTGGGCCATGTGCTTGGAAGGAGCACTCACGAGATCGGACCTCTCCTAGGTCCCAGATGGCCAAACAGATATGGTAAGCAGGGAGAGAAGCAAGTTCAGCGGGACATGGTCTTCACTATAGAGCCGTCCGTGACCAGTAAGTTCGGCACCTGCAACCTAGAGCAAGATGTTCTAGTAACATCGACCGGGTACCAGGAACTCTCGAAGCCCCAAAATGAGATAATCCAACTAGGATGACCTTGAAGCGTAGCACACCCAACCAGTAGGTCCCACAAAACGATCCCTTTGAGGGGCTCATCAGCCACTGGAGCTAGTGTAGCCGTAGGGAGAAGCCGCGTTACACCCAGCCGAGGAGTCTTCGATTGTCGTAGGCGAGGAATCCATGCATCCTATCATGCTCGATCAGGCTCGAGGCCTGGTGACGACTCTCAACCTTCCCCCTAGTGTTCGCGAAATTCCTCCGTCTTCGCGTCCGATTCCGAGAGGGTCCGCGTTAGGTTGTTAGTGTGATGAGTTTGACCGTCTCGGAGATTGATAGTGGATTCGATGTGCCCGGTGGCTCAAAGAACGCTAGATACCATATGCCTGAAGCTGGAACAGTTACGGGTGCAGTGTATGATGTTGCGAGCGGAGCCATCCATGTCGCGGACGTGTAGTTTCCATACGGTACACAATTGCAGTTCACGAAACCGATGTACTGTGCTTGGTTGAGAAGAGCCACCCTAACGCTGCCGCCACCAGCAGAGAATGTGAGGTTGAGTGAGTACGAGATACCGCCCGCTGAGGCGGTGAACGAAACAAACTGTATTCCAGTATAGCCTGCAACACTGATGCTCCCGTTACTGACCTGCGTCACCTGAGTTGTCAAATTGAGCGGCCCCATTAGGAAGACGCTCTCGTTGACTTGTATCGTGAGAGTTGAGGATGCCCCAGGCTCTGGATAGAAGGCCAGAGTCCACGCCCCAGAACTTGTTATCACCATCTGAGTAGTGTAGCTTGTTGCTATAGGTGAAGACCAAGTTGTGGTCGTATAGTTTCCATATTGAATGCAGTTGCACTTGGAGAATTTGGCGAACTGTGTCTGATTGAAAAGCGAGACCCCGAGAGAACATGGAGCCGATATGGGCAGAGCCCCGAGGCATCCTTGACTAGCAGTGGAGAACGTTATGTTCAGTCGTTCTACCGCGTTCGGTGGGACTGAGAAGCCTACTTGCTGAAAGCCGTTGTTCGACGATAGCGAGACTTGTCCTTGGCTAACTGTGCTGACTTGAAGTTGGTTGTGACCAGTGAGTTGAGATTGAAGCAAGTTGACTTGGCCTTGTAGTTGAGAGTTTTGCGACTGAAGCTGCGACAGCTGGCCGTTGAGGCTTATGATCTGGTTGTTAAGAGATGAGACTTGACTGTTCGCTGAACTCAGCTGGGTCTTGAGCCCAGCAAGGTCATTGTTGGTCGTGTTAAGTTGCGTTGTGAGACTGGAAACGTGGTTGTTGAGAGTGGTTGACTGTTGTTGATAATAGTAGGTGCTCGCTCCAAAAGATGTTGGAACACCTGCGAGAACGACGATCAGGGCAATCTTGTATGCGGCTAGGCTGACCATAATGGAAGACTCATTTATCGTGCAATATTAAGAAAGTCCGAATAATGTAGACCCTCCAATGGAATTTGCCCATGTAGAATCTCCATCTCGTGCTCGCTATTGGACATGGAAGACCTGTTCTTTCGGAGGGGGCAAAGCCTTCGTCTCCAACATCCGTTTGATTGGCTGGTCCCCATGCACAACGCGACTGGCGTTTTCTTGGATCAAGCTTATGTCAGAGTTTATGTCTCGATAGTTGCTCCAGCGCGTCTTCCACATGGAAAAGTGTCCGCGCATTTCTTTTTCGAGAAGGTCTCTTAGAGCGTGGGTCGTGTGAATAGTGTTTTGTATCGCATTGCGAAATTCGTCGCCTCGCATGTATTGAAAAAGTATCTTTGACCTTCGGTTCAACTCCTCAGAGCCCACTTCCAATGAATGTACTTCAATGAGGCTTCGGCGTAGAAAATCGGCTAGGTCCCCAGTCCCATAGGGATGGACCACAAACACGTCTTGGGAGACGAGAAACCCTGCCGAATTTCCCGGAAAAACCGTCGTAACAAGAACAGCGTAGCTTGCGCTTCTACTGACCATAGCCCGCCTTGCCTGAGAAACATAGCTTCGACTGAATCTCTTGGTGCGCTTGCACTCGTAAATGATTGACCCGACGACAGTTTTCTTGTAAATTATAGTGTGAAGAATGTCCCCTTTCTTTCCGAAGTGCTGGACTCGGTCGCTTGGGAATCGACCTTTCAGCTCATGTGCAATTTCATCTTCAAGGTTCAGACCTTCGAGCTGAGGTGTCGTGCCTTTCCTCAGTTGTTCTTTCAATTCCAGAATTGTTTGGTTCATGTCGCGAATCCGATTGGACTTCGACTCAATCATTTGAGAAAGTCTCTCCGCTCTACCGCGTTCTCTGGCCACTCCTCTTGTGACCGCAATTTTGGTTTTCTGTCTGTACTTGCTCTGGAGATCGCGTCTCAAACGTTTTCTTTCGTTTGCTAGTGTGTGCCTTTCGTCAGTCAATCTTTTGATCTGGATGTGCAGCTTATCTTCGAGCTTTTTCCTTTCATCCCACAGACCAACGACCCGCTCATAGACACTCCGGGTAATGGCGGAGCCGCAGAGAGGGCAGTGCAGAGATATGGATTGCATTGTAAGGTCACTTAACCTGTGTCGGTCTTTCTAGTTAGCCTTCTGAGGCTAATCCAGTAAGATATTCTGATGAGCAGGTTGGGTAGCCTCATGGTGGCCCAGAACACCGAACCCATCGATCCTATCATGGCAGCGATTACGTCGGCGACTAGCTCTGCAGTGTTCAACGGTGCGTATCGTGCTACGCGGAACAAGTCCCAGTATGAATACACCGTAAGCCCGATCAGCCCCGAGGCGACCAACAGTCGGATGATGATTGTCTGGCCTAGTTCGCCGTGTTCGGCCTCTATCTTCTCAGGACGTAGAAAGTTCTCGTTCACTCCGAGATCCGTAGGCGCAAACTGCTCCGCGAGTGTGTTTGCGATGGTGGCGCCTCGAGTTGTTAGCGAGTAGCTTGCTTTGGACAGCAACTTTGCAACTCTCTCTTTGCCAGCAACTAGCTTAGCAAATCGTATGATTGCCCTCTCTAGGAAGTTTCTTTGTATCGGCTGCGTAACAACTAGCCCCTCTGGGCCGGCATAGTTGCTAAGGAAGCTTTCGACTTCGTCTCCCGTCAGTTTGCCTCTCAAACAGGCACTCAACCAATGAGAGGCCGCTGATTCCTGTTTCTGATAGTGAAGGCTGACTAGGGTGCCGGCTAGTAGGTACAGGTCGCGGAACTTGGTAAGTAACAGGTTGACTTCTTCCTTGCCCAACGTGGCGAAACTCTCGACAACGTCCTTCGGATCCAGGATGCCACTCAAGTTCGAAACGGGTTTTTCAGGGTTGTAGTTTGCAACAAACGAGTGGATTATCTTCCCGTGAGGAGTTGCCGAATAGAGGTTGAACTTCTCGTCCCAGTCTCCAGCTCTGACCTTTCCCCTGGCCTTTGAGGTTACAGGTTGAGATTGTCCGATCTGCCGTGCCAAATTCAGCTCTTCCATCTCTCTCAGCGCTTGGTTGACCACTTTCAAAGAGAGGTTTGTAGATACCTCGATGTCCTTTGTTGTACTCTGCTCTTGACTGCAAAGAGCATGAAAGACTTGCAGTTTGCCGGGGTGTTTCAGGCATCGAAAACTCGAATAGAGGATTTCAGGCACTGTTGTCACGACCGCTCCACTTCCAGTATTCTCAGTCATTCCTTTTCACGTCATTCCCAAAATTCAGGAATAACCCCTGCTTGATTCCTGAATTCCGAGAATTTCTACCTTAAGCCTCCGAAAAACCTAGCGATATTCCTGCGTTCCCGGAACGCAGGATTCTCCTCATGAGGGCAATCCTCACTTGATTCTATGAAGTGAGGGAAGTGCCTCGTGAAGGTATCGTTGTCTGAGGTATTGCTAGCGACTCGCCTAGCGAAACTGAGAATTGACTTCCGACAGCAGGTCCCTATCGGACCCTATACGGTGGATTTCTTGTTGAAGCCGAACATTGTTGTAGAGTGCGAGGGATTGGTCCATTCTAGCCGTCAGGAGCGAGATCAGACGAGGACGTTTTGGTTGGAGGTCCATGGATACAGAGTCTGGAGAATCCCGAACTATACGGTGTTTGCAGATCCGATCAGCATCGCCAAGATGTTAAGAGATGCTCAGAGAGATGAGGATGAAAACTACAGTTTCGGTCTCATGTCTGAGCAATAGCCGAACAGTGTCTCAATGTCAAAAATGTCGGGTCAGCGGAGCGACTGGCGCGAGCGACTATACGCCAATCCCTCACGAATGGAACAAGAACTCGCATTCAGACTCCAGGACGCGGGAATACGATATCAGACACAAGTCGAGATACCGGTAGCCACGGCTGACTTCTACTTCCCGCTGGAGACTAGACCTTTGATCGTATTCGTCGATGGTTGGGTCCATCTTGGAAAATCCCAAATGTTGAAAGACGAAGAGCTGCGATCGCTCTTACGGAAGAGAGGATACAGGATTCTCGAACTAAATTACATCAGTTACTCGGACAAGAAAAGAAACGAGCTGTACGAAGAGATCCGGAACAGTCTGTCCAAGATAGCCTACTAGACTTGGGGTCAAAACCTACCCGTGTGCTGTGAGAGGTAACTGAAAGCTCGATCTAACATCTCGACAGACCCCAAAGCCCTAACTAGTCTAGGCCGCCCAAGATCTTCTCCTATGGAGCCGGAGAACTTCACATTTGTTGGGTTTGCCATGCTCTTACTCGGCTTTGCTCTGGTTGTGCTCGGGGGCTTTCTGTTCGGGCAGGTCTATTTCTGTGCGCTCAATTCCTCGACGTGCCCGCTCTCGGCTTCGGACGCGGCAGCTCGGATAGGATATTCCGTACCACTCTTGTTGTTCGGTAGCACGCTGATTGTCCCCGGCGCTATCTTCACAGCAGCAGGACACCTCAGCGAACACCTTCGACCCTCTCAAATCTCCGAAGAAGAATCCGATGTTGAATCAACAAGACCGCTCAGAGTCTGTGTGAAATGTGGTCGCCAGGTCGAGCCTTCAGCTGGCTATTGTCCGAATTGTGGAAATCAGTTATCCAAGCCGCAAAACTCTGACTTATCTGTCCCGCGGTTATGACAACACTTCCGGTTTGTTGGCCGGTGTCAAACATGTTTCCAGAAGGCGTAAGTAGGCGTCTGTACACACACATATGTGTGTAGGCAATGGGCACGAGGAACATATCCATCTCGGACGAGGCTTACTCGAAGTTGGCGGCAATGAAGGGGCCGAAGGAGAGCTTCACTGACGTGATAAACAGACTCGCGGGTAAGAAGTCGGTGCTCGACCTTGTCGGCCTTCTCACGCCTAAGGAAGGAGCCGAACTCCGCTCCAATATTCAGGACATCCGAGCCAGGAGCAGGAAGAGAGCCGCCGAGACGGAGCGAAGGATACGGGGCTCTTGATCGCTGACACGACCTTCATCATCGACCTCCTGATCAGGGACCAGAAGGCTGTCAAGAAGGCAGACGAGCTCGAGGAGAGCGGTGTAACCATCTCGGTAAGCTCGCCAACCATCTTCGAACTGTTCGCCGGGATAGCGTTGAGCAGGAAGGCTGAAGAGGAAAAGTCAAAAATCAGCACGATCCTCTCCTCTCTGCCACATTTAGTCCTGGATTCTCCATCCGCAAGCGCGGGAGGTTTGATCCATGGCGAGAAGATTAGGACAGGTCAGTCAATTGACCCTGAGGATGCCATGATCGCTGGAATAGCTAGGGTGAATTCGGAAAAGGTCCTAACCCGGAACACCAGACACTATTCCGGAATAGAAGGCGTCACGATAGAAAACTACTAGAATGGATCTCATAGGGAGCAGCTACGACGTTTCGATCCGTCTCCCTTGATTGCAGAACTTCCTCGTCATCGACCTGATATTCCCTAGGAAACGCCTTGGGAACGGCTGAGGGTCCATGACAATGTTAAGGTCAGCGGAAGATTTCGGGTTGGTGATACGGACAGGTTGATGGGTCTGCGTCAAAATCCGCTCAGCTAACGACCCTCTAGAAATTTCGGGTATGCGTGCGAGTCTCGTGACGTAGAACTGTCTTTCCGATTTCCGTTCTAGGCTAACAAGCTTGCAGGGAAATCTCTGTTCCAGTCTATTCTCAGAGTAATCTACAAGAGTTTGTCCGCTCAGCCCTTGACGGACAGGTCGCCGTGCTTGGGCTTCCCGGCGCGCTCGTACGCCAGGTGAATCGCGCCCTTGGGGAACGCCTGAGAGCTAGTAAGGCGCAGACCCGCGGGCACGGTCCCTTCACCGAAGAGTCTCTTGCCGGTGCCGAGAAGTAGCGGGTAGACCCATACGCTGAACCGGTCGACCAGGTCGAGCCGCAGTAGAGTCTGAACCAGGTTGCCGCTTCCGATCACGTGAACTTCCCCGTGCTTCTGCTTGATGCGGGCCACCTCCTTGGAAACGTCTCCTTGGATGAGAGTGGAATTGTTCCATCCGAGTTTGCGGCGGCTGCGGGAGGCCACATACTTGGGTGCATTGTTGAGTTTGTCCGCGATCTCCTTGTTGGTCGTGGTTTTGGGCCAGTACGCGGCGAAGATGTCGTAGGTCTTGCGACCCAGGAGCAGGGCGTCCATTCGCCCGATGTCCCTGGTGATAAGGCTCAACGACTCCTCGTCGAGCAGAGGCGCCTGCCAGCCGCCGTGCTTGAAGCCGCCCTCGGTGTCTTCTTCCGGTCCGCCGGGCGCCTGCATGACGCCGTCCAGGGATACCATTTCACTGACGATGAGTTGGCCCATGATGTCCCCGCGCGCTTAGAGGCAATTCCCATGGAAAAGGGTTTTGCAGGCCAAGGTTAAGTGACGTAGTCGCGCGATTTCAGCCCCGACCGTGGGGTTCCGGAGAGAAACAGGACCCTTCGGCAGGCCATGGTCGCGCTCGATTCGGCGTTCGATGCCGCCGTATTGGTAATTCTTGTCTAAGGAGAATCGCTGCTTATCCATTCTTGTCGATGTACTCTTTCACCGGATCATACAGCCCACTCTGATTGCTGTACCTGACATAGTCATTGGCGGTCGCAAGCCATTCGATTGTTGACGGACGCATCTCCTTGGAGATGCTTAACAAGTCGAGGTTGCTTACTGGCTCAGTTTTGCCCGAACGCATTGCTCGTCGAATAGCGAGTTCTACAGCCCGATCGACAAGGTCTCGAATGTCGGCTCCCGAGAACTGGTCGAGCTTGGACGCAATCTTAGCGTAGTCGATGTCTTCAATTGGCTTCTCGCGCAAATGGAGTTTCAGAATTTCCTCCCGAGCGGTTTGATCAGGTGGAGGGACGAAAATTATCCTGTCGAATCTGCCTGGACGCCTAAGGGCGGTATCCACGCTCCATGGCGTATTCGTTGCTCCAATGACGAGAATAGGCTTGTCAGGCTTACCGACTTCGTCCAGTTCGCTTAGCAAGACATTCGTTGCTCCTCGTAGGGCTCTTCCCCAGCTGTCGTCCGTCCGCTTATGCCCAAGCAAGTCAATTTCGTCAAGAAATATCACAGCTGGAGCATTGCGTCGTGCCGTTTCGAAGAGACTGTGCATGTGCTTCTCGCTCTCCCCGAGGAACTTGTCTAGGATTTCATGGATTCCTACTCCGTAGAAGGTAGCGTTGCATTCTCCCGCTAAAGCGCGGGAGAGGTACGTCTTACCGCAGCCTGGCGGACCGAAAAGTAGGATTCCACCTCCTACTCTCTTGCCGTAGGTTTGGAACAACTTGGGGTTCTTCAGCGGGAGAATGATGTTGATCCGGAATTGTTCCTTGACGTCGTCCATGCCTCCGACATCTTTGAATGTCAGCCGCGAAATTTCTCCTTCGAAGTCCATCCCTCGCTCCGAGCTTCCCGGGCTGATCGCGATGGGAGGTGCTGTTTGTCGAATCGTTTCAAAATAGGATGGGTCTTCTAAGTCCCGGTCACGTCTCACTGCAAGCTTGTACAATTCATAGGCACGCACTTGATCTCCCAGTTTGTCATAGATGTGCGACAGCAGCATGTCCGATTTCGCATCAGGTAGTCCTTTTCGAGAAGCGGTTTCCATCTTATCCCTGGCTTCAGGTAATCGGTTGAGGTCGTACAAGACTTGTCCGTAGAGTCGCAGAGCCTCCGGATTGTCAGGTCTCAGCGCGAACGCTTCATCGAGCATTCGCAAGGCCTCGTCGCTCTGTTTCTCGGCGCTGAGAAGCTCTGCCAGCTCGATGCGTACATCGAAGTCGTCAGGCCGGTGGGCGGCGAGGTTCCTCAGCGCATCGAGGGTCTTAGACAAACTGGACACCTCTTCTCTTCCCGATCACACGAACGTAGACCAACGAGAAAATGTAACACCATGATAAGACAGCAACCGGCAGAGAGACGGCCATGAAAATCCAGGACCCAGGGTGGGTAAGAATGAGCTGTGGAATTTCGATCGCCGATACTGCGGCTGCGGGCACCAGAATTATCCTGTAACGGAGACTGTACAACCGTAATGACATTCGGAGGATCATGTCACTTCGTCCCTTCTTGATTCCAGCGGGCGCTCCGATTCCCAGCTTAGAGGCTGCCTGTGTTGGGTCGACTCGCAGAGCCTCATAGAATGCTGTCTCCGCTTCTTCCCGATGACCTCGACCTAACAATCTCCATCCTAACGTATTTTTGATGACGGGATTATCAGGTTGAAGCTCAAGCGCTTTTCTCAAGTGTTCTTCAGCAAGTTTGTTCTTACCAAGTTGTTTGGAGAGGGCGAGGCTCATTCTCTGATGGGTGAGAGCGTTTGTCGGATCAAGTTCTAACGACCTTTTCAAATACAGTACCCCTTCCGCGGGCCTCTTGCAATGCACGAGGATCAATCCCAACATTGACTGGAATCTCGGGTTCATGGGGTCCATTGTAACAGCCTCGCTCATCGGTTTGAGAGCTTGTTTCCACTTCCCTCGTAATGTGTATGTGTCGGATAGTGCGACTCGCCACAGTACGTTTTCAGGTTGTCTCGCTATCGCTTTCAAGGCCCATTCTGGTGCTTCAGACTGCTTTTGTCCTGCCATGGCTAAGGCGACCAGTGCATGTGGCCTAGGGTCCTCGGGAAAGAGGGCGATGGCCTTCAGTGCAAGTTCTATTGTTTCCTTGTAGCGGCGTGCCTGGAGTAAGAATTTGGCCTGTCTGTGCAATCGTTCGAAAGCAGCCCAATCTTGCCCTTGCACGAGAAGTATCAGGCGAAACGCGGCTATAAGTCGTCCTTGAAACTCAAGAGAATCTCGAACAAAGGACCATAGCGGGCTGGAGCGCGCTTAGCACCCTTCAGGGCCACGTAATGGCGGCCGTGGGGCTGAATAGATAGAGACCTCAGCTAAGTACGAAGAACCAGCTTCCCCTGGATGCCAGCCCGTTCAACTTGTTACAGTCGCGTAGTTCTTGCTTGGTTAGGATTGTGAGGTCCGGTATTCGTTGGAAGTGTTCGGTGTTCTCGGTCACCACGGCGTGGCCTTGGAGCTTAGTAACCTTCTCAAATATCCTAATCTGTCTACCTGTTGTTGCCCAGCAGAGATGAAAGAGCTCTTCGTCACAAACGTGGGTTCGCACATGTGGCAGATGAACCATCCAGGATCCGACGTAGACCTTTTCGTTGCCGTTCTAGCCCCGACCAAATCGATTCTCCGCGGAGAGTTCAACGATCAGTCCCAGGTCGAGTACTCGGGTCCATTGGATCGGCAGTATCACGAGCTAGGTCGTATTGTGGAGCAGTTGTTGCGGAATAACTGGAATTATCTCAGCGGTGTGATGAGTCCGATAGTGGTCAAGGACTGGTCGCGCCTAGCGGAGCTCCGGCACCTTGCTGAATTGAACTATTCCAAGAGAGCATATCACAGCATCAAGGGACTGGCCGTGCACAATTACGAAAAGTACATTGTGAGTGAGCGTGACGACAGTGTAAAGCGTTGTAACACAATTGCACGAACAATCGTCATGGGCGCCAGGCTACTCCGCGAAGGAGTCATCGAGTACAAACCGATTAGTGGAGCTTCGCCGAAAGACATTCCGAAATTCATCGATGAGTTGGACATGGCTTTGAAGGAGTCGCGTCTTCCGGAGAATCCCGAACATGAAAACGAGCTTCGTGAGTTTCTCTATGACGTTCGTGTTTCAGAACTGGAAGCGAACAGGGATCGATGAACTCTTGTTCCTGGGACGTCCTTACAAATTCTTGGAATCGAACAATAGGGTTGTTTTTCAGCTGATTCGATTCCAACATGGTTAGGTCCAGTTGCCGAACAAGCCTATGTTCCCTGATAAGACCCGAATGGTCAAAATCGCGAACCTTCTCCTTCTTCAACTGGCCATCGCACCGGTGATCTTCCCGGTGGTAGCGGTTCTTTTGGAGATGGGGGGCGCGAGCTCGCAACAGATCCGGGGTTTGTTCTTCAGGTTCTCTTTGTTCTGATCTTGCTTTCTCTAGCAGTAATAGGGATTACCGTTTTCGTTCAAACAAGCAAGACCCTGATGTCCGGAAGGGCGGGTTATGATCCAATCGGCCGGGCTTTCCAGGTAATGTCTTTGGGTGCGATTCTTTCTGAGCAACACGCCGTCCTTGGGCTTATCCTAACTTTCCCTTCCGAACACATGAACCTAACCAGTGCTGTCCGTGGAGGGACGAGTCTAATTTATCGCCTTACGACCGGGCTCTTCATTGTGAGAAGTAGTCCGAGTCCAACTAGTCCTGCTGTTGCCAGCCATATCGAAATAATCGCATTTTGAAGCTCAGCTATGAATGGTATTCCTATCTCTGCCATCGGAGAAATAACCGTAGAGAGGTCAAAGAAAACGATTAGAGCCAAGTAGCCAACGAGAGTCACGTAGTATATTCTCTTTGGGAGACTCAGGTCTTTCCATTTCAGACTCACTCGTCTGCCACTTTTCACGTCCGCTTGTAGCCTCATCATCCAATAGACAAAAGGAATGATTACACCTATCGGAAGCGCGACGAGAATGACTTCGACCAAGTAGTCCAAATCATGCCTTCAAAGGTGAGTGTGATCATTCTGATTAGCATTTCTGAATCTTCCTTTGGACGAGACCCGAGATACATAGGCTAGGAGTGAGCCGAACTCGAGCACTGTGATGCGCACGTTCCGTGATTACCTAGCTATCTTGATGAGAATTCTTTCTGCTGAAGGCAGCACGTCGAGAACTTGTTCTGGATTCGTGAGCTCAAACGCGCCATATCTCAACATCCGCTTGGGCCAGTTGAGGGACGACTTCAGAAGGTCTGTCCAAATAAACAGGGGTCGGCCTAGCCTGAGCGCCTCCCAACCCTGATGGAGCGAACCGCTTGTCTCTCCAGCCTCGACAATGATAGAGGCATTGGCGATCAATGCCATAGTCCTGTTGCGCATGACAAAATTCTGTCGCTGGATTGGATATCCAACTGCAAACTGAGAGACCGCCAGGTGAGACTTCATGACCTCTTCCTGCAGCAGAGCATTCTTCTTCGGGTAAACCTGATCCAGAGGCGTTCCAAGAACAGCTACAGTTTTTCCTCCAGCATCGATCGCCGCTCGATGCCCAGCCGTATCAATGCCCTCGGCCAAACCGCTAACAATGATCACCTTCTTCTTTGCAAGCGTCTTCGAGATTTCAGCAGCAACGTCAAGGGCCTTCTCTGATGCTTTTCTGGACCCAGTGATTGCGGCTCTCGGTCTGGGTAGTGGAATCTGAATCGGACCAGCCGCATACAGTCTGACGGGTGCATACTTTCTTTCGACATCATTCAGCGGACCTAGAAGCTGATCAGCAGTGAGCGTGGAGATGTATTGCTTTGCTGGGGTTCCCATCATTCTCTCAATTTGTACTGTTTGTCAATAATACATTGCGTGATACAAAGTCGGTTCCAGCTGTGGACTCTCCAGCCCGTCCCGGTCGCTCCGCAATTCTTCAATCAATTTGCTCGGAGTTGGGCCGTCTATTTAAGAGGACAGGAAACCGGAATCCAAAACTAATCGGATCGGACAATTACCTCCTGAACGAAGCCATTCCTGAAGCAGCAGGGGCAGTGCTTGGGCCAGGTTCAAAACGGTTTGTCGAGGCGGTCTTTGCTCCGCTGCGGACTCTGGCTTGTATCATTATCCTAGAACATTGTTACTGGCCGGTTTAAGAGGCGCAGGCAACCACGCGGGGTGGGGGCGCGCTTAGCGCCTGATGGCAAAATGAAAGAATTCACGGACAGAAAATGTTCAGTCCTACGGTCTTTTCTATCTAGGAAATACTTGTTGGTTCTCGTCACGCTCTCGACCCTGGTTCTTGCTGTGCCTATACATCCTGCGAGAGCAGCCGGCAGTCCACCTCTTCTCAAGGGGTGGGGTGGTGTGGGCATTGCGGAGAGTGATCAGAACTCCACAGCGCCGTCCAGCACAGTATTTCCAGGAGAGCATGCTTCCAATATGGAACAAGCCTTTGCGAACCTCACCAGGAAAGGTCTGAACGCTGAGCGGGTACTCTTCTATAACCCTCTGACCGCCAACAAGACGATGGTGGGTAAGGGTGTTAAAAGTTTCAACTATACCGATGCGAGACTCGGCAGAACGCTTTCCATAGCGCAGCACTTTGGCATCTGGCTGGTCTTGAATGAGCATCAGAACTGCGATTGGGCGAATGAGACCTCCATCTGCTATAAGAACTTCGGCGATACCGTGTACAAGTTCTCCAATGTACAAGGCAACTGGACTAGCTTCTGGCAGAACAATATCACTCGCATTGCCTTGAACTCAGGCTACTCGAATTTCATGTATGAGCCACTCAACGAGCCCATTGTCTCCAATCAGACCATAAACGGAAAAGTATATGACACGAAAATCAACGGACAAAACCAGACCAGACCAGGAAACCCACAGAATCTGGTTGGTCCTTACGAGAACTTCATCAGCCTAATACGGAACACGGTGGGTGACACGACCCACTACATTATCGCCAGCAACGCCGAATGGGATGGCGACTTCCCCTCGTTGACAGACCCAGCCGGCCTGGTATTTCTGACCCACCATTTCTATTACGAGTATGGGAATGCCCCTAAGGGGTGCACACAGCCAGGTCACGTTGTGCCAGGATACAATTCAACAGGAGCTTACGTGTTATCGACGTATTGCGGTTGGAGTGTGTCCAATGCCCAGCTCTACGCGGACAACGTCACAAGCTACTTCAGGACGGCCCAGAGCAGGTTTGGTTGGCCGATAATTTCTACAGAGGCCGGGGCAGACTTCATCAGCAACAGCACCGCAGGCGCTCCGACAGACTACGTGCTTGCGAAAGGAGCTTGTAAGTATGCGAGTTCCACCGCGTCCTTTATCCAGCAGCTGATTAACGACCTCTCTCAAAGCCCGTCGATAGGGTATCAGTTGTGGATGAACGGTGATTGGGGAGGACCCAAAGTTTCGAGCATCTATGGCTGTCTCTCTTGGTGGGGCAAATCGCTGACTTATCCGCTTACTGTTCAAGGTCCATACTTGGCTGCTCAGACTAGCGAGGAGGACCAGCCGCAATACTGGCCGTGGTCGAGTACGTCCTTCTATGCGCAAGGAAGACATTGGGTATTTTACGAGAATCACAAATCATGCCCCGTTAGTAGCGGTAGGTGTTTGACATACGCGTATTCTGCTGATTCGATCGGCACATCGTTCACTAGTGGCAACAGCATCAACGTACTTTCCCCAACAACCATGTCGGCTGTCTCTAATGGAACGCACGTCTTCTATGCTCGGTACAATAGCACGGGAGGCTTGGGCACTACCGGCCAGCCAATAATGTTCAGAATCGGCAAACTCAACATCAACGGAACAATAAGCTGGCAACCAGAGACAACGGTGAAGGCAGGCGTCGCCGGTCAGTTGTTTTTCTCCATAAACATGGCCTTGAGTTCAACGGGACAGGCCTTCGTAGCTTACAGGAATGCGACAGTCATCGGGGGAAGCGGATTTGCATACACGATCCACTCAGCAGGCACAAATTACTCGTCTTGGACACAGCAGACCCAGCTGAGCACGAGCTCGGACGACTGGAGGTTTTCATGGACATCGCTGAATAGCGGACAGATGTACCTGTTATACTGGCCAACCCAGGCAGCTCTCACAGGTCGTCTCTGGAATACTAATTGGGGAAGTGAAGAGACAATAAGCCCATCAGGAACCAACGTTCGCAAAGAAGCCTTTGTGTTCAACAATAATACAAACACCCCAACGGTAATCTGGCAAGAGGCCAATACCGAAAAGCTGAACATTCGACAACGTGTGTCAGGAAATTGGGGCACGACGACTCAGATAGCGACCGCAGAAACGAATTCGCTGCCTCGCTGGACTGTGAGCTTTGATCCATACCACTACAAATACTATCTAGTCTACTACAACTATACAACCAACGAAATCTACCAGTACTCGGGATATCCCGGCAGTTGGAGCGCACGGACCCATCTTATCAACACAGTCGGCGGCAATTCAACGATGACAATAGCCAGTGACCTAATAGCTTCACAATTAAACACGAGTCAAGACATGATAAGCATCTACTTTACACAAAACACTGGGCCGATCACAAGCTACCCCCAGCTTGAATATGCCGACGAACTCGTCCCATAGGTCGCCCAGAGCTGTGGTCACGATCTGGATTCCGTGGCCGAGACTCATCAGGAATGGCTTTTCGGAAAAAAAAGGCTCCGAGCTATCGCTGCCTGCGGCGACGTCGATTCATCACGTGGTTGAAGTATAGGTTCGCAGCCCTCCATCAGGACCTTTAGCCGAAGAGCTATTCTTACAGAACCGTCAGATGCTCGATATTGGACGAAGCCGTGCTCGGACAGGAAATCGAGTATTATTCTGAGTCTAGCCTGAGGCAGCTTGAGCTTCTCTGACAAGGCGTCCACTTCGTGCCATTCCCCATCAAACAACATATTCAGAATACTGTCGAAACCGCTCCTGCCTATGTCCGACTGCCCTGCCAAAGGCGCTTGTAACCTCGTGCAGACTCGATCTATATCTTTCAGTAAAAAGATTTCTGAAGGTACGTCAAGCGTATGTCATGTGGAGAGCCATCGTGTTCGTGTGCCTCAATGAGTGGAAATAGAGGGCACCATATCTGAGTAAGGGATTTTCATTGGCTCAGATCCGCCCGAAGCTGGGAGATTATGGGTATCCATTTGAGGTCATTACGGTCCCGTAGAGTTCGAGCCCATTCTAGTGAGATGAATGAGAGTCGAAGGCTGAGTTGGACCCTCTACAATTTTCGGAGTTTGCCCAGCGAATGTAGGCGAGAAGACATAGCCCGAATTGATAAGCCGTCAAGTTCGTCTTGGACCTCTGCTATGAAACCGCGGAGACTCTCCCCCTTCGGGGTCCTCACGTACTCTTTGACTCTATTGTCTCGCAAGCCCAATTCAAGATGACCGTTGTCAAGAAGAAACGAGAGGATGCCCTCCGCCTGCAAAAAATTGAGCTTCGCCTCACACATAATCCGATACTTCGACGCGGGTCTTACCTGTACGACGCAGAGTACATCGTAAACCAATCTAGTAATATCTCTTCGGCGAATCGAGGCCAGCTCCAACAAGTAAAGAGAGCCTCGTCCCTGTTTCGGAATATAAGAGTAACGTGTAGGTGTGAAAGACGTTACAAGGGAACACACAATGGTCGCATGTAATACCATAAAATGGCATCAGGCGGTTATGTAATATGACGGCGTAGAATGATGTTCGTTGGTTCAAAGAGTCGATCTCAATGCTAGGAAAGAACCTTCATCATGAGGGTCCCCAGAATCATCTTCATGGCTTCATCAGTCCCTATTTGGCCAGAGGAAACAAGTCAGGATACGGTATTTTTGCGACGGCGGATAGAATTGTGGGAGTCCGGAGCAGGCGCGCGCGTGCACTATTTCTTCTCGGTCCCGCAGTCGCGGCCTTTGGGGGGTCGCTTTACCTCGCCCAAGATTTAGCGTTCCATGAACCCCTGACGACCACGCGAATGTTTTCACTTGCAATATTCACCATTCTTGGGCTAGTTTTCTTAGCGGTCATTAGGCTAAGGCCGTTGATTTCGAGTGGCATTAGTGAGGCGGATGCAAGCAGAAAGGCGGATTTTGTGGTGAGGCTGACCGACGTATCCAAGATCGAGATGACCCCAAACCGGACGAACATAAAGCTAAGATCTGGCGAAGTCTTCTCTCTCGAAATATCTCACTGGAAGGTATACGAGGCTACGACGAAGATGATGACAACCTTTTTCCCTGAATCTCTCGTCTAATGTGACTACAAGGTATGCGTGCACTAGTGATGGAAAAGACGTTGACCCGACTCCTTTTGCGACAGAGATGCCCTCAGAAGGGAACCGAAACTCGAATCTAGTTCCCTTCCAAATTGGTGCCGACATAGTGTTGATCTAGACTCCTTTCGGGAGTCTGAACTCAGCCTGTTAGAGGGGGGTTGAACCTGAGTCGAGGACCGACCCCAATCGGGGAACCGACCTGCCCTAATCTGCAATGCGCGAAGGGTGGGACCCACTTGTAGGTCCAAATACCGACGAGCTTTTCGGATAGTTTGATCCATGACCTTTCCTATGAGCGAGATCCGGGTCAAACCACTGACCGCAAGTGACCGACCTTGGCTGTCGCGCTTCACCGTGAAGAAGTGGGGTTCGAGAATCGTTGTCAGCAAAGGAACAGTCTACGAGCCGGAGAAGTTGGAAGGATTCAAGGTCGTCCAAGGCGGAAAGGCCATGGGGGCGTTGACCTATCACGTTGACGGAAGAGAATGCGAAATTGTTACAATCAACAGCTTAGAAGAAGGCGTTGGGGTTGGCTCCGCTCTTCTGACAGCTGTCAGAGACAAGGCCAAGTCTCTAGGTTGTCGTCGTCTGTGGCTCATAACCACCAATGACAACTTGAACGCGTTGCGCTTCTACCAGAAATGGGGTCTACACATTGTCGCGGTTTACCCTGATGCGATAGAAAGATCTAGAAAGCTGAAACCTAGCATCCCGCTGGTCGGAAACGATGGGATTCCCCTCCGGGACGAATTGGAACTGGAGGTATCCCTAGAGAGTTCGTCCAGAAGCAGTTCAGTCCCTTGACGCAAAGACTCATAGAGCGGAGGTTTCCAGGAAAAAGATACTGCCTTCGATCTCTGTCCCGTAACCTAGAAATTATCTCTCCGAAACAATTTCAAAATGAACCCTGATCTGGGATCTGGGAGGAGCATTTCATATGAAGCCCACTTCAAGCATGCAATGCTACAGATGGAGACTGGTCGAAAAACCGCTGGCTCGCCTGTTCTGCGCGAAAAAGGGGTAATCTCGCCCGGAAACGTTTCCGACGGCCAACGGACCCGTCCTAGAATTTAGGAAAAAATATTTCCCGCGACACAAAATTCGCAGTTGGGAGGTAATTAACAAAAAGTAATCTTTTCTTCCCACCGCCCTTCGAAAAGAAGCAAAAAAGACTGTTCCGTTTCAAGCCTGACGAGCCCTCTGGGAAAAAGGGGGCCGACAATATTTTTCTCGAGTCACTAGAGTGAGAAACCCTGATTCCTTTAGTATGATCAGATTAGATTCTCTGGGATAGACGCTTGGTTTCTGAAGGTTCGCAGCTAGCACAGTCTTACAGGAGTTCGAGAAAAGTGTGGGCTAGAATCTTCGTAACGCTGACGAGGTCGTTTATTCTAACATGCTCGTCTATTCCGTGAATGTTGCTGTCCTGCCGTGTAGCACCGAGAACCGCGATTGGGATGCCTAGTGCGCTGACAGCGGCCATGTCCGTGGATCCCTGGCTACCGCAAGGTGGGACGTCTCTGCCTAGAACCTTCTTGGCCACTTTCCGGACAGTCCGAACCAGCGGATGATTAGGCGGAGTCACCATTGGATCGTAGCTGAGGATTATTTTCATAGACACCTTGACCTCGCGATGTTTCGCGGCAAACTCCTTTACCACTCGCGCAATCTCCCTTCGGACCTGAGCCTCGCTCTCTTCAGGAATGAACCGGCGGTCGACCAGAATCTCGAAAGTATCAGGAATAATATTCCCCTTAAGACCCCCCTTCACGGTATTGACATACAGTCCCGGTCTCATCTTCCTAGTACCCCATATCGGCTCTGAATTGATCTTCGATCGTCTCCTGCCGATATCTTCTCCCAGCTTCTTCAAATCCTCAATCAACGACGCACCATACTCGATCGCATTGACGCCCGTCCATCCGCGTCCCGAATGAGCCGCAGTTCCATGCACTGTAATCAGGTATTCAGCGTCCCCGAGACTCGCGATATGTAACGCCTCAATCCCGCTATCTGCAGAGAGACAATAATCCACATCCTTCGTAATCACGTGCTTGTCAACAAGATAATTCACACCGCTATACCCGCCCACCTCCTCGTCAGTGGTAAATGTCGGAGTGATCCTTCCGCGAAACTTTGCGCCAGTCTCAACAAGCGCTTTCATCGAAAATATCTCGCAGGCGTTAGATCCTTTCATGTCAGCAGCACCTCGCCCATAGATCTTGCCATTCTTGACCACCGGCTCAAACGGATCATGCGACCAGCCAGATGGATCAGCCGGGACCACATCGACATGCCCATTGAGGAGGACCCACGGTCCCTCACCCTCACCTTTGAGAGTGGCGTAGGTGTTGGGCCTTGGACCCTTCAAGCCGACCTCGGGACTCACCTTCAGGCGCATAGAGGCTTCTGGAATGAGGCTCACCGTAGGCGTGACACCTAGGTCCTTGAGCTCACTGGCCAGGACCTGGGATATCCTAGGATAGTTGAGCCCCGGAGGAACAGTAGTATCTATGTTGACTAGGCGACATGTAAGATCTACAAGATCCTTCTTGTGAGCATCGATCCATCGATCAACTTGCTTGACGAGAGTCTGAGAGGGCAAGAGCCGTCAAACGAAAGCTAACGCTTCATGTTAATTGTTCTTTTGGTCGCGAACTCGAAGCGCTAATCGTGCTTCGGCTAGTGGAGTATTCCTCCTTCATTCTCAAACTTCTCAGCGCCAGGGCCCACATAGGTGAGAAGAGTCAGATGGAAGAAGTTCTTACGAATCCAGTTCTGGATCGATTCAAACCAGTTTCTGAACTCGGCAGGTTTCGGAGCCAGGTCTTGCTTCTCGCTGTCAAGATAGTTCATGTCAGCTCGGATTCCACCGGCCAACATCATTTGAGATACGGTCCATGAACGCTGAAACTCTACGACTGGAGATTGGAATCCGTCGATCACATAGCAATTCTTCTCCGGCGCATACTCCGTTGCTAGCGGTAGACGAACGGCATTGTTCTGTAGCCAGAACTTTCTCGTATCCTCGTCCTGGGAGGGTTCCGGAAGAATGTGAATCGGGGCAAAATCGGATGAAGGTGACGTAGAGGGAAGGATTACCAGATCTCCGGGCGACCGCAAGTGCTGTAGGAATGCTTCTTCGTCTTCCTTCGACATGTACAGGATTAGTTGTTTTGGCAAGGTGTGATCCACTCTGTTAGGGTTTCACAATGCATCGTTCTGCATCTTCGCGAGCGTTAAGACAGCCTCCTTATCGTCGGAATGGGTCGATTAAATACCTACAATCAGCGGCAAGGTAGCGGACCATGGAATCGGCCTCTGAATCCGATGGATCCCGAGGGGCCAAGGCCATTCTGCGCTCCCCGACAGTCATCTTCTCGTTGGTTCTAGTCGCGGTCTACATTATCATAGGCGCAATAGTCGGGAACTTTTTCGAACCAATACAACTGCAGAACATCTTCGTCGATCTGGTGGTCCAGTGCGATGTCCCTACACCGATCTTCCCTTGGACTGTTCTCACTGCCATCTTCCTACACGCTAGCATCCTCCACATAGCCAGCAACGTCTTCTTCCTTCTCTTCTTCGGCTTCATTCTGGAAGAACAAGTATCAAAATCGCGCTGGGTAACGACCTTCTTCGTGACAGGAATGATGGGAAGCCTCGGGTTCGTAGGTTACGATCTTCTCGTCTACTCCCTGGCCCCAAACGCCTTCGTCCCTGACTGTGCCGTTGGGGCGTCCGGCGCCATCTATGGAATAATGGGGACAGCAGTCGGACTAAAAGTCGTGCTCCTGTTGATCTTCCTTCTGGGTCTAGATATTTTCGCAAACGGTGGAGGCCCAGCTCATCTTGGAGGACTTGTCGCGGGACTTATCCTGAGAAGATACTGGTCACTTGGGGGAGGAACTTTCCGTGGAATCTAGCAATGGATTCTCTCGAACGGTCATGATTTTCATCTCACCATCGTGCGAGAGTTTGAACAGGTCTGCGACCGGAGATGTATTATGTAACATCCGTACAGCATTCGGACTCGACGGTACATAACATGGCACCAAAAAAGAAGAGCAAGAAAAAGAAAAGCGGCATGTAGACAAGGCAAGGGCATCCAACGCCCGTCCCCTCCAGTTTTCTTTCCTTGCTAATTATTCTGATATCAATTTGTAGCGGTTTGGAACTGAATTTCAACCGCCCAGATCCGTTTCATGATCCGCGCTTCACCTGATTGCTGAAAAGTCGAAAGTGGGGTCCTGGATTATTCAGGCCAGCATTCTGATGCTTCGAGGATCTATAACCCACTTGACACAAACGTCCTGTCGCACCCGGGATAGGGCTCTTGGTCATCCGTTCCGGCGACCCCCCGCTCAGCTAGTCTTACGATGGACTTAGACTACCATATCCAATCGTTACCGGTTACAGGACTCTTTTGTCGGTTACGCACGTTCCGACCCATGGACAGTACGAGAGATGCTCGACCTGGAGAAGGACTAAGGATCCAGGTTGTCCCATCAAAAAGCAGGGCTCTCCCTTCTCATCATATCATTTTCCATATTCTTGATCGCAATCAGCCCGGTAGTGTGGGCCCCTGCCGGTGAAGCCTATACCTTGACCATCTCACCATCTCGCCTCCAGGAGAGCACCAGCAGTCAGGTTGTCCTGTCACTCAAAGTGACAAACGCTACCACTTTCACAACCTACACGTTCACTTGGAACGTTGTAGACCCATCCGGGTCTAGCCGGACGGCCACTAACAGCACGAACACTGGCTTCGGCACGTCCTTTACGCTGAGCACAGACTTCTCAAAGAACTTCCCTCCCGCAAGCTTGAGGTATGTAGGGAACTACACGGTCCGCGTGGACGAGACTAGCCCTGCGAACAAGGCGAATGTCGCGAGCGGGCATTTCCAGGTTGGGCTAACCGGCGGGGCAACCTACCGGCGAACAGACACGACATCCATTCAAGGGATCGGATACAGGGCTGGAGAGAATGTGACAATAGACATGTCCTACGGCTCAAACCCTGTTCCGGGCTTTCCAAACTGGGGTTCTGCCGACTCCAACGGAGCACTGTCATACCTCTGGCAATCTTCTCCCGGAGCAGCAACGGGAGTCTACAACGTAACTCTCCAAGGATCAACGACTCCAAAGGTTCCGGCTGACACGCAGGTCTTCACGCTGCTGGTCACCAACATTACCATACCGCAGTTGATGGTCTCTCGAACTTCTCTCGTGAGAACGGAGACCCAGATTTTCACGTTCAATCCGACATATCTGAGCGGAGTGGCAGTGCAATCAGGAGCTGTCACTGTAACCGTTGTAGAGCCAGACTCGACCACGACGCATTACACAAGTGCGACCTACGATGCGACCATGGGTATGTTTGAGGCAAACTACCGCATACCTTTGACGAGCGAAGCGGGTACTTGGGCTTCAAGCATCCGCGCGGCGAGCTTCAACGATGGTTACGGAAATACCGGTCCACTCGTCGGGGTGACCGACGGTTTCAACGTGCAGCCAGCTCAGCTCTCCGTCACTGTCAGCC
>Ga0209375_1000904_pt1 | contig 23625 bp, 17 predicted proteins | sample GraSoiAngelo_131_FD_185888 | JGI IMG/M metagenome (GOLD analysis project Ga0209375, IMG submission 185888) | Grasslands soil microbial communities from the Angelo Coastal Reserve, California, USA - 14_0929_02_30cm (SPAdes) (version 2) | ecosystem: Environmental > Terrestrial > Soil > Grasslands ... | reverse complement strand
CCACAGGAGCGCCACCGTGAGCCATGCAACCAGGGACGCGCTCACCCCGAACGTGTTCGTGGCCCCCAGCAGGGCCGATGGGACGATGTCCTTGGCATTGTTCACCGCCGCGTGCAGCAGCATGACGAGCAGCAGGCTTCCGTTGGTGCGCGCATACACCCACGCCATCGCGACGGACAGCGCGGTCACCTGCAACACGTACACGAGGAATGACTGCCCGTACGTGTCTGCTTCCGGAATGAAGAACTGAGGCAGGTGCCAGCAGGCCCAGATGAGCCCGAGCAGGATACTCGCGCGCCCGAGTCCGAAGCGCGCCGCCAGGCGGGGGAGCGCGTAGCCGCGCCAGCCGATCTCCTCTCCCGCCTGAAACGGAGTCGAGAACGAGATTGCCGCCAGGATGGCATACCACGGCTCGTCGCCAAAGCGCGGCCACGCGCCCGTGGCCAGGCGATGGACGAGCGCGACGGTGAGCTTGATGGCGGGAATGTAGGCCAGGGCGAACACGTACCATCGCGTAGCCACTCGCCACCGGAGGACGCCACCCAGCAGGGCCCGCACGCCTCCCTCTCCCTCGGTCCGCGCGGTTAGCCAGAGAGCCACCAGGGAGGGGGCGAAGGTGCCCAGCAGCACCAGGACACCACCGAGGGGGGCGTACACGGGAATCCCCGCCGCCGCGACCGTGATAAAGCAGGCCCACATCAGGGCGTAGGTCAGCACGAAGAATCTGACGAGGGGCCCCCAGGGTCTCAGGTGGGATCCCTTCTTGCCAGGGTCCATTGTCCGAATGAAAACAGGCGTCGTCGCCGGGCCACCGGGCGGATCGAGGCCGAGAAGATCATTTCAAAATGGTCCAGCACCCGGTCCAGGCTGAAGAACTCATTGGGCCGGTTGTGGTGGAAGTACGGTTCGGCCAAGTGTTGGCGATACAGCGAATCGCTCTCGTCGAGCTCGATGATCCTTTCGATCAGCGCCTCCTCGTCTTGGAAATCGAAGTAATTCAGAAAGCTCTTCGGGTTGAATTCGCGGTGGATCACCGGATTGCCCCAGTAAATCGGCAGGCAGCGCGCCGCCATGGCCTCGACGATCTTTTCAGTCGTGTACCCCGGAAGGGACGCGTTCTCGAAGGCGATGTTGAACTTGTACGGTCTCAAGAACTCAATCTTGCCGCACGGTCCCCCCGGCACCTGGTACCCGATGTTATTGAACGCGCGGCCGCCGGAATCCACTTTCTTGTACCGGCTCAGGCGGTGAAAGAAGGCGTTCCGTTTGCGCGTGGTTCTCGGGTGACGCGTGTTGCTGGCAATGAAAGAGCAGAAGTGAGTCTTTGCCGCCATGATCTCGTCGACATCATCGTCTTCTCTCAGGAGCATGTCCGGCTGGTAATAAAAGGCGTATAGTGGCCAGCGCAGGTGGCGCGGATCGTCCAGGTAATGACAGGTGAACGCGTAATCGCACGTCGTAAAGTCCGGGCGGTGGGATTCGCCTGTAAAGAAAATGCGGGTGCAGGAATGCAGCCGGTGATGGTCTCCGAAGCTGGAGTAGATCACGAAGTCCGGCCGGTCGTGAAGCTCCACGGCATATCGCGTTTTCAGCAGGTTGTAAATCCGATTGTCGTCCTTGCGGAACCCGGGCCAGAAGTCGCAGAAATCAATCCGGACGGTCTTCATGTCGGACCTCACGCGCCTTCGTTCACGCGCCGGCGGCTGCGTACCCAACGGCGGCGTGCTCGCGCAGATGGCCGAACAGGTCCAGTCCGGTCTTGAGGACGACGAGCAGGGCGAGCGGGAGCAACGGTGATCCGAGCGTCGCGACGAGGAAGCCGCCGCCCAGGATCACGACGTGGAGCACCATGACCCGACCGTAGGGACGGAACATCAGTGCCGGAACGAGCCCCGATTTGTACTCCCCGGTGCCGATGTAGTTAAACGCGAACGACACGGCGTGGCTCAGCGCGAGACCCCAGGCTGCCGGGGCGACCCCCGCGACCTGAACCGCGTGCACGTATGTCGCCGGCGTGGGAAATCCTCTCCCCGCAAACCCGCCCCCGCCCCCGAACAGGGTGAGCACGAAGACTCCGTGCACGGTGACGAACATGCCGTAGTGGAACGTGAAGAACGGGATCATGAAGAGCTTCGCCGCCCACATCGGTCCGATCTGCGGCTGAGCCACGAGCATGCGCAAGACATTGAACGCGCCCACGATCACGTTCTCGAGCCAGAAAAGCAGCAGGGTCGCGAACACCGTCCAGCCGAAGAACAGAACGCCCGCCAGCGGGACGAGATTCGCCGCCACGAGCACCAGGGCGCTCGGCGAGAGCCGCAGGGCGAGGCGGGCGGGGGCAGGAGGCGTCACGGCGCCACAACGATGCAACGCCGCCAAGGCGCCGCCAAGGGCTTGCCGGCCCCGCCGGCGAGGAGGATCTTGCCGGCGTGAGCGATTCGACCAAGGGGTTGGCCGCGGTGGGGATCTCCGGCAGCCCGTCCAGCACATCCAAGTCGCGCATGCTGGTGGAATACGCGCTGGCCCGGCTAGCGTCGCGGGGCGCAACGACCCAGCTGGTGGATCTGGCGACCCTCCCCGCCGAGCCGTTGCTCGGCCGGGGAACGAGTCCCCCGGTGACGGCGGCGCTCGAGGCGGCGAGCCGCGCGGGGATCGTCGTCGCGGGGACGCCGGTGTACCGCGCCACCTACAGCGGGCTGCTCAAACTCTTCTTCGATCTGCTACCGCAGGACAGCCTGGTGGGCAAGGTCGGCGTGCCGATCGTGACGGGGCATGGGGCCGCCCATTCCCTGGCGGTGGACCACGGCCTGCGGCCGCTGTTCGCGAGTCTGGGCGCCACGGTGGTGGCGAGCGGCGTGTACGCGACGAGCTCGCAGTTTCCGGACGGGAAGCCCGGTCCCGAGCTGCGGCGGGCGGTGGACCAGGCGGTGCACGAAGCGCTGGCGCTCGCTACGGCCGGCCTGCGAGGACCAGTCCCACCAGGCACCTGAGCAACCCCGCCACGTGTCGCGCCGCCAGGTGCTCCCGATAGGCGACGACGCCGACCAACACGAGCAGCAGCGCGGTCGTCACGTTCGCGACCACCGAGGCGAGGCTGCGTCGCGTACGTGATTACGAGCGACACCATAGGATGCACGCCGGGCACGATCGACTTCTGGGCGATGTGATACAGCGTGGTGGCGAGTGCCGTGAGGGCGATCGGCAGGTAAAACAGCATTGCGAGCCCTTTCGTCGAGGGTGGCCGGGCGCGGGGCGCGCTTCACGGGACGCCGCCGCAGACCGAAATGAACAATGGAGGCGGAGACTCTGGCGGACGCCTCGGCCATCTCATATACATGGAACCGGCAATGCCGGCCACCGTTCGGATCCTGATCGTCGAGGACGACCCCCAGGACGCGGCGCTCGCTGAGCGCGAGGTCCGCCGGGCCGACATCTTCTGCACGTTCCGGCGTGTCGAGACTCGCGACGACATGGCGGAGGCGCTGCGCGAGTTCGTTCCGGACGTAATCCTCACCGACCATTCGTTACCGGCGTTCGACGCGCGGAGCGCTTTACAGCTCGCACAGCAGCTCTCACCCGGAACGCCGGTGATCGTCGTGACCGGCAGGTTGGGAGACGAGCCAGCCGTCCAGTATCTCCAGGCGGGGGCGGCGGACTACATCGTCAAAGACCAACTGCACCGCCTCGGCCCGGCGCTGCTCCGAGCGCTCGACACCAAGCGCAGCCGCCAAGCCCAGGCACGCGCCCATCAGCTGCAGGGCGCGATCTATCGGATCGCCCAGGTGGCAATGAGCACGCCGGGGCTCGAGGAATTGTTGCCCGCCATTCATCAGATCGTAGGCGAGCTGATGCCGGCGAGGAACTTCTACATCGCGTTGTACGACGCGGCGAACGACCTGCTGAGCTTCCCCTACGTCGTGGACGAGCACGACACGGACTTCTCCTCCAAGAAGCCCGGCAAGGGGCTCACCGAGTACGTGGTGCGGACCGGCCAGCCGTTGCTCGTGACGCCGGAGGTGCAGGTGGAGCTCGAGCGGCGGGGCGAGGTCGAGCTGGTGGGAGCACCGTCGATCGACTGGCTCGGCGTGCCGCTGAAGATCGGCGACCGTGCCATCGGGGCGCTCGTCGCTCAGACCTACACCCCTGGCGTCCGGTACGGGGAGCGCGAGAAGGAGATCTTGCAGTTCGTCTCGACGCAGGTGGCGATGGCCATCGAGCGCAGCCACGCGGAGGCCGATCTTCGCGCGTCCGAGGCGCGGCTGAAGGCGATCATCGATGCCGCCCTGGACGCCGTGATCACGATGGACGGGGATGGGGTGGTGCTCAGCTGGAGCCCGCAGGCGGAGCGGGTGTTCGGATGGCCGGCGTCCGAGGCCGTCGGCGGGAAGCTTTCCACGACGATCATCCCGCCGCGCTATCGAGAAGCCCACGAGCGGGGACTCGCCCACTTTCTCGGGACCGGCGAGGGACCGGTCCTGAACCAGCGGATCGAGATCACCGGCCTGCGTCGCGACGGACGGGAGATTCCCGTCGAGCTCACGATCACGCCCGTGCGCCTGGGCGGAGCGTGGTTGTTCAGCGCGTTCCTGCGCGACATCAGCGAGCGCAAGCTGCTCGAAGCGCAGCTGCGGCAGGCGCAGAAGATGGAGGCGGTGGGCCGGCTGGCGGGCGGCATCGCTCACGACTTCAACAACCTGCTCACCGCCATCATCGGGTACACCGACCTGGCCCTCGCCGATCTGCGGGAGGGCGACCCGATGCGCCAGGACATGGAGGAGATCTTGCGCGCGGCCCACCGCGCCGCGGGGCTCACGCGCCAACTCCTCGCCTTTAGCCGTCAGCAGGTGCTGGCGCCCCGGGTGCTGGACCTGAACGAGGTGGTCCAGACCGTCGACAAGATGCTGGGCCGCCTGGTGGGCGAAGACATCGAGCTCCAATCTGTGCTGGCCCCGGGTCTGGGGCACATCAAGGCCGACCCAGGTCAACTGGAGCAGGTGATCGTCAACCTCGCCGTCAATGCGCGGGACGCGATGCCCACTGGTGGCAAGCTCACCATCGAAACGGCGGACGTCGAGGTGGCCGAAACCCGGGGGCGCGACCTCACGACGGTCCCCGCAGGCCGCTACGTGATGCTGGCGATCACCGACTCGGGGACGGGGATGGACGAGGACACGAAGGCGCGCATCTTCGAGCCCTTTTTCACCACCAAGGAGCAGGGGAAGGGAACGGGGCTCGGTCTTGCCACCGTCTACGGGATCGTCAAGCAGAGCGGAGGGTTCATCTGGGTGTACAGTGAGCCCGGCCATGGGACGACCTTCAAGATTTATCTGCCCCGCGTGGAGGGCGCGGCCGACGCCCTGGCGCCGCCCGTCGGGACGGCCGCAGTCCCCCGGGGGACGGAGACGGTGCTGATCGTCGAGGACGAGGAAGCCGTGCGCGCGCTCGCCAAGACGGCGCTCGCCCGAAAAGGCTACCGCGTGCTCGAAGCCGCGAACGGTGGTGAGGCGTTGCTCCTGTGCGAGTCTGAGCGGGCGCCCATTCATTTGCTTGTCACCGACGTGGTGATGCCAGGCCTCGGAGGGGCGGATCTGGCGCAGCGCCTCGCGCCGCTGCGATCGGAGATGAAAGTCCTGTTCATCTCGGGCTATACGGACCGAGCCGCCGCGCGCCACGGCACGATGCAACCGGGCGCCGCCTACCTGGAAAAGCCGTTCTCGCTGGACGCGCTGGCCCGGAAGGTGAGGGAGGTGCTGGACCGCGAGTAACCTGTCGCAGGTACGCCCCTCCGTGCCGCAAAAACGCCCTGTTCTGGCCGCCGTGGTCTCGCGATGTTGCGTACCAGACCGTGGTCACCGCAAATAGAGTCATGTCTCGAGACCCGGCGGCGCTCGCTGCCGACGAGGAGCCCCGCGTCGTCGCCGAGGTGCAACGCGCGGCGGTCCGTCAGCTCCTGGCGGGCGGCCCGTTTGCCGAGTCGCTGCACATCCTGCTCGTCAGCGTCGTGGCGGCCCTGGTGTGGAACTCCCTGCCGCTCGGCGTCATCGGTGGATGGGTCGGCGCCGTCACTGCGGCGGCTCTGCTACGCACCTGGTGGCGGCTGCGCGTGCGTCGGCGGGCGCCCTCCACCGAGGAGGTCCTGCGGGGTATCCGCCTGACGGTGACCGGTGTCGGGCTGGCGTGGGGAGTCGGCGCCGCCATGGCTATCCCCGCCCTCCAGCCTCACGAGGGCGCGCTGGTCCTGGTGGTGGTCACGGGGATCATCGCCGGCGCGACCAGCACCTTGGTCGGGGACCGCCGGAGCTTCCGCTATCTGCTGATCACCACGTTGGCGCCGCTCCCCTTCGGGATCCTGCTGCAAGGGCACGGCCGGTTCAATGTCATCGCGACCGTCCTGATCGCGCTGTTCGCCCTCGGGATGGACCGTGTGCACCGTCGCGGGTATCGCAACTTTGCGGAGCGCGTGCGCGGGGGGGTTCTGCTGGAGCGCTCCACCCAAGAGGTGGCGCGTCAGCATGCCTACCTCGATGCCCTCATCGCGAGCACGCCGGTGGCCATCGCCGTGTTGGACGACCAGCGTGCCGTCCGTAGCGTGAATGCCGCGTTCGAGACCCTGTTCGGGTACTCCGCGGCCGAGGTCGTCGGTGCAGGCATCGACGGGCTGATCGTGCCCGAAGCGTTCCGCTCCGAGTCGAGTGATCTCGAGACGCGTGTCCGGGGCGGTGAGATCGTTCGGGTGGAAGTCGAGCGTATGCGCAAGGACGGTCGGCGCATCCAGGTTCGTCTTTCGGCGGCCGCCGTGAAGGCCGCTGCGGACGGCGCGCTCGTCGCCCTGTACGAGGACATCAGCGATCGGAAGGCGGCGGAAGCGGCGATGCGCGAGGCGCGCGACCTGGCGGAACGCGTGGCCCGTGCCCGCAGCGCCTTCCTGGCCAACATGAGCCACGAGATCCGCACGCCGATGAACGCGGTCCTCGGTTTCGTCGAGCTGGTGCTGGACACGGAGCTGGCCCCGGAGCAGCGGCGGGCCTTGGAGCTCGTGCGCACCTCGTCCGAGGCGTTGCTCACCATCCTCAACGACATCCTGGACTACTCGAAGATCGAAGCAGAGCATCTGGAGCTCGAATCGATCCCGTTCGACCTGCCCAAGGTCGTTCATGCCACCGCCACCCTGCTCGCGGTCCGGGCACGGGAGAAGCACCTCGAGCTGACCGTGGACGTGCCGCCCGAGGTTCCGCAAATGGTGCGGGGCGATCCGACCCGTGTCCGCCAGGTCCTCATGAACCTGATCGGAAACGCGATCAAGTTCACGGACCAAGGCGAGGTCGACGTGTCGGCCAGCCTCCTTCAGCGCGACGGAGCCGGGGCGGCCGTACAGTTCCGGGTGCGGGACACGGGGATCGGCATCTCGGCGGAGCAGCTCGGCACCATCTTCCAAGAGTTCACGCAGGCGGACGCGTCGATGACGCGCCGCTACGGCGGGACCGGCCTCGGTCTCGCGATCTCGCGGCGGCTGGTGGCGCTGATGGGCGGCGACCTCGCCGTCACGAGCGAGGTCGGCCGCGGCAGCGAGTTCGGCTTCACCCTCACCTTCCCGCTGGAGGCGGGGACGCAGGCTACGGCTCGCGCCGCCGTCTCCCTCGGTGGGCGCCGGCTGCTGGTGGTGGATGACAACGAAACGAACCGGCGGATCCTCCGGGACATGCTGGGGGCGGAGGGCATGGCCGTGCACGAAGCATCCCGCGCCGACACCGGCATGGAGGCGCTCCGCCGCGCCTCCGGATCGGGTACGCCTTACGACCTCGCGATCCTCGACGCCCAGATGCCCGACCAGGACGGCTTCACTCTCGCCACCGCCATCCGCGCCGACCGCGCGCTGGCGGAGACGCGGCTCCTGATCCTCACCTCGGCCGGGCAGCGGGGTGACGGTGAGCGGTGCCGGCAGCTGGGCATCCAGGCGTATCTCACCAAGCCCATCGCGCGGGCGGATCTGGTGGAAGCCGTGGGGACGGTGCTGGCTGGCAGAGCGTCGGCCCCCGGCGCGGCCGACCTCGTCACCCGCCACTCCATCGCCGAGTCGCGCCACGCCCTGCGCATCCTGCTGGCGGAGGACAACCCCGTGAACCAGCAGGTAGCGACGGCCATGCTGTTGAAGCGCGGGCACCAGGTGGACGTCGTGAGCAACGGTCGCGAAGCGGTGGAGGCCGTCGTCGCCGAGGGCTACGACGTCGTCCTCATGGACATCCAGATGCCCGAGATGGACGGATTCGAGGCGACGGAGGAGATCCGCGCCCTGCCACAGGGCCGGACGCTCCCGATCATAGCCCTCACGGCGCACGCGCTCAGCGGGGAGCGCGAGCGCTGTCTGGCGCGTGGGATGAGCGGTTACCTCGCGAAGCCATTCAAGGCACACGACCTGTTTGCCGCCGTCGAAGGGCGGGGCGCCCAGCCGGCTGACGCCGCGGCGGCGCCGTCGCCGGCGGTTGACCTCGCGGCCTTCCGTCGCACCATGGAGGAAGCGGGGGCCGGCGAGGCGGTGGACGGGATCCTCGAGACCTTCGTGGCCACCCTGCCGCAGCGTTTGGAAGCGCTCGTGGCGGCGGCCGGCGGCACCGAGGCCGACCCGCTGCAGCGGGCGGCGCATGCGTTCAGGTCGGCTGCCGGGACGATCGGCGCGGGCCACCTCGCCGCGCTGCTCGAGGACATGGAGGGCGCGGCGCGGGATGGCGATTTGGCCGGGGCACGTGACAAGCTTGAGCACGTACGCGGCGAGGCGCAGGCCGCGCTCGACTATCTTCGAACGGCGACGAAAGGCGGGCAGGATGGCTAACCTGATTTCCGTGCTGGTCGTGGATGACGACCCGGTGTCGAGCGCCCAACTGGGCGCGCTCGCGAAGGCGGCTGGCTACGAGGCCAGGAGCGCACCCAACGGCCGCGAGGCGTGGGAGCTGCTGCAGCTGGCGCGCGTTCCCATCGTGATCTCCGATTGGTACATGCCCGAGATGGACGGGCCCGAACTGTGCCGCCGCATCCGCGCCCGCACGCGCGAGCCGTACGTCTACTTCATCCTCGTCACGTCGCGCGGCGGCAAGCAGCAGTACCTGGCAGGCATGGAGGCCGGGGCGGACGATTTCATCGCCAAGCCGGTGGACCCGGATGAGCTGCGCGCCCGGCTCAAGGTTGCCGAGCGCATCCTCGGCCTGCGCAAGGAGATCGAGCAGCTCGAGGTCCTGCTCCCCATCTGCTCGTACTGCAAGCGAATCCGGAACGACAAGGAAGAGTGGGAGCCGCTCGAGACGTATATCGAGAGGCACTTCGAGACGCTGCTCAGCCACGGCATCTGCCCCGACTGCTACACCAAGTACGTGCAGCCGCAGCTCGATCGCGACACCTCTGCGTGACAGAACCCGCCACACAACCACCGCCGGCGCGAGCATCGGCCGGTGGTTGGTGGGCGACGGTGCGGGAGGCGCTGCGCGGCTCACGCCACGACTACACCTCCGGCCGGCTGGGCCGGGCGATCGTGCTCCTCGCGATTCCCATGGTCACCGAGATGATCATGGAGTCGGTGTTCGCCGTGGCCGACGCGTTCTGGGTGGCGAAGCTCGGCGCCGATGCCTTGGCGACCGTGGGGCTCACCGAGTCGCTGCTCACCCTCATCTACACGGCGGCGATGGGGCTCTCGATCGGCGTCACGGCCATGGTGGCCCGGCGCATCGGCGAGGGAAACCCCGCAGCGGCAGCCGAAGCGGCGGTGCAGGGAATGGCGCTCGGGCTGCTCGTGGCGGCCGTGATCGCGGCCGTCACTGTGCCGCTGGCGCCGCGCCTCCTGGCGGTGATGGGCGCGACCCCCGCCGTCCAGGTCATGGGGTCGAGCTACGCACGCGTGATGCTCGGCGGGAACGCGGTGATCCTGCTGCTTTTTCTGATCAACGCCATGTTCCGAGGCGCCGGCGACGCGGCGATCGCGATGCGCGTGCTGTGGCTCGCCAACGGCATCAATATCGTGCTCGGGCCCTGCCTGATTTTCGGCGTCGGGCCGTTCCCGCGACTGGGCGTCACCGGCGCGGCCATCGCGACCACCATCGGGCGCGGCACCGGGGTGCTCTACCAGCTGCACCGGCTGTGGCGCGGCGACGGTCGGGTCGCCATCCGGCGTGCCCAGCTCAAGCTCCAACCCGCCGTGATGCGGACGATGCTCCGGCTCTCCGGTACGGGCACGGTGCAGGTGTTCATCGGCATGGCGAGCTGGATCGGACTGGTGCGGATCGTTTCGAGCTTCGGCTCGGAGGCGATCGCAGGATACCAGATTGCGATCCGGGTCATCGTGTTCGCGTTGTTACCCTCATGGGGACTCGCCAACGCGGCGGCGACGCTGGTGGGGCAGGGCCTCGGCGCCGGACAGCCCGATCGGGCCGAGCGGGCCGTGTGGCTCGCCGGGTTCTACAACATGCTGTTCCTGGGCGCGGTGGGCGCCGTGTTCGTGGCCTTCGCGGAGCCCATTGTCAGCGTGTTTACGCGCGACCCGGCGATCGCCCCGGTCGCGGTGCTGTGCCTGCGGACCATCAGCTACGGGTTCCTGTTCTATGCGTACGGGATGGTGATCACACAGTCGTTCAACGGCGCGGGCGACACGTGGACGCCCACGTGGATCAACCTGGGGTGCTTCTGGCTGTGGGAGATCCCGCTCGCGTACCTGTTGGCGCGGCACGCGGGGCTCGGGCCGCAGGGGGTGGCCTTGGCGGTCATGATCGCGTTCTCGACACTCGCCGTCGTGAGCGCTGTGATCTTCCGACGCGGCCGCTGGAAGCTGCGACGGGTCTAGCCACCCCTTGGGCTGCGGTACCGGCCCACCCCTTGCGTACCTGTTGCGTCGACGCATCGCCCCACGCCGCTTGACAGGGGAACGGGGAGGAACACACCCTGGTACCAGCAAGCGACAATAGCCTCGTCGGAACTTACCCGGCCCCGTTGCGCCCGCGATCAGGCCAACGGGGCGCTGCGTGTCGTAGGAGCACGTATATGGAAGCGAAAGAGCTGCTGGACAGTCTCGACGTCGGTGTATTGGCGATGGCTCCCGATTGGACGATCGCCGAATGGTCGGCGGCGGCCGCTCGCATCACCGCGCTGCCGGCGGACCGGGTCCTGGGTCAAAGCATCTGGATCGCCTTCCCGGCGGCGAAGGGCACCGAGCTCGAACGGGTGTTCGGAGACGTACTGGCCGACGGCAGGCCGCGCACGTTCTTGGCGCCCGCAGGAGCGCCGGAGGCGCCGGGGACCGTGCTGGAGACCCGAGTCACCCGCGGGGCGGCGGATCATCTCGCCGTGGCCTTCCGACCCGTGCACGAGGAGCTGGCGCCGGAGTCGCGCGCGGCGCAGCTGTTGAGCGCGCTCGAGGCCGAGCGGCGGCTGTATCTGCAATTGTTCAGCTCGCTGCCCACACCCGCTCTGGTGCTCACGCCGGACGGTCAGATCCTCGATACCAACTCTGAGGGCGCGAAGCTCTTGGGCGGGAGGGACGCGGCGGCGCTGCGCGGCCGCGCGCTGGCGGAGTGGGCCCCCGCGGCGCAGCAGGGCATGCTCGCCGCTGCGTTGCGCCACGCCGTCACGCGGCGGCAGGACGTGGCGCTCTCCTTCGAATTCGCCGGTGAGCCGGCGCGGGAGGTGCGGGCTGTCGTCGTGAACGTCGATCCAGTGCGCGCGGCGCCGAAGCTCCTGTTCCTGGCCCTGGACGTGTCGCGCGAGATGCTCCTACAGCAGCGGCTGCTCCAGGCCGACCGGCTGTCGCAGCTCGGAGCCCTGGTGTCGGGCGTGGCGCACGAGCTCAACAATCCGCTCGCCGCGATCGCCGCCTTCGGGGAAGCGCTCGCGCTGGACCCTCATCAGGCCGATCTGGAGGAGAGCGCCGAAGTGATCCGGAGCGAAGCGATGCGGGCCGGTCGCATCGTGCAGACCTTGCTCGATTTCGCCCGCCAGCGGCCGCGTATCCAGACCGCCGTCGATCTCGGGGAGATCGCCGAGCGCGTGCTCGCGCTGCAGCGCAGCGCGCTCAAGAAAGCGCGCATTCGCACCACGGTGTCCGTCCCGAACGACGTGCCCGCCGTGGCAGGCGATCCGCAGGAGTTGCAGCAGGTGATGCTCAACGCCGTGGTGAACGCGCGGCAGGCGATCGAGGGCACGGGCCGCCCCGGCCAGATTACCATCGCGGGGCGTTTGAGCGACCACCACGTGCTGGTGACGGTCGACGACACGGGCCCCGGCGTGCCGCCCGAGATCCTCGACCGCGTGTTCGAGCCGTTCTTCTCGACCAAACCGGAGCACGGCACCGGGCTCGGCTTGGCAATCAGCTTCGGGCTCGTGCGGGGGATGGGCGGTCGCATGTGGATGCAGAACGTCGAAGGGGGTGGGGCACGGCTCTCGTTCGAGCTCCCCGTGGACGCAGGCAGCCCCGACGCCACGGCGCGGGCCACCGGCCGGCCGGCCGCGCAGCGGCTCTCGCTGCTGGTGGTCGAAGACGAAGAAGCGGTGCGCCGCGCCATGGCGCTGCTCGCCAAGCGGCTCGGCCACGAGGTGACGACGGTGGGCCGGTTCGCCGAGGCGACCGCGCGTCTGGCCCAGCCGGGCGCGCGCTACGATGCGCTCTTGGTGGATGTGCACCTGGACGAAGCGCACACCGGCTTCGATCTGTTCGATCACCTGCGGACCGAAGGTCGGGGGCTCGAGCAGCGTATCGTGTTCACGACGGGGGATTCCATCTCCACGCAGACACGCGACGCGCTGGAGCGCGCCGACCGGCCCGTGCTGCGGAAACCCTTCAGCCTCGACGATCTGCGTGAGATGCTCGAGCGCGTAGCGGCCGGCTGACGGACGGGCGAGGTCTCAGGCCGCCCGCACCACCGCCCGCGGGCGCCGCCGCCGCCGCGCCTTGCGGCTCTCCCGGTAGTACGCCACCGTCTGCCGCAGACCCTCGTCGAAATTCACGACGGGTTCGTATCCCACGAGCTCGCGCGCCTTGTCGATCGAGGCGAGCGAATTGCGGACTTCACCGGGCCGCCCCTCGGCATACTTCGGCAGCACCGGCACGCCGGCGAGCTCCTGGATGCGCTCCCACAGGTCGTTGACGCTCACGCTCTGGCCGCATCCGACATTGAACACCTGCCCGGCGACCCGCGCGACCGGCGCGCGGGTGGCGAGCAGGTTCGCATGCACCACGTTGGCGACGTACACGAAATCGCGGGTCTGTCCGCCGTCGCCATAAATAGTCGGTGGCTCGCCGTGCAGGGCCGAAGCGATGAATCGCGGCACCACCGCAGCGTACTGGGAGTTCGGATCCTGACGCGGCCCGAAGATATTGAAGTACCGCAGCACGACGGTTTCGAGGCCGTAGGTCGCGTGGAACGCCGAGCAGTACTCCTCGCCCGCGAGCTTCGACGCGGCATACGGCGACAAGGGTCGCGTGACGTGATCCTCGGAGTTGGGCAGCGTCGCGGGGTTCCCGTAGGCCGACGTGGACCCGGCGTAGACGACCCGCCGCACATGCGCGTCGCGCGCCGCGAGCAGGACGTTCAGTGTCCCGGTCGCGTTCACCTCGTGCGCGGCGAGCGGCTCGTCCACTGAGCGTTGGACCGAAGTGAGCGCGGCCTGGTGCAACACGTAGTCGGCTCCCTCCACGGCGCGACGACACGTGCTCAAGTCCGTCACGCTGCCGCGGATGAAGCTGACCCGACGCCGCACCGCCGCGAAATTCTCACGGCGGCCCGAAGACAGGTCGTCGAGGATGACCACGTCCTGCCCGGCGGCGACGAGGCACTCGACCAGGTGCGAGCCGATGAACCCTGCGCCGCCCGTGACCAGATACCGCATGTGAAGCCCGACCTTCGATGAGTTGCCGAGGGGCCTTTGCAAAACTCCCGCCACCCGCCCCAAAGGCGAGAGCCGGAAGCGGAAATGCCGCGCGGCGGCAACGGCTGGCCCTTGAGCGCACGACGGCCGTGGTGTTGCGTGCCCACGACACCAGCTCGCTGCTTTCGCAAGCGCGGCGGTACGTCGTTTGCGAGGGCTCGCCAATCGGCGCGTGAGCCGGCGTTCAGAACGAGGGGGCGTGTGGGACCGATTCGACCTGCGACTCGAGACGACATCCCTCAGATTGCCGCCCTTCGGAGTCGAGTCTTCTCGTGGCGACGGAAAGACTCGGCTGAGGCGCGCGAGACCGCGTTGCAGCGAGTCTTCTTCGACAATCCGTTCTGTGACGAGAGGCTTCCGTCGCTGGTATGCGAGAACGACCGTGGCGGCATCCTCGGCTTCATCGGAGTGTCGGCGCGGAGGCTGCGGTGGCAGGGCGCGGAAGTGTGCGCGGCGGTGTCCCACGGGTTGATGGTGGACCCGGAGTCGCGAGGCGTGACGGGCCTGCGACTGTTGCAGCGGCTCCTCGACGGCCCGCAGGACATCACGTTCGCCGACTCTCCGAACCAGGTGGCGCGACGGCTCATGGAGCACCTGGGCGGCGTCACCGCACCCCACGACAGCCTGTTCTGGGTCCGGCCGCTCAGGCCCGTGCGCTACATGCTCGGCCAGATCCGTAACGGCGGCCTGCTGTTCTCGGTCCGGCTCTTGGCTCGGCCGGTCGCCAGCGCCATCGACGCGCTGGCCGCCCGGTATGCGCACAGCCCCTTCTACGTGAAGGACCCCGGGAGCCGCGAGGAGCCGCTGACGGCGGCCGACCTGGTGCGGTGCCTGTCGGAGCTGGGCAGCGTCTGCTCGCCCACTCCCTCTTACAGCGAGGCCGCGTTGAGCTGGCTCCTTGGCTCGCTCGGGCGAGGGCCGCAGGCCGGAGCGCTGCGGCAGGCGCTCGTGCGATCGAGCGCCGGCGAGGAGATCGGCTGGTACATCCGATTCACCAATCGCCGCGGCACGAGTGAGGTGGTGCAGATGGGCGCCCGAAAGGATCGGTACGCCAGTTTGCTCGATCACGTCTTCCACGCCGCCTGGCGCGAGGGGTCCGTGGCTGTCTCGGGCCGGGTCCAGCCGCCGTTTCTGGAAACGCTGGGTCAGAAGGGCTGCGTCTTCTCGACCAACGGACCGCCCGTGCTGATCCACTCCCGTCAGACCGACCTGCTACGCGCCATCGAGGGGGGCCGCGCGTTCCTATCGCGCTTGGAGGGGGAGTGGTGGATGAGTTATCTCAGCGAGGGGTAGCGGCGCGTTTCGAGGTCGCTCACTCGGCCTGCGAGGGGAAGGGCGTGCCGGGTGCCGAGCGCACGGCCTCCAGGTCGTGCTTGCCGCTCGCCAGGAGGGGAAGGGCGGCGCGGACTTCGACGCGCGCCGGCTGGAGGTATCGGGGAAGCTCGCGGCCGTAATACGCCTGGAGCCGCTCGAGCGACCCCTGCTCGGCGAGAACGACGTAGGCGACGATGCGCTCGCCGCGCGCCTCGTCGGGCTCCCCGACGACCTCGGCGTCCGCGACCTCGCCCGACGCGTACAGCACACCGAGAATCTCGTCCGGGCCGACGCGGTATCCCATGGTCTTGATGATCCGGTCTCTCCGCCCTACGAAGTACAGGAACCCCTCGTCGTCGCGACGCACGAGGTCGCCCGAGAAAACGACACGGTCCGCGTCGGAGGGCGGGGCGCCGGATGGTCGCAACGGATTGGGGCGGAACACCCGCGCGGTGACCTCCGGATCATTCCAGTAGCCCAGGGTCACGGTGGGGCCGCGGTATACCAGCTCGCCGATCTCGCCAGGCGGTGCCGGGGTGCCGTCCTCCAGCAGGACGTAGGCCTCCCCGCCGGGAATGGCGCGGCCCATCGAATCGGGCCGGCGATCGAGCTCCGCGGGTGGGAGATAAGTGCAGCGCAGCGCTTCGGTCAGACCGTACATCAGGTAGAGCTGCGCCCCGGGCTGGGCGCGGCGCAGCGCGCGCACCGTTTCGACGGGAAGGTGCCCGCCGGCGTTGGTCATCACCCGCAACCGGGGGAGTGGCGCCTCGACGAGCGCCGGCACGCGCAATAGCCGGTTCCACAGCGGCGGCACGGCCGCGAGCACGGTGACGCCCTCCGTGCGGACCGACTCGATCATCTGCTGGGGAAGCGGGGACCGCTCGACGACGAGCGCCGCTCCGGCGCCCACGGCGCACAAGAGCTGACCCACGCCGTAGACGAAGCTGAACGGCAGGAGGCTCGCGAGCCGGTCCACGTCCGTCAGGCCGAGGTAGGAGACGACCACGCTCGTCAAGGCCCAGAGGTTTGCGTGACTCACGACCACGCCCTTCGGGAGGCCGGTGGACCCGGACGTGTACACGATCTGGGCCATATCGCTCCCGAGCCGATGGACCGGCGCGAGCGGTTCGCCGCCCGGGCGGATCTCGCTCGCATCGAGGACGCCCGCCGCCGTCGAAAGCCGGCGCGGCTGCCGCGCGAGCACGTCCCCCGTCGTGATCAGACAACGGGCACCCGAGTGCGCGAGCACGTGCTCGATCTGGCGCGGGCGGAGCGTCTCGTTCGCCACGACGGCGATCGCACCCGCGGCCAGCGTGCCGAAGTACGCCGCGGCAGCGTCCCGACCACGCTCCAGCAGGATCGCCACGCGGTCGTCGGCCCCAACGCCGGCGGCCCGGAGCGCGGCACCGATCGCTGCCGCGCGCTCCCGCAGGGCGGTGTAGGTGACGGCGCTGCCGCGCTCTACGACGGCGGGCCGGTCGCCGTGGCGCCCGGCGCTATCCCACAAGAGGAGCGCGGCATTGCGGGGGGAGGGGGGCGACACGCCCGGCGCTCCGACATCGATCGACAGCGAGCACTCCCGGTGAATGGCTTTGTCGCGGTATTGCAACGAGCGTACCAAGGGACCCCGCCGGGAAACGGCGGCACGACGCGCGTTGCGCGGGCGCGACAGGTGTGCAACATGACACCTCGGGGCGGTCCGAAGACGTTGGCAGTTCATCCGATAACCGGTGCCGGGACGATGTCAGCCGGCGTCTGGGCGGACGCCATTCCGAGGGCTCGAACTTTGCAATCGGAGACGTCGGGCGAGCCGAAGACGACGTTTTCCCTGTAGCATTTGAGGTGCGGTGGCCACGACAATCGCAGACCGGCTGGAGCTCGATGCGGCGGCTGAGACTCGACGGATCGCGGAAGCGCTCCGGGTGCAGGTCGGGCAGACGCTGCGGCGCACCGGGATCGTCGTCGCGATGAGCGGCGGCGTGGATAGCTCGGTGTGCGCAGGCCTCGCCGTGCAGGCGGTGGGCCCCCGGCACGTGCTCGGGCTCGGCCTGCCCGAGCGGGAGTCGGACCCCCAGAGTCTCGCGCTCGCGCGCGACTGGGCGGAGCGTCTCGGGATCGAGTTCCTGGCCGAGGACGTCACCGCCATTCTCGAGGCGAGCGGATGCTACGAGCGGCGGGATGCGGCCGTACGCCGCCTCGTCCCCGAGTACGGCCCCGGATGGCGCTCCAAGTTGGTGCTCGACGGCGGCGGCCTCGATTCCGACCGGCTCAACGTGTGCTTTATCGCGGTGCAGCCGCCGGGCCAGGACGTGCGCAAGGTCCGCCTGCCCGCGCGCGAGCTGCGCGAGATCGTAGCCGCCACGAACTTCAAGCAGCGCATCCGGACCATGCTGGCGTACCACCACGCCGACCGGTTGAACTATGCGGTGGTCGGTACGCCCAACCGTCTCGAGTACGACCAGGGCTTCTTCGTGAAGGGCGGGGACGGGCTTGCGGACGTGAAGCCGATCGCCCACCTGTATAAGAGCCAGGTCTACCAGCTGGCCGAGTTCCTGGGGGTGCCGGTCGCCATCCGGGCGCGCACGCCCACCACCGACACCTACTCGCTGCCTCAGACGCAGGAGGAGTTCTTCTTCTCGCTCCCGCTCGGCACGCTGGACGTAGTGCTGCAGGCCCGGAACGAGGGGCGCAGTGCGGCCGCGGTCGCGGCGGAGCTGGGGTATCGGCCCGAGCAGATCGAGCGCGCCTACCGTGAGATCGAGCACAAGCGCGCCGTCACACGTCCGCTCCATCTCACTTCCCTGCTGGTCGCGCCGGTTCCGGACGTCGGAGGGAACGCCTGATGTGCGGCATCGCCGGGATCGCTCGCCGACGCCCCGAGGGCGTCTCCGCTGAGCTCCTGGCGCGGATGGCGGGCGCCATCCGACACCGCGGCCCCGACGGCTTCGGGCTGCACGCGGACGAACGGGTGGGCCTCACCAACGTTCGGCTGAGCGTGATCGACCTGGCGCGCGGTGCGCAACCCATGACGAATGAGGACGGCAGCGTCTTCATCGTCTATAACGGCGAGATCTTCAACCACCTCGCGCTGCGCGGCGAGCTCGAGGCCCGCGGGCACCTGTTCCGCACCCGGAGCGACACCGAGGTCCTGGTGCACGGTTACGAGCAGTGGGGCGAGCGGATGCTGGAGCGCCTGAACGGCCAGTTCGCGTTCGCGATCTACGACCGTCGCGCGGGGTCCGTGTTTCTCGCGCGGGATCGCTTCGGCATTCTGCCGTTGTATTACACGGAGCGCGGCGGCGACCTGTATTTCGCGTCCGAGGCGAAGGCCCTGCTGGCGACCGGCGAGGTGGAGGGGGCGCTCGACCCGGAGGGGCTGGACGAGGTGTTCACGTTCTGGGCGGCGCGTCCTCCCCGCACCCCCTTCCGGGGGATCCGCGCGCTCGAGCCCGGCTGCTGCGCGCGGTGGCAGGACGGGCGCCTGACGATGCGGCGCTACTACGCGTTCGAGTACGCCGAGGCCGCGGCCGAGCCGGCGGATGCGCTCGACGCGCTCGACGAGCTGCTGCGCTCGGCGGTGCGGCTGCGCCTCCAGGCGGACGTGCCGGTCGGCGGGTACCTGAGCGGCGGCATCGATTCGAGCATCGTGTGCGCGCTCGCGGCGGCGGGCTCGACGCACGCGCTGCGGACCTTCTCGGTGACCTTCGAGGACCCCGCGCTCGACGAGAGCGGGTACCAGCTGGCGGTCGCGGCCGATGTGCGGAGCCGCCACGCGGTACAGCGGATCGAGCGCGGTGATATCGCGCGCGCGTTCCCGGACGTCGTCCGCCACACCGAGACGCCGCTGGTCCGCACCGCGCCCGCCCCGCTATACCTGCTGTCGCGGATCGTCCGGGAGGAGGGCATCAAGGTGGTGCTCACCGGGGAGGGGTCGGACGAGGTCTTCCTCGGCTACGACCTGTTCAAGGAGACCCTCATCCGGCTGTTGTGCTGGCAGCGACCGGAATCGCGCTGGCCGCCGCGCCTGCTCGACGGGCTGTATCCGGGGATCGCTCCCGCGTCAGGGAAGGGCGATTTCTGGCGCGGCTATTTCATGGCCGTCGGCTCCGCCGACGACCCGCTGTTCTCGCACCTGCCGCGGTTCCACCTGACCGCCCGCATCAAGGACTTCTACTCGGCCGAGTTCCGCGCGGGGCTCGGGCCCTTCGACCCGCTGGCCGAGCTGCGCGCCCGGCTGCCGGCCGGGTTCGCCGGGTGGTCGCCGCTGGCGCGGGCGGCCTACCTCGAGATGACGACGCTGCTCTCGTCGTATCTGCTCAGCTCGCAGGGCGATCGGATGGCGATGGCGCACGGGATCGAGGCCCGCGTCCCGTTCCTGGACCACCGGCTGTTCGAGTTCGCGGCCGCGCTCCCGGCGCGCAGCAAGCTGCGGGGCCTGCGGGAGAAGGACATCCTGCGCCGCTGGGCCACCGGCCTTTTGCCGCCGGCCGTCACCGGCCGGCGCAAGCAGCCGTACCGCGCGCCGGACGTCCCGGCGTTCTTCGCGGGGCGGCCACCGGAGTACGTCGAGGCGCTGCTCGATCCCGCGAGCCTGGCTCGCACGGGCATCTTCAATCCGCAGGCCGTCGCGGGACTGGTGCGGCGCTGCCGCGCCGGGCGCGCGGAGGGGTTCCGTGAGAGCCAGGCGCTCGTGGCCATTCTGTCGACCGAGTTGTGGCACCGGGAATTCCTCGGCGCACCGGCCCGGGGCGCCGGCCGTACGGCGCTGACATCGCGCGTGCCGCCAGCCGCCGCGGAAGCGCCCGTCGCGGTCTGACGTGTGACTGGAAGATAAGAACGATGAGTGACGAGACACCGGAATTGACTGCTGCGAGGATCGCGGACCGTGCGCGCACGTACGTGCGCGAAAACTTCCTCTACATGCGCCCGGACTGGGCGCTGCAGGACGACGCGCCGCTGCTCGGCAGCGGCGTGATCGACTCGATCGGGGTGATCGAGCTCGTGGAGTTCCTGCAGCGCGAGTTCGGGTGCGCCATCGCGGAGGACGAGATCACGGAGGCGAACCTCGGGTCGCTCAGCGCCATTGCCCGGTTCGTACACACCAAGCGCAACGGCAAGGGAGGCACCGTACGGCCGCACCAGGCCGCCTGATCCACTCGTCGCCTCCGGAGGTCGGGTCGGGGCGCCTGCGCGCGTTCCGGCGCGACGATATTCCGGACGTCGTCACCCTGCGGCAGCAGGTGTTCCGCTTCAGCGAGCGCCGGAGCGCCAGCGTGCTGGGCGCCTACTTCGAGCGGATCTTCTTCCAGCATCCCTGGCCGGACGAGGAGCTGCCCTCCTGGGTGCACGAGGACGCGAGCGGCCGCGTGGCCGGCTTCCTCGGCGTCATGCCTCGCCGCATGCTCTGGCGGGGGCAGCCGATCCGGCTCGCGGTCGCCACCCAGCTGATGGTCGAGCCGCTGAGCCGGGGCTTGGTCGGCCGCTCGCTCGTGCGCGCGTTCCTCGCGGGTCCCCAGGACTGCAGCCTCTCGGATACGGCGAACGACACCGCGCGTCGGATCTGGGAGAGCCTCGGCGCGGGCACGTCGATGATTCACAGCCTCGTGTGGCTGCGGGCGCTGCGCCCGTGCCGCGACCTCGCGTCTCGCCTCGCGCACGGCCTGGCGGCGCGCGGCGCAGTGTACGCGGCGCGACCGCTCCTGGCGGCCGGAGACGCGTTCGCCGCGCGCCTTGCGGGCGGCGCGGCGCGGAAGCCCGCGGGAACCATCCAGCCGCTCACGCCCGCCCTGATGCTCGCGCATCTCGATGTGCTCGAAGGTCGCGCCCTGCGACCGTCGTACGAGCAGGGCGCGCTCGATTGGCAGCTCGAGCAGGTCGCCGAGAAGCGGCAGTTCGGCACACTCGAGCGGGCGCTGGTCCGCGATCCGGCGGGGGAGGCGGCGGGCTGGTTCCTCTATTTCCTGAACCCGGGCGGTGTCAGCCAGGTCGTGCAGCTCGCGGCCCGGCCTGCCGCGCACACGCTGGTCTTGCAGCACCTGTTCCACCACGCGTGGAGCCGAGGCGCGGCGGCGCTCGCCGGGCGGCTCGAGCCGGGGCTCGTGCCGGAGCTCGCGGCGCTGGGATGCGGGTTCGGCCGTGACGGGCCGTGGGTCCTGATCCACTCGCGCCGCCCAGAGATCCTGCCCGCCGTGGAGCGGGGCGACGCCTTTCTCTCGCGCCTCGACGGGGAGTGGTGGCTCAGCTTCTGAGGCAGCTGCGCCGTGTGCCCGACCGGCTGCTGCACGCGTCGCGCCGGCGCGCTGCGCTCCTCGCCCTCGCCGCCCACCGGCCGCTCCGGTCGGTGCTCGTGGTATGCAACGGCAACATCTTCCGCAGCCCGTTCGCGGCGGCCGTCCTGAAACGCGCGCTCGAGCGAAGCGGCGTGGCGGTGGACTCGGCCGGGTTCATCGGACCGGGCCGACCCTCGCCGGCCGACGCCGTGGCGGTTGCCGCGCGCCGCGGCATCGATCTGCGCGGGCACCGCTCCCAGCTCCTCATGCCTGACCTGGTGCGCGCCGCCGACGTCATCCTCGTCATGGACGCGACGCAGCGCCGCACGATCTGTGAGCGCTTCGGCCCCTCCCCGCAGGACGTGCTGCTGCTCGGTGACTTCGACCCGGCGCCAATCGAGTCCCGGGCGATTGAGGACCCCGTGGAGCAGGGGCCGCACGTGTGCGACGTCGTGTACGGTCGGATCGAGCGCTGCGTCGGCACCCTGGTGCGGGGGCTGCGTTCCGTCGCGATCAAGTGATCCACGCTCAGCGAGCGGAATCGAAGAAGCGAGCGATCGCTCGCGCCGCCGCCAAGGTGCCGCTCCCGAGGCGCTCCCCCACCCGCCGCGGACTCTTCGCGACGGCAAGCCCTCGACGCGCGTTGTCGCGCGACACGCGCGCGTGGTCGTACGCGACCCGATGGAACGCAACCTCCCGCGACTCGCGGTCCACCACCGCATACGCCGCTCGCGGATCGGAGTCCCGCGGCTGGCCGACGCTGCCCGGATTGATGAACCAAAACGAGCCCGGCGTGAGGCGCAGCGCGGCCCCGATGTGTCGCACGACGCCGTCTGGGCCGATCTCGACGGCGCCCGGTCGGTGGGTGTGCCCGGTGCAGCAGATCTCGAGTTGCGCGTCGAAGCGCCGCAGCTCGAGGAACACCTCGTGAAACCCCGCGCGGCCGCGCACCCGGCCGACCGGGTCTCCGAGCATCGAGTGCATACAGATGACGCCATCGGCGGGGCGCAGCTCACCCGGTAGCGCCGCCAGATAGGCGAGCTCGGCGGGCGAAAGCGCGTCCCTCGTCCACTCGATCGCCCGGCGGGCGAGCGGCCCGCAATGATCGAGGGACAGCACACCGCAGGTCATCAGGTCGTGGTTCCCGTGGACGCCACGGATGCTGCGGGCTTGCACCAACGCCAGAGTCTCGCTGGGGAAGCTGTTGTAGCCGACCAGGTCGCCCAGGTGGACGATGTCGTCGACGCCGCGGGTGTCGATGTCGGCGAGCACGGCCGCTAGGGCGGCGACGTTCGCATGGATGTCGGAGACGATCGCGACGCGCATGGGATCGCTGGGTTCATGGCATACCCGGTGCCACGGGGAGGGGTGTTGCCGTGCCCACCCGTTGCGGCCGCGCTACTGCAGCCACGCGACACCGCCAGCCGAGTCGCTCTCCCCGTGACGGGCACACGCGTTGCACTAGGAGGGTGGCGTGACGAGCCACCACTTTACCGTCGACGTGGAAGAGTACTTCCAAGTCTCGGCGTTCGAGCGACACGTGCGCTACGCGGATTGGGACGGCTTCGAGTCCCGCGTGAGCGGGAGCGTTGACCGGCTGCTCGACCTGCTCGCCCATTCGCAAGCGCGCGCGACGTTCTTCGTGCTCGGCTGGGTCGCGGAGCGGCACCCCGGGTTGGTACGTCGCATCGCGACGGCGGGGCACGAGATCGCGTCGCACGGCTGGGATCACGCGCGGGTGACCGAGCAGTCGCCCCTCGCGTTCCGCGACTCGATTCGCCGGTCGAAGATCTTCCTGGAGGATCTCGCCGCGACGCCCGTCGTCGGATTCCGGGCGCCGAGCTTCTCGATCGTGCCGGGCCACGAATGGGCCCTGGACCTGCTGATCGAGGAAGGGTACCGCTACGATTCGAGCCTGTTCCCGGTGCGCCGCAACGGGTACGGCTACGCCAACGGCCACCGCGACCCGCACTGGCTGCGCCGTCCCACCGGACGGCTCGCTGAGGTGCCGCCGGCTACACTGCGGCGCTGGGGCGCTCAGGTGCCTGCCGGCGGCGGCGCGTACTTCCGGCTACTGCCGTACGGCGTTGTACGTGCGGCGCTGCGGGACTGCGAGCGTCGCGGCGTGCCCGGCACGTTCTAC
>Ga0209375_1000902_pt1 | contig 23675 bp, 22 predicted proteins | sample GraSoiAngelo_131_FD_185888 | JGI IMG/M metagenome (GOLD analysis project Ga0209375, IMG submission 185888) | Grasslands soil microbial communities from the Angelo Coastal Reserve, California, USA - 14_0929_02_30cm (SPAdes) (version 2) | ecosystem: Environmental > Terrestrial > Soil > Grasslands ... | reverse complement strand
CGTCGACGTCGCGAGAGCTCCCCGCTTCGCGCCCGCCGGCGTCTCGTCACTCCCGAAGTGCTCCGGCAGGTCAAGGGCATCGAGCTCCGCACGCGTTCCCTGGTCAGCTCCCTCTTCACGGGCGAATACCGCTCGATGTTCCGTGGACAGGGCATCGAATTCGCGGAGGTACGCGAGTACCAGCAGGGAGACGACTTCCGCGCGATCGACTGGAACGTGTCGGCGCGCATGGGCCACCCGTTCGTGAAGACGTACCACGAGGAGCGCGAGAACACGCTTCTCCTCGTGGTGGACCAGTCCGGCTCGTGCCAGTTCGGGCGCCCCTACACGAAGGCCGGCCTCGCAGTGGAGGTCGCGGCCGTGCTGGCGCTGGCGGCGGCGCGCCACAACGACCGCGTGGGCGCGCTGATGTTCGCCGACCAGGTCGAGCTGATCGTGCGACCCGCCAAGGGGCGGCCACATGCCCTGCGGGTGATCCGCGATCTCGTGGCGTTCACGCCGCGCGGCCGGGGCACCAACCTGGGGGCGGCGCTGAGCTACGCGGCGAAGCTGCCGAAACACCATGCGATCGTGGCCGTGCTGTCGGACTTCCGGGCCGAGGGCTGGGAGGTGCCGCTGGCGCAGCTGGCGGCGCGCCACGATGTCGTCGCCATCACCATCGACGACCCGCGGGAACGCCAGCTCCCGGACGCGGGCTGGGTGGACATGGAGGACGCCGAGACGGGCCAGCGGGTCCTGCTCGATACCAGCCACGGGGCGACGCGCACCCGTGTGAGCGTCGCCGCCGAGCGCCAGCTCCAGGAGCGCACCCGGAAGCTGGCCCAAGCCGGTGTGGACCGCGTCGCGCTGCAGACCAACGTGCCGTACGGCGTGCTGTTGCGCCGCGCCTTCGCCGAGCGTGCCCGACGGCTGAAAAGATGACGGCCCGTCTGGTTTTTCTTGGCATCGTGGTGTCGTGGCGTCTGGCAACGGGGCAGGGAGGCGGATGGTCGGTCACGCCGAGCGCTCCCACCGTCGGCGATACCATCCGGCTGGAGCGGGCCTTTCCGGTGCGCGACGGCTGGCAGGTGCGGGCCGGCAAGCTCGGCGCCACCGACGCCGTCGAGCCGCTCGCGGATGCCGCGGTGCTGCGCAGCGCGGACGGCTGGGTGGTTCGCTACGCCGTCGTCGCCTGGAAGCCCGGCGTGCACAAGCTGGCCCTGCCTCCGCTGTGGCTGCTCGGGCCCGACGGAAGGGTGGACTCGACGGCCGGGGGCACCACGACCTTCCGGGTCGCGAGCGTGATCCCGGACTCGCTGCGGAGCCCCAGTCCGCAAGGACTGCTCGCGCCGCTGCGTGCCGCGCACCAGGATCCGCTGCCGCCGCTCGCCGCCGGGGCGCTCGCCGCCGGGCTGCTCGCCGCGGGCGTGGCCCGGCGCAGACGGCGGCCCCGGGCCGTCGAGCCGGCACCTCCGGTTCCACTGGAACGTGAGGTCCCCGACACGCGATGGCTCGCGGCCGGGGAGCCGAAGGCCGTCGCCGCGCGGGCGATCTGGCGGCTGCGAGCCGCGCTGGCGCGCGCGGTCCCCGATGCGCACCCGGCGCTCGACACCGGCGAGTGCCTGGCGGTGGTCGAGCGCGCCCGTCCCGACGCGCCGCTGCGCGAGCTGCGCGAGCTGCTCGAGCAGCTCGACCGCGTGGCCTTCGCCTCCGCCCACGGGACCGATGTCGCGGCGCTCTCCGCCATGGCGCGCCGGCTCGCGCGCGACCTGGCGCCGTGAGCTTCGCCCGGCCGCTGCTGCTCCTGGCGCTCGGCCTCTTGCCCTTGTGGTGGTGGCTGCGGGCCAAGCGGCTGGCCCGCCTCTCCGGCACGCGCATGAGCGATGTGCGGCCGGCGGCGGGAGCGACGGAGCGTCTCTGGGTCGCGCGCCTGCCCGTCACCCTGCGCAGCGCCTGCCTCGCCGCCTGGATCATCGCCGCTGCGGGACCTCGCATCGGCGCCGCGCGCAGCGAAATGCGCAGTGAGGGGATCTCGATCGTGCTCGCCGTAGATATCTCGGGGAGCATGCAGGCGGAGGACTTCGCGCCGGCGAACCGCATCGACGTCGCGAAGCAGACCGCGATCGAGTTCGTGCGGGCCCGCACCTCGGATCGCATTGGCCTCGTCGCGTTCGCCGGGCAGGCGCTCACCCAGGTCCCAATTACGACCGATTATGCGGTGCTGGAGCAGGCGCTGCGCGAGCTGCACCCGGGAATGCTCGAGGACGGGACGGCGATCGGAACGGCGATCGGAACGGCGGCCAACCGGCTGCGGCGCGCGCCGGGTAAGAGCAAGGTGCTCGTCCTGCTCACCGACGGCGTCAACAACAAGGGCACTGTGGATCCCCGAACGGCCGGGCAGGCGGCGGCGGCGTTCGGCATCAGGATCTACACCATTGGCATCGGCACGCGAGGGCAAGCGCCCATGCCGACGGAATACGGGGCGGACGGCCAGCTGCGCTACGAGATGCGGCCGGTCGAAATCGACGAGCCGCTCTTGACGGAGATCGCATCCACGACCGGGGGGCGGTACTACCGCGCCACCGACAGCCAGTCGATGCGCCATATCTTCGAGGAGATCAATCGCCTCGAGAAGACGCCGGTCGAGCAAGTCGTGTACCGACGCTTCGATGAAGCCTATCGCGTCCCACTCGCGCTCGGGCTGGTGGCGCTGGCGCTCGAGATCGTGCTCGCGGGGACGTTCGCCGTGCGGGTTCCGTGATGACGTTCGACGCCCCCGTCGTGCTCGCCCTCGCGCCGCTCATCGGCGGCGCCGTCTGGTTCGCCGCCGCCTGGGCGCGGCGCGTCCGCGTGCGACGCGCGGCACTCTGGTCGCAGGAAACGGTGCGGCAGGCGGTCGCCGCCGGGCGCCTCGGGCCAACGGCGCTCGCCGTTGCCGCATTCCTCGGCGTCGTGGCGCTCGCGGGGCCCCGGTGGGGCGAGGAGCGGGTCGTCGCCGAGACGCGGGGCCTCTCGGTCGTGATCGCGGTGGACATCTCGCGGTCGATGCTCGCGGAGGATGCGACGCCCAGCCGGCTGCGGCGCGCGGTCCGCGAGGCCCGACGGCTGGTCCAGGATCTGGACGGCGACCGCGTCGGTCTCATCGCCTTCGCCGGCTCGAGCTACATCCTGTCGCCACTCTCGATCGACGGGTCCGCGTTGATGCTGTACCTCGACGCGCTCGACCCCGACATGGCCTCCCAGGGAGGCACGGGGCTCGCTCCCGCGTTGCGCCAGGGCGGCGAGCTGCTGCAGGCCAGCTCCGAGCTCGCCGACCGCGTGCTCGTCGTGTTCACAGACGGGGAAGCGCACGACTCGCTGCCGCCGATCACCGCGCAGGCTCAGGGACTCAAAGCCGATGGCATCCGTCTGATCCTGGTGGCCGAGGGCGGGCGCAACCCGACGCGCATTCCCATGCGGGACGACCACGGCGCCCTGCTCGGCTATCAGAAGGATGAAGAGGGGCGCGTCATTGAGACCGTGCGGCGGGACGATATGCTCGGTGCTGCGGCTGACGCGGCGCAGGGGACGCTCGTCGCGGCGGACCTCCCCGACCAAGCCGGTGCGGTCCGTGACCTCGTCGCCTCGTATCGTCGGGCACGGGCGAGCGAAACCCGCACGGAGCAGAGCCGACCACGAGCCTGGCTGCCGCTGATGCTCGCCGTGGTGCTGTTGGTGGCGCAGGCCGCCTCGCGACGCACCGCCGCGCTCGTCGGGCTCGCGTTCGCGTGTCTCGCCGCCCCCTCCGACGGCATGGCGCAGCAGCCGCAGCTGCCGCGGAGCCCCGCGGAGAAAGCATGGGACCGCCATGACCTGCGGCGCGCACGCGCCGCCTACCTGACGGAGCTCGCCGCGCACCGCAAGGAGGACGCCGCCTGGTATAACGCGGGTACGGCGGCACTGGCCGATTCGGACGGGGAGACAGCCCAGTCGAGCCTCGGCCACGCGGCTGCGTCGCTCGATCCCGACCTGCGGTTCCGCGCGCTCTACAATCTCGGGCTGCTCGCTCTGCACCAGGCCGAGGAGGACAGCGCCGGCCGCGACGCGCACCTGACCGACGCCGAGCGCGCGTACCGCGAAGCCCTGCTGTTGCGGCCCCACGACCGCGCAGCGAAATGGAATCTCGAGCTCGCCGTCCGACAGCGCGGCGGCAGCAGCCAAAACAAGGCCCCGCCCAGCGGCGGCGGGGGGAGCGGACCGTCGGGCGGCGGGGCCCGGAGCAGTGGCGGGGTCCAGGGCGGCCTCAACCCGGCCCAGGCCGAACAGCTGCTGCGCTCGATCGGCCACGAGGAGTTGAAGACACGCCGGGATCGGACAGGCCTGATGCGGCACGCGGCCGAGCCGGGCGTGAAGGACTGGTGACTCCCGCGCTGTGGCTGCTGGTCGCCTTGCAGAGCGCCGCGCCGCCCGACGTGACGGCTCGGGTGGATCGCACGCGCGTGCCGGCGGGCGAAGAGCTGACACTCACCATCCGAGCGCGGTCCCGTTCGGCGGAGCCGGTGGTGCTGGCCCTGCCCGGTCTCATGGGCTTCACGATCGTCGGCTCCCGCGAGGTGATGGAGGTGGCCCTCGAAGGGGTGGGCGGACCGGTCCGCACCATGACGCGCGAGCTGCGGCTCAAGCCCCAGCGTCCCGGCACGCTCGTGATCGGGCCGGTGCGCGTGCGGCAGGGCATTCGGGAAATCGCGACCCCGCCGCTCACCGTGACGGTGGACAGCGCGGCGACCGGGCTTGCGACGGCGGTGTCGCCGATTGCGCGCCGACTGATCGAGGCCGCCCCGCCGCCCGCGCACAACGACCGGGTCGCGCTCAGTCTCATTCTGCCCGGAGATTCGGTGCTGGTCGGCCAGCAGCTCGACGTGATCGCCGCGGCGTGGTTTCCGCGCGAGTTGCGCACCCGCTTGGTCTATCCGCCGATCCTCTCGCTCCAGACGGCTGAAGGCGCCTGGTCGTACCCCGGGGCCGTCCCCACCGAGGTCGCCGCGTCGCGGCAGGTGCGCGGGGAGTGGATGGACCTGTTCGTCGCGCACCAGGCGCTGTTCCCGCTCGCGCCCGGCCGGATCGTGATCCCGCCCGCCTCGGTCGCCTACGCGGTGCCGATGAGCTTCTCGGTTTTCAAGCGCGAGGAGCGGTACTCGTTGCGCAGCGACACGGTGCCGGTCACCGTGCTGCCACTGCCCGCCGCGCACCGGCCGGCGGACGACCAACGCGTCGCCGCCCGGGGACTCGCGCTGGACGTGGGGCTCGAGCCGCCGAACGGTCGCGTCGGAGAGCCGTTTGCGATGACGGCGACGGTGTCCGGGTCGGGCAACGTGGCGCTCTGGCCGGAACCGGCGATCCACTGGCCGCGGGGTTTCCGGCCCTATGCCGGAGAAACCGGGATGCGGATCACGCCGCGCGACGGACGGATCGCCGGCACCAAAGTGTTTCACTATCTGGTGATGCCGGACTCCGCCGGCTCGTTCCTCCTGCCCGAGGTGCGCTACCCCTACTACGATCTCGCGGCAGGCGAATACCGCACGGCGACCGTGGCGCCGCGCGCGCTCGCCGTCGCACCGGGGATCGAGCCGCACGCGGCGCGTGCCCTGCCGCCCCTGGCCCGCGGGCGCGTCCCCGCGTGGGCGGACGAGCTGGCGCGCGATTTCGTGCCCTGGGGTTGGCTCGTGCTCTTCGTCGGCCCGCCGCTTCTCGTGTGGCTCGGGCGGCGCCGCGGGGCCGCCGCGCACGTCGGCGGGACGGCGCCGGCCGCGGCGCCGGCGCCGCTCAGCCGGCTGGGACGGCTGGAGCGCGAGTTTCAAGCGCTCCTGGCCAGCCACGTGCCCGACGCGCCGGCTCGCGACGGCGATGGGCTCGCCCGCGCGCTCCGCGCGACCGGGGTCGATAGCGCGGTGGCCGACCACGTGAAGCGCCTGCGTGACCGCCTGCGCGCTTCGCGCTACGGGCCCCGCGGTCTCGGGGATGCCGTCGAGCTCGCGGCGGAGCTCGAGCAGGTGTTGCGCGTGTTGAGCGGCGAGACAAGCGGGAAGGGGCGCCGGGTCGTGGCGGTGATGCTGCTCGTGGCCGTCGCGGGGCTCGGTCGCTCGGCTGCGGCCCAGACGCCGAGTGCGGAAGCGCTGTACGACGCGGGGGCGCTCCGCGCCGCGGCGGACTCGTTCGCGGCGCGCGCGGCGGTGGCCCCGCGCGTGCCGGCGCATTGGTATAACCTCGGGGCCACCCTGTACCGGGCGGGCGCGGACGGCAAGGCGACGGCGGCCTGGGTACGGGCGGTTCGGCTCGCCCCGCGCGACCCGCTCGTGCGACGCGCGCGCGAGCTCCTCCCGGCCCCCGACGCCGCGAGCGAAGCGCTGTTGACCACGGGGCTCGCAACGCCCGGGGAATGGGCGCTCGCCGCGGGGCTCTGCTGGCTCGCCGTGTGGGTCGCGGTGGGTGCCCGGCGCCGCCGCGCGGTCGCTCTCGGATTCTCGGTCCTCGGCGTTGCGGCGGCCGGGCTCGCGGCCCGCGAGGGGGTGCGCCGGGCCCGGCCGCTGGCGATCGTCCTCAACGCCGCCACGCCGGTTCGGGTGGCGCCGTACGGAGGGGCGAGCCCCGCATCGATGGTCGAGGCCGGTGCCGCGCTGCTGGTCGAGCGGCGCTACGGCGCCTGGCTCGAGGTGCGCCGCGCGGACGGCGTCCGCGGCTGGGTGCTCGCCGCCGAAGTGTCGCGACTGTGAGGGCCACGATCGCCGTCCTGGCGCCGCAGGTCGCCGACCAGATCGCCGCCGGTGAGGTGGTCGAGCGGCCCGCATCGGTCCTGAAGGAACTGATCGAGAACGCACTCGACGCCGGCGCCACCGCGATCCGCGTCGAAATCGAGGACGGCGGGAAGAGCCTGATCCGGGTGAGCGACGACGGTGCGGGCATGAGTCGCGCCGATGCCGAGCTGGCCCTATCGCGCCACGCCACGAGTAAGATTCGAGAGGCCGCGGACTTGATCGGCGTGGCCACGTTCGGGTTCCGCGGCGAAGCGTTGCCCGCCATCGCGTCCGTGTCGCGGTTCGAGCTCGAGACCTCGTCGGACGGCGACGCGTCAACCCGCCTGCGCGTCACCGGCGGGAAGCGCGAGGCGGTAGAGGACGCCGTGCGGCAGCGGGGGACGACGGTCACGGTGCGTGGGCTCTTCTTCAATACACCCGCTCGCCGCAAGTTCCTGCGGGCCCAGGCCACGGAGACCCGCGCGGCCGTCGAGGTCGTGACGCTGCTCGCGCTCACCCGTCCCGACGTGGCCTTCACCCTCACGAGCGACGATCGCGCCCTGATCGACGTCCGTCCCAGCATGCGTCCGATCGACCGGGTCCACGCGTTGTGGGGGCCTGCGCTTGCCGACACGCTGCTGCCGATCGCGCACCGCGAAGGCCCGCTCGAGGTGCGGGGCTTCGCGCAGCGCCCGGCCCAGGCGAAGCCCGCGGGCCGGAAGGGGTATGTGTTCGTGCGGGGCCGCCCGATCCGCGATCCGTTCATTTTGCGCGCCGCGGAGGCCGGCTACCGCTCCACCATCGCGCCGGGGGACCGCCCGTCGCTCATCCTGTTTCTGGAGCTTCCGGGCGACGCGGTGGACGTGAACGTCCACCCCTCGAAGCTCGAGGTTCGCTTCCGCGACAAGTTCTTCGTCGAGAAAGTCGTGGAGCAGGCGGTGCGGGCGGCGCTGGGACCGCTTGCGGCGGCGGCGCCGCTAGGGGTTGGGGGTCAGGGGCTGGGGGCTGGGGCGTCCTGGCCCGGCCTGACAGGTACGATGCCCACGGGCAGCGCGCAGGAGCTGTTTCCCACCGATCCCCTAGCTCCTAGCCCCCAATCCCCAGCCCCTCTGCTCCAAGTCTTCGACACCTACATCGTCTTCCAGACCGATTCCGGCGTCGCGATCGTCGACCAGCACTCCGCGCACGAACGCGTCCTGTACGAGCGGGCGATGCGTCAGCTCACCGGGGACGGAGCGACCGCACAACGGCTGCTCCTGCCGCTGACGCTCGAGTTCACGGCGCCCGAGCTCGAGGCGATTGACGCGCACCGCGAGCTGCTGCGGCGCGTGGGATACGAGGTGGAGCCGTTCTCCGGGCGGGCGGTGGTGGTGCACACGGCCCCGAACCCGCACCCGCGCTTCGACGCAGCGCGGTGTTTGGGGGAGCTCGTTGCCGATCTCGCGGGCGGGCGGTTCGGGGGGCTGGCCAACCGGTTGGAGCGCTTCGCGGCGACGTACGCCTGCCGGGCCGCCATCAAGGCCGGCCAGCGCCTCGAGCCGGACGAGATGCGCGAGCTCGTGGCCCGGCTCCTCACGGCTACGCTCCCCGCGCACGACGTGCACGGACGACCGACGGTCGTTCAGCTCCCCAAGGAGGAGCTCGAACGGAGATTCGGGAGAAGCTGAATGCGGAATGCGGAATGCGGAATTTCAAGGAGGGGTCGTTCGCGGCAGTGACGTCACCTCCATTGACCCCGGTGCTCGTCGGCCCCACCGCGGTAGGCAAGACTGCGGTCGCGGCCGCGTGGGCCGAGTGCGAACCCATCGGCGTCGTCTCCGCCGACGCCCGTCAGGTGTACCGGGGACTGGACATCGGCACCGCGAAGCCGTCCGGCGCGCTGCTGGCCCGCGTGCCGCACCTGGGTCTCGATGTCGTCGAGCCGGGGGAGCGCTACAGTGCAGGCCGCTTCGCGCGCGACGCCGCGCAATGGCTCGGGCAGATCCGCGGCAGCGGCCGCCAGCCGGTGGTCGTCGGCGGGACCGGGTTGTACGTACGCGCGTTGGCGGAGGGCCTGTTCCACGAGCCGCCGCTCGACCCCGCGCGGCGCGAGCGGTTGCGTGCCTGGGCGGCGAACCTCACGCCGGCGCGGCTTGCCCATTGGGCCGCGCGTCTCGACCGACGGTTCGCGGGCGGTGGGCGGCAGCGGGCGGGTCGGGCCGTCGAAGTCGCGTTGCTCACCGGGCGAGGACTGAGCTGGTGGCAGGAGCACGCGCGCACGACCGGGGCGATGCGGCCGTGGTACATTCAACTCACGTTGCCGCGGGACGCGCTGTACCGTCGCGTCGCACAACGCGTAGACGAGATGCTCGCCGCGGGACTGGTGGACGAGGTGCGGCGGGTTCTGGCGACGGGGGTGGCACCGCAGGCGCCGGGCCTCGACGGGGTGGGGTATCGCGAGGCGGCCGCGATGCTCGCCGGGCGGCTTCCGGAGCGCGAGCTGCGGGACGCCATCGTCGTGGCGACGCGGCGCTACGCGAAACGACAGGAGACGTGGTTCAGGAATCAATTGCGTCATCCGTCATCCGTTCTCCGTCGTCCGGAAGATGTGTGGACCCTTGACGCGACGCGAGATCCGCAGGCGCTGGCACACGAGATCCACGACCGCTGGACTGCCTACCGGGCGACTCCGGATGACTGACGACGGATGACGGACGACGTCTAATGCGCATCGGGATTACGTGCTACCCCACCTACGGCGGCTCCGGTGCCGTCGCGACCGAGCTGGGGCTCGAGCTCGCCCGACGGGGGCACGAGGTGCACTTCATCTCCTACGCGAGCCCCTTTCGGCTGCGCGGCTACGCCGAGCGGGTGACGTTCCACGAGGTCACGCAAACCGAATATCCCCTGTTCGAGCAGTCGTCGCCCTACGCGCTGGCGCTGGCGGTGAAGCAGCACGAAGTGGCGATGCGCGAGAACCTCGACCTCATGCACGTGCACTACGCCATCCCGCATGCCGCGACGGCGTGGCTCGCGAAGCAGATGCTCAAGTCGCAGCGCGACCTGAAGATCGTGACGACCCTGCACGGCACCGACATCACCCTGGTCGGGCAAGACCCATCCTACTATACGCTCACCAAGTTCTCGATCGAACAGTCGGATCGTGTCACCGCCGTGTCGGCGTTCCTGCGGGAGGAGACCTACCGCGCGTTCGGGTGTGCCGGCTGCGACGTCATCGTCATCCCCAACTTCGTCTCGACGACCGAGTATCACCCGCCCAACGGCGGCACCTGCCGCCGCTCGCTCGCGCCGCCCGGCCACAAGGTCCTGGTCCACGTTTCGAACTTCCGCCCCGTCAAAAGGGTGACGGACGTCGTGCGCGTCTTCGCCGGCGTGCGCCGCCAGCTCCCGGCCACGCTCGTGCTCGTGGGAGACGGCCCGGAGCGCGACACGGCGGAGCAGGAGGTCGATCGCCTCGAGCTGCGACGCGACGTCCGCTTCCTGGGCAAGGTCGACGACGTGGCCGAGATCCTGCGGGGTAGCGATCTCTTCCTGTTGCCGTCCGAGACCGAGTCGTTCGGTCTCGCCGCGCTCGAGGCGATGGCGTGCGCCGTGCCGGTTCTCGCGAGCGCCGTTGGCGGCCTCCCCGAGGTGGTCGTCCACGGGGAGACGGGCTTCCTCACGCCCAAGGGGGACGTCGAGGCCATGATCGCTCACGGCCTGCGCGTCCTGCGCGACGGCGACCTGCAGGCCCGGATGCGCGAGGCCGCCGCGCGCCGAGCGCTCGAGTTCGCGGCCGACCGCATCGTGCCGCGCTACGAGCAGGTGTACGAGGACGTGCTGCGTGATTGACCTGCTGCGGCTCGTCCGGCTGAACAACCTGTTGCTCGCCGCGGCCGGCGTCCTGGCCGGCGGCTGGATCGCGTTGGGGACCCTCCAGGTGCCCAACGTCCTGGGCCTCGCCGCGGTCTCCGCGGTCGGGTTCGGGACGGCCGGCTACGTGCTCAACGACATCTGGGACCGGGCCGCCGACCGAGTGAACCGGCCCGGCGGAGAGCGCCCGCTCGCCGCCGGTCGCGTCACGCGCGGCACGGCCGACCTATGCGTCGCCGGCGGCGCCCTGGTCGGGCTCGGCGCCGCGGCGCTCGTCAACGGAACCGCCGTGCTCGTGGGACTCGTGGCGCTGGCTGTACTGGTGGCGTATTCGCCGGTGCTCAAGCGCCGCGGCGCCCTCGGGAACGTGGCGGTGGCCGTGCTCGCGGGCCTGCCGCTCATGTACGGCGCGATCGCCGTCGGACGCCCGGCCGCGGGGATCCTGCCCTGGACCCTCGCCGCCTGGATCCACCTGGTGCGCGAGATCGTAAAGGACATCGACGACCAGGCGGGGGACCGGGTGCTCGGCCGCCGCACCCTCCCGCTCGTGCTCGGGCCCCGGCGCGCGAGCGTGGTGGCGGCGGCGCTGGCCGCAGCGTTCGTGCCGTTGTCGCTCGCGTTGCCCGCAGCGGCGCACTACCACGGTGCGTACTTCGTCATCGCCGTGTTCGCCCAGCTCGTCGTGCTGGCCGTGGCGAGCCGGTTGTTCACCGGGCACACGCAGGGGAACAGCCGCCTGCTCAAAGGTGCGATGCTCGTGGGGATCGCGGCGCTCGTGGCGGGGCGCGTCGCATGACACTGGCGCTCGACGGCGTCGCGGCCGCCGATCTCGCCGGCCGGTGGGGCGTGCCTCAGTGCAGCCTGTTCCACCAGCTCGACTCGACCTTCAGCGCGATTCACGACCTGGCCGCGCACGGCGCTCCCGCGGGGACTGTGGTGATCGCCGAAGAGCAAACGGCGGGGCGTGGACGCGACGGACGCACATGGCACTCCCCGGCGGGCGGCGTCTGGCTCGGCATGCTCCTGCGTCCGGCGGGCGCCGAGCTGGGCGTCATGTCTGTGCGAGTGGGACTCGCCGTCGCGGACGCGGTGGACGCCCTGGTGGGCCGTCTCGAGACCCGTCTCAAGTGGCCGAACGACGTCCTGCTGGGGGAGCGCAAGCTCGCGGGGATCCTCTGCGAAGGCCGCTGGCACGGCGACACGCTGCACTGGCTGGCGGTGGGCGTGGGTGTGAACGTGTGCAACGCGATTCCCGCGCCCGTCGCGCGGCGAGCCGTGACGCTCGAGGAGTGGCTCCCCGCCGTCCGCCGGCTCGACCTGCTCGATCGTCTCGTCCCGGCGCTCGCGGGGCTCGCAGCGGGCGAGCCGGTCTTGAGCGAGCGCGAGTGCGCTGCGTTTGCGGCGCGTGACTGGTTACGGGGTCGCCAGCTCCGCTCGCCCGCCGCCGGCCGCGCGCGCGGCCTTCGCCCCGACGGCGCGCTGCTCATCGATCTCGGTGCCGCGACGATCGGCGTGCGGGAAGGTCACGTGGAGCTGGCGTAGCGCGGCGGCCGCTTAGAACCCTCCGCGCGCTCGCCGCTCCTCCAGTTTTGCGAGCCCATCGCGTGGCACTTCAGCCGGCGCGTGCCGGCGGGCAGCGGCGATCAGTTGATCGAGGCCGCTCATCAGCGTGCCAACCCGGATTTTGTCGCCTGCCCGGTTCGCGAACACCAGTTGGCCAGCGCTGGGCGAGAAGGTGATGCGAGCCACCTGAGCCCAGGCGAACCGGACGGGTTCGCCTCGCCACGGCGAGTGCGCCACGAGACCGCTGTCGGTCGCGACCACGCGGCGCTTCAGCCCTTCAAGCAGCGTCCACCATCCGAGCAGGGCGAAGAACAACAACATGCCGCCGAAATAGTAGGGATCCCCGGGGTTGCGAAACCCCGCCGTGACGGCGACGGTGAACAGGGCCAGCGGCATGAGGACGCCGCACACCACGCCGACTGCGACCATCCATTTGCCGTAGCGCACGAGGAGTGAGCCGTCGGGGAGGACGGGGACCGGCCTGCGGGCCAGCCGGAACAGCCATGAGAGGATGGCGATCGTGACGACGCCACTGATTGCTGCCGTGGGAATAGCCATGGGTTCCTCAGTCGGTCGGAGGCGACACAGCATTCGGCTCGCCGGACGCCCTGTCAAGCGTGGCGATAGCCCGTTCAAGCGTCTATACTTACGCCGCGCCATGCTGCTCGCCATCAACATCAACAACACCGAAACCAAGGTCGGGCTGTTTCGCGGCGACAGCCTCGAGGCCCACTGGCGCCTCACGACCACGCCCTCCCGCACGCCCGACGAGTGGGCGGCCACGCTCACGTCGTATCTCGCGCAGGAGGGCCGGTCCACTCAGGAAGTCCGCGCCGCGGTCGTCGCGTCGGTCGTGCCGCCCGTGACCCAGGGGTTGTGCGAGGCAGTGGAGCGCGCGACAACCGTACGGCCGGTGATCGTCGACGGCCGCTCGCGCCTGCCGATCACGCTCGACGTGGAAGAGCCGCTGCAGGTCGGCGCAGACCGCATCCTCAACACGCTCGCCGCGGCACAACTGCTCCGCCGCGACACCATCGTCGTCGACTTCGGCACTGCCACGACGTTCGACTGCATTACGGCCGACGGCCATTTCCTGGGCGGCGTGATCATGCCCGGAATCCGTACTGCGTCGGATGCGCTCATTCGGGGCACGGCCAAGCTTCCCGCGACCGAGCTCACGCCGCCGTCGCGCACCATCGGGCGGCGGACCGAGGAGGCGATCCGCTCGGGCGTGCTGTTGGGCACGGCGGACGCCGTGGACGGGATCGTGCGCCGGATCAAGGCCGAATGGCCGAATGGCACGACGCCGCAGGTCATTGCCACCGGGGGCCTCGCGAGCCTGGTGGTGCCGCTGGCGCACGAGATCGAATCGGTGCATCCGGACCTCACCCTCACGGGGCTCCGCATCGCCGCCACGGCGCTGGGCCTGAAGTGGTAGCCGACGCCCGCGCGCTGAACGCCTGGCGCCGTTGGGGTTATCGGCTGCTGCCCGGCGATCTCTTCTCCTACGTGCTTCACCTGCGCCCCGCCGAGTGGCCGATCATGGCGGGGCATACGATGCTGGGGTACGTACTGGCCGTCGGTTTCACGGGAGCGGGGAGCGGGGAGCGGTTCCTTCCGGCCCTGGGAGCCCTCCTGATTTGGGTGATCCTGCTCAATGGCGGCACCCTCGCGATCAATTCTGTCTTCGACAGGGATGAGGGCGACATCGGCTATTTGAATGCGCCGCCCCCGCTGCCGCGGCACCTGCTGGCGTTCAGTGTGGCGCTGCTCGCCGGCGGTCAGCTGCTTGCCTTCGCGCTCCCTCCGGCGTTCCGGCTCGCGTACGCCATCTGCTTCGTGCTGTCGGTGCTCTACTCGGTGCCGCCGTTTCGTTTCAAGGCAGTGGCGGGAGTCGACTGGGTGATCAACATGTGGGGCTTCGGCACGCTCACCCCGTTTGCGGCGTGGGCGGCCACGGGTCGGCCGCTCGACGCGGGCCACGCCCTCGTCCTGCTCGGCTTTTGCCCGCTGTTCGCGGGGCTCTATCCGCTGACTCAACTGTATCAGATGGAGGAGGATCGCCGCCGGGGCGACCGGACGCTCGCCCTCCTCCTGGGGCTGCGGGCGAGCCTCGGCGTCGCGATCGCGTGCATCGTGCTGGCGTTCGCGCTGTTCGGCTGGGCGGCGGCCCTCCTGGGGGTCGGGGCATGGCCGCTCGTCGTCCCCCTCGCCACGTGGCTCGCGGTGCTCGGGGCCTGGTACGGGCGGCGCGAGGCGCTGTCGCCGGCCGGCCACCAGCGCGGGATGTATCGGGCGCTCGCGGCGTGGGCCGTGACCGATCTCGTGGTCTTGCTGGTGTTTGCCCGGTGAGAGCCCGAGCTTAGATTTCCGCGACGGTCCCCTAACCCCGATTCACGAGGAGACACGAGGCATGTCGGCCACCGCCGCACCGGTTGCTGCGGAGCGCTCGGACTTCCGCACCGTCACAGTGGGAGGCGCCAAGCTCGGCGTCGCGACGGCGGTGGCGGTGGTCGCGTTCCTCGCCGCGTCCCGGCTCGTGCCGATCACCGCGAGCTTGCGAGGCGCGGTCGAGGCGCTCATCGTCCTGGGAGCGGGCCTGGCCGTGGCTTTCCTTCCTGCTCGATGGACGGGCGCCCGCAGCACGGAAGGCATCGCGGGGGCCGCGGCTATGGGCCTCGTCGGCACCGTTGTATTCAGCGCCATCGATATCGTCCTGCTGCGGCCCTTCAAGGCGTATCCCTGGACCTGGGACGCGATCGGCGGCGGCAGCACGTGGTGGTATCTGCCGATCTGGTGGATGCTCGGTACCTTCCTCGCGTGGGTCGGGGGCATGGTCACGGCGCGACAGGCGATGTTCGGGGGCCGCGCGGTGGTGGCGGTGCTGTTCGGCCCGCTGGCCCTCGTCATCGTTGCCCGTCTCGCGGGGCTGGGCTTCGCGCTCCCGCTCGAAGCGGGAGTCGCCTACACCGTCGTCCTCGCGCTGCTCGCCCTCGTCACGCTCGCCCGGAAGGGCTAGCGCGCGGGGAGGGCGTTGTGCCCCGCTGGTTCGCTCACCTGCTGGTCGTCGTGGGATGGCTCCTGACGCCCGTGCTCGCGTGGTCGGCGTCGTACGCCGGTCTGTGGGCGGGCGCGCTGGTGGCCACCGGTTTCGCCCGTCCCGTTACCATGCTCGTCGTGGCAGCCGCCGTTGCCACGCTCTGCGGGTTCACCGCGCTCTTCATTTGGGTCCGGTTCATGCGCCGGGTCCCGCACCTCTTGTCCCATCACATGGCCCCACGCACGTCGGAGGAGCACCGCGTCGTTGCCGCGGCTGACTAAGCCCTGGCGGCTCGCGCTGCTCCTCGTGCTCCCCGTCACGCTCGGGGCACAGGTCGGCGGCCGCGGGCTGGAGATCCATCTCGGGCGCTGGTACAACGGCAATCGCGCCGACGTCTACGAGTTTCGGACCACGTCTCCCTTGGGAGGGACGTTCACACGCGGGTTCGGGGCCTCGGTGCTCGTGAACGACTCGCTCGGCCGGCGGCGCGCCTTCTACGGGCTCGGGTACGAGATCCAGGCGGGCCGCGGCCGCACCTCGCTCGGACCCTATGCGCTCGCCGGCCTGGCGCTCGGCTTGTCCACCGACGGCGGGACGCAGGAGCTCGCCGCCCAGTGGAGTGTGGGCGGTGGCGTCGAGTGGCGGCCGCTGGCATGGCTGGCGTTGGGAACGGAGGTGCGCTATCGGCTCGAGGATCGCGGGCCGCGCGGGTTCTGGAATCCGCGCAACGACGCGCGCAGCGGAGTGAGTGCCGTGCTCGGAGTGTCCTTCGGAGGGGGAGGGGGAGGGGGGGGGCGGGCTGGAGGACGGGGGCGAGGCGAGTACGGCGCTCCGCCCGAGCTTCCGCCCCCTGCGCCACCCACGACGATCAGCGGCAATGCCGCCGATGTGGTCCAGACCGCCATCGAGTCCCTCGGCACGCCCTACATCTGGGGCGGGACGGCCGACAACGGGTTCGACTGCTCGGGACTGATTCAGTACGCGTACGGCCAGCATGGCATTCGGCTGCCGCGCATGAGCCGCGATCAGGCGCGGGCGGGGGCCGAGGTCACGCCCCTGATCGACGCCCTCCGTCCGGGAGACATCCTCCTGTTCTCCGCCCGCCCCGGGGCGGGCGTGACCCACGTGGGGATGTACGTAGGTGAGCTCAAGTTCATCCACAGCTCGAACCGTGGCGTGAAGCTGTCGCGCCTCGACCCACAGGATCCAGAGGGCGCGTATTGGCTGGATCGCTGGGTGGGGGCGCGGAGAATAATCCCGTGAGGCGTTGCACGACGTCACGACGCCACGTTGCACGACAACCGGGACCGATTTGGTGGCTCTTGCAACTTGGCGTCGTGGAACTTGCAACGCTGGTCTCGGGATGCGCCCCCCCCACCCGCTACGAGCAGCCGTCCGCGCTGCGGGGGTACGACATCCTCATCACGCGCCGTGATTCCCTGGGGCAGGGCATCGCCGACGGGCTCGAGCGTCGCGGGTTCAGGGTGCGTCGCTGGGTGCGAGGCGGGGGCCGGCCCGCCGCCTACCTGTTGACGTTCACGTTCCGCGAAGTGGAGCCACCGGCCGTCACCTGGCTTCACCTACGGCTGGCAGACACCCGCACGGGGGCGATCGTGGCAGCCGTGTCGGCGCCCCTCGATTCCCTGGGGGCCACGACGCTGGAGCGTGCCCGAGCGATCGTGGACTCCCTCGCCGCCTCCCCGGTCCTCGGGCGCCAGATCTCGCCCCCTTGACATGCCGCCGCCGTGGGGAGAAATTCCCCGCGGTTGATTTAGCACTCTCGTGGTGAGAGTGCTAACAACAGTGTTCCACAAGCACTTAGAACCAGGCACCGAGGTGGAGGACTCTAGCACCATGGCAACCGCAACGGCTGCGAAGACGAAGCTGAAGATCTTCCCGCTGGCGGATCGGGTGGCCATTCGGCCGATGGAGGAGACGGAGACCATGAAGGGTGGTCTCTACATCCCCGACACGGCCAAGGAAAAGCCGATCCAGGGCGAGGTGATCGCAGCGGGTCCCGGACGTCGGGAGAAGGATGCACTGGTCCCGATGGAGTTGAAGGTCGGGGATCGGGTGGTCTACGGGAAGTACAGCGGCACACAGGTGGAGCTCGAGGGTGAAGAGATCATCCTCATCAAGGAAGCGGACGTCATCGCCAAGCTTGGCTGAGGTTTCTAGGAGGAAACAGACATGCCTGCAAAGCAGCTGGAGTTCAACGTCGAGGCCCGCGCCCGCTTGAAGCGCGGCGTGGACCAGTTGGCCGAGGCGGTGAAGGTGACCCTCGGTCCGAAGGGCCGGAACGTCGTCATCGACAAGAAGTTCGGTAATCCCACGGTCACCAAGGACGGCGTCACCGTCGCCAAGGAGATCGAGCTCGAGGACCCGATCGAGAACATGGGCGCCCAGATGGTGAAGGAAGTGGCGACCAAGACGTCGGACCTCGCGGGAGACGGGACGACGACGGCGACCGTGCTCGCCCAGGCGATCTTCCGCGAGGGACTCAAGTCCGTCACGGCCGGGTCCAATCCGATGTCGTTGAAGCGCGGCATCGACCGGGCGGTCGAGACGGTCGTGGAGGAGCTCAAGAAGATTTCCGTCCCGACGTCGGGCAACAAGAAGGACATCGCGCAGGTCGGGGCGATTTCGGCGAACAACGATCAGGAGATCGGCAAGCTGATCGCGGATGCGATGGAGAAGGTGGGCAAGGACGGCGTGATCACGGTGGAGGAGGCGAAGGGCCTCGAGACCACGCTCGAGACGGTCGAGGGCATGCAGTTCGATCGCGGCTACCTGTCGCCCTACTTCATCACCGATCCCGAGAAGATGGAGGCCGTGCTCGAGGACGCGTACGTCCTGATCCATGACAAGAAGATCTCGTCGATGAAGGACCTGCTGCCGATCCTCGAGAAGGTGGCGCAAGCCGGTCGGCCGCTGCTCCTCATCGCCGAAGACGTGGAGGGTGAGGCGTTGGCGACCCTGGTCGTCAACAAGCTGCGCGGCACGTTGAAGGTGTGCGCCGTGAAGGCGCCCGGCTTCGGCGACCGCCGCAAGGAGATGTTGGTCGACATCTCGGTGCTCACCGGCGCGCCGCAGGTGATCTCGGAAGAGATGGGCCTGAAGCTCGAGAACGCGACGCTCAACGATCTCGGCCAGGCGAAGCGGATCGTGATCGACAAGGACAACACGACGATCGTCGGCGGAAAGGGCAAGTCCGAGGCGATCCAGGGCCGCATCAAGGAAATCAAGGCGGCGATCGAGAAGTCCACGTCCGATTACGACAAGGAGAAGCTGCAGGAGCGGCTCGCGAAGCTCGCGGGCGGCGTCGCCGTGATCAACGTGGGTGCGGCCACCGAGACCGAGATGAAGGAAAAGAAGGCACGCGTGGAAGATGCATTGCACGCCACGCGCGCCGCGGTCGAGGAGGGCATCGTCCCGGGCGGCGGTGTGGCGCTGCTGTGGTGCCAGCGCGTGCTCGACAAGGTGAAGGGGAGCGATGAAGACGAGAAGATCGGCAGTGAGATCGTGCGCCGGTCGCTCGAGGAGCCGATGCGGATGATCGCGCAGAACGCGGGCGCCGAGGCGTCGATCGTCGTCGGGAAGGTGAAGGAGTCGAAGGACAAGAACTTCGGCTACAACGCCCAGACCGACGCGTTCGAGGACTTGGTGGCGGCGGGCGTCATCGACCCGACGAAGGTCACCCGTACCGCCCTGCAGAACGCGGCGTCCATCGCGGCTCTGCTCCTCACCACGGAATGCGTCGTGGTCGAGAAGAAGGAAAAGGACAAGGCTCCTCCGATGCCGGGTGGTGGCGGCGGCATGGGTGGGATGTACTAGGAAGAACGCGCAAAACCGGAAGAACCAGAAGAACGGTCCAGACTTACCGTTGCGATACAACGCCCCGGGGGTGTCCCCCGGGGCGTTCTTTTTGTGGCGTGCCCCACATCGCCCTCTCCCTCCGCGGGTTACCGTATATGCTGCTTAGGCATCTTATAACAGCTATACGTGATATAGTGTCACCGTTGCAACGGGAGGCGTTTGTGCACGGTCCCTCGACCCCGCGTCGGTATCGCATCGCCGGCTTCACGTTCATCGAGATGATGATCGTGTTCACCGTCGCGGGGATCCTCCTCTCCATTATGGTCAGGGCTGTCCGCGGTACGTGGGCGGCGGCCTCGCGCCGCACCGCCAGCCGGGACGCAACCGCGTACCTGTACCGGGCACGGAGCATCGCGATCCAACAGAGCCGGGCGGCGTCGGTGGTCCGCAGCGCCAACGTCCTCAAGATCATGGTCGATTCGTCGGGGACGCCGGTGCAGCTGGGCACGCAGCTCGACTTCTCGCAGCGCTACGGCGCGACCCTGGGCGCGAGCCCAAGGGACACCATCCAGTTCGACCCCCGCGGCTTCGTCGTCAACGTGACGCAAACGCCGAAGCTGATCGTCGCGTTCGGGGGCCGCACCGATACCGTCTGCGTGACGGGCCTCGGGAAGATTACTGCACGGAGCTGCCCATGACCCCTCGCTCGGAGCGGGGCTTCACGATCGTCGAGCTCTTGGTCGCCGTCGTGATCTTCAGCATCGGCCTGCTCGCACTGGCGGGGACTGGATCGGTGATCCTGGCGTCCCTCACCAGCACGCAGCACCGGACCATCGCGGCGAGCGTGGCCGAATCGCGCTTCGAGCAGATTCGAGCCACCGGGTGCGCGGCACGGGCGGCCGGCTCGACCACGACCCGGGGAATTGCCGAGGTGTGGACGCTCGACCGGTTGGCACGGGCCGACGACGTGACGGTCGCCGTTACGTTCCTGAGCAACCATCAGGGCCGGACCGAGACCTTCAGGAGCTTTCTGCCATGCAACTGACCGTGCAGGCAGTCCCGTCGCGCCGGGCCGGATTCACGCTCGTCGAGCTACTCATCGCCATGGGGCTGATGAGCCTGGTGGGGGGTGCCATCGTCTCCCTGCTGCTGCGCCAGCAGCGCTTCTACAACAGCACGACCGAGTTGATCCAGACACGGCAGCAGGTCCGCCAGGCGGCCGCCATGCTTCCCTCCGATCTCCGGGGGATCTCGAGCGCCGGCGGCGACATCTCCGTCATGACCGACTCGGCGTTGGAGTTCCGCTCTGTGTTCGGCAGCTCGGTGGTGTGCGCTAACATCGGCGGGGTACTCTCGACCGTCCCGCGAGTCCTCGCTACCGGGGCGACGATGACCAACTGGGCCACGATCCCGGTGGTCGGCGACTCACTCGCCGTCTACAACAACGGACCGACGTTGGCGGTTGTCGACGACGGCTGGTCACTCTACCGGATCACCGCGAAGGATTCGGTGACCACGAACGTCGCCAACGGCTGCCCGACGGCGACCGGGCTCACCCGGGCGGGCGACATCTCGGCCGCCAATCCGAGCTACCGGCTGACGCTCTTGACCCCGGCCGCCAACACCATTGCCGTGGGCGCGGCGATTCGCTTCTTCCGCCGCGTGCGCTACCGCATCTACCGGGACACGGACAACCAGTGGTATCTCGGATTTTTCAACTGCCTGTTCGGCCGGGTGCCGGTTTGCAACACCACTCAGCCGATCGCCGGCCCGTTCCAGCCGTACGCGAACAATGCGACCAGCGGTCTCCAGTTCGCCTACTACGGCGTCAACGGCGCCGTTACCGCGGACCCCCTCCAGGTCGCGCGCATCAGCCTCGTCGTGCGGGGGCAGTCGACGGGGCTCGTCAGCCTGAGCGGGACAGGTGGCACCGTGTTCCACGACTCGCTGCGTATCGAAGTCGGCTTGCGCAACCGCAACTAACCCTCACGGAAACCCATGTGCAGGCACCCGATGTACCCGAAAAGGAATGAGGCCGGTATGCGGCGGACACTGCGGTCAGAGCACGGTATGGCGCTGATGATGGCCCTGGGAGCCATCGTGATCATCGGTGTGCTCATGGGGGGCGTCCTGTTCGTGACGACGCAGGACTATCGCGTCGGCAGCAACACGATGCGCTCGACGCGTGCTACCGCAGCCGCCGACCTGGGGTTGAACCGGGTCCCCGCCTTCTGGAATCTGGCCGACAACAACCGCATGCAGGCCGGAGACACCCTCAAGCGGACGTTCCCCGCGCCCGGGGGCACCGCGACGGTGATCATCACGCGCCTCGGCGGACCGTTCTTCTGGGTCGTGTCCGAGGGGTACGCGGGGGGGATGGGGAGCCAGGCCTCGGCGCGGCGCCGCTTCGGTACGTTGTTCCGGCTCGACATACCGCAGATGAACTTCCTGGGCGCGATCACGACCCAAGGCACTACCACGGTCAACGGGAACGTCAGCGTGAATGGAAACGACGCAGCCCCCGCCGGTTGGGGCGCCTGCGGCGCCCCTGGCGCGAACGTCGCCGGGGCGGCGATATCACCCACGACCACGGCCACGGTCCACGGGAGCGTCACCCTCAATGGGAACCCGGCGGTGCTTACGACCCCCGCTGCCGGCGACTCGAATACGTACTTCAACTACGGAAGTACGAACTATCAGTCGCTCGCCGCGGCGGCGAGCCTGACCTACCCGGGCGGCACGCAGCTCACGGGCGTCGGGCCCATCGCCGTCGGCCCGGTGTGCCAGGCGAGCGTCACGCCGGCCAACTGGGGAGACCCGAACCGTGCGACTCCGGCGGGTGCGTGCGAGAGCTACTTCCCGACCATTCACGTGCTGGGCGACTTGAAGGTCACCACGGGTGCTGGTCAAGGCGTCCTGCTGGTCGACGGGGACCTTACCGTGGCCGGCAACTTCGCGTTCACGGGCGCCGTCATCGTGCGCGGGGGGCTCAAGATGTCCGGGACCGGCAACAAGATCACCGGCGCCGTGATGGCGGCGAGTGTCGACGTGAACGACAATGTCGCGCTCAGCGGGAACACCTCACTGCAGTACTCCTCCTGCGCTCTGCAGGCCTCGTTGTCGGCATCGGCCTACCCCAAGCAGGCCATACAGCGCGGCTGGGTGGATATGTATTAAGAGCTAGACGCACAGACGCGTAGACGCGCAAACGCAACAGACGCGCAGACGCAACAGGCGCAGATGGGTAAGCAGTGATCAGGGGTCGGGAGTCTCTCTCGGCCCCTGTTCTCTGTTCACCGCTGTGCGTCTGTGCGCCTGTGCGTCTAACCGTTTGTGCGTCCAGCCGTGCGGGTCCTAGTATCTTTGGCCCCATGCCCGCACCCGGCGGTGACCGCGCAACGCTGTCCCGCGACCTCGCCGATTTCCTGATCGAGCTCTCGATCGCGCTGCACAAGCACGCCATGTATCCGGAAGGACACCCCTCTCTCGCGCCGGCGGCGGCGGGCGTGACGCGACGGGCCGCGTTACTGCTCGAGGATCGCGCGACTGTCTCCCTTGGCGTGGCGCGCAATCAGCTCGTGATCGAGGGTGTGGCCACCGACCCCAAGCATCCTGTGCTGCGAGAGCTCGCCGGCCGGCTGCATCGTCACCACCTGGGTGCCATCACGTTCGGACGCGGCGTGGAGCAGGGCGAAGTGACCGACGCGCTCCGCACGCTCGCGATGGAAGCGGAGCGGACCGGCCAGCCATTGGGTCTTGGCGACCGGGACCGCCTGGCGGCGTGGCCGCACGTGCAGCTGCATGCGCTCACGTACGAGCGCCTGGAGCTCACGGATCAAGGCGGCCCCGCCCCAGGGGAAGGGGATGCGCGGGCCGCCCAGCTGTGGGTGGGCTTGGCTCGGGCGGCCCTGGCGACGGCGCCGGAAGACACCCGGCCGACTCCCACGGAGCCGGCGGTCATTGCGAAGGCCATCGACGAGCACTCGAAGGCCGGGGCCACCGCGTACGATCAAGTGATCGTGGGCTACCTGCTGCAGATTGCCGCCGAGCTCAAGACCGCGGGCAGTACGGAAGCCGCGGCGCTGCGGCGCCGCACGTCGCGCCTCATTCGAACGCTCGAGCCCGACACGCTGCAGCGGCTGGTGAGGATGGGGGGTGACTTCGCGCAACGGCGCCAGTTCGTCTCCGATGCGGCGGACGGCATGGCGGTGGATGCGGTACTGGACATCCTCAAAGCCGCCGCGGAGTCGTCGCACGCGACCATCTCACACTCGCTCGTGCGCCTCCTCTCCAAGCTCGCGGTGCACGCGGAGGCGGGCGCCGCCCCGGTGCGTCCGCAGGCGGACGCGGCGTTGCGCGAGCAGGTCCGGCAGCTGTTGGCCGGATGGACGCTCCCCGATCCGAATCCCGGAGCGTACGGCGAGGCGCTGCAACGCATGGCGCGGGCCGCGCCGGCCGGGACGCCACGATCCGATCACCATGCGACCGAGCCCGATCGTCTCGTGGCGATGGCCCTCGAGATCGGGACGATGGGACCGCGTCTCCATGCCGCGGTCGCTCGCGTGGTAGCCGAGGGCCGGCTGGCGCAGCTGCTCGACGCGCTGGAAGGCGGAGCGGCCGATCCCGCCGCCGCGGCGACGGTCCGAGCGCAGATC
>Ga0209375_1000898_pt1 | contig 23711 bp, 19 predicted proteins | sample GraSoiAngelo_131_FD_185888 | JGI IMG/M metagenome (GOLD analysis project Ga0209375, IMG submission 185888) | Grasslands soil microbial communities from the Angelo Coastal Reserve, California, USA - 14_0929_02_30cm (SPAdes) (version 2) | ecosystem: Environmental > Terrestrial > Soil > Grasslands ... | reverse complement strand
CCGACGGCGGGCCGGACCTCCCCGCCACCGGCGGCGATACGTCCTGCCGCTAACCCGAGAGCGGCGTTAGCAAGAAGTCGCGGCGGGGCCGCCGATCATATGATCGGCGGCCCTGCAGTGACGACCGGAGACGCAGCCAGACGTCATTTCAGCCGGCTCCACGTCACCCATGGCCTGCCCTGCCCCTAGTCGTCGGGCCTGTGCAGCGCTCACCACGCCGCCTCCTGCACCCACCAGGCGTCGACCACCACGGGATCACCTTGACCGACCCACGGGTACAGCACGTCACTCCGATGGAGGATGTCGCTCGCCAGCTCTGCGCGTCGCTCACGAGGCTCAGGTCGAACGATGAGCCCGATCCCCCCAACAGGAGAGTCCGGCAGCGAGTTGTACGGGGGCGAGGTCGGCCTTACGCCGCTTCACGAGGAGGGCCGCCAACGCGGCATAGGGAAGTTTGTGTTCCCATTTCAAGCTCTACCTGCTTGACCGGATAATCGGCGTGACGGCCGCGCCAATGGACAAGCTCGTTCGAGTCCGTCATCGCTTTGATCACGGTAGGGTGCCGATGCAGTTGGCGTAAGGGCCATGGAGGTGGCGGGCCGAGCACTCCAGAGAGCCGGATATGTGGACGGCGCTTGGTCTCGCATTGAGCGAACCTCATCAGCATTGGGCACACGAATAGCCGGACCGTCACGCCGGTCTGCCAACGTCGTCCGACGAGGCACCCCCGCCCAGCTGTCGGAAGCCGGGCGAGAGGCCAGGACGCGATGTCCTGGCCTCCCGCGGCTCCTGGGAACGACTTACTGGCAGCTGCTCGGCGCAGGCGCCGGCGCGCCAGGCCAGGGAGAAAGCTGGCCGACAACGGGTCCGGCACCATGGAAGGGGCCGGAGCCTTTGGCGAGGAACGGGAAATCGCCGAAGTTGTTCGGAATCAGAGGCAAGCCGGGCGACAGCGTGCCCGGGAGGAGATAGGTGCCAAGGGGCGCGCGGTACTGCCCCGCGATCAGGCCATTCGCCGCGGGCATCGTTCCTTGGCGCATCTTGACGAGGATCTCTCGCATCACGGGCAAGAAGTTGCCCACGACCGGTTCGAACTTGTAGCGCTGGGGGATAGGAGCCGGGAACCCGGTACCCAGGAGCCGCAGCGTTTCACGACCCGAGCAGGCGTCGACGTCGACCGCATACACATCGACCGGCCGAGTGGGATCCGTGGTGACTCCCTCGATCAGGATCCCGAGCTTGAAGTCGGCCGCGATACCGGGAAATACCGGGCCGGACCCAACGCCGATCTGCGAAACCTCTTGGGTGACATAGGCCGGCAGCGTCCCGGGCGCGGTCGAGATCCCGACCCACGCGTTGATGTGGCTGACGGAAAGATAGGCACCCCGCGCATCGGTCCCCTGAATGCCGGAGTAGGTAATGAAGTCACCAACCATCAAGGGCGCTTGCTTCATCGGGTTGGTCAGCGCGCCCGGGGTTCCAGGAGCCGCCATCGTGAACTTCTTGAGCGGGGCACCCGTGACAGGATCGAGCGGCCGATTGCCCTTCGGGCACTCCGGGTCATCCTGTGTCGCGGGGTTCGTCCGCGGCACGCACATCGGGTAGCCGGTCTGCGCGTGAATCGTCGGATTATCCGTGTCGGCGGTGAAACGGGCGTCAGCCGAGATCATGCGACCGAAACGCCCGACGGGATCATTGAGCTGGATTCTCCAGCGCATCGGCCTGCCTGTGGTCCCGGACACCCACAGGTCTCCGGTCGCATAGTCGATCGCGGTAATCGTGCCCGCCAGGGCCTGCCCGAAGGACTGGGCAATTTGCACCAGGCCGGCGATGTACGTTCCGTTCACGATGTTCCCGATGACGGTGATCTCGTAGGGGGTCTGCGGCGGCAGCGAGTCGCTCGTAGCGAGGCCGGACTGCGTCGCGCCATTGAAGAGTTCGCCCAGGCTGAGGAACGTCCCCGGCATGGTGATGATCGTATTGCGCGGGATGACGACGGTGATGTTGTTCACGACGACCGTGCCGCCGGAGAGCACGTCAGCGGGATTGTTCAACGTCAAACTCTGGATCCTGCCAATGATCTCGAAGCCTGTTCCGCCCGACGTCTGCGACCACGCCGTCGCGACGGGAAGGAACGTAGCGAGAACTGCAAGCGCGAGCGCCAAAGGCGCCCAAGCGCGAGATAACTTCCGGAGCCGGTGACCCGAGAAAACCCTCTTCATAACGCCCCCTAAAAATCAGTTTGGTACTGCGGACGACGGCTCTCGCAACTTGTGTGCCTATGTCGAAAGTTAGTGAAAAGTCTGCCGATACTTTTTGGCGGGATTCTGGACTGTCTCTTCGACCGACACCTTCTCGTTAGGGGCCGTAGATCTGGCGTCGGAGTGGTTGCAGAGCTTTTCAATCGCCCGGCTCGCCCTCGGATCTCGGCAGTCGGAAAGCCTGACGGAACGTCGACACTCGAGCGGCACCGGGCAGCGCAACCGCGGTGGAGCGCCTGATATCAAGCCGACTTCCGGGTGCGGCAGACGTCTTGCACCCATTCGCCGCGCGAAGCACGTGGGACTCAGGCCCGACGCGCTTGAAAGCGTGTTCGGAGCCGAAAAATTAAGGGGCGATCTATGCTGAGCCGACGCCGTATCCGTTGGATACCGGGGCGCTTACTCGTCGTGAACTCGATGCTGGCCGCGCTGTCGGTATTCCTTACCGCTTACATAGTTTGGGAGGTGCAGCGGCCGTTCCCGGAGCATGTACCATCCCGGGCTGGCCAACCGCCGGCCTCCGCACCGGTGGAGGCGAGTCTGTCGCCCACGGTCATCTCCGCACCGATCATTGCGCATCGGAATCTCTTCAGCCCGAGTCGGACGGAATTGCCGGTGACGCAAGCAGATGCCGCCGTCACGCTGCCGAACCCCAGCCTCCACGGTGTGGTCCTCGGCACCGCCAACAATCCCGTCGCGTACCTCCAAGATCCGGCAACGAAGCGCGTGGCCGGCTATCAGATCGGGGATCCAGTCGCGGGTGGCATCGTACGGGCCATTGACGCCGACCGTGTCGTCATAGAGCGATACGGCAATCGTGTGGATATTCGTCTCCGTGACCCCTTGCGACCTCGGGCAGCCGTCGCCGTGGCAGCGGACAGTTCGGATGTACGTGAGGCAGCAGTTGCCTCCGTCGAGGCGCCACCGCAGGGCCTGACGCCACAACCTTCCGCGTTTGTGCCGAGAACGTTGATGCCCCCATCTCGAAATTACCGGTCGCCGTTCCAGAGGCTGGTGCCCGCGGGCGGTCTCCCCGCAATAGCGCCCCGGGAGCCCACGGTTCCCGCTCGAGCAGCGACTGCCGGCTGATTGATTCGGGTCAGGAGGGTGTCGGCCCAGATTACGAATGCGAAGAGGTGCTGTCTTCGCGCCTAATGATTCTGGGCAGTTGAGACGAGGCACAGGACTTGCCGCAGTCCCGGTTCGGTCTTGATTCGCCGGATGTCGCAGTCCGCCGGTTCTCGGTTCCCGAGCGCCGGGAGCCCGGGCCGCGGCATCCGGTGAAACATCTCGGCCGCAAAGGGGGCGAGCATGAAGTCACTCACTGGCGTCTTCGGTTTACTGATGCTCGGTTCGATTCTGTCTCCTGTTTTCGTAAGCGCGGAAGTCTCGCGTGCGCAAAACGGTTCGGCCCAGCCGCTGGCCGCGGCTGTACGCGCCGCCTTCCACAAAGGGAGCGCTTCGTACCTCCACGGTGCGATGGCCTCCGCGCTCGGCATGAACCCCGGAGTTGGCGACGGCATCAGCGTATATCAGCGGGAGACTAATGCTGGTGATGACAGTGGCCGGCTGATGGCGGTGACCCTCCTCGAGACAGACGGACGACACCAGGTCATTTTCGCCTGGTGGGCCAAGACTGAAATTCGCGCTTACTTGACGTCCGAAACAGGCGTACTGAAAAAAGCTGTCCGAGGAACCAGGGAACGCGGCTGGGAGCCGCTGCCGGCGGGCGCAGCGCAAACGGGATTTACCACAGAGAAGAACTACTGGGTTAACGCGGCGCCTCTGGCTCCCCAGCCCGGATCGCCGATACCTCCGGCCAATTAAAGGGACCGAAGGACCGGCCTGACATGGAAGGACCGGCCATTACACACGTGGCGCTCGGCTGAACTGCCGTCTTGACGCCGGTTTTTCCATATCAACGCAGGAAGGCGCGCAGCCCGGTGAGCGAGATGAGGTCCCGGTAGCGACCTCGGAAGTGCTCCCAGAACCGGTGCATGCTCTTGTACTCCTGCAGCCGGTCGAAGAGCAGCAGGTCGATGGCGGCCGAGTCGATCCAGTCCACGTCCTTGCGGTAGCCCACGACCATCGACACCCGGGTGGCGGCGATGAAGCGCGAGATCCGCACCTGCTCGATGTTGAGCGTGGCGCACGATCCGAAGTGAACGACCCAGGTCGCGAAGCCGTCACCCATGAACTGTCCGAGCTTCTCGATTTCGACCGTGTCCTTGTCGAAGACCAGCTCGCCGGGCCGGCCGTGGCAGGACAGGTACAGGATGCCGTAGCCGCGGCGGTTCCGCAGCTTGCCAAGGTTGTACCGGAGCTCTTCCTCGGTGTTACAGGTGAGGTAGGCCCAGCCCACGTCCTTGACCCGCTCGGTCAGCTCCAGCATCGGCACCACGCTGAGACGGTGCTCGATGTTGCCGTCCCACAGCGACTCGATGCAGGCGATCTTCTTCTTGTGGCTGTTCGCCCGCCCCATCAGCCCCGTCGCGGAGCGACGGCCACCCCGATCTCGTCGAGACTCGCCGCGAAAGCATCCACGACCGCCTTCATGTCTAGCGGCGTCAGCGTCCCCATGTTCGACACGCGAAACGCGTACGTGCGGATGTCGCCCTGGCCGGCGTAGATGATGTAACCGCGGCGCTTCATGGCGTCGTGCAGGGCGTCGTAGGTCACGCCGGCCGTTAAGCGGAACGTGGTCAGGATGTTGGAGCGCGCACCCGCGGGCACCAGGATCTCGAAGCCAAGCTCCGCCATGCCCTCGCGCAGCACCCGGCACGCCTCCGCGTATCGGGCCACGCGGTTGGCCACGCCCTCCGTCTCGAGCTCGCGCAAGGCCTGCTCCATCGCGTGCAGCACTTGCACGGCCGGGGTGAAGGGCGTGTTGTCGGCCTCCTGCTGGACGTAGTGGTTGTAGAGGTCGAGGTAGACGCTGCGCGGGGCCCGACCTCTCAGGGCCTCGACGGCGCTCCGCCGGGCGATCACGAACGACACGCCCGGGATTCCCTGCAGGCACTTGTTCGCGCTCGCCATCACGAAATCGATGCCTTCCCGGGTGACGTCCAGAGGCTCGCCGTAGAGCGAGCTCATCGCGTCGACCACGACCCGCCGGCCTTCCGCCGCGGCGACGTCCGCGACCTCGGCGACCGGGTTCAGCACTCCCGTCGTCGTCTCGTGGTGGACCACCGCCACGTGGGTCAGCCTCCGGTGCTCCCGGAGGACTCGCGCCATCTCGGCCGGAGCGACCGGCGTGACGTTGTCATAGGAAATCGCGTGATGACGAATGTTGTGCGCACGGCAGATCCTGATCATCCGATCGCCGTACACCCCGTTGTTGAGGACGAGGACCCCACCGTCGGGCGGCACCACCGAGGCGAGCGCCGCCTCCACGGCGGCCGTGCCCGAGCCCGTGAAGAGCACGGCCGTCCAGTCCGACGAGCCTCCGGCCAGCCGGACCAGCCGCTCGCGGCACGACCTCATGATCTGGAAGAATTCGGGCTCGCGATGACAGAGATCAGGCATGACCAGCGCTCGGCGCACCGTCGGCGTCGTGTTGGCCGGCCCAGGGTTCAGCAGGATCCACTCAGCGTCTGCCATCGTCATTCCTTGCGAAGTTCGCTCGTTATCATACGCTTGGCACCGTGGTTGCTCGACGTATTCAGTCAGTGACACCCCTGCCTGTCGGTCGCCGCGCCGTGTCGAAATCTGCGGACCCCTGGGGGATCGCGCCTGGCTATGTCAGCGCCCTCGGCGATTGGCGCAAAACATCGGCGGAGACTCGTCGAGCGCTGCTCGAGGCGATGGGCGCCGATGCTTCCGAATCCGGGCCGCCCGCGGCTCCCGTCCGGGTGCTCCGCGCGGGCTCGCGCGCCAGGCTGGGGCTCGAGGGTGAGTTGCAGCTCGAGGACGGGCGTGTAAAACCGGTCCGCGGCACGCTGCCCGCCGGCGTCCCGCCTGGCTACCACACGCTCCGGACTCGCACGGGTGAGACCAGCGTGATCGTCACGCCGGCGGCGTGCCCGCAGCCACCGGGGCGCACCTGGGGCTGGGCCGCCCAGCTCTACGCGACGCGATCGGCGGCGAGCTGGGGCATCGGTGACCTGGGAGATCTTCGCCGGCTCGGCGCGTGGTCGTTCAGGCTGGGCGCTCGCATCCTTCTGGTGAACCCGCTCTCGGCGCCGATTCCGGGCGTGCCACAGCAGCCGAGTCCCTACTACCCGTCGAGCCGGCGCTTCCGCAACCCTCTGTGCCTGAACATCGCGGACATGCCGGGCGCACGCAAGGCAGGGCTCGACCTCGAGCCGCTCGCGCGGGCCGGCCAGGATCTGAACGTTGGCCGACGCATCGACCGTGACGCGGTGTTTCGACTCAAATCTCGGGCGCTCGATCTCCTGTGGTCCCGCTTCGCCGGCGATGCGGAGCTCGACGAGTACCGCCGGCGCGAGGGCCGCCCTCTCGAGGAGTACTCGACGTTCTGCGTGCTGGCCGAGCATCACGGTGGTGGCTTCACGCGGTGGCCCGCCGAGTACCGCCGCCCGGACTCACCGGCCGTCGCCGAGTTCCGACGCTCTCAGCGCCAGCGCGTGGACTTTCACGCGTGGCTCCAGTGGCAGCTCGACCGACAGCTTGCCGACGCCGCCGCGGCGTGCCCGCTGATGCAGGACCTGCCGATCGGCGTCGATCCCGAAGGAGCGGACGCCTGGGCCTGGCAGGACACGCTCGCGCTGGGCGCGACGGTTGGCGCGCCTCCGGATCGTTACGTGGCCGCAGGGCAGAACTGGCTCCTGCCCCCGTTCGCCCCACATCGCCTGCGTGCGGCCGGGTACCGACCGTTCATCGAGACGATCCGAGCTGCGCTCCGCCACGCCCGAGGGCTCCGCATCGACCACGTTATGGGACTGTTCCGGCTCTTCTGGATCCCGAGCGGACTCGCCCCGGCCGCCGGTGGGTACGTCCGCTATCCCGCCGACGACCTGCTCGGCATCGTGGCGCTCGAATGCACGCGGGCCGGCGCCTTCGTCGTCGGCGAGGACCTGGGCACCGTCGAAGACGGCGTGCGGGAGACGCTGGCGCAACGAGGCGTCCTCTCGTACCGCTGTCTCTGGTTCGAAGCCGGATTGCCGAAGGCGTTCCCGCGGATGTCGCTGGGCGCGATCACCACGCACGACCTCCCGACGATCGCCGGCCTGTGGAACGGCAGCGACCTCGACGCCCAGCGCAAGCTCGGGCTCAACCCGAACGAGGAGGCGCTGGGCGATATACGCCATCGGCTGCGACGGATGACGCGTGTCCGCGCCGACGCGCCGGCCGAGCGCGTCATCGAGCGCGCCCACGACCTGTTGGCCGATGCGAGATCCGTCGTGGTGACCGCGACCCTCGACGATGCGCTCGCCGTGAGCGAGCGCCCCAACATGCCCGGGACAGTGAACGAGTGGCCGAACTGGTCGCTCGCCCTGCCCGTACCACTCGAAGACCTCGAGCGCCGACCGCTGGCGCTGTCCATTGCCCGACGGCTCGCGGCCCGTCGTCCCGCCCGCGCCGTCAAGAAGGAGTCATCGTCATGACGCCGCCCCGCTTGCGACCCGGCCACTCGTATCCGCTCGGCGCCACCTGGGATGGCGCCGGCGTGAACTTCGCGCTGTTCTCGGAAAACGCATCCGGCGTCGATCTGTGTCTCTTCGACGAGCAATGTCGCGAGACGCGCATTCCGATCCGCGAGCAGACCGAGCACGTCTGGCACAGCTACCTGCCAGAGGCGCGCCCCGGAATCCGGTATGGCTATCGAGTCAAGGGGCCGTGGGAGCCCCATCAGGGCCACCGGTTCAACCCGGCCAAGCTGCTCCTCGATCCGTACGCGCGAGCGATCGAAGGCGAGATCACCTGGAGCGACGAGCTGTTCGGGTACAAGGTTGGCGATCCCCTAGCCGACCTCGCCTGCGACGACCTCGACAGCGCACCCTTCATGCCGAAGTCGGTCGTCATCGACACCGCGTTCACGTGGGGCGCCGATCGAGCGCTGAGGATCCCGTGGCGCGAGACCATCATCTACGAGGCGCACGTGAAGGGCCTGACCATGCGCCATCCCGATGTGCCGGAGAACCTGCGCGGCACCTATGCCGGTCTCGCCTCGGCGCCCATCATCGAGTATCTGAAGGGCCTCGGCATCACCGCCATCGAGCTGATGCCCGTCCACGCCTTCGTCCAGGACCAGCATCTGCGCGACCGCGGGCTCCATAACTACTGGGGCTACAACTCCATCGGGTTCTTCGCACCGGAAGGTCGCTATGCCGCGGCCGGACGCCCGGGCCGTCAGGTCGCCGAGTTCAAAACGATGGTCCGGGCGCTCCACGAGGCCGGCATCGAGGTGATCCTCGACGTCGTCTACAACCACACGGCCGAGGGCAACCACTTCGGCCCCACCCTGTCGTTCCGCGGCATCGACAACGCCTCCTACTACCGCCTGACCGCCGATCCCCGCTATTACATGGACTTCACCGGGACGGGCAACACGCTGAACATGATCCACCCGCGCACGCTGCAGCTCATCATGGACAGCCTCCGCTACTGGATCGAGGAGATGCACGTGGACGGCTTTCGCTTCGATCTGGCCTCGACGCTCGCGCGCGAGCTGCACGAGGTGGACCGGCTCGGGTCCTTCTTCGACATCATCCACCAGGACCCACTGATCTCGCAGGTGAAGCTGATCGCCGAGCCCTGGGACCTCGGCGAGGGCGGCTATCAGGTCGGCAAGTTCCCTGTGCTGTGGGCCGAGTGGAACGGGATCTACCGGGACACGGTGCGGTCGTTCTGGAAGAGCGACGAGAACCAGGCCAGCTCCCTGGCCTACCGGCTGACCGGCTCCAGCGATCTGTACGGCCGTGGCGGCCGCCGGCCGTGGGCGTCCGTCAACTTCGTCACCGCCCACGACGGGTTCACGCTGAACGATCTGGTCTCCTACAACGAAAAGCACAACGAGGCCAACGGCGAGGACAATCGCGACGGCAACGACCACAATCTCTCGTGGAGCCGCGGCGCCGAAGGGCCCACCGACGACCCTGGGATCCTCGATCAGCGGGAGCGGGCCAAACGCACCTTCCTCGCCACGCTGATGTTCTCGCTCGGCGTGCCCATGCTGCTCCACGGCGACGAGCTGAGCCGCACGCAGCAAGGCAACAACAATGCGTACTGCCAGGACAACGAGCTGTCCTGGGTGGATTGGAACCTCCAACCGGACGCGCGAAACATGCTCGAGTTCACGAAGGAGGTCATCCGGCTTCGCAAGCATCATCCGGTGTTCCGCCGCGGCAAGTTCTTCTACGGCCGCCGCGTTCGCGGCGCGGAAGTGAAGGACCTCACCTGGTTCCGTCCGGACGGCAAGGAGATGACGGAAGAGGACTGGACCAATCCACTGACACGCTCCTTCGGCCTCCGGCTGGCCGGCGACGCCCTCGACGAGCTCGACGCTCATGGCCAGCCGCTGGTCGACGACACCCTGCTGCTGCTGATCAATGCGTACTGGGAGCCGCTGAGCTTCGTACTGCCCGCGCACAAGCCGCGACTCACGTGGGAGACGCAGCTCGACACGCGCGAGGCGACGGGGAAATCGAACCGGCCGTCCCTGCGCGGGGGCGACACCTGCGAGATCGCGGGCCGTTCGCTCGTGCTGCTCAGGCTGGGCGAGGTGTGAACTGACACAGCGCACGGGAGTGGCCGTTCTTCACGCAGAGCGGTGAGGGCGCGACGGGTGTGGGCACTCGCGGGGCGGTGTCGGCGAAGTCTACGACTTCATCCCCTGGCGATGCCGCACCACGTCGCGCAGGGCCGCGGACGCTCACAATTTCGGATGCGGCACGGTCCTTGCGTGAGATTTAGGCACGATGCGCCGCCCCCTCGCACTCATCGTCGTCCTCTTCGGCCTCCTCGTCATGCTGCCGTTCGCGTGGGCCAGCACCTACGAGGCCTGGACGGACGGTTTCTACGACGCCGAGCTCAACGACGACGCGCTTGCGCTCCTGAGCCTTCAGGCCGTCATCAGCGACGTCGCCCTCACCGAGGGCCTGGGTATCGAGATCGTCGCCGTCATGCGGCTCGCCGACGACACGGGTGGCGATCTCGCCGATCCTTCCGCACGAAGCGCCCGAGCCCCGCCCGCATCGTAGTTTTCCTCGACTGAAGTCGCCTGCGGTTCCCCGGCATCGGTGTGCTGGCCACGGCCAGCTCACCAGGTCTCTCGAATCCGCGCCGGCCTGTCGAAGTCCGGCTCCGGTTTGCGAGACGCGACGTCACTGATGCGATGACGTATCAACCACCCGCGCCCTCGGGCGAGGCGGAGAAAGGAGGAAAGGAACGTCTATGTACCGTGCGACGCGCGCGCGTCGGCCTCTCAGGCCCAACGCGACAAGGGCGACCACCCAGAGCCTCGCATTCATCCATTCATACCTCGAGGCCCTGGTGATGATCGCGACCGGCGCGACGCCCGTTTCGATCAGCAGGTGGCAGCGCTCATTCATTTCATCGAACGCACTCATCATTCATACCCTCTTCGTTCTTACATGGAGAAAGACGCATGGACTTTTGCACATTGAAGCGCTGGATGTATCTGACAGTCATCGTTTCCGCCGTTCTCAGCGGCGGTGGGGCCCTCGCCCAGAGCCCATTGAGCGTCGCGCGTGATCCTGGCGTGCGCGGTGGAGCGGCAGGCGCAGGCGCGCCGCTCGCCGGGTTGACCGCCAGGCAATTCGAGTTCTTTGCGGATGGCAAGGCGGACTTCGAGAGTGTCGAGGACGTGCCGGATGGAGTCGGGCCGCGGATGAACCTCGACGGCTGTGCCGGCTGCCATAGCCAGCCGGCCATCGGCGGCACCAGCCCGGCCGTGAATCCGCAGGTCGCCTTCGCCTCGAAGGACGGCGGCACCGACCGCGTCCCCTTCTTCATCACCCTGAACGGACCGGTGCGGGAAGCCCGGTTCAAGTTCAACCCGGACGGAAGCCGGGATGGCGGTGTGCACAACACGGCCACCATCACGGGGCGGACGGGAGCGGACGGTTGCGTCCTGGCTCAGCCAGACTTCGACGCGGCGGCCGCCACCAACAACCTGGTCTTCAGAATTCCGACGCCGCTCTTCGGTGCCGGCCTGATCGAGCAGATTCCTGACAGCGCGATCCTGGCCAATCAGGCCGCGAACACCTTCATCAAGAAATTGCACGGCATCGCCGGGCGTCCTCACCGCAAGGCCATCACAGGCAGCACGAACAACAATGGCAACGACGGCACGATCGCCCGGTTTGGCTGGAAGGCCCAGAACAAATCCCTGCTGCTCTTCGCCGGCGAGGCCTACAACGTCGAAATGGGGATCAGCAACGAGCTGTTTCAGCAGGAGCGCGAGGAAAAGCCGGCGTGCCAGTTCGCGACCGTTCCGAACGGGGTCACCGACACCGAAGCCACCGAGACCCCTGGCGGATTGAGCGCGATCGAGCATTTCGCCTTCTTCCAGAGGTTCCTGGCGCCGCCCACGCCGTCGCCAAACATGCCCGGTGGCGCATCCTCGATCAGTAACGGTCGAGCCAAATTCGTGAGCGTCGGGTGTGCCCTCTGTCACACGCCGACGCTGACGACGGGCAACTCGACCGTGGAGGCGCTCAAAAACAAGCCCGTCAACCTGTTCTCCGACCTCTTGCTTCACAACATGGGGCCAGGGCTGGCCGACGACATCCTCCAGGGAGAAGCCGCGGGCGACGAGTTCCGGAGCTCGCCGCTCTGGGGCCTGGGCCAGCGCATCTTCTTCCTGCACGACGGACGGACGAGCGACCTGCTCGAGGCGATCCAGGCGCACAAGAGCGCGGGGAACGCGCAATTCGGGCCGTCAGAGGCGAACGCGGTCATCCACAATTTCAACAGACTCGACGAGCAGCAAAAGCAGGACATCCTCAACTTCCTTCGCAGCCTCTAGGCGGCGTCAGACAACCGCGCAACATGCCCCCGCCGGCTCGGGCCGGCAGGGGCGAACGCGCAAAGGTCAGTGTGCCACGTGCTGCGAGGTGATTGGCGAGGAGGAGCGTCGTGCCAGAGTATGACGAGGGCAGGCGGAGTTCGACCTGCGGGCTGTGTGGAGAGCCGGTGGATCTACACGAAGAGCATTACCGCTTGGTGTCGCAGTTTCGGGCCCACCGGGCTGCGCTCCACGTCGAGTGCTACGCCAAGCTGAAGCGCGAGCGAATCGGCTAATACCTCACCAGCGATAGAGCATCCAGTAGATGACGACGCCGGTGACCGAGACGTAGAGCCAGACTGGGAGCGTCCAGCGTGCGATCCTCCGGTGGCGGTCGAAGCGCCCGGTCAACGCCCGCCAGATCGTGGTGAGCGCGAGCGGAACGATGGCGGCAGCCAGCACCACGTGCGTGAGGAGCAGGCCGAAGTACAGCGGGCGGACCAGGCCCTGGCCGGTGAACGGCCGTGAGCCCGCGTGGAAGTGGTACACGACGTACGAGATCAGGAAGAGAATCGACAGGCCGAACGCGCTCAGCATGCACACCAGGTGCGCGGCGATCCGCCGGCGCCGGATGAAGACGTAGCCGGCGGCGAGCAGGACGGCGCTGCCGCCGTTGAGCATGGCGTTGAGCTTCGGCAGCCCCGAGACGTCGAGGCCGCTGGCCACTGGGGCGCGGCCCATCAGGAGCACGGCGACCGCCCCCACGACCGCGGCCGACAGCACCGCGATCAGCGACCACACCAGGCGATCGCTCATCGCCGGGCGCGCAGCTCGTCGCCGAAGCTCTCGAACCCTTTCTGCACCGCGATCGGCGCGGCCTGGCCGAGGCCGCACAACGACGCGAGCTGGATCGTCTCGCCGAGCTCGCGGATCTTCTGCTCGCTGTCGCCCTCGTCGAGGAGCGCGAGCAGGCGGGGCAGCCCTTCCCGGCACGGCGTACATTTGCCGCACGACTCGCGCGCGTTGAACGCGAGCAGCGTCTTGACGATGTCGATGATCGAGGCGCCGGCGGGCACCGCGACGATCCCGCCCGTCCCCGGCGACACTCGCCCGCGTGGCTCCATGGCCACGTCGAAGAGCGTGGCCGGCACGACGCTGCCCGACGGCCCGCCGACCAGCGCCCCCTTGAGCGGCCGGCCGTCGAGGCTCCCGCCGGCGAGGTCGCGCAACAACTGATTCAGCGTGACGCCATTCTTTGTCTCGACCACACCCGGGCGGCGAACCGGACCCGAGAGGCCGAACACCTTCGTTCCCGGGGCGCTCGAGGTGCCGAGCGCGGCGAAGGCGGCGCCTCCGCGGGCGACGATCGTGGGGATCGCGCTCAGCGTCTCGACGTTGTTGATGACGGTGGGCCGGCCCCAGAGACCGGCCTCGACAGGAAACGGCGGCCGCGTTCGCGGCTGAGCCCGGCGTCCCTCGATCGACTCGAGGAGCGCGGTCTCCTCGCCCAGGACGAAGCCGCCGGCGCCGCGACGAATCTCGACCTCGCAGCGAAAGCTGCTTCCGAGCACGCGCTCGCCGACGAGGGTGGCCGCGCGAGCCTCTACCACGGCCCAGTTGAGGCGCTGGGCCGAGAGGTCGGCCTCGCCGTGTATATAAAGGATGGCCCGGCTGGCCCCGGCCGCGTAAGCGGCGAGCAACACGCCCTCGAGGATCTGATGCGGATCGCCCTCCATCAGGTGGCGGTCCTTGAAGATGCCCGGCTCGCCCTCCTCGCCGTTCATCACCAGGTATTTCGGCTCGCCGACTGCCTTGCGGCACGCCTCCCACTTGAGCGCGGTGGGAAAGAACGCCCCGCCCCGGCCCTGGAGCCCCGACGCCTTCACCTGCGCGATCACGTCGTCGGGAGATCCGTCGAGCGCGCGGGCCAGCGTCGAGTAGGCGCCGTGAACGAGGGCATCGTCGAGGCTGTCGGGATCGACGGCGCCGGCCCGCGCCAGCAAGACCCGGTGCTGGCTCTTGAAGAACGGATGGGTGGCGAGCGGGATCATCCCCGCGGCGGGCCACGTCGCCGGCTCGCCTGCCAGCGCGTCGAGCAGCGCCGGCACGCGCGCGCGCTGGAGCCGCTCGACCACGAAGCGCGTGGATTCCGGTGTCACGATCTCGACGAGCGGCGCGGCGTAGCACATGCCGTTGCAGGCGCCTTCGATCAGATCCGCGTCGAGCCCGCGCTCGTTGATCCCTGCACGCAGCGGCTCGAGCAACGTGTCGGCGCCGACCGACCGACCGCAGGTGCCGGTCTGCACGATCACACGGATCCCGAAGCCGCGCTTGGCGTGGGCGAGCGTGGCCAGATCGGCGAGCGCAGCCCGGGCGGACGCGGTCGCTTTCGGGACGGCGGATTCCATGGCCAGCATCGGAGACGGGCTGCCGTGACGCCGGCGGTGGCTGAACCAGCTCTCGAGGTCGGCGAGCTGAGATTCGCTCACGCGGCCACGGTACTCACCGTCCACCTCGATCGCAGGCGCCATCGAGCACGCGAAGAAGCAGTCGGCGGCCTCCAGGGTCACCTCACGGTCGGCGCCCGATGCACCCGGTGCCGCGTCGAAGCGCTGCGTGAGTTTCGCGAGGAGCTGGCGTCCGCCGAGAAGCGCGCAGGATACTCCGGTGCACACGCGCACGTGATGACGGCCGTGGGGCGCCAGATGGAGCTCGGGAAAGTGCGTGGCCACGCCGTACACCTCGGTGGCGGGCACGCGGAGGTGCGCGGCGACCTGGGTCAGCGCGTCTTCGCTGATCCAGCCGTGAGCATGCTGGACGGCCTGGAGGGCGGGAAGGAGCCACTGACGCTCGCGCGGGAATTGCGCGAGGACGGTATCGAGGGGTTTGATCATGAAGGTTGGGGGGGATGAGGCATCCCCCCCGACTGCCCCCCCGATTGCGCGGGGTGCGACGCAGTTCCGGACGCCAGCTCGACCCGCACGGCGCACACCTTGTACTCGGGGATCTTCGACGCTGGATCGAACGCCGCGTTCGTCAGGAAGTTGGCCGCCGAGTCCTGGAGCTTGACGAACGGCACGAAGATCGCGCCCGGCCGGACGTCGGAGCACACGCGCGCGTCTCCCGTCAGCTCGCCTCGCCGCGACGTCACGCGCACACCGTCCCCGTCACCGATGCCGAGGCGTGCGGCATCGACCGGATGGATCGCCACCTCGAGCCGCGGCGCGAGCGCCAGCAGGCCCTCGACCCGGCGCGTCATCGTGCCGCCGTGCCAGTGGTACAGCAGGCGGCCCGTGTTGAGGATGAGCGGATAGTCGGGATCCGGCAGCTCGGCGGCTTCCACCGTCTGGATCGCCGGCACGAACTTCCCCTTCCCGCGCGGGAACGACTCGGCGTAGAGGAAGCGCGTCCCGGGATGATCGGCCGTCGGGCAGGGCCACTGCAACCCGCCTTCACGGTCGAGGCGCGCGTGGGAGATTCCTCCGAGGAACGGCGTCAGCCGCGCCATCTCGTCGAAGACGTCGGCGGCGTTCGCGTAGTCGAACTGGCCGTCCACGCGCACGCCCAATCGGCGCGCCACCCGCTTGGCCAGCTCGCTGGTGATCCACCAGTCGGCCCGCGCCTGGCCCCGGGGCTCCAGCGCCTTGCGCACGCGCTGAACGCGCCGCTCGGAGTTGGTGAACGTCCCTTCCTTCTCGGCGAAGGCAGCGGCGGGCAGGAACACGTGAGCGCGCTCGGCCGTCTCGTGCATGAAGAGGTCCTGCACCACGAGCCAGTCGAGCTGGCCGATGGCCTTCTCGGCATGATGCAGATCGGGCTCGGAGAGCAACGGATTCTCGCCGACCACGTACATCGCCCGCACGTCGCCGCTGAGACACGCCTCGATCATGTCGGTCACGACGAGGCCCGGCGTGTCGGGCGGCCGCACGCCCCACGCGCGCTCGAACTTCGCCAGCGTCTCCGCGCCATAGCTCTGGTAGCCGGGAAGGTTGGTCGGGATACAGCCCGCGTCACCGCACCCCTGGACGTTGTTCTGCCCGCGCAGCGGGGAGATTCCCGCGCCGGGAAATCCGAGCTGGCCGGTGACGAGCGAGAGGTTCAACAGCGTGTGCGCGTTGTGAATGCCGTTGACGTGCTGGGTGATGCCCATCCCCCACACCAGGCAGGAGCCGGCGAACGGGGGCCTGGCGTACCAGCGCGCGGCCTGGGCGATGTCCCGTTTCGGCACGCCGGTGACGCGCTCGGCCTGCTCGAGCGTGAACGGCTCGAGCGACTGCCGCCAGGTCTCGAACCCTTCGGTGCGCGCGCGGACGAAGTCCAGATTGGCCAGGCCCTCGTCGAGGATCACCTTCGCCATCGCGTTGAAGAGGGTCACGTCCGTGCCCGGTCGCTGGGCGATCCAGAGATCGGCCTGGTTGACCAGCTCGATGCGCTTGGGGTTGATGACGACGATGCGCGCACCGTGGTGCATCGCGCGCCGGAAGCGAATCGCGATGACGGGATGATTCGCGGAGGCGTCGGCGCCCACGACCATGACGCAGCCGGCCTCCTCGTAGTCGACGTACGAGTTCGACGTGGCGCCCGAGCCCATCGAGACGAGCATCGCCTCCACCGACGGGGAGTGACAGAGGCGCGTGCAGTGGTCGACGTTGTTCGTGCCCATTACGGCGCGCACGAACTTCTGCATGACATAGCCGTCCTCGTTGGTCGCCTTGGCGCTGGCCAGCGCACCGAACCGGCGATGATGGCGCGCGAGCCCATCGGCGGCGAGGTCGAGCGCCTCGTCCCACGAGGCCTCGCGCCAGCGGCCGTCGACCTTCACGAGCGGCGTCGTGATGCGATCGCGCGCGTGGACGAACCCGGTCCCGAAGCGGCCCTTCACGCACAGCGTGCCCAGGCTCGAGCGGTTGGCGGGAGCGTCGTCGGCCATGACCGCGAGTCGACCATCGGCGCGGACGTCCACGCCGATCCCGCAGCCCACGCCACAATAGGGGCACGTGGTCTCGACGCGCCGGTCGATCGGCGCCGGCGCCTCCTTCGACCTGAGCGCGCCCGTCGGACACGTCGCCACGCACTGGCCGCACGACGTGCAGACCGACGACGCCATGGTGCCATCGCCGAACACGCCGACCTTCATCGCGTGGCCGCGCCCGAGCATCGCGATCGCGCCGATCTGCTGGACGTCGTCGCAGGCGACCGTGCAGCGGCCGCAGAGGATGCACGCCTCGCGGTCCAGGACGAAGAACGACTTGGTGTCGTCGGGCTCGAACTGGTGGAGTGACGCGAACGACCCGTTCCTGACGCCATGACGTTCGCAGGCCCGGCCGAGCTGACCGAAGCTGTCTCGGCCAGATCCCGACGTCAGCATCGAGCGCGTGAGATCGAGCACGGTCTGCCGAACGCGCACGACCTCCGGATGCGTCGTGCTCACGGCCATTCCATCCCGCGCTGGCAGATGACACGCCGCCGGCGTACCCCGCTGGCCCTCGACCTGGACGAGGCAGGTGCGGCAGGCGCCGAGCGGACTGCGGTCGGGGTCCTTGCAGAGCTGGGGCAGCGGGATGCCCAGCGCGTTGACCGCATCCAGCACGGTCGCGCCGGCCGGCACCTCGACGGGGCGCCCATCGATCGCGAGCTTCATCGCGAACGTATTCTAATGGATACGGCGAGTTCTGCCCCGACACGCCTCCCGGCGCGCTCACGCGATGGTCTCCAGCACGTCTTTTGCTCACGACGTTTCGAAAGGGAGGAGGCTATCGTGGCGGGCTCGGGCAAGATGAGCAGCGGCATGGCCACGGCGCCCTGCTCTTGCTCGGCATCGCCGGGCGCTGGCTCGGCCTGCTCTTCACCATCGAGTTCCTCGTCGCGTTCTTCTACGTGAAGCTGCCTGCCGGCTTCAACGGGGCGCGGCTCGACCTCATGTTGCTCGTCGGCGGCCTCCTGATCTTCCTGGCGGGACCGGGAAGGGCTGCCGTGGACGCACTATGGTTGGAAGAAGACGACCGCGCACGCTACCAGATCATGGAGCGCGCGGTCTGAACGCTCGGCGCGCAAGTCAGGCGGCCGGTCGCCGGACTCGGCGAGGGCGATGGGAAGGAGGATGGCGCGCGCGAAGTAGAGCGCAGCGCCGGCCAGGACCAGGAGCGAACGAGGCACACGAGCGGTGCAATTGATTTGCCACTGGCCGTGGGAAACATTTTACCTATCAGCGCACCGCTTACATCGATTTCCCGCTTTCCCGTCGTCGCATTCGTGCCATACTGGTTTTCCGTCTGTGATGAAAGACCTTACGGCGCCGACCAACAGTCACCGCGTCAGTGGCCTCGTCGACGTCCTTGATCGCGTCCTCGACAAGGGGTTGGCGGTCGCGGGTGACATCAAGGTCTCTCTGGCGGAAGTGGAGCTCCTGACCATCCGCATCCGCCTGATCATCTGCTCGATCGACAAGGCACAGGAAATCGGCCTCGACTGGTGGAAATACGACCGACATCTGTCACCCGGCCGGGATGGCAGCAATTCCGAGGAGCTCCGGAAGCAAGTGAAGGAACTCGAGCGAAAGGTGGCTCTGCTCACTGCGTCGCCGGCCCCGCCCCACCCCCCCGCGCGACGGAGCAGCAGGAGCCGGAGACCCAAGGACGCAGGAGGATGAGCAATGCCCGTTGAACGCACAGCCGGCGGCACGAGTCTCATCGATGTTCTCGATCGCGTCTTGGACAAGGGCATCGTCATCGACGCCTGGGTCCGGGTCTCCCTCGTCGGCATCGACCTGATCACCGTCGAAGCGCGGGTCGTGGTGGCGTCCATCGACACCTACCTGAAGTACTCGGAAGCCGTCGGGCAGGTCGTCCCGGCCTCGCGCCACGCCGTCGACAACCGCAGCCAGGAAGCGCTCATCGAGGAAAACGCGGCGCTGCGTGCTCAGCTCGCCGCGCGCTCCGCGAACTCCAATGGCAGAAGGCAGCGGCGTCCAGCGCAGGTCTAATCGGTGAATCGATCCGTCGCGATTCGCGCGACCCCCGGCCCGACTGGCCGGAGCGACGCAAGGCTCGCGCTGGCCGAGTTTCTGCTCAAGTGTGAGGTCGTCCACGAGTGCGCGCTGTGGTCGCTCGAATGGCTGGGCGATCTCGTGGGCGTGCGGCGGGCCGCGTGCTTCCTCGTCGATCATGATGCCAACGAGCTCGGTGCGGTGGCGGTGTACGGTGGGGCTCCGTCCACGATCTCGCGGATGACGATCTCGCTCGACCAGCGCGATCATCCGCTGGTCGCGGCCTTGCGGACGCCCCGGCCGATCCAGCTGTCGCCGTCGACGTTCGGGCCGCGCCTGCGCCGACCTCCGCTGCGCGGATCGGCCCCGTTCCTGGTTCTCCCGCTCGGTCACCTCGGCGACGAGGGCAGCGAGGCCCCTGGACTCATCTTGCTGAGCCCGGCGCCGCCCAACGCCGTGCGCGAGGCGACCTGGCTCGCCGGGATTCTCGGCCGGCACCTCACGCGCCTGCGCGCCGTCGAGCAGCGGGCCGCCGCCTATCGCCGGCTGGAGGGCGAGCTCGTCCTCGTGCAGGGCATGATCAACACGGTCCCCGACCCGATCTTGCTGACCGACGTCGAGGGCCGGGTCGTCCTCGCCAACGCCCGCGCCGAGGCGCTGCTGGTGGCGACCGAGCGCGAGAGCGAGGGCCGGCGCCGTGCGATCGCGCTCAACAACATGCTGTTCTCGGCGGCGCTCACCGGACGGGCCATCCAGCGCACGGAGATGCAGCGCCGCGAGCTGCTGCTCGTCGACCCCGTCGATGGCTCCGACCTCCTCTTCGAGCTGATCAGCGCCGTCACCCACGAGCCCACCGGCAACGTCGTGGTCGTCTCGGTCCTCCGCAACGTCATGGACCTGCGCCGCGCCGCCGAGGAGATGGAGGAGAACTACCGGAAGCTCCGGCTGGTCGAGGAAGAGGTCCGGGCCGAGCGCGACCGACTCGACCTCATCATCGATTCGGTGGCCGATCCCATCCTGGTCACCGATCCCGGCGGCGTGACGCTGCTGATGAACGCGCCGGCCGAGAAGCTCTTCGCCGCCGCCAGCGAGGCGGCCAGCGAGGTCCTCGTGCGCGTGCAGTCGAACGACGCGCACTTCTCCTCGTTCCACGCCAACGTGCTCTTCGCCAGTGGCACGATCCGGCACACGGGGGAAATCGGCCTCGTGAATCCGGAGACCGGCGAATCGTTCCCGGTCGAGGCCGTGGCCGGCAAGGTCTTCTCTCAGCAGGGTGAGCTGATCGGCATCGTGACCATCCTCCACGACCTGACCCAGGCGCGCGAGCGCGAGCGGCTCTACGCCGAGCTCAAGCGCGCCTCCGAGCAGCTCGAGGACAAGGTCCGCGAAGCCACCGCCGAGCTGGTCAGGCAGAACGAGCTGCTGCGCCGCCAGGCCTTCCAGCTCGAGCATGCGTCGGCCCTCAAGTCGCAGTTCCTGGCGAACATGTCCCACGAGTTCCGGACGCCGCTCAACGCCATCCTCGGCTACACGAACATGCTGCTCCAGGGCATCAGCGGCGAGGTGCCTCCGCCCCAGCGGAAGAGCCTCAGCCGGATCGATTCGTCGGCCCAGCACCTGCTCGCGCTCATCAACGACATCCTCGACATTTCCCGCATCGAGGCCGGCAAGATGCCGATCCACGTCGGCGACTGCGCCATCGCCGACCTCGTCGGCGAGATCGTCGCCGAGGTCGAGCCGATCGTCTCGCGCACCAAGCTCACGCTCATGCGCGAGATCAATGCCGACCTGCCGCTGGTGCAGACCGACCGGGCCAAGGTCAAACAGGTCGTCATCAACCTCCTGACCAACGCGCTGAAGTTCACGCCGGAGGGCTGGGTGAAGATCGCGGCCAGCTACGATCGGGCGAGCGATCGCGCGGTCATCGCCGTCAGCGACACCGGCATCGGCATCGCCGACGAAGACCAGGCGCGGATCTTCGAGGACTTCACGCAGGCCGACTCCTCGTCGACGCGCGCCTTCGGCGGCGCCGGCCTCGGCCTCAGCATCTCCCGGCGCCTGGTGACGATGCTCGGCGGCCAACTCACGCTGACGAGCAAGGTCGGCAAGGGCTCGACCTTCACCCTCTCCGTGCCCAGGAGCCTGAAGCGCTGATGAAGCGATCGCGGCGAGCGACCAACGACGACACGACGAAGACGGCCGACCGCCCGCCGCTCGTCCTGCTCGTGGACGACTTCCAGGACAACCGTGAGATGTACGCGATGTATCTCGAGCACGCCGGGATGCAGGTCGCCGAGGCCGGCAACGGGCACGAAGCGCTCGATCAGGCCTTCCGCCTCTTGCCCGACCTGATCGTGATGGATCTGTCGCTGCCCGGGATCGACGGCTGGGAGGCCACGCGACGGCTCAAAGCCGACGAGCGGACGAAGAAGATTCCGGTGGTGGCCCTGACCAGTCACGCCCTCGAGGGGTACTCGGAGGGCGCCCGGGAGGCCGGCTGTGACGCCTTCGTGACGAAGCCGTGCCTGCCCGAGCAACTCTTGAGCGAAATTCGGAAAGTTCTGGCCGCGCCCTAGGACGGCGAGGGATCTTCATGGCGAACTCGAAAACCGGAGGCAAGATGCGGGGCCGTACGACGAAGAAGACGAAGCCGGCCGTGGTCGAGACGCGTCGCCCATCGCCGGCCCGGGCAAAATCCACTCCGCCGGAGACGGGCGGCGATAGCCTCGGGAAGTACGTCTACTGCGTCATCCAGGCCGACGATCCGCAGCGCTTCGGTCCCATCGGCATCGGCGCCAAGCCGTCCGAGGTCCACACCATCAACTACAAGGACATCGCCGCAGTCGTCTCCGACACGCCGCTCGAAGTCTATGATCCGACCCGTGAGAACGTGCTGGCCCACGAGAAGGTGAACGAGGCGGTGATGCGCCAGCGCACCGTCATCCCCATGTCCTTCGGCACGGTGTTCAAGACCCGCGACGACATCGTGGAGCTGCTGCGGGGCGCCTACGACGCGTTTCGCGACGTGCTCAACAAGATGGAGGACAAGCTCGAGTTCGGCCTCAAGATCCTCTGGGACCGCGACGTCATGATCCGGGAGATCGAGAAGCTGGACGAGGACGTGCGCCGGCTCAAGGGCGAGATCGCGACCCAGAAGGGATCGACCTACTTCGCCCGCGTCCAGTACGGACGGCTCGTCGATGCCGCGCTCGGCACCCTCAGCGAACGCTACGTGTCCGAGATCTTCTCCGAGCTCCGCGACGTGAGCGTCGCCTCCCGGGCCAACAAGGCCATCGGCGACAAGATGATCCTGAACGCCGCCTTCCTGGTCTCTCGCGATCAGGAGGCCGCGTTCGACAAGAAGGTGAAGGAGCTGGGCGCGCGCTACGACAAGCTGACGTTCCGGTACACCGGGCCGTGGCCGCCCTACAACTTCGTCAACATCCGCCTGAAGCTCGAGCGCGCCAAGGACACGAAGTGATCATCCTCGACTCGCTGCTCATCGGCGGCATCAAGTTCGTCCTGGGCAAGCTCGCCCAGGCGGTCGATGCCGAGATGAACGACGAGGGCCGCCTGCGCGAGGAGCTCCTGGCCGCGCAGATGCAGTTGGAGCTCGGAGAGATGAGCGCCGAGGAGTTCGCCGAGCTCGAGCGTGCGATTCTCGCCCGGCTCCGCGAGCTTCGCGCGGACGCTGGCCCCTCGCTCTCGTCGCCCGACGTGAAGGTGACGGGGGTGGAGGCGCGCGCCTGGGACGAGGAGTAGCGCCGCACTATCACTTCGTCGGTGGCAAGGGCGGCGTCGGCAAGACGACCTGTGCCGCCGCGCGGGCGGTCGCCGCCGCCGACTCCGGCCGACGCGTGTTGATCGTCAGCACCGACCCCGCACATTCTCTCCTGGATGTCTTGAACTTGGGGGGGCCCCTGCGGCTTCCCCCCGGGTCTCATCAGTTGGGGGGACCCCTGCGGCTTCCCCCCAAACCCCCCTCTACACGCGGGGTGCGACCATCGGTCCCCCCCAAAGCCCCCTCAACGCGCGGGGCGCGGCAGTCGAGTCCGCCATCCCGCAGGTCGCTCATTCGCATTCCAACGAGGCGTGGAGAACTCCGCGCGGTGGAGCTCGATGCCGACGGCGCGTTCCGACGCTGGATGCGACCGCGCCGACAGGCGCTACGCACGATCGTGGCTCGCGGGACCTATCTCGACGACGACGACATCGATCGATTCCTCGCCCTGTCCCTGCCCGGCGTCAACGAGCTCATCGGTCTCGTGGAGCTCGAGCGGCTGGTGGCGCGCGCGCCGTGGAACGACGTCGTTGTGGACACGGCGCCCACGGGGCACACGTTGCGGCTGCTGGCCATGCCCCAGATCCTGGGACGGATCGCGGGCGTGCTCGACGGCATGTTGGCCAAGCACCGCTTCCTGGCCGAGACCCTCGGCGGCCAGTACCGTGCCGATCCCACCGATGCGCTCATCACCGAGATCGAGCGCGAAAGCGGCGAGCTCGGGGCGTTGCTGCGCGATTCCAAGCGCTGCGC